>Ga0182004_10000641_pt1 | contig 22498 bp, 19 predicted proteins | sample Sormic07211540_1_FD_120479 | JGI IMG/M metagenome (GOLD analysis project Ga0182004, IMG submission 120479) | Endophyte microbial communities from Sorghum bicolor roots, Mead, Nebraska, USA - 072115-40_1 MetaG | ecosystem: Host-associated > Plants > Roots > Unclassified | place: USA: Nebraska...
CCTTAGCATTGGCTCTATCTTCAATGGAGAGGGACAGAAGTACAATAGGTTCATTAATCCATCAGATTAGAGACCACATGTTGTATGACTTCAATTCTTGTAAAGTCTCTGTCTGTGATAGAATATGTAATAGGATTGCTGATGTTTTAGCCTCTCATGGAGCTTGTGTTTTGTCCCCTCAACGCTCTATATTTTTCAATCAAGCTCCTGAATTTGTAATTGACCTTGTATCTGGCGATTTGCCTCGACATGTTTGTTAAGGGAATCGTGGATTCCGTTTCAAAAAAAAAAAACCCAATCATCCTAGGAACTTTGTGACTAAGTTAATTAAACATTCTACATCTAAGATCAGAGATAAGTTCCTTGGACACAATGTAAATCAAACTCTTCAGCACAACAAATCAGCAAAAAATACTTGCTATCATGACTTTTTAGCCAAGCGAACAAAATAAAGGAAATAAGCCATTGTCCTCGATACAACATGCAAAATAAGGGAAACAAGTCATCGTCATCAATACAACATGCAAACAGAGCGTCTGATAAGACTAAACCACAACAAACACAACAAGAGTTTACAACGGTTGTCTACAAACTATAAGGGGGAAAAAATCTTCATCATGACCATGTACTTCCCCGCAATTCAACAGTATCATCTGAACAGGCATTGACTTTCTTGCTCCCAGACAGGCAGTAACTGACCATCACCACAAAATGCAGCAACAGAAGAGCACCATTGTTTTTGCTATGCACTGGATTCCTTAGTTTCCTTCTCCCTGATCCTCGCCCTGGTGGTTCCGATCAGAGCTAGTTCTTGTTGGTGTGCTGCGTCCGCCACGGTCCAACCGCCTTCTGTATCTAACTTCTGAGATCACAGTGAGAGAGGCGACAACATCTCGCATGTTTGGTCTCATACTGGGTGTTTCACTGATGCAGCGTGAAACAACAAAAAAGGCATGCTCCAAACAAGGCTGGGAGCACTGACCCCGCAGTGCCGGATCTACCAGAACGTCCAGCTCCCGTCTGCGGAGAAAGTTGAGAGCCTGAAAACATACAGTAAAATAAAGGTCACGGCATGTAATCACAAAAGGACAATGCATACATCTGATGAATGGCATGTAAAACCTGAACCTTTATGTAGGCCTTGTTTAGTTCCGAAAAAAGTTTGGATTTCGGTACTATAGCACTTTTGTTTGTTTGTGGTAAATATTGTTCAATCATAGACTAACTAGGGTCAAAAAATTCGTCTCGCGATTTACAGGCAAACTGTGTAATTAGTTTTTATTTTCGTCTATATTTAATGCTTCATGCATGTGCCGTAAGATTCGATGTGATGAGAAATCTTGAAAACTTTTTGGATTTCAGTAGGAACTAAACAAGGCCGTAGTAGTTTTTCTATATATATCGTACACAGGCGGAAAAAACTTCCCTCCCTCTTATACCAGAACTTCTTTTTGGCATGTTATAAAAAAAATATTCGGATCTTTTAGAATAGTCCAGCACCTTAGATTAAAAGTGTGGTAAGAATTTAATCAGGTGAAATATTCCTTACCCATGTCTGAATTTGTAGTCGTACCAATTCTATCTAGAAATCACACCGACATAATCACCGTCTTGTGCAAGTCAAGTATAAATCCAACATAAATTGACAGAAACTAAAATTGGAGTGAAGGGGAGAAGATTTTCACCCGAATCTTCGTTTTGTTCCCTTCCAGCTTCCATGCACGATATTTAGGAAGAAAAGAGGGAAAGAAAAGAAAAGCAAAAAAAAAAAAAGAAAAAAAAATCAGGCGTGGAAGATAAAACTAGAGAAGACCCTCTCCTGATCGTCATCCTGGTTTTTGTTTTTTTAGTTTAATCTAGAAGAAAATACACATCCAAATTGGCCTACAAGGCCTTTACTTGGTTAAGGCATACAACCACGCCGTCGACCAACTCAGCTAGACTTAATTCCTTGCCTCTACAATGATGACATTAAGGTGATACAAGAAGCACTTAACAAGTTTGACTTTTTTGGTCTCAAAAAAAAGTTTGACTTTTTTTTGTTTTTATGAAAAGAACAAGTTTGATATGACAAATGGTTAATAAAAGAAAATTAATAAACAACATTTTTGGGCATCGAAGGAGGAAAAGCATGAGCTCAGCTAATGAGCCTTTTAAATGAAGAGACTGAGATATTAAATAGGACGACGTACTTTCCTCATGAGCATATTGGCAATTATACTAGCATTGTTGAGAAGCAAGTAAAGAATTTTATTTTAAAAGAAACAAAAACAGAAATCTTACCCATGCGACAAGGTTTCGCTCGGATTCAGGGAGTCTTTCGTCTCTAGCCATTCTTCCGGTGAGAACCTCCAGCATAACTACACCAAAGCTGTAAATATCTGTCTTTACTGTCAATTTACCAGTCATCAAGTACTCTGGCGCACAATAACCAGGTGTACCCATAACTCTTGTTGAAACATGGGTATCGTCACCAGTTGGACCTAGCTTTGCCAAGCCGAAGTCAGACAGCTTCGGGTGGTACCCCGCTCCGAGCAAAATGTTTGCACATTTCACATCACGATTGATGACAGGAGGGGTGAAATTGTGATGCAAATGCTCAAGACCTTTAGCAGCACCAAGGAGTATCTTAATTCTTGTACTCCAGTCAAGAGGCTGCTGACCAGGGTGGAGATCTGGACAAAGCAAATGACCAACTCTGATTACACTGAATTCTTCTAATATATAGACGAAAGAGAACTATATATATATGGGGTAGGTTCGCAACATACCATGGATGTGACTGTTCAGCGAACCCAAAGGCATATACTCATAAACTAAAATCCTTTGACCTTGACTAGTGCAATATCCAATGAGCTTTACAAGATTTGGGTGGTGCACATTGCCCAAGATCAGAACTTCAGTGACGAATTCCCTATGCCCTTGTTGTCCCTGAAGATCGAGCCTCTTTATAGCCACCTCCTGTCCAGGCACCTTTCGAGAATTAGAATATCATCTAAGAAATGAAAGAAAACAAATATATTTTCATTCGACTAACGGACTAGCAACAGCGCTATCATCGATTAACTATACATTGATCAACATTTAGCTATAAAAAAAAACACGCAGCAATCTTTTCTTGCACACACCCACCATTTCAGTCTCCAGTTATACTCATCAAGATCATCAATCTAGTCTTTTTGAGCAACGAAATAGCAACAAAGAATTATATGGTTTCAGCACACAAACATATCTACAACCATTACTGAGCAGAGGCATGTGAACCAACCTGATTGGTGCTATCAAGAAAGCCCTTGTACACTTGGCCGAACCCACCCTGTCCCAGGAAACAGTCCATTTCGAAGTCATGTGTTGCTGCACAGACCTCGTCATAGGTGAAACTCCTAAGAAGAATGCGCCTATCTGGACATTGGCATGTGATGAAGTTGTTATTAAGGATCTCCATCATGACCATTGATTCTGTCATCTCTGTACAAACAAAACAAAAATGGACGAAGCATGAGACACACAAATAATGCAAATATTGCCAACTATAAGGGGAGACCACGCTAATATTGATCAATTATATCTATATAACAGTGTTTAGAAAAAACCCTCACATTCTTCATTTGGTTCTAGAAATTACAAAATTAATCAGGGAAAAAAGAACATGCACCTTTACATTTTATGATTATCTAAAGTTATAGAATAAATAAGCTAAGAGGACCTAAAATTTATTTAATCAGAGAAAAAAGAAAAGAACATGCAGTTGGATTTATGATGATCTAACGGTCTAGAGTAAACAAAAGAAATCATGTCAAATGTACTAGATAAAATTGGTAAGAAAAAAGTCTAATTGCGCTACCAAATAAAATTAGAGCAACTCCAAGAGACTCTCTAAATTCTTCAAAAATGCTAGGAATAGAGATTTTGGTAAAAAAAATTACCTTCTAACAGCTTGTTTAAATGGTTATGCAAATATAACCATCTTCTATTCTGGATTTTTCGCTAGCCAAAAATAGAAGAGGAGAATGACTCTCTAGAGTACGCACGTGAGATAGAAAAGCTATTGAAGAGTGAAGAAATATAGAAAATGATTTTTATGAAAACGATTCTCTAAATGATGATTTAGAGAGTAATATATGCAAAGACTCTTGAGATGCTCTTATTGGATGTAGTCGTGACCATGCTAAAACATTTTGTTTGTTTAAATAGCCAAGGGAAATTAGACATATAAAATGCAAAGGTACAAAACATACGTTATTTTTCATATTAATTACCATTTTTAAAAAGAAAGGCAATACTTGAATGTATATAAGTGTTCAATTGGATGTAACTAGGACTTATTTTTAAATTATTAAATTACAAAGGTCGACTAACTAACAAGAACTAAAAGATACACTAGGGAGGCTCCGAACATTCATGTACAATTTATTAACCCTCTAGCACGCCACTAATGTGTGTTGTATTGAACATTTTCTCTACCTTAATAAAACGCACAAACCTTTTGCATGTCCGACAAAAAAAAAAGAACTATTTTTTATTAAGATACAAACAAATCCATAGAAATATAGAAAAGTGAATAAATAAACAAAGACTCATAGTCATCGAAAGAGTCAGTGTGGAATTCAAGCAAAACGTCGATAACTAGATTTTGTGGTGGTATTAAAAAGCAAAGGAACGACAAGTAATTTACTGGTGAAAGATATATGGTTGTCTGTGCTGATAAGCGCAATTGGACCAATAAAGATATATATGACAATAAATAAATAATTTTAAGAAAAATCCAAATGTTATATAATAAATAAAAAATTATTTGGCCGAATCGATGAAGTAGAGTAAGACCGTGCTGCAGCATCATCGTGCTCGGTTTCAACAAGGATCCCAGCGTTTCTTCACGAAATCTGTTGTTCGAGACCGCAAGAAATGAAGTAGAATATCACGACCTGAACAATTCAAACGACTCAAAAACCATCACATGGAACCAGACCGTGCTCTTCATATACAAATCCTCAGTAGACACACTATATAGGCAACACCATTTAGCAACATAACAAACAAATAATTAAGCACCAAAAACCATTTGGCCGAATTCGACCGACTGCACGAAACGAAGAATGAAGCAAAAAATGAAGGAATGACAATCAAAGTAGCCAGTAACTATAGCGCACATCTATCTATCGATCGTACAGGCACCTAGCTTCTGAGCGTGGCGATGGGCTCCTCAAGCGTACGCATCGTACTCCTTCACCTCATCCTCAAGCGTACGCTCGATCACCGGCGGCGCGGCGGAGCGGCTGCTCATGCGTGCTAAAAGCGGAACAAACCAAAATCAAGGGAAGGAAAAAATGAGAACCGAAAATCCACAGTAAAACCACGCGGCGTGCGACGATCACGCATGAGCTAATAGCAAAACCCCCCACAAACTCCGGTGCAAAATTCGATCTCGACGGCCCCAAAACCAAGAAACCGCGCTCTGTGTGGTCCGTGCTAAGGGATCACCGAACTAGCAAGCCGCCGAACCGAAGAAACGCAAGAACTGGTGCCGCATTTCCGGGAGCACGAGAGCGAGAACGAAGGAGCGAGAACCTGGGACTGGGATGACGACCGGCGGCTCGCTCGGAACGGTCGGCTCGACCTGCTCATCCTCCGGGTTTGGGATCTGCGACCTCTGCGGGGGCGCTATCCTCTTACTGCCTCCTCCCTCCAACGAGAAGCAGGTACCCATGGCCGCCGCCTCCTGAGTTTTGGTCCAGCGCGAGCGTGGAGGCTGGGGAATAAATAAAACGGCTGCCGACCAGATACCGCATTTTTTTTGAACAACCCAACTAGGGTTTTATCTAGAGACTGAAAAAGGGCCCACCTGTACTGCCCGGTCCCACGACGCGGATTTTCTATACATGCATATATGTGCATCTATATGATTTTTTTTTGAAGACCAAAAAAATAAAATGACTAGCGGAATAAAGTAGGGTTTGTCTAGAAACTAGACAGGGCGACCTGTGTGGCCATCCATTTAGTTTAGAGCTCTACAATGAAGTGGAGTATTAAGCAATTTGTCGTCGTATATAATATACATAATATATATCAATATTACCGCAATGTTATGTAAGTGTTATTTTTATATAGTTGTTATATATGAGTGGTACTCCATGCTCGTGAAAAGCCGACATATGTTAATTGGGTAGATTTGTTTTGAATCGTAAGTTAAAAATGCCTATAGTGAATATATCTTATTAGTAGTAGTTTAATTATTTCTAGTAACATATATCTCTTTAATTGATTATCTTTTTTATTGTTTCATTTGAAAAGCCGACATACGTTCTTTAGTTGTTTGAAATCTCCTCAAGATCTAAGGCTACAAACTTGAACCTAGATAGACACCATGCTCATTCTTGTTAGAGGCTAGGGTTGTTAATCTATAGTGTGTGGCCTATAGAAGGTCTATAGGTAGAAATAAATGGACATGATTTTGTTTTGTGGTGTGTGGGATGAGGGGGGGGAGGTGTTAGGGATATTAGGGTTTGTCTAGAGAAGGGTTTACCTGTATTTTTGGAGCACTGGGATGTGGATTCTATATTCGTGCATATACATGACTTATCACAACCATTCATTTAGTTTAAAGTGCTACAATAGACTAGAATATTAAGTAAGTTGTCATATATAATATACACAAAATGTATTAATATACCACATGGTTATGTAATATGTTATGTGAGTGTTGAGTTTATATAGATGTCATGAGTGTTACTCCATGATCATGAATAACTGATATAAGTTAAAATTGTACATTTGTTTCAGAACATGCACTAAAGTGTCTGTATTGGATATATGCTATTATTAGTTTATTTCTAGTAACCTATCTATCTATCTCTTTGATTATTGTTTACCGTTGCATTCCTAACATGTAACGCTCATGTTCTTTAGTCATTTGAAACCTTCTCAAGATTTAAGACAACTAAAGTGTGACCTATATGTTGACATTATTCTTGTCAGGGTGGTCAAGTCTTTGGTGTGGCCTATATAGGCTTAGAATAGGTAGGCAGACTGATCTAGCAATGGACATGTACACGATTTTGTTTTTGTGGTATGTGGGATGAGGGGTGAAGGGTGAGGAAGGCGCCTAGGGATATTGGGTCTAGGCACATGGAGCCCACAAGGCTAATGTGGTGGCTGAGGATAGTGACATAATGGCATGATGCAGGGGCTAATATGGACTTTTTGTAGTATGTAGGCTGAGGAGTGAAGGGTGGGGGAGGCGCCTAGCGATATTGGGTTTAGGCGCATGGAGAAGCCTAGATGTGGTGGCTGAGGACAATGGCATAATGGTATGAGGCAGGGGGTTAATATGGAACTTACATAGAGAGATTTTTTGCATGTTGGAGGAAGGAGACAATACGTCAACCTTCATATGTTGATTTGATAGACAAAACATCTTCCATACTCATATATAGTATGCAATTTTATATCAAAAAAATATGAAGAATACAAGATATAAAATACTAGCACTAACTATTTGAAGCAATTGCATTGCATACAATTATTTGTCTACAATGCAGTTATATACACATGTATAATATTTTTGCATAGTGTTAGGTATAGCTTAGAGTATACATCTTTTAGATTGAGTTGTCTAATCCACGTCTTTGTTTATTTCTTTCTTTTTGTGAGAAGAGGGAGATGGGAAGAAGGAGAAAGGAGAAAGTGATATAGGTGAAGTAGGTCGCGACAATCTATACCATGTTTGTGCATTGCTAGAGCGCGAAAGTGGTTTGCCACAGCCACACGCTTGGTGCATGAGCTCATCACCACCAACTTCCATTGTCATCTCTAGCCACATTTTCGCTCGATTTTCTCGTGTAGCCGTCCCAAGATGAAGTGTTGACAACCAGAGCCCTGCCAAGGGGTGTGCAAACAGTGTGAGGGAACATGACCTCTAATTACTAGGGCCCCCAATTTTTGTTTTATTTTCTAGCTACCAACCATCATTCCATCGTTAGTTCTGATCACCAGGTGTGAGCAAACTGCTAGTGGCTGCCATCAGCTATAGGCCTAGCTAGGGGATAAATTCAAGCCCATGCCGTTAACTTTTGTGATGAGTCAGGAAACCCCTATGCCATTTCAATCTTTTCCTTGGATTTGAATTTACTATCGTTCATATCATTATATGAACTTTTTTCAGTCAAACATCATACGAACAATTAACTATCCTTTGTATGGTTACGACTAGTGTTCTAAGGTTAAGACATATATAAATATGTATGTAAGATAATTATTACGGTCATATTTATCAAAGAATAAGCCTCATTTTATAGTTTGGTATAGGGCCTTAAATTTTACCGGCACAGCCCGGTTGACAGCCTAGGCGACGCTCTATATGGTCCCCCAACCCCTTGACAACTTTGGATCCAGAGCAAGAACTTGTTTTTGATCCTGACATCTCCTTATTCCATCCTGGTGTCTCCTCTGTGAATTTTTTGTGAAGTACCCTTCAGTATAGAAGTAGCTAGTAACACTGCTTTAGTAGCAGTGCAGGACTTCTATGTCCTAGTTTTTTTTTTTTGGAGAATTTCTATGTCCTAGTTTTGATTATCTATGGAGTCCCTTACTGCAAAGCGTGGGGAGGCCATGCCTTTAGGTGGTCGAGTTTTTTTTTCTATATTTTTTTTTTCAAATGGGGAATAATCTGTGGTAAATTTATTTATTATAGAAAGACAAAAGCACAATGGAGGGAGATTAGCTTAAGGCCGGTGATCGGCGGCGGGGGATGCAGAGACTGTGGAGAACATTCTCTCTCTTTTTTTAACATGAAAGATTCTCCATTGCTCATGTTAAAGTTAAACCAGTACTACACGAGTACAATTTGAAACGCTGTCCGGGAGAAGCATCGAGACTGTGGCCTTATTTACTTACCAAAAATTTTACAAAATTTTTAAAGATTTCTCGTTATATCGAACCTTGCGGCATATACATAGAACATTAAATATAAATAAAAAATAATTGATTATATAATTTATCTATAATTTACGAAATGAATTTTTTAAGCTTAATTAGTCTATAATTCGGCAATATTTATCATATATAAATAAAATACTACAGTGTTTATTTTGAAAAAAAATTCAACTAAACAAGGCCTGTGGAGAACAATCTCGTCGCCTGGTCACTGTCACAACACCGAGCGATCCAAGCTTTGCAGCAGCGGCACAGGGTGTGGGCAGGCCCGCATGGACGACTCGGATTACGTGGGCTCGCTGGACGGGCTACATGGGCTAGTCGTGCGGGTCGATCCAGCGGGTTAGCGGCAAAGCCCATCCCACACCGCTCTGGTTCTGACGAACCCCTTTGCCGCCGCCGCCGCCGCCGCCGCAGTCTTTGCTTTTCCGGTGAAAGGTTTTTTGCTTAGGGGACCATGGAGGAGTACGGAGGGGGAGACCTCCTGAGCGAGGCTATGGGATCTGCGGCGCGGGTGGTGGTGGTAGAGGACTGCGTGGAGGCACCAGGGGCCTTCGTCCTCCACCTCCTCCTCAAGCGCGCGCTCGCCAGCGGCGGCGCGGCTGCCTTCCTCGCCCTCGCGCAGCCCTTCTCCCATTACGACCGCGTCCTGCGCAAGATGGTTCGGCTCGCCCCCTCTTCACCTCACTGGCATCTCGTCGAACACGTTTTGTGCTTACCGGCTTCATGCCTGACTGTCTGTGTTAGTCTCACTGCTACAGTAGCGTGCATATTGTGTCTGCTTAACTGCTCAGTGCATCTTTGTCCATGTCATAATGAGTATGGTCAACTAGGGATTAGAGTAGACCCAAGTTGGTAGGATCATATTTGATCTGGCTTTAAAAGAATGGGGTTTCTAGGCTCTTGTTCTTATGCTATTGGTCACGTGTGTAATCAGGCATCTTACACCAACATTTTAAAATGTTAGATTCTTGGTGCATGATGCGATATTATTAGATTACATGTATAAATGATCCTCATTCTTCCTTTATGGCTTTTGGAATTGTTGTCAAGTTGCCTCTTGATATTAGCAGCGCACACTAAATAGCCTAAATTTTGGCCACCTTCAGTTGTGCACAGTGGTCTTCAAAACCAGCGCGATGTGGTATAATTTTCAGTTGCACTCTGTTCATTTGGTACTGGTATAATAGCTCATGTGCTGGCTGAGGCATGCAATATAGACTACAGTGAGCTGAGGTGCATGCTGATCTTTTGTAGAACTCTGATAAAATGCACTAGTTTTATATTTGTGTCAGTAGTTCGGCACAATGGGGTTTGGGACTGCTTCCAAGAGATTATTCTAATTTGTTCACTGTATCGGAAAATGCATGCTGGATTTCTCTAGCTAAAATCTACACAGTTGCATTATATATATCTTTTTGGTCTTTGGAAATTTGCCAGGGTTGTAACCTTTCCCTGCATAGGAGGAACGAGAGGCTTCATTTCTTTGAATTGCTAGGATTCCCAGGCAAGCCGTCATTTTATTACCATGTGTATTTCCATATAATGTTGGGTGATTCCTAATTAGGGAGGTGCCATTCACTATGTTTCTTTACTGCAGGTGGAGCAAGGGAAGGCACAATTGCTGATAGGTTTGTTCAATTGTACAATGAAATTCAAAGACTGGTGGAGGCAAACAGGACTGGAGAAAATGCAGGCCAGTTCACCGTCATTATAGATGACGCTTCCCTGTTGGAAATTGTGGCCCTTGGTTCTGTAAATGATGTACTGGATTTCTTGCACTATTGTTTTGCACTCACTTCTGAGATGGTAAAATATTGATCAATCAAAACATTACAGTACTGCTGGTGATTGTTAAGTCATGGTCATGTCTTTTACCCTTTATCATGTCCTGACAGAATTGCACACTAGTGGTTCTCATCCACGAGGATATATATGCAGACGAAGAGAACATTGGTCTCCTTTTACATCTGCGCTACATTGCTGATCTTGTGATTAAAGCAGCACCTTTGAGCACTGGTTTGGCTGCTGATGTTCATGGACAGGTTAGGCTCTCCTTCATATTTGTTTAAGTTTGAGCTGTACCATGATGCATTATGGCTTAGTTGGATTCATTGACCTGGTAGTTCGATAAACTCACATTATTTGGTCTTATTTTGATGTTTCACAACTTTCATTTTACCCTCTGATAAATCTTTTCTGAAGCGGTAGAAATGTTTCTGCAGCTGTCGGTGGTGAACAAGGGTACATTCGGCGAGCAAAGGGCAAAAGCACAGAAAGTTTGGAACTTCCATTTCAAAGTGAAGGAAAACGGTGCTGATTTCTTCTATCCAGGGACTAGACATTAGGGAGTACTTAGGCCGTGTTTACTTCCTCAACCAAAACATTTCGTTATACTGTAGCTTTTTCGTTTGTTTGTGGTAATTATTGTCCAACCATGGACTAATTAGGCTCAAAAGATTCGTCTTGTCAATTTCGACCAAACTATGTAATTAGTCTTTATTTTTATCTATATTTAATACTCCATGCATACGTCTAAAGATTCGATGTGACGGGGAATCTTGAAAAATTTTAGTTTTTTTGGAGGAAGTAAACAAGGCCTTATATTGCAGTAGAAACGACTTGGTTGTGATAACGGGTGCTGCTATGTTTCGTGTACCGTCTGATAAGCACAGCAGCATTTCAGTAAAGTTCCGTCTCATCCTTTATTTCACACATACGCTTGCGTTCAAGTCATCATAGCTTTATTTCACAAATTTGCTTGCGTTCAAGTCATCGTAGCTTTCAAAGCGTTCGTCACAGCCAAGTTCATTGAGTTTGATCTAGCACAAGAGACCTATTTTGCATCTCACGCTAGTCACTTTTCCTTTTCAAGGAAACAGAGCAGCCAAACCTCTACTTGTGTTAATTTGGAACACGATCTTCGAATGAATGGATGAACTACAACAGAATTCCAGCTCAATCATATTAGTATGTATAGTAATATAATAATAGCAATGACGCTGCTGATTTGCTCCTCCTTAAGACACTTGGCTAAGAATATCTCTGCAAGGAAAATGAAGATTGCAAACCGCCAAGCTCGAACATACATAAATATTACATGTTTGACTCCATAGCACTAGGGTGATAATCTGGAGTCGACCACAGAAATTGACAACTAGTCTTATTTATTGAGTACTCTAACGTTGGGAATCAATGGGTTACTATCAGTGATGGGAAGAACCACTTAATTCTCAGATCTGTCAATGAAGATGCGCAATGGGAAGAACCACCTAATTGTCAGATCTGTCGATGAAGATGCCATGTTGTACGTATTAGAAGGTCCGTGTCATCTTTCTGAACCTTGTGCTGCTTGATCTTCTTGCCCAGATTGTCGCACAAACTGTCCACGGACCCGAGGCCGCTGCTCAGCAAGCCTCTTCCTGCTTTGGTAGCGAACCTGAAAATAGGCAGACAAGGCCATCAGAAGATATCGGTCCAATGCACATTATTCAGGCCAGCAGTCAGAAAAATGAAGCAGCATCACATCATAAAATCTTGTAAAAACTGCAGTCAGAAAACAAACTTTTGAAAAGAAAAATAGTTTGAAACCATACCAGATCTTGAAAATGTTTGCACAACTAATGTCTTACTTTCAAAGACTTATTTCAGTATTCCTAAGCTGGTACTGTCAATATTAAGGCATAACTGGAAGTTTTTCTAAAAAAAGACAAAAGGCGTAGCTGGAAGTAGCATAATCAATTTTATATCCTCCAAAGGTAGAGATTATTATTAATAATCACTTCTATCTTTTCTGGTAATAATTGTGCAAACCATTTGGATCCCTACTCTTTCTTGACATACTCAGTGGAAGGCCCTTCAACACTCAAATACCTATTACTGATTTCAAGTCATAGCTACTACGACAGGCATGTAACTGAAAACAGGCTACCTTTTTACCAAAGTTCCGATCTTTCCGCTTCAGTCTGAATTTGTTCAATGCAGCTTCTCGTTGGGGGAATCGATTCTGATACACATCATTGCCACTCCCACTCCCACTTACAATGCCACCTCCAGCGATATTTTGGCTCACGGTACCATTAACACTCTCTATGTTTGGTCTTGCAATATTGGGGACAGTGCTCGTTCCATTCTGGCCATTGCACCCATTATGACCAACTGAGACACCCCCATTCACACTATAGTTTGCAGCATGTCCTTCAACAGGAGGATCAAACACATTTGACGAACCACACTGAACATCTGATGATCCACGGTCGATTGATGACTGTTTCTGTGTCATAACATGGAGGTAATAATGCACGTGGTGATGATGCTGGACGCAGCTTTGTGGAACCTCTGTTGGGTGGCTCATTTTCACTGCATTGGAAATTCCTTCATCAGCTTTGTCTTTACCAACCAGATTAGCAGGTGATGTTTGATTCTGTATAGTATGAAATGCTGAGGCATGCTGGGTAGATTTGATGGCTGATGGTGACGTTACTCTCTCCCTGTTAGCTGAAGGCTTTGCAATAACATTCTTTGTACTGGAGCCCACATCGTTGTTGCTACTGCCATTGGAGCCCTGCTTTATTGGAGCAGCATCTGAATTTGACTTCATCTTGCATGTAGAGTCTGTTTTCACAGCCTCAGAACTGTTATCTTGTGGTGAAGAGCTTTCCCCACATCTTGCTCCACCTTGATTGGAAGCCACAGATGTATGGTACCTTGCAAAAATCATAACGAGTTAGCATGCAACTTACTGTTATGTTAATAACCTAATAATGACACTGATATTATGTTTTGCACCTGGTGAAGGCTGACTGATCTGATCTTTTGAGAATATTTCGCTCATCATGGATTTCATCTGCAGCTCCATCTGTTCTCAATCTCTTCAAACCCAACTCATGGGGTGTCACCACGATATGAGAATCATGATTCTTATCATTTCCATCGGGCATCTTGGAAGGGCCATCAGGTGCATCAACAGCTCGTACTGCTTGTTGGCCTTCTGTGTTTCTGGCTATTGAGCTAATCAAATCAGCAGTTTCAGTATTTATTTCACTAGGTATGTCTGTACAATCATCTTCTGCCATCATTTTCTTTTTGGATTTGCATTGGGGCATGTGAGTCTCATGACGTTTTTCTGTTGGATTAACAGATACGTCATTGAGAGATGATTGATATTCTGCACTTGAGTTCCTAGGAGCACCTATTTCTAAGTATCTTCCCATAGATTCATCTGTAAAAACATGGAATTTGGTTGAATGAGACAATAGTGGAAGTATGAACTGTGAAATGCTTTACTTCGATACAATGAATGCTGTGGAGCATATGATACCTTTATTCTCCTTATGTTTCTTGCCATTCCTTTTGTTTGCTGTCGGTAGCCACTTGTTACTGCATATCTCTGATTTGGGGTGAATTACTTGTGCACATGTACTATCAGGTGGATCTGCTAGTTGATCAGGAGACATAGGTTCTGGACTGTCAATCTCCACAGCACGTTTTGTCCATGAGCTCTGCATTTTAAAACAGATTGTGCACTCGATAATACTTTTTTTTTTCGGCACACTCGGTAATACATTGACATAAAAACACTACACATAGAGAGAGTTATCAGACAATATATGTTACTTCTCTGAGAAAGAAAGATTGCCACCAAGTGAATCGTTTTGAATGAAAGCAATAAATAACTTTATTTTCCTTTCACAAAAAAAACTTTATTTTCCTACATCAACCGTGGTATTACTATATGTAAATTGGTTATTTAATATCTCATATCCAGATATATCACAGAATAACTAGCCTTTATGACCTAAATTGAGGTGATATTAATTTTGTTCAAAGTAGTATCCTACCACTAACCTTTATTACATGTATATATATATGGTCATCTATACATTCAAATTCAACTACGTAATTATGTTAGATTAAGAAATTAACTATTAGGAACAACGAATGAACACATACTTGAGTACCACTGCCATTATCACTTCCATCCCTAGCATTGAGTCCGACACTGAAGTCATCGTCGTCGTCTTCATCATTTTCTTCATCATCATGATTGCTGTCACTGTCGTTCTCATACTCATCACCAGTATTTGGTTTGGCACACTTCTGTGTCTGGATGCCGCTTTCACTTCCACTGCCACTGGACTGAGTACCAAAGAGGCAATTTCAATTCAGATAATCGCAAAGGAAACACAGAGTGAGGAGTCAAAGAAATCATGCCTCATGTTTCATGTAATAAAATATCCAGAAAAAGCTAGACCAAAAACAAACAGCTTACACTGTGGCATCGCCTCCAAACGTGCTGCCAAAGGTTCTTAAGCTCATTCTTACGTAGTGGCTTTACCAAGAAGTCAACTGCTCCCTTCGACAAACACTTAAACACCATACTCATAGAGTCATTTGAAGACATCACTGCATGCAAAACACATCAGTGTAGCGGCTAAAAGTATTTAAACCCAACAATTAACGGGATAACATTTCATGTGCATTAGGGAGTTGAGGAAAACTACTTACTAATCACAGGAATGTCCTTGCAAATTTTGTGACTTGTGATTTTGCTAAGCAGACCGATGCCAGATAGACAAGGCATGAAAACCTCAGTCAATACAAGGTCAATGTTGTTCTGCAGATCTTCAAGATATCGCCATGCATGTGAACCATTTTCAGCAGGGATAACTAAAATGGAAGGAGATAAAATTGCTGTCAAAACACTGAAACAACTAAAATTACCCTTTTTAGATGTTGAGGATAGATAAAATTTCCACTGCTAATAATTAACAATCAAACATAATTCAAACAGGGACTGTTTATCCAAAATCTGAAGTACCACAGGGACTGGTGGTTACCAGTGTTGGTGAGGAGAGGTGTATTTCTAACTTGCTGACAGTGGGAGAGTACATAGTTCAAGTTCAATATAAGTCTAATCTCTTTAGATGCATTGCTTTCAATCATTATCAAGAAAAAACAAAGTTCTATAAGCAACTTAAAATATTAAAGTCTTAATGCAACCTAGCAGAAAACAGCTGCATGGATGCTATTAATTTAATAGTTGATTACATGCATGTCACTTGTCTTATATGTATAACACAAAGTCATGCTTTGATATATCAGAGTTTTCATGCTTTGCTTTTCCAGTCAAGGGTGAAATGATTTCAATAGAGGCAGTTCTAGTTGTGTACCTTACTACCTATTTGTCCAAGAATAAATAAACTAACAAAATGATCTGCAAGAAAGAGTGCCATTTTCTGTTGTCAAATAGAAAAATAGCTTGCATCTACATTGTCAAATAGAATATGTTCTTTTGATGCTCACACAATAGAAAAGGGAAATGTACAAGCTTAAATTCACAATTCTTGTATGCTAGAATTTTCTAAGAAGCAAAATGCAGTGCAAGTAGAAATAATTGTTACTTATTGCTTATGCAAAGTGGATTGTACAGTAACATGATGCCAGTACAATAGTAAACAATAATTAATATGTTCGCTAGGAATATGTTAAGCTACAGTTTATATATAATTAATAATGACCCAACATATATGATAGGTAAGAGCTTAGTTGTCAGTACTTATACCACCAATAAATTAATTCAAGTTATTGGAGAAGGGGGTAATGTTGACTGAAATCAGTATATAACACCTAAGAGATACTATTTTTCTTTGTTACATGCTCACTAGTACAAAAATACATAAGGCATTAAGTAATTTATCCAACAAGTAATCATAGGACATATAAAAGAGTCAAATTGATCTAGACCCTCAATTGACTACTGCCGCCTTCCAGCTTCCATATGTTGCAAGAGCATTCACTGTTTGCTCATGATGTGACACTCTTGATCCCTAGACCCTGGTTATTTTTTTAAAATGAAAATAGCCAGCCCTTGCTATTGCAAAAGAAATTCCATTGGCCCACCACAGTAGGCCCAGGAGATGACGTGTCAATCCTATAGTGCAGTACTCCTGGCCACATTATATGTAGGGTAGCAATGCTCAGACACCTGCACTGCAAACATACTGCAACACCCCACCCACCAAGCTCCCAATTCACAGCAGATTGTCCAGCAGAGTACTCACTGCAGCTGAGACAGGTGGTCTGCCGTAATATGGGATCAGTGTAAGATGCTATGGAGCTGTACTAGGTGAGACATCACATGACATCTCTCAGGCCTGCCACAGTGGGAGAGGGGACTATTTTGAAATTCTAGCAGGGGGGATTTTAAAAGTGTCCTATAAAATCATAATCCTTTTTTGCAGCAGCAATTGCAATATACACAAGTTAACAATCCATATGTGATTACAAACAGCCTCTTCACTGCAATGGTTAAGAGAAATTTCGTATTAGTCCCTAAAAAAGGGACAACCAAAACAAAGTCTCTCATTAGTTGAGGGGAAAAATTCTCGCTTGTCTACTTGGCTATATTAGATGTACACATACACTACAACCAGCAATTGCATAAGAAAAGATGGTTTCAATAAAAAGCAATTGAAATCTATATCCTATGCATTTTGTGAGGACAGATTGCAACACAGCAAGTTCGAGTGCAACATAAATCCAGGCTGGAAATAAATATGAACTTATTTGTTATCTTTTACGGCCTGAACTTATTTACTATCTAATAGAAGTTATGGAACCAAGTATATGCCCAATTTAATCAAATCAAAATTAGTTTCTTATTAATATATAATGATAGCAGCTCTCCTGCATGTTGCGAGAAAAAAAAATCAAATCAAATTAGCTTTGCCATTTGCAGCTCATACCTTCATAGCAGCACTTACGGAGCAGGGCACTGACCACCTGACGAGTAGAGTCATCATTCTCCACCAGCAAGACTCTCAGTGTCTTCACAGGTAGGAACCTCTCCCAGTGAATGCTTTGTCCTTGTTGCTCCTGCTCATCCACCTGCTGCATGCCCGGTGGCGCACTGTGCCCATTGGCCAAGTCCTCTTCCTTTTCCCTCCATTCATCTGCATCAGCTCCAACCTCATGGTGGCCATTCTCTAAGGCGACATTCCCTATCCCCAACACATCCTTGCGGGAAGGCCCGTCCATGCCAGCTTGGCAAGCGCTACCCATTAGCCTGATTCGAAGAGAGAGAGAGCACTGCAGTGGTTGGTTTGTGCAACTAGAGGGAGTTCACAGATGGTGGAGCACATCCTATGTCAGCATAAAAAATGCATACGCTGAATCCAAGTACGAATCTGCAGGGGGAATCAAACACCAATCTGTCATGAGCATAACAGATGCTCAGAATAAGCACTCCATTTTGCAGTATTGGTCACAGCCAGAGAGGATTACATGTATCCGGGCTGGAAGAAATTATTCTTAAGCCGCGACGCCCAAAATCAGTTGCTTCCGACTCCTGTGAAACATTAAACATCTCATATAATAAGGATAATTATATACGAAATTCCCCTACACAAAACTGACAATAGAGATTTGAGGCAGTACGAAACAAAGGATTTGGTATGAGTAGTGAAAGGAAGTCAGTAAACACCGTCTCCCTTCAAAATCCCACTAATCCGCGGTCCGAGCTAAACATAGAACAAAAAGATAAACCTCATCAGAGCAAAACTTCAGAAGGAAAAGTCTGTGAAGCAAACAGCGCAGTTCCAACTTGCCTCCACCCAAGGTAACAGCAGCGCCTGGGAAATCGGACTTCTCGAGATCCACTGGAGGCGACCCTGACGAACTCTACCGCAGAAACAACCCCAAAAAAAACCAGCTAAATCAATTTAGAAAAAAATATATATATATGAGAAGAGTTGAATTTACGAGCTATCTCCCGGTAGCCGCAGCAGAGGGCGCGGTGCGCACCTACGCGTGGGATGACGAGGAGGAGATGAGGTCGCGAGGGGTTCCGGGCCAAATGGCGGGGAGAGGCGATGCGCTGGTGACTGGTGCGAATTGCGATGGCGAGGAGGCTGCGGAGGAGGCGATAGATAACGGGGGGGAGGAGGGGAGGCGCTCGCCGTGACGTGGAGCAAGTGGAGGTGGGCAGGGCGTGGGGGCGGGGCCCGCGCCCCAGCCGAGATCCGACGAGATCTAAAGCCGCGCGCTCCCTGCGCTCCACCGAATCCGTAGATCGCCCGGGGGCCACTTCGAGCGGCACGCGCGGGTCCGTCGTGGATGCGTCACTGGCTGGTGGGGTCCTGGAAGTCGATGGGACCCGCACGTCGGTGGGTTGGGGTGGGCTTGTGGAGGTGGTGTGGGGCCGGGGGAGTGCTTGGCCCGCGGCTTGGATGGAAAGATCGTCACGGCGGGGCATTAACGGCGTTTAAGCGGGACCTGGAGTGCGATTTGGGAAGCAGGGCACTCCCGTTTCGCTGGCTAGCGTTGGCTTTTGTTTCCGGGATGGGAGGTCATCAAATCAAATGCTTTCCAGTTATGATTTGACTTTGACTATATATCTCACCACTGAGTAAGGCCTGGTTTAGTTCACCCCAAAAACTAAAAATTTTTCAAGATTCTCTGTCACATTGAATCTTGCGGCACATGCACGGAGCATTAAATATAGATAGAAACAAAAACTAATTGCGCAGTTTATCTGTAAATCACGAGATGAATCTTTTAAGCTTAGTTAATCTATGATTGGACAATGTTTGTCAAATAAAAACGAAAGTGCTACAGTGTCAAAATTCAAAAAAAAATCGGATAGGCCTTGTTTAGTTCGCAAAATTTTTGGGTTTTGGCTACTGTAGCACTTTTGTTTTTATTTGACAAACATTGTCCAATCATGGAGTAACTATGCTCAAAAGATTCATCTCACAAATTACAGTTAAACTGTACAATTAGTTTTTATTTATATTTATATTTAATGCTCCATATATGCGATCAAAGATTCGATGTGACGGGAAATCTTGAAAATTTTTGTGAACTAAACCAAGCCTAAACCTTTTGAAAAAAAGAACATATACTTTGCTTCATTAATATTTATAAGAATAAGATGTTCTCCATTATATTTTTGACCTTCTATATAATTTCTTCTATCGAGGCATGGAATGAAGTTATATTAGCATTGTTGGATCCATGGCTCGCCTCTATCCAATCCAAATTGGACAGGAAACGGCCTTTAATTGAACACTTGAAACTTGAAAGGTTAGGCAAGTTTTAAAAGAGAGAGCGAGAAAGGTTATGCAACTTTTATTTTTGGACAAAAGCAGTTCACACAAATTTGGCAGTGCTGTACTTGTGTGTCATGTTAGTTGTGAGCTCGTGTGACCCACTCGTACATGTTAGCGGTTGTCATTAGGAGGACGGCTGTCATTAGTAATCGAGCTCCTGTCGTTTCCTGGTTAATTTTCTCGTTTGATTAAGCTGAGGATGGCGACGGCGGTGAGTCATCGGCGACCAGCACGGAATCAGCCCAGAACTTTCTAGAGCATGGAGGCTTGTACTGCATTCTTTGGTCGGTCTCGAAGGAAATAAATTAAGTATTGAAACCAATCACCCACGGCAGTCACTGTGTGTTCAGTTAATTAATTAACCAGGGATTTCCTTTGTCGCACCAGCCACATCGCAAGTTGTTTTCCCATTCCAAGCGATCAGTCTCACAGATGCTTTGCAGTCGTGTCCAGACCACCTAACAAAAAAGAGAACATTCTGCAGCGCTGGCTCCGAGTCTGAGCTGAATTTATGTTTTTTTAGTTCGTCTATAAAAGGTTATGATTACTATTTATTTCGCACTGGAAACACGTTTCATAATCACTGAGAGTGGAGATGGAAGAGTTCGGCTAGCATGTTCGCTTATCCGAAAAATCATGGCCGGAAGTAACTGATTTATTATGAGAGAAAAACGCTATTAAATGACTGATAAATTCGATAAAATAATCTCAAGCAAATAGGTTCTTAATTGGTTGTTACACGAAGAAGAACATCTCGCAACTAAGGCTCTTTTTTTCTTCAAAAAAGAAAGGCAGTAACTAAACTAGGTGAGAATTTCTGTTGGAACGGCAAACGATGTACTATTAGCAAGCAAGTTGAAAAGCACGATCAAGGCATGGGACCAAGCAAACAACACCAAATATACGCCTATTGGCTAAGGTCCATTGAAGGTTAAAGAATAGCTCTCTCCTTTTAACCACCTTTTAACCTTGGAGGTTCAAACAGAAGGACTGAAAATAAGGGATAAAAGTGCTAACAGGTGACTTTGCTTTCTTTCTCCTCTCATTTCACCCTTTAGTCATGTATCCAAATAACCCAGAGGCTAATCTTTAGTCCATTCATTTCAAGTGCTAAAGCTGGACTAAACATTAGCCAAACGGGGTGCGAATAGAGCCTAAACTAATCCATGTATGATCGTATCCCTCACCTTTGGATGCTAAAATAGTACAATTGCAATGTGGCATATCCTTTTTGCCAACCGCGTATCTAGATTCTTGTGTCCTCGCATTCTCGCCAAACAAAGGCTCTTTTTTCTTCGTACTAGAGTTCCCTACCTCTAAGAATGGACGACTTGTAGATAAGGAACAATCACAAAAGGTACCGCCATGCTTTTCTTTTAGATACACAATGACCGCAGAGGAGACAGAAACTGACATAACTAAAGCTCATTTGTTGAAGAAAAACAATTATAAAAGCCGTTTGATAGCTTCTTTTAGCTGTATCTAGCTCCTATGAAGAAGTCCTATCAAATGGTCTAGTAGGAGTTGTTGTTTTTGAGCTATTTCTAAGGCCTTGTTTAGTTCACCCAAAAACCAAAAAGTTTTCAAGATTTCATGTCACATCGAATCTTTCAGCACATGCATGAAGCATTAAATATAGACAAAAATAAAAACTAATTGCACAGTTTACTTGTAAATTGCGAGACGAAACTTTTGATCCTAGTTAGTCTATGATTAGATAATATTTGCCACAAACAAACGAAAAGTGCTACAGTAGCGAAATCCAAATTCTTTTCGCATCTAAACAAAGCCTAAGTGGAAAAAGGAGAAACCGTCATGAATTATAGCTCTTCCAAAATGACTAGCAACACTCTCAAACACACGAATAAGCGACATTTTGTTTTTAACAGTTAGTAAGTTTTACCTGAAGCGCCTTGTATAACCTAGAGTTATGGTTTTTAGTACCTAAACGACTGATGTCTGCATAAATTAAACCGTTTCTTACACATTTTTTGTATTTATGAAATACTAGTCCAAGTCGAAAAGTAGTATTCCATAGAATGCATTACATACGATCATGTAAAGAGCCAATGGAGGTGGAGATATATATTCTAGGGGCACGTCACAAATAAAACGCAGTCAAAGACTCAAGGGCCGCTAGATACAGCATCATGTAAAGAGCCAATGCAGGCGAAGATATATATTCTGGGAGCACTGACCCCCACCAAGGCACGACTACCTTTCAGTCTCAGCCCGTCGTGCAAAGTTCCGAGACAGTGAACCAGCACCAAGAGCTAACTAACGAGTCCATGTCAGGACAGGAGCAACCACGTCGATCCGGACCGGAAGCGGACCAGTGCATCTCTCGATCCACAGAGCTTATCCTATTCGCCCTGCCGTCGTTCGATCATCCGTGGGCGCGCGTGCGTTTGAGCTCGGCAAGCTTCTGTGGGTCGTTTGCAAAGATTGTTGTTGCC
>Ga0182004_10000642_pt1 | contig 22496 bp, 12 predicted proteins | sample Sormic07211540_1_FD_120479 | JGI IMG/M metagenome (GOLD analysis project Ga0182004, IMG submission 120479) | Endophyte microbial communities from Sorghum bicolor roots, Mead, Nebraska, USA - 072115-40_1 MetaG | ecosystem: Host-associated > Plants > Roots > Unclassified | place: USA: Nebraska...
CTGCTGCTGCTGCTGTTGTGTGGGTGCATACGTCACGTGCTCATTCGCAGACATGACGGCCACGTAGTAAACTTTGTGTTCGATGAACATCTCATGACCTGGTTGCAACTGCCAATTGTCTAAACAGGCATAGTTAATAGTTTGGCCGGTATTGGTATCACGAAAGGTTAGCTTTTGATTGGATAGTCAATCTATTGACATGATTCAATGAGGAAAGAACTGAATATTCAGGTAAAATTATTATTAATCAGATTGTGCAGTTAATTAGCAATGGAGGGACATTGCTATTGAATTGTTAATTGTTATCATGACAGTTCAACCGAAAGACATTGACGGATCCACTCCGCAGTCCCCCACTCGTCACTCCGCAGTATCAACTGGCCTCGGCCGCTCAAATCCCCCACTCCGCAGTCCCCGACGACCGACGGGCCACGGCAGAGCCACCAGACCAGCAGCCCCAGCCATCGAGCAATCGAGCTGCTCCATGGCCTCACCAACCCGAGCACCGGCGCCTCCGCCGGCGGTAGAGCCCATCGCGCCTTCTTCTCCTTCTTCAGAACACCCGCCTGTCAAACCCTCTGACGGATCCCTCTCGCCGGAGAACCCAGCCCCAGCTCCACCTCCTCCTCCTGCTACTTCGCCTCCTCATACTCCCGGCGATAGCTCTCCTTCCTCAACTCCGCATCCCTCGGCGCCACAGCCTTCTCCTCCTTCTCCGCCTCCGCCTCCGCTTCCGCCCAGCGCTGATGTTTCTCCTCCTCTCCCGCGAGACGGCCAGACGTCACCGCCGCGCCCACTGCCCCCTCCCTCACCCGCTCCAGTATCAACGCCTACTCCAGCGCCGGCGTCCTCGGAAGCCAAGTCGGAGCAGGAGGAGGCGGAATCGGCTAGCGAATCTGGGAGCATGACGCTAGCCGTCGTTCTAGCCCAAACTGAAGAGTCGACGCCGCGGAAGGCCTCCTCGGCCGAGGCGTCCCCAGCCGGATCGCCGCAGAAGGAATCGGCCGTCACCATCGCGAAGCTCCTCTCCGGCGAAGACCCCGCGGCGACGGTGGCGAAGGCCACGCCGGACAAGGTTACACCTCCGAGCGACACTGGGTCACTCTCCGCCGCCGCCGCCGCCACTGCCGTTGGGGGAGTCGGAGGCGGCGTGGGGTCCAAGAGGTGGCTCCTAGGCGGCGTCCCGGAGAAGGTGCGGCGCGCGGAGCTGAGGAGGGCCGAGCTAGGGTTTAGGGTTTCAGCCGCCGTGTTCTGCCTGGTCGCGCTCTCCGTCATGGCCGCCGATACCACGACGGGCTGGTCCGGCGATTCCTTCCGCCGCTACAATGAGTACAGGTTTCCCTCTGGACTCCTAGAGCGCTGATCTCAGTTAAAACCTTCTTCATTAGTCACAGCTGCCGTTTCTTCTTAGTGTTGATGGGAACTGAAAATTGATGAATTTTGGCGATGTAGGTATGTACTAGCTGCAAGCGTCCTGGCTTTTACCTACTCTGGATTCCAGTTGGTAGCCGAGGTGCATTACCTTGTCACAGGGAGGCGCATCATTCGAGCCCCATTCCGCAGCTACTTCAATCTTGCCATGGATCAGGCAAGCATGAGTAAACTGCTATTCTGCTCTTCTGTATTTGTATGTTGTTGGGAACCATGAATTTATGATAGCATGATTTCACAAGCTTTGAGCCCTAGTGATTTATCGGTCTCAGAAAACTAGATTAAAGTTTATGGCCATTTAATAATTGCAAAACTAAATATAGTTGCACAAATTGGATGAACTATTGCAGCAATTGTTTTCTTATAAAGAAATCCTAGATTGTGGATGAATGCTATTCCCAAATGGTATATGTCTATATCATTATTGTTCCTACCGGATTTGGTTTGGTATATGCCTATTTTGTTTAGTTTGTATAAACATTGTACAGATACATTACAGTGCATCATCAAGTGTAAGTAAAAGAGTTGTTCCATGAATTGATGAATAACACCTTTCCACTTCTTCCAACTTCTAACATTTGTCATGATAAGGGAACTTTTCAGAAATGAATGAGATTGGTGCAGTTCTTGAGGTTTTGTCACATTTATGACTAATAACTATGGAATTTGTGTGCTTATGGATCACCTGATTCGCCACCAAAGTCATGTTGTTTAGATGTTTCTTGTACAATGCATCTATATCAATTTGTTCTACATTATATTCTTTCCTTTGGAATTCGCCAGACCATGTTTTCAGCAATGTATTGCAGTCTCCACAAATTCCTGTTTAACCATGTCTCAGACATTCATTTTTTGTGTTTTGCTCTACTAGTTTTGAGCTTCCAACTTGGCTTAAAATTTGTTAGTGACCAAAATGTGTCTGAATGTTTTTTCATGCTATTGCAGATGTTAGCTTACCTCCTATTGTCAGCATCTTCAGCAGCACTTTCTCGTAATGATGTTTGGATGTCTCGGTTTGGAGGGGATCAATTTACCAAACTGATCAATGCCTCAGCTTCCATGGCATTCCTAGCTTTCATTGCTCTTGGACTCAACTCAGTTATATCTGCTTACTGTGTCTTCAGCTTGGTTTCATAGAGCTATCGTTGTGCATTGCATGATGTGAATAACTTCCTGTATGTTTCTTTGGTCACTGAATCTTGATTCATGTGAAATTTCTACATGATTTCTGTGAAATCCCTAAGTTCCAAAGTGGGTGTAATCTCTACAACTTGGGCATATTGTAGCAGTACATTGAGTCAAGGTTGGCTTTTACAGTAAAAATTTGAAGTGGCTGTACCGAGGTTTCATGCTGGTCGTAAGGCCTTGTCTCAAAAAAATTTGCAAAATTTTTCAGATTTCCATCGCATCGAATCTTTAGACGTATGCATGAAATATTAAATATAGACGAAAATAAAAACTAATTGCATAGTTTGGTCAAAATTAACGAGACGAATCTTTTGAGCCTAGTTAGTCCATAATTGAACAATATTTGTCAAATATAAACGAAAGTGCTACAGTGTTGATTTTCCAAAATTTTTTGGAACTAAATAAGGCCTTATACTGCTCCTTGTTTACTTGTGAAAAAAATTTCGGATTTTAGCACTGTAGCATTTTCGTTTGTTTGTGGCAAATATTATCCAATCATGAACTAACTAGGGTCAAAAGATTCGTCTCGCCATTTACAAGCAAACTGTGTAATTAGTTTTTATTTTCGTCTATATTTAGTGCTTCATGCAAGTGCCGCAAGATTTGATGTGTTGGAGAATTTTGAAATTTTTTTGGATTTTGGTGGAAACTAAACAAGGCCAAAGTCTGAAAGATATTCAACTTGAGACCACTCCCCATGTCCCCATACCATAGGTTGCGCACCTGTACATATGATATGATGGTCAGCTCAGATGTGGGGCCGGGCACCTGTACACTCGATGTGCATCGGGGCCTTGTTTAGTTTCAAAAATTTTTATAAAATATAAATAATACCACTTTCATTTATATTTGATAAATATTATCCAATCAGGTACTAACTAGATTCAAAAGATTCGTCTCGTCAATTTCGATTAAACTGTGCAATTAGTTTTTATTTTCATCTATATTTAATATTTTATACATGCTTCTAAAGATTTGATGTGACGGAGAATCTGAAAAATTTTACAAAAGTTTTTGTGACCTAAGCGATGCCACGGATTAGCGGTTCCTAATATATTGCGGGCTGGCTTTGCGGTTTTGCACCATTATCATCATGCAGTCTCTTCTTCCAGACGTGACAAGCCAACAATGTAATATGGTCAAAAAAACATTTTACAGATTCGTACTGTGAGCATGAAATTCATGCACGGAAACCACATGTCTGAATTCGTCGGCGCTGGGATTTATATTTAGCATTTTTTTCCTTCTTTTTTTTGTTTTTTGTTTTTTTTTCATACCACCAGCCCACTTCCACCCCTTTCAACCCAAACTGGTTGTGGTTGCCGTATAAAATCGGATTTTTTTCGTCCCTTTCACACAACTGGCAAGGTGAAAAATTATATGTTACCTACTTGATTTATTATTGTGATCTGATTTTTCTCGTCGAACTCTAAAATCAGATACCTTACCTCTTCAACTCTCAAAATTGTATGTTACCTTATTGCCTAGGTTATAGAAGTGGTTTTCAAGGCAATTTTCTTCATTTTTTAGTTTAAAAATCCAGTCAATACCTTATAAATTTTTAAACCATAAAAAAAATCACTAAGTTTTTAAAAGTTCTAAGAAAAAACCTAAAGATATATTGGAAAATAAGACACCCAAATAATATAATTTAAAGCTCATGAAAATACCTCTAGAAGATTCCAAAAATTAGATTTAGCTCTAAAAATAAAAAATAGAAAAAACTAAATTCCCAAAAATTTTAGGGATGCTTTGTGAGTCTTATTACTTCGCTTGCATTGTCATTAATTCACCAAATTAGATGCATTTTCAAAATCTTTCCATAAGAAAAACACATGATACAACCAGGAGAAACACATTCAACATTATTTAGATGTTGCATTTTTTTGCCAATCCTATTATATCTCATATTTTGCTATGCAATATTTTTTTTAAATGCATTTAGACATCAATTGTATTGAGAACTTTTTACATTTTGTTGGATATTTTTTCCATTTTCCTAGAGATAAATATATTACTTTAAAGTTTTTTAGATACTTAATGCACTCTAGATATTTTATTGGGTTTGCCAGGTCCTAATCTATCACTATAATTTTTCTTAGAATTTTTAGAAGCTTAGTGATATTTTTTGTGGTTTAAAAGTCTTATCAGACCACCTAGAGAATCACTTCTACATAGACATGGAGGTAGTTGAAATGGTTTTGAGAGTTGAGACTTGAGAGATAAAATTTCTGATTTTAAAATCGGAGATAGAAAATTAGACCTTGATAATTAGTTCAAAGAGTTAGAATAAACTTCTTTTTCTAATTATGCACACAAAAAAACTTCTTTTTCTAATTTTTTTCCCACACTCCACAGGCAGGCGTACAACGTTAAGGCCCAGGCCCATCACCTCAGCTAACCGTACACACAAGGCGAGCTCTATAGCCAGGAGCCCAGGACGCCGGACCGGGACCGCCGCCGCGAACCGCCGTCCGACTCGCTCCGCACCTCCGGTCCTCCAAACCGGCGCTCCTACCCTCGCTGCAATGGAGTCGAGGAAGCCGGCGCCCTCTCCTCTCGTCGACAACTACGTGGTAAGCCTCCGAGCCCTATCCTGCACCTTGATCTCTCACTTGCGCTATCTGTGCGGGTCTGGTCTTCACCTCACACTGCCCTCGCTGGTCAGGTACCCGGTGACGTCGTCCTGGACCTCTCCGAGATGAACAACCAGACCATTAAGCTCGGCGCAGGCCTGCGTCAGGTAAGCCCTTTCATGGTGGAATGTGGGAGCCGTTGTCTTTTGTGAGACTTTAGTGGTTAGGGTTTAATGGGGTTTATTTGCGCGCGAGGCTTATCGGTGATAAAACGGGGCTTGCAGGAGTGTGACACCATCCAGGCTACCAGTGCTGGGAAGCTGCGGCTGTTGAAACCCAACAAGTATTGGATTGAGAACTCCCAGAAGAGGGTAAGTCCGATTTGGCTCGGAGATGCATTCAGTATGTAAAAATTTGGTTCCTCTCGAGATACTTGCATTAAGTATTTTATTACCAATTGCTGTAGGATGCTGGTTGATTAGATAATTCATAATATATGTGGCCCTTTCTGTGTACAACTGTAAATTGCTGAACTAATATGTTAGCCTAAAGTGGACTGGGTTATGATGACCCAGTGCAACAAAAAATTTCAGCACTAACGCACAAACGTGAATTGGTCATTGCCACATTTACCTTCTATCAATTAATTATATGTTATTGCCATTTTAATAAACATTTCGATTTTCATAACTTGAAATTAATCAGCATGAAAAGCTCTGATCTGGTCCCCTAATATCGTCTTAACTGTAACATGGGAGACTGCGGATATTGCTACTGTTCCACCCTCTTTGTCATGTGTTTCAGCAGTCACTCATTCATGTTCTTCTTTTTTGCAGTATATACCTTCTGTAGAAGATACAGTTCTTGGTATTGTGGTTGACACCAAACCAGATGTAAGTATACATTATATATTCAGAAGTATTTGAGTTCATATTTGTTTCTAGATATTTATCTGAGGCTAACATGGATCATGGCTGTCAAAATTACAATTATGTTTTACGATTCTACATATTTGCGATCTTAATTAAAGGGCTTGATTCTACAATTCTAGTAATAGAATATACTCCCTCTGTTCCAAAATAAGTGATGTTTTGGGTTTGTCCTAAGTCAAACTGATTTAAGTTTGACCAAATTTTTAGGAAAGAACATCAATATTTGTGACACCAAATAGATAGAATATGAAAATATATTCCATGATAAATCTAATAATACTTATTTGGTATTATAAACATTAGTACTTTTATGTATAAATTTGGTCAAACTTCAAATGGTTTGATTTAGGACAAACCTAATCATCACTTATTTTGGGACAGTGGGAGTATGTTTTTTACAATCTTTATGTTTAAGATTTGTAATTTGTAATTGTTGACAACCTTGATGGAATCAGATAAAGAAGCACCATACCAAAGAAAAAAATAGCTGGTAGTATTGAAACATGGACAATCACTATCAAATGACATACTACAACAGTACAACTACACAATCCCTTCTACTATAGCATTAAACTGCGTGAAAGTGGCAGAAATATTACTTGATTTGCTTGGTGGACAAGCAATGTGGAATTGTGCTTCCTTCAAAAATGATCAAGTGTTGCAAAATGAAGAGGATTTTTGTATATACAATGTCAAATACATATATCCCTAGTACTGGCAAGATGATCAGCTGATTACCTTTTCATACAGTTCTAATATACAAACAGAAACCAGAATGGGCTTTCACTAGAAGCTAGATATTTGCTTTTTTATGTTAAATAATTGTATTTTGCCTGTGATGTGTTTTCTTTGCTGAAATAGCTTTGGTTATTACAGAACTTTTTGGTAGACATAAAGGGTCCTAATTTGGCCTTTCTACCGGTGCTTGCATTTGAAGGTGGCACAAGGAGAAACATACCAAAGTTTGAGGTAAGACACTGGATCATTTGAGCTTTCTAGCATTGTTTAGTTTCATAGTTTTGTCAGTCTCTATACTTAAGTGTGAAATGTGTATACAGTAGGCCACATGTGCAGTTCTTAACATATGTTCAGTAGCATGTGGATTGTTTTTTTTTTCTCTTCCATATACTCCTTCCATTCTTTTATGCTTGATGTTTTAGCACTTTTTGCACTCAAATTAAGAAAGAGTACAAAATAACCACATGCTTCTATTATAGTTGTCTTTTTCTACTTTGTAATTTAAATTACTTATCCTAAACTGCAAACATTTGATGTTAGTTACTAATGAACAAGTAGATTGAGTCTTTTAGATTGTCAATTTTTTACTTCGGTAGGAACATTTTAGGGAAGTAAATTAGGTATGTTTCTTCTTAAAATTCCATAACATAGTCAGGTACGATAAAGCTGTGCGGCCTGCACGCTGTTCTGGGCAGGTGCCCTGTAAGAACACTTCATGTGTCTTCGGGGGTTTTTTGGTAGTTTCAGCTTTATCGTTTTGGCTTGGTAAGTAGTCAGTGATCATGAGTTGGAACGCTGGGTGATCAACTCCAATGATCATGATGGTAGTCAGGTAGTGGCGTTTTGTTCTCGTTAAACCGTGGAATCTTTGTAATTTTGTTACACCAGTAATGAAATTCAGCTATGGCCATAAGTTGTTTCCACAGTGTTTCGAGCTTTATATTCTGTTTATTGATTATATATTTGTCTTACGATGGGAATGTTCCTGCAGATTGGTACGTTAATATATGCTCGAGTGGTGAAAGCAAATAGTATCATGAATCCCGAGCTCTCATGCATGGATGGTAAATTTTTTAATTCACAGCTCAGTGTCCATTTTCCTTAATTGTCCATCAGAAGTATGGAGTACCAAATTTTGTTCATCTTAGCGAAGCAAATATATCCTCATTGCTTGTGAGAACCTTTCAGCTTGTGGGATGATACTCAGTCTGGACCGTTTTCTTTTGGCTTTATCTGATCGTTCTTTTACTGTATTAATACTGTTCCTATTTTCAAGCTTCTGGGAAAGCTGCTGAATTTGGTCAGCTGAAAGATGGTTATATGTTTGACACATCAACTGGCATGTCACGAATGTGAGGATAATATACCTCGCCCTCCATTGAGTCACTAGCATTGGTTTTTTGTTAGATTTGGAGTTTTTGACATTAGTTGCTTATAGGTTGTTAAGTTCGCCAACATGTCCAGTTCTGGAGGCCCTTGGGAAAAAACTGTCATTTGAGATTGCTGTTGGACTCAATGGTCGAGTCTGGGTATGTTCTAGCTACTGTTCATTGATCATGATTTTTTATCCCACCTTTTTTGTTAAATTGTAAATGGTAATGTTTCTTGTGTTTTATTTCTTGGTTTATATTCTGTAGGTGAATGCTCCTGCAGCAAGTACTGTCATTCTTGTATCAAATGCAATTATGAGGTCAGAATCTTTGAGTGGCATAAAACAAAGAGCTATGGTAGAAAATCTCTTGGAGAGATTGTCATGATGGTAAGTCAGCAGGCATTAGGGCGTCCCCAATAGTCAGCTATTTGGCTAGCTATTATGATGTGGACAGGCAAAAATTAAGAGAGAGAGTTGTCACTAGCGACGAGCAAATAGCCTATCTATTTTACGTAGTCCAAGAATCTAAGAGAGTGACATGTGGATCTAAGGCCAGTCTCAGTGGGGGTTTCACTAAGATGTCATGCACATTTATTAGAGCGCCATGTCAGCAAAACTGCACTTTTTGCATGAAACTAAGAGGAGAGAAGGAAGTAGTTTCACTATGGTGAAACCCCGCGGGCGTTGTTTCCCACGCGGTGAAACGGGATAAAATCTCCACTGAGGGCCAAATCGTTTCACCATCTTGCATGTGATCCAATCATTTTGCAGCAATTAAATGCTTTGCTTAGCCTTAGAAACAACAAAGTGAAATGCTTCATTGCTACGGATTATTTCATAGATGGTTCATTTCAATCTTGATGACGTGTTGGTATGTGAAACCGTGCAGTGACACTGTCCATTGAGACTGGCCTAACAGTACATATAGTCTTTGCTCTTGTCTCTCACCTCCACATAAGCTAGCTATGTAGTTAGCACCATTGCGGACGCCCTTAGTCCAAAGTAAAATGGGCGAGTTTCCATTGTGTCAGTTTAAAGTAAAAGTAGAAAAGTTTGAGATCAAAGTGGCTGTCCACATCCAAGATTATTATGCATCACGTGTAGTAGCATGCTACTACTTTTTTTACCAAACTTAGGGCCTGTTTAGTACAGCTCACAACAGTTTCATGAGCTGTTGTGAACTGTTTTTTTTAGCCAAACACTTATTTTCAAAACAGCTTTATGGGTGAAGCTGTTTTTCCTCTCTTCTCACAAAGACATGAGTTGGGATGAAGCTGAAAAAAGTAGCTTATTGCAGCTCTCTCCCTCATTTCGCTCTCTCAACTATGCATGAAGTAGTCGATGAAGCTATTTTGTCGAACACTTTTTCCAAAACAGCTCAGCTTCATCTAGAAAGTTGCTCATGAAGCTATTTTCTAAAAAAACAGCTTACTAATGAAGTTGAGCTGTGCCAAACAAGCCCTATTTATGTTCCCATTTCTCCCTGTGAAGAAGATCAAGTCTTGCTTCTGTTGTTTATTGTCCCATATGTTGGTATTGTTGCACCCACGACTCTATATGGTGGACAACCAGGCAACTTCATTGCGTTTAGTCTTGTCAAGATAGGTTTCATTTCGCACTGGATCAGTGGTAATGGCTGCATGTTTCTGAACTTGACATCATCCACTATAGCAACATGCTCATCTGATTCGTTTTACTATTGTCTTTTTCATAACTGTTTTATTCAGAATTATGTGAAATTTATTTCCTTATTATGTGCAGGCAATGTGTGCTTATGCCATCAATGTATTATGGAGAATTGCTTTTTAGATGCCACAGCCGATTCTGGGAACAGGAAAAATGGTAATCCCTATCATTCCAACAGGGCATGCTAAATGGATCAAGGATGTTGCACATAAATTAGATATGACAAAAAGAGGCTTGTGTTCTTCGATGTTGTAGACTGAAATGATATATTGGCTAGTTTTGTAATGAAATTTCTGCAAATGGTCCATTGTTTGTTGCCTATGTGATGAAGGCTTTGTAAGTCAGATATCGGCACAAGGTTCCTTGCCGATCTTGTTGAAAAAAAGCCTCATGATGACTCAGTTTCAACATTTTTCATATTCGTTGCATTCAGAAATCCACCTTTTTGGTGATCCCAGCTGTTGACTTTAGGTACAACTTTTTGGGGGACTGGATATGATTTTTTGGCCGTGTCCCCAAGAAAACTGAACTCATGCTGTGGCTTATTTTGTGACAAGTTGAGCTGGTGTAGAAATGGTTTGAGCGTAGAGAATTAAAACTGTTTTTTTTTAGTCTCTCCTGACAGCATAGCTTATCCTTGATAACGTTAGCATTTTTTTGCTTTCCGGCTAAAGTTAGTTCATCAGGTTGTGCTTTCACTGATTCACTTGTTACCCGTATTATCATCAAATCATGACTACGTGCTCGGCTGCTCGCCACTCTTTGCTGCCTCGCCCGCAATCAACGTGTCATCTATTATACGCGAGTGACGAGGCGTGCACTAGTTCTCCATCCACGGGTACGTACGCTAGCTTCACGCCTCTCCCTTTTGTGATGCGTTACCGGCTGACCTGGCCAGGACAGACAACAATATCTGATCATAGAACAAAAATCTCAGTCATGGATGGACCGAGATCTGCCATGGCGCCTAGCCAACGAGCGGGAAACGGCACTGGCCTCGAACTCAATCGGTCGATCGGTCCCAAGGCACTCATGCTCACCCTCGAGCGCGGCGCGGCGGTGCGCCGTCCTATGAACCGCCCACGGAGGACGGCGCGTCCCTTTCGCGCGCGGGGGCAGGGAACACGACGCCTTCCCCCAGATTATTAACCGATGCACCTGTGCCACACCAGACATTTTGGGCGGCGGGGCCGATACCTCATCATCCCCTGCTCCACACCGCCGCGCTCCACTGCGGCTACCTCGTTCGCCTCGCCGAGCCAGCGCAACCGCGACAAAAAGCGTTCCTTCGTGGCAACGTCTCTCATTCCTCCCCATCCGTCCGTCCGCTGTCTGTCCCGCCCTCCAGCGCCCCGGACTTTTCGTCCGTCCCTATCCGGAACTCTCCCTCGCTCTCGCCCGCCCAGCGCCCCCCCGTCTTTGTGATGTGTGCAGCATGCACGACGGCGACGTGGTGCCGTGCGTGCGCCAGTCCATTTCCTGAGCGGAGCCCGGCGTGGGGTGGATTCTTCGTGTTCGCGTCAGAATAACGGCAGCCCAGCGCCAGCAGCACAGCACTCTCGTCGCTCGCCTTTCCCCAACTTTTCTCCCCCACTCCGCCAGACGGACGGCCACTCGCCTCCCTCGCTGAAGCCTTCAACTGCCTCTACGCTCTCTCTCGCCAATCCTTCCCACCCCACCGATCGCTCCTGAAGCGGCTCAACTGCCTCCGGATTTTCTCGAGGTGAGTAAGCTCTGCCTCTCGTGACCGAGGACCTACTTATTTGCGGCAGCCGACTGCTGGCCCGTGAGATTCGCAGACCGCCGTGCGTGAGATTGTGCTTATCTGGTTGGCTTTTAGGGTTTAACTTCTAGTGGGGAGCTAAGGACTGGTACTACTTTCTGTGGCTGCTTCTGGGTGGTTAGTGATGAAGAGGCCGTTCTTAATTCGAATTGTTGTTGGACTATTAGTTTTATTAGTCAGCACAGGTTGGTTTTCTATTGTTTGAAGCAACGCAGAGTCTCCAATTGCTCTGCAGACTAATAGAGTAGTAGTAGGTTGGGTGGAGGATGTACCTCATTGTTTTAAGGGAATAATATGGCAGATGCTTTTTTTTATTAGAAAGCAAATGGTGTACCTGCCGTGAACTTCTTCGATTGATTGTCTGTTTTTGTTAGTTAGCTCTAATGATGCTCAATAATAGCAGTGCTCTGGTGTTGTTAGGAGCCTTATGAAACTGCTGTCATTTCTTTCCAGATCCTCAACTCTTTTGTCTTCAGTGTTTCTAACTTTTTGAGGTTTTTTTTTTAAAAAAAATTGCAGGCTGAAATTTTGGTGTCCTGCTCCAGCCATGGGTAGCAGGAGGTATGCCGTGCTTGTACCTTCTGTAGCAGTTGACGATTTTGTTTCTGATACAACATCATGACATGGTCAATGCAAAAATGGCAGATACGACATCGATACGAGGAGATGTGGGATTCACTCAGCACCAACTAAATCAATGTATCTGGATGCTCAACAAGTTGTCAACTGCCAAGCCACAGTGAGAGACCACGATGTTGGTTCCTGCGCTGTGAAGCATCACTTCCCGTCTCCAATTGTATCTTGGATAGAAGATCTTTCAAGCTTTGGCAATGCTTCTTTTGGCCCTGACTCTGAGTATGTGGATGAGCAAGCCAGAGCTTCGGTGGGACAGTCTTCGACATCAAGTAATTTGCATGACATGCAAATAGTACGTTCCCTTTTGTTCCCCATCTTTTTCTTTAAAAACATATGGTGTTTCTTGGAGGCTGGTAAGGACTGAAGGTTGAGATGAAATAACATCCTTATGCATGTTATTCAGTCAGTGAGATTGACAGACGAATTCATGGAGCTTGCAAAGGAGAATACAAGCAAAAATCTAGAGACTTGTGGAATTCTTGGTGCTTCATTTGTAAGTGCAGTGCGCAATAAATTACCAATGTGACAAACATACCTAATTTTCAGATTAGATCTTGAATATTTAATGTTTGTATGCAGAGGGATGGAACTTACTTTGTGACAATGTTGATTATACCGAAGCAAGAAGGAACTGCTCACTCAGTATGCAGTAATTGAGAGATTTCAAACATATAATTAATATATTATCGTTAGATTATTAAATATCCTGACAGATATCTAGCTATGCCATTCTGAAGTCTTCTTCTCTCTCTTTTTTCCCCAAATACAGTGTCAGGCCGTTAGTGAGGAGGAGATACATGCCGTGTTATCAGAGCAGTCACTTTACCCTGCAGGATGGATTCATGTATATATTCTAGCATTTCCATACTTCATGAACCTTGTCTTCGTTGCTGGTTCAGTTGAAATGAAAAAAAAAATTGCACACACAAGTTACATGCTTCACCCAACTGAAAAGATAAATAAGCTGATACCTGCGCTAGATGCTTTCCTTGTTGCAGCATGTAACCTCATTCATCATTTACACATAGTTTTCTTTCTTTCCTTTTGCAGTTGAGGGCCAAACCTTCTTTCATTTTGGCTTGCTGCAATTCTTTCTTCTAATCAGTGAAATTTGCTGCGCTCCTGCTATTTTCAGGAAAAAAAATGTTCATCAATTTAGCATTGACATTCGCTTTTAATAAATTTGGACGAAATATATTTAGTTCATCTACAAAGTAACAATTATTTTCAAGATGACCATTCAGACAGTCAGATTATTGCCACATGAAGACATGTGTTCGGCAATTATATTGAATTAATAGCATATAACGTTCATCGCAGAAAATACTACATATAACATGCCTTTCTTGCATTTGCCATATGAAGGAGTAGATAATGTACTGGATTCTTTCTGAGAAAAGCAACATGCTGACCTTGGCATCCTGCTTACTGCCCCATAGTAGTATGATAGTGGCATATTTCACATGGAATCAGAATTATCAGGTTATTGTTGTTATGTTGAATCCTTCACAATAAGCAGCAAGGTGAAATTTCATAAGTTATTCACTTATTCTATATACTGTCTCTGCTGTTTTGACTATGTTGCATATAAGAAAGATGCATGCATATCATAAATACACCCAGAACGGTGAATTCATGCAATAAGTAGTAATCTACTCCCTCCACTTCAAACTGTAAGTCGTTTTAGTTTTGTCCTAAGTTAAACTTGTCTAACTTTGACCAAGTTTATAGAAAAATATATTAACATTTACAATATATCAAATAAATGCACTGTCAAAACATATTTCGTGGTGTATCTAATGGATCTTGTTTGTTGTGGTAGATATTTGTGCATTTTTTCAGTAGACTTGGTCAAAGTTAGACAATTTTGACTTAAAACAAAGCTAAGTGGCTTAGAATTTGTAATAGAGGGAGTACCTTTATAAAAAAAGGATAAAGAAAGAGTGATATAATGTTCAATTCAAATTCAACTTGACTTGTTTTATTACTGCAGAGCATGAACCTCATCTTCTTCACTATTTGAACATTCTTGCTCTTAAATTCTTTTCTAGTGTTCTTCGAGTCTTTGGACGGAATGGTCACTTTTCATTAACTGTTCCTGATAATTGACAGTTTTCCCCTTTTCCAGACTCATCCTTCACAAACATGCTTTCTATCATCGATCGATTTGCATACTCAGTACTCTTACCAGGTAATTAAATAAGCTGTGATGAGTTGATCTACAAACGGAAAGGTGTTTTTTATATTTATATAAATGATAGGACTTTTAAAAGTATTCACTTTTTTATGTGACAACATCCGCTTGAATGATTGGCTGTCAAACATCAAATTATTGGCATGATCTTGCCATAGAGTTTGGTCTCTGTTTTTTAGAATGATCTTTTTGCACTTAGATGATATATGGTATTACATGGTTCCTTAATTGACGAGATGAACTATTTAGGTACCATGAGTATCTAGATGCACCACTGATTTGGTGATTTGCATAAAACAGCCATACAGAATCATAGACATTGCCACACATTTAAAGATAGCCAAAGATTTTGGTCTTGATGATTAGCTAAAAAATAACTTATTTTTCACCCTGATATCTGAAAACTTTGCCCTAACCATTATTTAGTAGCCATTAGGCTTAGGCCAACGAATACCGATTTTAAGTTTTTGTGGTCACTGGTTGTGAATATAACATTGCTTCAACTATTTGCATATTTCAATTCCATAGAATAAAAATCATTTACCTATCAGAAGGATATTAACTAACACCAGGAATGATCAACCATGCTCCTAGAGTTAGCAAAATCACTATTTGACTAGTTAAGTAGTTAGCATTTTCATGGTTGTGCTAACATTGAGAATAACTTGCACTGTAGCTCAGAATTGTTAAATACTTCTGTGACACTATGTCAACTCAAAACTTCAAGCTGACTCTTTCACCTGTTTTAACTTTGTTATCACACTTTGCCGTGCCTTTAACTTTGATTGATGAAAAATGCTGGATTCCCGTAGGTTATGCTACCAGAGGCTGTTGCAATTGTGGTCGCACCCACAGATCCAACCAGGCAAGTGTTCTTTGCTAATAACTACTATTACCATAAAGTGCCTGGCATACATCTGCACTTCTGCAGTTCCTTTGTTCTTAATTGCTTTTGGTCCTACCTTCAGTCATACTACACCTATAGAATGAAATCTGAAACTACCCTATTTGTTTCTCAAATCTTTCAGGAGTTATGGAATATTCAGGCTGACTGATCCTGGAGGGATGGATGTGCTTAGGGAGTGTGATGAAAGTGGGTTCCACACTCACCGAGAGACAACCAATGGCAGTCCAATCTATGAAACCTGCTCGAAAGTGCACTTCAACCCCAATTTGCGGTTTGAGATTGTTGACCTGCGCTCTGGTCAATGATCAATGGAGCTAAAGCTATAGCAGCATGTGCTTCTTTATGCTCCCTCTTTGGCAGAATTACATACCATAGAGCTTGTTGAATGCCTGATAGGTATAGTGGTAGCACCAAACCGGAACCAAGATGCTCATGGTACTTTCTGTCATATGGTGATAGCACCAAACCTCTGGCATCGTCGCTGGTATTCGTCAGAAGAAAGGAGTAATTGAAAACTAGCACTGGTTGTCTTCAATCTGGCTGTTCGGTCTGCCTTTGAGCTGGTATTGTAAGTAGTACTGTATATAACATACAACTGGGGCTAAAATACACTAATTAACTTGGTCTGGAGTCTGGACTGAAGTGTGATTGTAACATAGCGGTCGACTGTGGCACAGCCAAATTACTTGCTGATTTGTCAGTGATCGAAGTATGAAAAATACACTAATTTGGCAGTTCCCAAATTATGAAATAAGTCTCAGTCTCAGGCACTGGCGCACTGCATTCTGTAACATCGGAACTTTCTGAAACCCGATGAGAAACTTAAGAATCGTAATGCTAGATTGTGGCTACTAAAATGGGGGGTGTGCGCTAAAACATACTAGCGGCTAAAAATTAGTCCAAATTAACTACGGTTGGCTAAGAACTAACAAAGCAATTTATTGGATGGGGTCAAAAAATGCATCTAAAGTTATGACTGCAACAATTAGCTTAAAAATAACCTGATACACATTAGCAGGTGGGGAAGTAAAGCAGCACTAGAAACATTAAACAGAGCAAACAATATAAAAAAAGCAGCCCCAGAAAAAAAATAAAAAATTAGTTTCTTATGAAAATACATCATTGGATATATTTTCATAAGAAACTTGTTTAGAGATATAAATGATACTAATATTTTGTACAAATCTAGTCAAACTTAAGAAAATTTGATCAGCATGAATTGTCACACCCAAAATTTTCTATTTTAGGTTGTAAATAGAAAACACTAAATTTAATGATTTAGTATTTTTTAAATCTTTCCAAGATTTATTTATTTAGCTGTTAATTTAAAGACTTAAAATATGGGCTTATAAAAATTTTACTATTTCATATAAGTGATTTGTTGCATTCATGTCGATTGCATCTAATGTTTGTAAGTGCAAAAGGTCTTAAAATACATTTAGGATAAGAATATCTATCTCTAGAAAAAAATTCAGCTTTTTCTAGAATTTAATCCATACTTCCTTAACCTTAATATTTTTATTCTAAGCTTCCAAAAATCTTTTCATGAGCTCCAAATATATTATTCGAGTTCCTCATCCTTCAATCTATTTATAAACCTTAGAGTATTTTTTTATATAAATAGTAATTTCTGTTTTTTCAGAATTATTTTTATTTCATGAAATTAATTAATTTAGAAACTAGAAAAACTCTAAGCCCAAATTTTCATCAATCCATGAAGCCCATGTGAAAAAAGTCCTAAAGAATCTTAAAGGTCCATGCGTTTATTTAGTAATGAGCTTGAATGTTTCTTCACGCGTATTAGTGGAGGTGGGGTTCAATATTAATTAGTGTCATATTGCTAATTGATATAGAGGTGAGAGTTCTCCTCGTCAAACACGTCCAGGCTCAACATCTCCAGGAGTCTTAAGGCACTGCATACTCTAACAACATCGGAAATTTCTGAAAACATGCGAAACTTAAGAGTCGTAATGATAAATTGTAGCTACTGAAATGAGGTGTGCGCGCCAAAACACACTAAGGCCTTGTTTGGATGTTGTCGTATCCACTTTAATCCATGTGTGTTGGTGTGGATTGATGTGAAATTTAGTTCAAGTTCCACTTCAATCCACTTCAACATATGTGGATTGATGTGAATCCAACAACATCCAAATAAGGCCAAAGTCACTGTTGGAGCCCGAGCCACATGGCCACATCCCCTTGTGAGACTTTTTTCAGCTCTCGTTTTCTGGCAAGAACAATAACTGAAACTTTACACCCGTTCATCCAGGGCGACCATCTGATGTTTACCAGATGAATACTTTTTAGCCAAAGTATGGTCGAATGATTTAATAAATCCATGTGTCTATTGGTCGGATCATTATCAGTCAGCTAGTGCGTTTGCTGCAGCTGAACTCCTTCCCACATGGGCCGCATGAATGGCTTGTTAAACATAGCGGGACACAAGCGAGCAAATCCTACAGCAGGATCCGGCTACAAAGGGAGGCTAGCAGATAAATCGCACACTGTCTTATAAAAATATAAAGATTATTATTATTCTTCCAAGGTGAAGAAAGAGAAGGTGAATTGCACAGCAAGGAACAAGTAGTCGCTGTTGGCAAAGAAGGATGATGGAGGAGAAATGATTCTGTCTTGCAAAAGGGCCGGCGACAAGAAGAACACGGTAGATACCTTAAATGATAAACGGCCGAAAGGTGGGGGAAAAACACACACAGCAGACAGAAGGAACTGTTGGTTGAACCGTGTGCCTGTCATCCATCTATTTGGGACGGGGATAGAACAGGAGGAGCAAAAGCGTGATGGCTACGAAGGCTTTGAGCGAGGCACGAACGCGATGGCTACGGATGGGATGGAGTGATACGAACTGTAAGCGGAATCCTAGCTAGAGCACTTATGGAGCCGATAGTAATTTCCCTCCCTCCCTCCCTCTCTCTCTCTCTCTCTCTCTCTCTCTCTCTCTCTCTCTCTCTCTCTCTCTGCAATGCAAATGGATGAGTTTTTTTTGACGTTAATAAATGGATGAGATTTCCTGCGCCAATTCGAGGTATCCAGTCTCTCTCGATCACACGGTGCGGAGCAATGACGTCCTCAGTTATTTACTACTACTAGTAGTAGATTGCTTTGCTCTTAATTGGCGTTTATTACTCGACGTCGAAATCCAGCGTTCGTTTGGTTCGGCGGCCGGCCGGCCGACCGGGACCGAAAGCTAGCCCGACACCTTCCGCCGTCGCGATCCGTCCGCCGCGAGCCAAGTGGTGGCACCACCGGCACGGCCGCGCTGCGTCTTGCCCGCGCACGCACGGCATGGCACCGCCAACGCGGAGCCCACGCACTCCGCCTCATCGACAACCGCCCGCGCGCGCACTGGCCATCGCTGGCGCTCGCTCCAACCACCGAAAACCACCCGTGTTCTGTCCTGTGCCGCTGGCTGTGCGCGCCGCACGAGCACAATTACACAGCGACCGCGCCCGCGTCGGCGTCGCGCGCGGTGTGCGTGGCGAGGAACACCGAGTGGGACGCGCGCTCCCCCTGTCTCCTTCCCCGGGCGACCGATGATGGAGATCACTCGGCACTCGGCAGGCACGGCACCCGTTGCTATGCTAGCAGCGACGCGCGCATGACCCCCACCGCACTAGACGCGTGCGCTAGCTGCTACTACTGTCTATCCCACTGCTATGGTGGCCGCGCAAATCACTTGTGCGATCTTAGCTAGAACGCAAACACGATGATGACATGATGTGCAAGTGCAATATATGCAGACGCTAGTATATTTATTAAGGCAGTAGCCACCGCTCGGCGTCGCCGGATGGCTAGCTAGAAAGCTCGCTTCGCCAGAAACGAAAACAAAACGCTTTGTCGGATGGTGAGGCCGGCCTACATGTTCATGTCGGAGTACCCAGCTAGCCCCGCCTGATGCCCTGACGATGAAAATGAAAATGAAAATGAACGCAGCAAATGATTCCTGAGAACGGAGAGAATATATAAAGGAGCTAGGCGCTTTCCCCTTTAACAAGACAGACAGCCGCTCAGCTCGCTGCTACGTGTGTGGCAGGCTTTGCCTCGCGACACCGGCTGCTGTGGCGGTGGCGCTCCGATGGATGCTCCTCGCGATCGCGCCGCGCGCACTGGCCGTATACACAGTGGGGTCGAGCCTGTTCGCTTAGTTGAGAAGTTATGGTATATTATTCGTTAATTTATTGTAAGAGAAATAGCAACACACTGGCTCTGGAGAGTAACGTGGCAGCTTTGGAAGAGGACGGCAAGTAGGAGTTGGTGAAGGAGCCGTGGGGAATTGTTTGATTCCCGATCGACTCATCTGCCGCTGTCCCCTCTCGACGTCTCATCTGACGACGACGGAGGGAGATCACTGGCCGGCGTGCGTATCTTTTGTTTCTTAACAGTTAACATAGGACGACAACGTACAGGGTCTGATTCGGTACTACCACACACAGACACAGCTAGGATAAGGTGAGAATAAAAAATCAGAATTGAGATCATATATCACATTTGTGAACCGTGGTTGCTCCAATTTATTTAAGCAAAAAAGGAGCCAGTCGGCATTCAGTAACCAACCCACAGGTAAAAGTGGCCAAGTGGGGGAAATGGCGTGCCATGCAATCGGATAGCAATAGAAACCGGATATCGTTGCAGTAGTGGATAATATGATCAAACAGAATGTGCCACTTTTATAAGCATATAAACAGAAATCGTTGGATTCGACTGATGTTTAGCTTTGAAAATGCATAACTAAGGTCCTTTGTTCCCATCGCACTGTTTAGCTTTCCTTGCGACTCCCGAACGAGGAGTGGACGCGAATTGAACAGGGAGGTCGAAGACGACCGAGAGAAAATCAAATCTTCAGACTACTACGGCTAATTTCGTGGAGATCACTGACATCATCGATATCTCAATGTGACGTATTCAGTGATTGCTTCACGGAATTTGCATGATATATGTATATTAAGGAAACTTGAAGTTATCTACGGAGTAATACGTACGACACCACCTGACCACCCCCGTATTGCATTACTCGACACAATAAATCATTTTTTTGCGAAGGTATTAAAGTCAACTGTCACGGTCGCTGACGCAAACTAGCAAACTAGCTAGCAAGCTACCAGGCTGCTAAAAAAATTTTGCAAAATAGGAATAGTACTACTCTTGATTGTATTTTGACAAATATTATCCAATCATGTACTAACTAGACTCAAAAGATTCGTCTCGTCAATTCCGACTAAACTGTGGAATTAGTTTTTATTTTCGTCTATATTTAATACTTTATGCATGCGTCTAAAGATTTGATGTGACGGAGAATCTGAAAAATTTTACAAAATTTTTTAGAAACTAAACAGGGCCAAAGTTATCATTGTTTGTTTGTCTGATAAGTCATTATAGAAAGTAATTTATTGTGGAAGATAAATACTATTAAATAGTAGGCAGATTCGGCTCATAAATTCAATAAACATGCTAGTAACATCGCCAAATAGAGTGCTACCTTATCTAACCCGAATTCTGTGAAACACTAATTTTGACATAGACACATTGTAGTGAACACATGGAGTTGAATAAACAAGCCAAAAGAACACCGATTCTGGATTTAAGTTAAGTATGTGAACAAATGAGTAGTAGCAGTACACGCCCTACTTTACCACATCTCCTGTTTTTTTTTTTTTTTTGGTGCTTTTTTTTCACAGCAATCTCCATTGTTGAGGTTCTGCTATTTTTTTATCCTAAAAGAAATCCTATTTTATCCAAGCCGACAATTTAGAGAAAACACGCACGCAGATCTACTTCCGCCCGTAACTGTAAAAAAACAGTAGTATAGGCAGTATTATGCACAGAGAAGCAAGCAAGATCGGACCGTACGGAGGGCATGGAGAAATGGCGTTGGTTAGAACGGGTGATAGCTTCGGCGCAGCCCACTGACGTTGGCGAACAGCCCGACGAGTTCTTGCCTGTACGGCAGATACGAACGCCTCCGGCTGCCGCTGCCGCCGCCGCCGCCGCCTCTGCCGTAATATCTCAACTGATTGGCCACGCTGCCCGCGTCGCCGCCTTTGTTGATGCCGCCGCCTGCTTCCTCCTCTTCCTTGATACTACGACGAGGAGGCTCCGGAACGGCGGCGGCGGCGGTGAGGAAGACGAACTTCTCCTTGCCGTCGCTGTGGCTGCGGCCGACGAGGCGGTCGCTGATGCGGCGCCAGCGGAGGACGGAGCCCGTGGAGCCGCTCTTCCGGCACCGGCGCGGGGACGCGGGCGCCGACGACTGCTGCCCGCCACCGCCGCCGGGCGCCCACAGGCAGTAGGTCTCCGGCGGCACGCCCTCCAGGTCCTCGTCCCCGGCCCCGGCGTCGTCGTCCTCCTCCTCCTCCTGGTCCTGCCACGCCCGCCGCGCACTCGCCGATCGCCCGTCCTGCTCCCGCGCGCGGAACTCCCGCTCCTCCAGCAGGAGCCGGCCCAGCGGCACCCGCACGGTGGCCGTCTCCGGCTCCGGCTCCTCCACCTCCCCACGCGGAGACGGGGACGGTGGCCGGCCGAAGATCGGGTACACGGGCACGATGCACGCGTCGGCGGCGACCGGCGGGGCGGGGAAGCTGAACTCCTCGTCGCCGTCTGCTTCGTCCTCGACGACCTCGGCCTCCACGGCTGGAGACAGAGGCTCAGGCTCCGGAAGGTTCTCGGCGGGACCTTGGCCGGTGTCCTCCATGACGCGGATGACCGACTCTCTCCCAGCCGCGGCTTCCAAGATTTTTTTACCTCGCAGACTTGGTTTTGTGGTTTCTTTTTTTGTGTGTTGTCAGGAAAGTGGCGGCGCGAACGGAGAAGGGCGCTGTCGCGGTGTGGGATGATGAGCCCGAACCCAAGGCGTGTGAGGCGCGGCCTCGCGGGGGGTTAGCCGCAGATAAGGGGAGCTTTCCGTGACGCTGGCCGGTGGGCCTCGTCACGCGACTGGGACCACGGCTCAGTGGGAGACAGCGAGGATAGTTGTGGGGTAGTGGCGGTGGGCTGAGCCGCGACGGTGTCGTCTCGTCGTTGGAGGCCAGAGGCGCGGGA
>Ga0182004_10000643_pt1 | contig 22491 bp, 12 predicted proteins | sample Sormic07211540_1_FD_120479 | JGI IMG/M metagenome (GOLD analysis project Ga0182004, IMG submission 120479) | Endophyte microbial communities from Sorghum bicolor roots, Mead, Nebraska, USA - 072115-40_1 MetaG | ecosystem: Host-associated > Plants > Roots > Unclassified | place: USA: Nebraska...
CAAAAACATATATATATATATATATATATATATATATAATGTTCTATGCTCGTGTCTAAAGATGTAATAGGACAAAAAGAAAATTTTTGGGAGGTCAAGGAACATTCTTCTTGGTGAACCGTGCTCATGATCAGCTTCAGTTGCCTTCTCTACTGTCCCTTGTACAAATTCTAATGGCTGTTTCAGTAGAAGCTGTAAGTCTAAATTCTAACGGCTGTTTCAGTAGAAGCTGTAAGTCTAAATTCTAATGGCTGTTTCAGTAAACGTCTGATACTCATTCTGATTTACAAATCCAGCGCCAACTACCCAAGTAATACACAGATGAGCATTTCCCTTCACCGTTTACCATAATCAATCTGAGGCCATGGATCGAAGTCCACCTCATCCTCATGCAACCATGCACCACTTCGTGTATATAGGATTTTAGGGATTGAGGGCCTAAAACATGTTCACATACATAAACCTGTGTAAGTGCACAGGACAAAATGATTGATGTATAATTGAAAGCCAAGTGCCACCATGATATGATGCTAATTAATGTATAGTGAACAATGGTGCCTTACATTATAGGTGCCTTACCCTTACATGATAGGTGACTCGCATGGCCGAAAGCATAATGGTAGCAGGAAACTTACAAAAATGTAGCAGCATCTGAAATTTCTCTGTATGATGCAGGCAATTCAAGTGCTAGATCAGATAATGAATTGGAAGATATATTCGCAGTTCCCTTTTACCAACTATATCAATTGAACCAAACTAAGCCATGATGAGTAAAGGAAATACAACTACCTGCCAAAGGGCCATTCTTCAACTCTACAAGCAGTAGCTTTCTCACCAGGTGTAACTCAAATTTCACCCCTGCTCACACAGCTCCTGAAACCGGGCCAAGCTACAAGCAAAAACTATATGCATGATTCATATGAACACATCATAAAATAATGTCTGTCTGTCCAAGCGAGAAATTAAAATTCAGTTTCAAGCAAATAAGAGTTATCATCTACCGCAATTTTGTTAGATGAGAAAATAACATGTCTGCCTGGCAAATGCCATTGAATTGATATGCCATAAGTTCCAATTCAATCATAGGTTGACAATACCATTGAGTTGATGTGCCAAAGTTCCAATTCAATCATTAGGTTGACAATGCATTGAGTTGATATGCCAAAATTTCAAATTCAATCATTAGGTTAACAATGCCATTGACTTGATATGCCAAAATTTTAAATTCAATCATTAGGTTGACAATGCCATTGAGTTGATGATATGCCAAAAGAATTTAAAGAGGCAAATGCAAGAACAAGAAAAGGATTTCACTTAAGTACCAGACAACATACAAAAACCATGGTCATAGAACAGACCTTCTAAGAAGAGGCTTCGGATTGTAAGGGAACAAATCCTTCTTTTGCAGATCTTCCACTGTTCTCTTTAGTGAATAAAGACATTCTTTAGCATCGAGGAAAAGCTTCTGTGAATCCTTGACTTCTTTATCACAACCAGAACCATTCTTATACTGTTTACTTGCACTGGCTCTGTCACTATCTTTATCCCCAGAAATCCTCTGCCTTTTACAGTCAAGCTTTTCTATTTTTCTTGAGTAAACTGATTCATCAACAAAAGCATGCCAAGACTGGGAAACTAAGCGTAAGCACCTGTGCAAGATAAGTCAAAGGTCACAATTCAGAAGACGCTTCGTTCTGTCTAAAGACGTCGACAAAAATAATTTAAAAAATTGTAAGATAGGTACCAACCTTAATAGATACTGAGCACAATGCACGCCAACATCCTTAGATATGAGGTAATCAACAAGTACCATGTGATCATAGTGCAGCTGCAGAATAATTTCAATGATCAAAAATAAATATTATGCTTAAAATAAGCATTATGAGTGAAACAGGAGAAAAATTGAAAGATCAAATAGAAGAAAGTACTATGGGTGAGCAAAATTATGAGTCCTAAAGTACTGGATTTTGTTTAGTATATGCAATTACAAATAGTACTGTTGTCCAGGTCCTCAATCAAGGTTACAGCACTTAATATTAACCCATAAAAAGTCACTCACTTGTACCACAAGATAAATAAGAACTGAATGTCAAGATGCTATCTTACAGAAACCATTGTGCCTCCAGCAGACCTAACATAACAATGAGAACATTTTGATCGACTCACCAGAAGAAGAAGCAGATGGAAAAGGTGAACTGGGTCGAAAATGCTTGAGAACAGTTTTACACCAACAAGTTCGGTAGTTTCCAAGTTAGATCTGCAAGTTTGGGGAAAAAGGTTATAACTTATAGAAGCATCTATTGTCTGGATAACTTTTTCCTTGCTTCAGTAACAAGCTAACAAACAATATTTTCCTACTTACATTTTTAGGTAAATGAGTGGAGCATCTAAAAGTTGTAAGAGAATGCTGAATAGCATGTCATCCTGAAATATGAATGAACATTGAACATATTACCAAGATAGTTTAGAGTTCATAAAGCCAGTGGTAAGCCTTCTTTTCTATTACAGAATGAAGCATGAACTTATTAACATTTAATAGTTGAGCAAAAAAAAAGCAGACAACTATTATCAGCATTTGTTCTAACCCACTTTGAACAGATATGGATAATAGAGTGGATAGATTGTCTCAGTTAGGCCTGGTTTAGTTCCAAAAAAATTTCAAGATTCCCTGTTACATCGAATCTTTGCCATATGTATGGAGCATTAAATATAGACGAAAATAAAAACTAATTGCATAGTTTGCCTGTAATTTGCAAGACGATTCTTTTGAGCCTAGTTAGTCTGTGATTGGACAATAATTGTCAAATACAAACGAAAGTGCTATAGTAGCCAAAGCCAAAAATTTTCACGAACTGAACAAGGCCTTAGCATTTAGCAGTAAGGGGGTTGGGCATTCACTCGTGACTTTTCACTGGAATGCACAGCACATAAAGTAACTCACTAGCCATATGCATTATATTAGAATCCAAATGTCCACCTGTATAGAAAGAAACTACCCTATTCAGGGAAAAAAGAAAGAAACTACTCACAGTGGGGTAACAACAAACCACTTGCGAAGACAAACTGAACTAGAATCGTACAACTAATTTCAATCTACATTGTCTAACAAATGTAAATAAATAAAATCAAACGTAAAAGGGTAAGCTGTGTTTCCCAGAACAATGAATAAGTTATTTTTTAGCTACCATCATTTGGGCATAGTCGCATAGATGCATACCTCCTCCATATACAATTCCAGAAAGGATAAGGCAAAACTTGATGAATTTGAGTCAAGACTCCAGTTTAGGTAACACTTCTGAAACCAGTCTGAAATTTGTGATAAGCCAAAACAGTTGCAGTGATTACTACAGCCTTGTACCTTGTGATCCAACAAATACTCATCCCTCTTGCATAAACATTGAAGTGCACCATCATTTCTGTGGTAAGACAAACATATGGAACAACTAAGGAACAAATAGATAGCCTGCCTTTGCAAGTGCCGAGTTGACTTATCCTGACTCTCAACTAAATCTACCATGTCCAATAAAAACGGAGAACCTTCTAAACAATTTTCTGGTTTAGCAATATGTTGTGAGATAGGCTCATGAAGAAGGTCTTCAAAGTAATGTCGAAGCAATTTCAGACAACTAACAATATGTGAACAATCTTGCTGTATGTAAGGCTTAAGCCGCATCATTACCATCTGCATTCAAAATTGAAAGTTCGAAACATATCTTAAGATGTGCCAAAATGTTTAGGAAGCCAAAATAACTAGCAACAAGTGAAACAAAGAGCTCTGAATGTCAGCTTACCAGAACTTTGTGCTTTAAGTAGTGATAAAGACTTTTGGGACCATCATGCTGCCCTTGTAAGGGAAATGCTATCTTGGGAACTATATCCACAAGTTTCACAAACATATCTTGTCCATCTGTGCCTTCCAAGTAACTTTGGTCAAGTAAAGAGCCCAATAGCTGGAGAAGACTGCCAGTCAGAATTCCAGACTGTGTTGAATCACTACTGGAGCTAAATCTGCTATCCTCGGCACAGCTGGCAAGTCCTCCAGCATGTAATTGATGGAAAGAATCCCAAGGCATCTTATGAATATGATGAACGGATAGAAAAATGAAGTCATCTTTCAAGTCACTGTCACTGTGTTTAAGGAACTTCAAGATAGCATGTAATACTCCAAAGAGACTGGACATGGTTTGCCCACTGATGCTGAGACGACGCTCATTAAGTACTTTCATGAAGCTTGTGATTCTTGTGCTTGAACTAGTGGTGTCATCGCTGTTGGAGTCAGTTGTAGAATGTGAAGTGTTATGAACAAATTTCGATGCTTCATGTATAGCCACCCAGACAAGCTCAATGAACTGAATCCAAATGGATTCCTAGGAACAGAGCAATAGCCATGGAGTAAGCAGTTAGTCGGCTAAAAGCAAGAGTGAATGCACCAAAAGAAGAAAACGGAAACATATGAGAAGCGTACAAAGTTAATTAGGGTACTAGATATGGAAATTAGGATATTGCCAGCTGCATGTTTGACATAGTCACTGCAGAAATCAAGGAAACCAACCTGAAAAGGATGACAAAAGATGTAAGCTTCGGTAACCTACTAGCCATATTGGTCCTCCAGAAATGTACGGGCTACATAAATAAGACAATACTAGCTAAAGATAAAATTGAAGACAATTGAGTGAAACATTGATATAGTTTGCCAAACAAAAAGGTTTTTACCAAAACAGAGACCATATTCACCAGGCAACCAAATCCATCATATGGATGCTCTTCAAGTAGTAAGCAACAACTATGAACTTCTCCAGAATCAGAAAGAGTTTCCTAAATGAAAAGGGAAAAATATGAATATGTGTTATTATCTCCTGTGACAGTTGTACACATAACAGAGTAAATGGATGTGAAGACTGAAAAGTATAGATGTCAGATTCACAAATTTACACATAGATAAGTCAACTCAGATACTTCCACCACAAAAAAATGATATCTCATTAACATTACATTGCTCATAAAGATCATCATACTTGAGTAGAGCAAAACGTTATAAGATATCCTGTGCCAATATATTGATATCAAAGATTAGGTTTTTTTCTTCTGGTTTTAATCAGCTACCAAGTATTTACAAAATAAATGTCACTAAATATTACTGCTTTAGAACAGGAAGCTATCATCCAATATGGATTGAGAATTGGAAGGGTCATGTAAGTATCAAACATAAAATTTATTGATTACATCTAGTATGGTCCGAGATTAGAAGGTTACAAAAGCATCAAACACAAATTTTGGACTAGCCAGAGAGAATTACCAATACGAAGCTTCATAGGTGGATTAACAATGAAACGAAAAAAAATACTGAAACTCGAAGCAATACCTGAACCAATTCACAAGCTGCCTCCTCTTGGTCCCATCGTCGTATGGTCTTGTTCACCTACATCAAGTCCCAATCAATCAACCGCGAAAACCGATTATAAACAGGAGGAAGATGACCTGAAGTTACCGTGGAGAGCGCGAGGAGGAGGTGCCGCTCGCCCTCCCGCGTCAGCTGCCGCGGCGGCGACGGCGCGGGTTCCTGCGGTGCGAGAGGCGCAAGTGGGGTTAGATGTAGGCTCAGAGCGGCGCGGGGTTACAGGAGAGGTGGAAACCAATGCCGGCGTGCGGAGCGGAGTTGCTCGCTTACGAGGTGGAGAAGCAGGGAGGAGGAGACGAGGTCGCAGAGGCGGGCGAGCTTCCGCTTCTGCTTCGCGGGCAGCGGCGGCGGCATCTGCTGCTGCGCTTGCTTCTCGCGGTGGATTTGCCAATCGAGATGTTGGAATCGATCGCAACTTTGCGGACATGGGAAATCCAGTTGCGGTTGGGTGTGATATCCAATGGCAGTGGTGAGGAAATCCAGCAGCGGCGGCGGGGAAGAGGCCGGACGGACGTGCGGCCACGCCGACGGTGGCAGGTCCAGCGCGCAGGTGTGGTAGCCGCCGAAGAGACCTTTTTTTTTTCTTTGTGCGTGTGTGTGAGTTAAAAAAATTTTGCAAAATTTTTCTCATTCTCCGTGACATCGAATCTTTAGACGTATGCATGTAGTATTAAATATAGATAAAAATAAAAACTAATTGCACAGTTTGGTTGGAATTGACGAGATAATTTTTTTTAGCCTAGTTAGTTCATAATTGGACAATATTTGTCAAATACAAACGAAAGTGTTACTATTCCTATTTTGCAAAAAAATTTAGAGCTCCAAAAAAATTATATTGTCCAATTATGAACTAACTAGGCTAAAAAGATTTATCTCGTCAATTCCGACCAAACTGTGCAATTAGTTTTTATTTTCATCTATATTTAATACTTCATATATACATCTAAAGATTCAATGTGACGGAGAATCTGAAAAATTTTGTAAATTTTTTGTGGAACTAAACAAGGCCTTGCGCAGTGTTTTTTAGAGGAAATTCGTTATGAGTCACCGTAAACGATCATAATTCATTGTGTATGAAGAGAGTAGGAGCCAACAGGATTTCGTGTTGGTCTCTGGACACAGGTTAGAGCATCTATAAGATATTAGTTAAATTATTTTCTAAAGATAATATTTTTTTTGTCAATTCTAAAAATAAATTTAGTTATTATTATAGGAAAAATGTTTTCAACCGACTTTATAAATGACTTTTCAAATTTAGTAACTCTTCATTCCACCTTATTCACTCTTTACTCTTAGATTGCCTACCTCACTAATCATCTTTCATAGAGTCTGTTGGAATACTTTAATATTTTTTTTATCGAATCTATTTTAGAGAGTAACTAAATCAGTAAATTTGACTAGTATTTTTTCTAATCTGACTAGTATTTTTGCTAATCTCTGAAGATGGTCGGCTGTATGCGCCGTGCACATACGAGATCGTGGGCGACGCGAGTCGCCAGGCCACCACACCAGTAGGCTAGGTCGCTAGCTCTAACTGAAGCTAAGTCAAGCCGTAGACTGAAAATACTTCGGTCTTGTTCAGTTCACTCTGACAACCAAAAAAGTTTTTAAGATTTCCCATCACATCGAATCTTGTGGCACATATATGAAACATTAAATATAGATGAAAACAAAAACTAATTACACAGTTTAGCTGCAAATCACGAGACGGATCTTTTGATCCTAGTTAGTCCATGATTGGATAATATTTGTCACAAATAAACGAAAGTGCTACAGTTCCGAAAACTTTACACTTTTCGGAACTAAACAAGGCCTTCGTCAGTGAACCACTTTAAAAGTCGGACTTCAGCGTCACTGTTTTAAACTGTTTTTCTTTACCTCCATACTACTGCCGTTGGTGTTAAATAAAAGACAAAAATATTCTTAGATGTAAATATGTCACTAATATTTTTGAGCATCTTAAACGAGACGAGAGATTACAGTAGAGGAAAGAGGGATAGCTGGAAGCAGGCAGCAGAAGTTAGAGAATTGTTGGTGATCTGCCTGCTGCTCTTGCGAAAGACTCTGACGTGTACTAGAGACGATGATCCATCGCCATCCATCCAAGTGAAGGTCACCCACCGTGTCAATCCAAGTCGGCAGGCAGTTACCTGTGCACATCACCCACTTCAATGGAGCAGCAAGAGCACTTTCATTCCATGGAGAATACTGTACTGTACTACAGTAACTAATCCCCATGAATGAAATCCACATCGGCTCGGTCAACGGCAAAAATAGAAGCAAGCACTAACCAACCCGGATTGGCCTGCAGACTGCCAAGTCTGACGCCTAATTTGTAATTTGTTCTTCATCCATCTGTTTCTAAGCTTCTTCTTCAGCTCGCCAATCAGTCAGTCTGTCCGTCACTGTCTGTTCTTCAGGCGCCTTTGAGGCCACACCAATCCGTCCGGGCACAAAAACGCCTGCTTCATGTGCGCCGAGCTCGACTCGGAATCCGATCCCCCACCCAACTCCATGCTCCGATTCCTCCTCCCTTCTCTGCTCCGACTCCGACCACCACCACCTCTGCTGCCAGCCCCGTCCTACATATAAATCCCTCCGTCATCATCGTCAACCGCAGCGTTGGGCCGCTCAACAAACGCAGCCACCGCCGCCGCCGCCACCACGACACCAACCATATAATCGCCTGCCCAAGTCCCAACCTTTTCCGACCCAGCCAGACACCACCACCACCGTCGTCTTCCTCGCCATGGCCCCCGCGGCGAGCGCGAGGTTCCCACCGGTGTCATCCTACGACGCGTCCGCACGCACCCGCCGAACCGCCGCCGCGGACCTGGACGGCACGCTGCTCGCGTCCTCCTCGGCGTTCCCCTACTACTTCCTCGTGGCGCTCGAGGCCGGCTCGTGCCTCCGCGCGGCGGCGCTCCTCCTCGTGGCTCCGCTCCTGCTAGCGCTCTACACGCTGGTGTCCGAGGCGGCGGCCATCGCGCTGCTGGCGTTCGTCACGTTCGCGGGGCTGCGCGTGCGCGACGTCGAGGCCGTCGCCCGCGGCGTCCTGCCGCGGCACTACGCGGCCGGCGTGCGCGCCGACACCTGGACCGTGTTCCGCGGCTGCGGCGAGGGGAGGAGGGTCGTCGTCACCGCGTCCCCCGCCGTCATGGTGGGCGAGTTCGTACGCGAGTTCCTTGGTGCTGAGGTCGCTGGCACCGAGCTCGAGACCTTCTCCGCGTTCGGCGCCGCCAGGTTTACGGGGAGGATCAAGGCCGTGCTCGTCGGGGAGAGGAAGGCGGAGGTCGTCCGGCGGCTCTTCGCCGGTGGGGAGATGCCCGACGTCGGGCTTGGGGACCGCGAGAGTGACCATGACTTCATGGCCATCTGCAAGGTACGGGAGTAAATCCATGCTTCTTTTTTTTTTTTGGTTGCTTATTATTACAAAAAATTAAGATTTTAGATACGATACATTCAGGTGGATTAAAATTAAAATTAAAATTTTGTTGCTTGATGATTAAATTATGACTACGAATTTAGTAACCAAGCAAGCAAGCACTAGGAGGATTTGTTCTTCTTTGCCTCATCAAGTCAAACAAATGCCATGCTTGTTCTTCAAGCACCAGCTGTCACATCTTTGGCACCCTGTTTGTTTGTGTGGCTGCAAACCTTTCTACTAAAGTTCCCACAGTAGTCTAGAAAAAAAAATGCTTATTGTTAAGATGATGACTTTGAGAAATAGTACACCTCCGGTCAAAAAAATACAATTCTAATTTTAGATCAAGTCAACCTTTACTTGACTAATAAGTTTATAGGTAAATACCAATAAATTTTATGGCTCATGATTAGTCTAATAATATTTATTAACTAAATATAATAAAAAGGTTAATTAAATCAAATTATCAACCTTACTTGAATTTACTGTACGTAATTTACTGGTTCGCAAAAAAAAACAAAAACAAGAAATTGACTGATCGGGGAAACTTAGGCCTTGTTTAGCTTGCAAAATTTTAGTTTTTTTAGCTATTGTAGCACTTTCGTTTTTATTTGACAAACATTGTCCAATCCGCCCTGTGATTTGGTGTGCAGGAAGCTTACATGGTGCCTCCGGACAAGCGCGCGGCGCGTGCGGCCGCCGACACGCTGCTGTCCCGCTCCGTCTTCCACGACGGCCGCCTCGTCCAGCGCCCGGACCCGGCGCAGGCGCTGTTCGCGCTGGCCTACCTCCCGCTGGGCTTCCTGCTGGCGCTGTTCCGCGTCTTCTTCAACCTCATGATGCCGCTACGCCTGGTCCGCCACACGTACCGCCTGACGGGGATCCGCCTCCGCGTCCGGGGCACGCCGCCGCCGCCCCCGGCGCCGGGCGCCCCGGGTTCGCTGCTGGTCTGCAACCACCGCACGGCGCTGGACCCGATCATCCTGTCCGTGGCGCTGGGTCGCCCCGTGTCGTGCGTCACGTACAGCGCGAGCCGCCTCTCGACGGCGATCTCGCCGATCCGGGCCGTCGCGCTGTCCCGGGACCGCGCCACCGACGCGGCGCGCATGGCGGCGCTGCTGGCGGAGGGCGACGTCGTCGTGTGCCCCGAGGGGACCACGTGCCGGGAGCCCTGCCTGCTCCGGTTCTCGGCGCTGTTCGCCGAGCTCACGGACCGGATCGTGCCCGTGGCCATGGAGGCGCGGCAGGGCACCTACTACGGGTCGACGGCGAGGGGGTGGAAGTGGCTCGACCCCTACTTCTTCTACATGAACCCGCGGCCAGGCTACGACGTCACGTTCCTGCCGCCGCTGCGGCCGGAGGAGACGTGCGGCGCCGGCGGGAGGAGCGCCGTCGACGTGGCTAACCACGTGCAGAGGGTCATCGCCAAGGAGCTCGGGTTCCAGTGCACCACGCTCACCAGGAAGGACAAGTACATGAAGCTCGCCGGCAACGACGGCTCGGTCGCCGCCAGGGCTAAAAAGGACGCCGCCGATGATAACGCTGCCACGGTCACCACCACCAAGAAGTTTGTATGAAGAGATCGATTATATATATTGGCAACCTAGCTCGACTATATCGGAGCAGCATTGTACTGACGTAAAAAAAAAAAAACATGCATGCACAAAAGGTCTAGTTAGGCTTATGTATATTGGAGTATCGTGTTCTTTTATTTATACTACGTATACGTAGAAAGAATGGACGAGTGAATGGAGTCCAATTTTAAAGGCGCAATTTATATATGATTATGATTATTTTGGGTAGTGTATTTGCTTAAAAATCTAAACACATACTAAATTGCATTGCAACAATTTAAATTTTTTTGACCAAATTATTGGTTAAAGATTGTAAAGTTTGTATGTATGAATGCTTGGATCGTACATAGGTCGCAACACGTTATATGTAAATCACATACTCCTACTGGTACTTCTTATTCGTCATTCTCACTTCTCAAACAATCAGTTAGAGATAGCCACAAATCATTAGATATGTCATTTAATCTATTTTCATAATAAATTCATTTAGAGATACCTACAACCTTAGTCAAATTTGAAAAGTTTGACTAATCCCGCGGAGCACTTGAATATGAACGGAGAGAGCACACACATATAGAAAAAACATGACAAGGGGAATGACGGCTCCACCCATTTTTCATTAAGCCTGGCTTTGTCAGAAATTAGAGGGGATTTTTATTCTGTAATGCTCCTTCTAGGACGTCCGGACAGATCGGACGGACCCGAACGACTCGACCGAGTCATGAGCACCTCACCCTTGGCTTGTCCCGTGACCCCACGCCCATTCTTCTTTCTCGCACTCGCTGCCCCCGTCGCTCTTGCTGCCCACGCCCACACGCTCATCCTTCTGCCACGCCGCCGACGAGCTGTTCCTCGCATCCTACCTCCCTGTCCTGCGACATCCATGGCCACCGGAGTAGGAGCGATGGCGAGCAGCTTTCAATGAGCCCGCACACCTCCCCTCCCTCCCTACTCTCTCATCCTCGCGCACTGTAACCTCCATGATCTGGAGATGGGGATGACGGTGTGGTTCCGATGATGTAGGTGGGGAGGGATCTAGATCTGAAGCCTCTCTCCCCTCCTTCCCTGCGACATCCATGGCCATCGGAGTGGGGGCCATGGCAGGCGGCTTCCAGTGAGCCGCGCACCCTCCCGCCCTCCCTGCTCTTGTATCCTCGTGTGGTGTGACCTCTATGTGTGGCTCCGACGAGGTAGGTAGGGAGAGATCTAGATCTGAGGTCTCTCTCCCCCTCCTTTCTCCCACTGGACCTAGATCTGCTCCCTCCTGCTACACCTCCTCCTCCTCCTCCTCTTCCCCTCCTCGATCTAAGGATTTTGTGATAGCTAGTGTTCCAATGAGTTAGATCTCGTCGCTGTTTTACAATGATTCATTTTTAATGTTGCAACAGATGATGTGGAATGTTGCAATGGTACCTTTTTTTGGTTGTTGCAACATGCGTTTCTCTGATGTTGCAGAGCAGTTCTTGAGATGTTTTATTTTGTTTTTTCGTTGTTGCACCAGATTCTCCCCTGATGTTGCAGTAGATTTTTTTTTTTGCAACATGCGTTTTTTTTCCTGATGTTGCATTAGTAGTGATTGAGATGTTGTAATAGTTTTTTCTTATTGTTGCAGCAGATTCTCCTCTGATGTTGCATTAAATTTTTTGTTGCAACAGACGTTTTTTTGAATGTTGCATTAGTTGTGCTTGAGATGTTGTAATAGGTTTTTATCAATGTTTTAGTATATTTCCCTCGATGTTGCAGTAGACATTTTTTTATGTTGAAGTTTATTTTTTTTATTTGTTGCATTAGATGGTTTCCAATGTTTCAATAGCTTTTTCTGCTTGTTTTAGCAGTGTTTTCTCTTTTTGTTGCATTTTAGATATCCATTGATGTTTGCAATAGTTGTAGCTAGAGGACAGACTATGGTGGTGAGCTGGTGGTTGGGTCAGAGGTGCTGGGTTGGCGAGGTTGTGGACGAACAGATCTATGCATGTGGGGGTCGCCTTTCTTCTCTGTGCGGACGCGGGGCACGAGTCGTTTTTGGTGGGAATGAGTTGGCGACGGACGGATATGCTAGGGTGCGGCGAGGTGGGGGCGGGCGGATCCCGTGCTGGTGGGGGTGAGGATGGGCTCCTTTGTGCGGGGAGCGGACCAAGGGTGGTCTTTTGCATGGGGCGAGTTGGTTGAGGGCTGACGGTTTTTTTCTCCGTGTGGTGTGGATGGAGAGCTCGGCGTCCGGACGCGCTGCTGGCGCCGGACGTCCGAGCGCTAGCAGTACCGATTTTTATTTACCCCTAAGCCGAGTCTGAAATTTACTTTCACTAGAATTCAAACTTAGGACCTAACGGGTGCCACTAGAAAGCCCCAACCGACTGAGCTAGAGTCCTTTTTCAGAACGATTCGTGTATGATTAGGATACGATGTGTTTGTCCTGCCGCCTATGTCATACGATTCCAATTCCGATAATATACGGAGAACTTTATTATTGATAGTATATATGTACTGTTGGCAAGCCGCCGGCAGCAGCAATTTATCGAGACAATTCAAGCGATCACGATCCAGGCATGGGCAAACCCAAACTCGAGGCTTTTCGGCTGCTCCGTTCGTGTCTCTGCTTCTCCGGGCAGAAGCGCGACAAGGAAGAAGCCGAAGCCACGGGCGACGTGAAGCTAGGACTAGGAGGAGGCGGCGATCAGCATCCCGACGCCGAGCCGCCGCAGCTGCCTGAGGACATCATCTTCGACGTGCTATCCAGGCTGCCGGTGAAGACCCTATGCCGGTTCCGGTGCGTGTCCAAGTCGTGGCGCGCGCTCATCTCGTCCCCGGCCTTCGCCTCCGCGCAGGCATCCCGCGCCGCCGCTCCCCTCGTCGCCGGCGTGTTCGGGCCGCCGTGCCCGATCAACAAGTTCCACCCGGCCCGTGCGCCGCGGTTTCTTCCCGAGCCGTCGGTTGAGGTGCGGGTGATGGACCCCGCCGACGGCGGCAGCGTCCTCAGGGTGGTGAAGGACGTCAAGAGCACCAAGATGATGTGCAGCGCCCGCCTCGGCCGCCTCGTCTTGGTGGACCAAGGCGACCGCGGCGCCAGTGTCATCGATCCGGCGACTGGCCGGGTCATGGTACTCGATGGAGAGTCGTCGTCGACTAGTGCCACTACATTGTCGTTATACACAGCTGCCGCCGGCGACGGCGACGACATTGACAATACCGTCTTCGCATGCAGGTGGTCAAGCTATAACAGCTTGGGTCGTGCCACACCGTCCGGTGCATACAAGGTTGTACGTCTCCGTGACAGTTTAGCGACGAACAAGGGTTTTGTCCAGATCTGCCATGTTGCCACCGTACCATGGCCATGGCCATGGGACGATGATGATGATCATCAAGGTCGTGGTCGTGGCGGCGGCATTAATATTGCCATGGATTGTTGTTGTTGGAGACGAAGGCCAGAGCCGCCGATCCTTACCTGCGGCTGCTCGAGCTGCACTGCCGTTGTCGATGGCGTCCTCTACTTGATGAATCACCGGTGTCCGTCCCACACTGGACGCCCATGGAGCCCTCCGATAAGCATGTGCCATGTATCTATAGCCTCTTTCGACCTCGAGAGCGAGGAGTGGAAACCAACCATCATCAGTGGACCGTCGTCGGCGTCGCCGCTCAACAAGGATGTGGGATGGGAGATGGCTCTAGCACCTCTCAAGGGCTCCCTATGCCTGATTCAGACTGATATCATCCGCAATAACAATAACAACAACAACCACCACCCGGGCAGCAGGTGTTATTGCACAAAAAACATATGGTTTCTTGTTGATTCCGAGAGGAGCATATGGGTTAAGGAGTACGCGATACAGATGACCGAGGGTTGGTGTCTTTTTAAACCATTGGAGATATTGGTTGACGGACGAATATTGATGCTAAACGCCTTCAAGAAGAAAGAGCAAAAACTGTCGGACGATGATGTTCAGTGCGTCCTGCAACTCTACCATCCTACCACAGGTGCTCTCACTCACCTAATGGAGATGGGCAACGATTTTAGGGGGCCACTCACGCTTTATACTGGGAGTTTATTGACTATGGAATAATGCAATAATGCAGTTTGGATGTGTTATCTATTAAATTGTTAATGTAGCTAGCTTATTATACATTTTATTCCAGTGATGATTCATCATTATTGCTTTTTTAATTAAATCAACTGTGTCACCTATTTATTTCTTTGTTTTTCTTTGGGCCGAGATGAATAATATATACTATTATATATACTCCCCTCATACCCAAAAACCTGACGTTTAGGATATGACTGTGGTAACCAAGAAATAATTAATAGGGTTTAGTTTTTCATATTTGCCTCTAATAATAATAGGGTTGTGGTTGCTTCCTATAGAGTAAATTGCATCCAGAGAGTACAAGAACTATACGTGTTGTGCAAATTACCTCAACAATTTTCAATCTGCTCTATCGGGAACAAGAACTTGTCATCTTGGTGCACATACGGTCCAAAAAACAATGTCTCTTATACTTGGCAGTTTAGGCTACGATCAGGCTCGTATTGTCATATGGCTCGTGCAGCTCGTAGGTATACGGCTCGTGCATATATCAGCTCCTAAGGATAGACATACACGGCTCATGCGTGCGTATAGTAGCTCGCGAGTTTGGATGTACACGGCCTAACGGAGAAGCCCATGATCTCCTCAAAACGAGGAGCACGACCCCGTTGTACACAGCTCGCTCGACGGCACGACAGAAACGACGTCAAGATAAACACAAAGTAGAGCACGTTGTCGCCCAAACAAGGTAGCGCTGTGGTGAATCAATGCAGGTGGTCGTGAGCAATGGAGCCTTGTCGCCGAGAACCTGGCGCTACTCCACCTCAATACGATTAGTCCTCATCTGTTATTTGCATCTAATCTAAATCATATGAACTGATACAATTCAATTTTTTTTGGACAATAAACACATATATTATATTATCACAGTAGCCAAATTACATAGAGGTCCTCAAAAGAAGGCCATTTTACAATATAGCCCTAGAAGAAGGTGGCGATGATGCCGCTGGCGGAGGGTTGCAGGGGCGTCAAAGACGCTTACACCTAGGTGGATTGACCGTGCAAAGCGTCAGTTGAAGGCGGCCGGTCGAACCGTCAAATCACGAGCACACCGGCGACCGAAAGATTCAATTGAAGTCATTGTCGGAGGTTAAAGAACAAGCTTGTACCAGGATCCTAGGGGAGGCAGCACCATCGGGCGAATACTAGGAGGGGGCCACCTTGTTGCTGAAGAGCACATCCAGATCAGAGCCTGCTATGGAGAGGAGGAAGTGTGCAGCTGGGTGAAGTCGGAGAGCATAGACAATACAGCTAGGGCGGGGAGGAGCAGAGCAGAGCAGCAGTACCACGGATCATATCCACCCAAAAAGGGACTCAATCCGTAGGCACAACCCTCAAAATCAGCCTCAATCTCGGACGAATCAAGGACGGCGGCATGGAAGCTCGAGCAGACATGGAGGGGAGCGGCCGAAGATGGAGCTGCATAGGGAACTGATTAATTTTATTTCGACTGACGTGAGAAGCGGTGTCGCCGGTGAAGTCGACCTTGACAGCCATGGCAAGCACGACGACGGCGACAGCTCCAGGAAAGGACTTCCACATCGGGGATTTTAGAAACTTTAGCTGCGCTGCTACTAGGTACTACCATCTAACTAGAGAGGGGGCCCCACAGCCAGCCTGCTCCGGCGAGGTCGCCGAGGGCAGGAGGGAAACAAATTAAGGATATAAAACCCATGTATGTGACTGCTGGTAAGGGCTACTAAACGCGTGATGCTCCTCCCATGTCTCTATTATACAAAACAAAAAAGAAACTAATGATACGTGTGATTGTTGGTTTGTTACGCTATGATATATCGTAAATGTTGTTAATTTTAATCTACCGTCTCGATCGATCAACAAGCCATACCTAATGGCATCATATGAATTTACCATGCCCGACCGACCAAAAACTACGCCAAGCATAAAAGTAGTACAAAAGTTATGGTAGAGCCTATAGCAAAAAAGAAAGAGTTACGGTAGAGCTGACTATAAACACACAAGAAATATATGTACTCCTATATCACAGTGGGTACATACTTACATTATATCTCATAACATATGTTATAGTCCACTGACCACTGTAAGATCATTAGATTTTTTTTCTAGAAAGAATGTTTCCTCTTCTTTTACATTTCAAAAACCATACCAATTAAGGTGATGACAATTAAGGAAACAAATTATCTCAATGAATGGCAATTAAGGAAATAAAACCCATGTATGTGACGGTAGTGGCAGTTAAGGAATCAAAAATCACAAATTGATGACAGTTAAGGAATGCTTTATGGCAACAAGGGAACCAGTATAAGTTTTGCTGGCAATGAGCACATTCTCTTTAGAAAGAACCAAAGATGCTAAGCCTATATCAATGCCTTTCTTGCTACTCTATATTTTATTTGGATTTGTGAGAACTCAGAACAGAAATAGTACTGTTTCTTGTTTCTTTGTATTTTGACAGCAAAGAACTACTATTGTTTATTTTTCTTTGTATTTTGACAGCAGGGAACTAGGAACAGAAATAGCAATACTTGAGAAATATTTGCACGGTTGATTTATATCAATTTTTGATGTTTGGATTACATTTTGTCTCGCTCTCGTGGGACGGGGACCCCGCGAGGATAAATTCCCCGCTCGGGGTACGAGGATGGGGACGGAATGGGCCCGACGGGGAATTCCCCCTTACCATCTTGAGGCATGGCTGTACAGCATCCAAAAAAACACCTCTCGCATTCCATCCTCAGCTAAGCAGAAGCATAGTCACAGGCACCTGCTATGCTAGCTACAGATTAGTTGCACACAGACCATATATGAACTGATTGCAACTACAATTTACCAACCAAACAAGGTTTGTCATACAGGTTCACCCAGGCAACAACATAATGGTAGGCTGACGATAGCTACAGAAGATAGAAAAATAATTACAAAGTGAATAAAAAAGAACTAAGAAATTAGTGCAAGCTCATTAGAAGAAAATGCACAAGAAAGATTTACTCTGTATATACACCAATGATTATGAAGCCAAAGTTATCTCAGAAACCTTATAAAGAAAGTGTGGTCACAGTTCACAAACAGAATCAAAATACCAAGTTGAGACTTTAACTGAGGTACAGCACAAAGTTTTTATCCTAGTTACAGGTTTTCAGACAATCCTATTGGCACCAGCAGTCTATGCCAACACAAGACAAAGAATCATATCCTATTGGCACCAACAGAGAATCCAGGAGTAGCCTATCTATCTCGTCAGTGTATGCATGGCAGTCCATTGCTTCTCTCAGTAATACTCATCATACTCGTCTTGACAGATATGAACTTAACTTCCCCCCCTGGTGCACAGTCAGTTGATTTGACCTCTCAGCAGTGGAACTCTGAGTAAAGCCACTAGCAGGAACCTCAGGAAACCAAAAGAAGGGCACCGCATCCTCAGGGTCGAAGAACTGCTCTTCAAATCTTACTTTTAGTATGTGGGGTGGAAGTAGAATCCAATCCTGATGATGCTGGTGATATTCCAGCACCGAACCACTGGGATCCACAACCATAAAGAACTCTGGAGTCCAAATGAGCATATCTAATGTTTCGAGCACCACATATATGATAGGTTCTCCAAAACGTTTGATGCCTCTCATTGCCTGGATTTCAGTAATAGGGAGATCCACAGTATGTACTGGAACCCATCCGTCTTTGAGTACCCACACATCAATAGAATCCATGGCTTGGCTCAAGAAGGCTATAGCAATCCTGTTCTCAACTACAAGCAACTGATATGGAAGAAGACCATTTGTGTCTGGAATGTCAATAACTCCAAAGACTTCGACCATTATATTGAATGTCACAAGATAATTCACTTGAAACTGCGGAGGCAGTAGCCAGACCAGAAGCCCATTTATTATTGTGGGTGGTCCACTATAAGCAGAGGGGAGCCTTTGCAGGATTTTATCCAACTGAAGTGGTGACCCAATAATCATTGGACGGCCAATTTCCCTTGCAGCATTGCAACCATATTTGCCAAGGCTGATTATCCAATAACTGACATGCCTATCTTGATCACTCGCACGACAGAGGATAACATATTGCTTTGCACTTTCCTGAGGACTCTGCGACTGTGCATAAAATGCTATGATGACATTTTGTAAGTGGATGGGGGCCAGGTGCCCCCACCATCCAGTCCAAGGGTTCCACACACATAATTCCTCCTCGAGAGAGAGCAATATCATTCCATCGCATGATCCATGTATTTGAATTCCTGATGGATGAAGAAAAGGATAGTTCAAACATGTCAACTGCAGTAGTGGGGATACCTCGCGTGTAGTAACATTGAAACCTTCTATGACTTGTGGCACCTCATCATATGTGACCACTTCGGGCTCTGGCACTGCACTATCTGGTTTGTGATATATCAATATCCTTGGGGACCATACCTGACCATGATGATATTGGAAAGACTCACGTCTGATCAGGTTTCTGAACTGCTTACATACCCTCAAGCAGCGCTGGATGTCAGCTCCTGGTAGTTGAAGAAAGATATCCCATAATAGCTCATCAGGAAGTGGTAACTGGTGATTTGATTCCTCATCATTGGTGTTCTGATCTATCCAGTCAATCGTTGACTTGATTTCTCATCACTGTAGCTACTTCCCTGGTGTTGACTTGGACTCTTAGCGGCGGTTGGGCACTCTATCTTGTCAGACTGCTGACTAGATCTCACATCAGTTAAAATCACTTTACCATCAGCACAATATGGATAGATCACATCATAGTGTTGATCTGAGTATAGCACAGTCACACGAGGAACTTGATGAGCAGGGGGTAGTACATGATGATGACATGGTAAACATATGCAGATTGAGATATCATCCTCAGAGGTTTGCCCAGTGTACAGGTCTTGACCAACTTCTTGAAAGAGGTACTCCACTCGCAGCGGCACCCCAAGTGCCCTTACCAATGCTATTATCTGAATATGATCTGTGAAGACCTTACGCTGGATAACTTCTCGAGAGCACCACTGTTTTATATATAAAGACAAAAGTACAAATAGAATAAGTGTCAAGTTTTCTGGAAAAGATGCATTGGCCAGTTCAGAACTAAGTAATCTAAAAACCCAAGCTAAATTGGCAGTGATGCTTACATCGGTTAGAGTGTAACCTTCATTGAGCTCAGGTATAAGTGGTTCAAACTCTTCACTGTGCGAGCATATCCAGATAGCTGCTACCAATCTGAGGAAAGTAAAAACTGACCAACAAAATGTGTTGGAACAACGAACCAGGAGCTAATACAACTATACAAGTGGAGGAAGGATAGCTTGGTTCAAGGGGGTGTATTACTCACTGTCATTTGTCTTGTCATAACTACTGAAGAATTCAAGAAGTTTCTCGGTGCGGTAGCTGAAAAACGAAACACATTCAGTAAATTACATGAAATGCAGTGGCAGCAACATTTCAATGGAATTGCAGGGGAAAAATATTAGAAACCTGTTAATTGTTGGTACATGCTTCCATCTGCTGTGTGTCTTCCATCTCATTACTTTCTTTATCAGCTTCTTAAATGCCTAAAAGAATCAGATAATCACTGTATTTATGCAATAATGCTTACACAATATTGACCATTTATAACAAAGTATGAACAGATATAACCAGCATAACACTTGTCTTTGCAGCTTCTACCAGTAAGCAACAACTATAGGATAGTAGTTGAGAAAGAAAATATTTATAAGTAAGTAGGAGAAACAAAACATTAGTGATTCCATCAGATGACCAAACAAAGCAGCATGGGTGCATTATATTGGTGTAGGGAAGAAGCATGATCTGTTTTATTTCTCTAACTGATATTATTGGTGCTCTGTGAAAGTGAACTTATCTCACCACGTATTTTTATTAGCATTAGATTGTTACATTTCCAATAAATTCAAATTTGAACCTATGCTAACAGGTTGTAAAATTGTGATGGCATGCCACTATGCCACTACGGTGAAACAATTGTGCACATCCTGCAAATGATAAAAGAAAGAAAAAGGAAAGTGAGATGCCAGGTCCAGCTTGCATGTTGATATAACTTGAAGAAAGTCATGTTTATCTCAGAAATGTCAAATGCAGAGAAGGTGAGAGCTTACTTTGTGGCTACTGGAAAATTCAGAAGCCCACCCAAGGCGTGCATGTTGCCTAGCCACCCCTTTAACAGCAGCAAGAATACGGTGCTCCTCATGTGTATCCTGCCTATCAAGAACTTGCTCCTGTTTTAGAGTGGCACAAACTATTGTGTTAACCACTAAACATAAATGTTATTCAAAGGAAAAGGGAGGAGGACACTTACAAGGTAGGAAAATATGAAGCTCCTGTAGAAACACTCACCATCTCCAAGCACTGGCCTAAATTCAGAATAGGCACGACAAAGTTCGAGTACATTTGAATGAAACCCTTGCTCAGCGACCCTTTCAAGGAGACTGTAATGCCTAATGATCCCAGCCATGTGTACTTTCTGCACAAACACGAGAACAAAAGAATTCTAATCACAATGATCTGAACCAGGAAGCAACAGTTCTAATATCGGATTCTAATCTGTTCATTTTTCAGGTTTCCACATATAAAAAAAAGCCACTAATAAATGAAACATTTTTGCTGATACTGATTTATTCTGTAAAGAAAGAAAGAACATATAGCACATTTCCTAAATTCAGTACAAATTCAAAGCTGATTAAGGTCCCATATAACAAATCAATGCTATCAATTAGAAGAGGCACACAAATAGTGTATGGAGTCAAACCTGGTAGTTCACATGAGGATTCATTATTGTGTGATTTCGATTGTTCCTTATCCTGTGCAAAACCTTTTCCACAGAAATTGGGTTAAGAATTCCAGAATTTTTCCAGAATCAGAAGCAACAGAAAATAATTAATGCCAAGATCCAACAATTCACAGAAGGAAACAATGGGACGTTTTAAAATAATATTAATTTGCAACTACTAGACCATTCATCAACATTAGAATCCTGTATGTATGACTTCAGGGCTTCTCTGTAACATGTCAACAAGAATAATTTGTGGTACAATGAAGAATAAGACATAATACTGATCGTCTGACCGTTAATTAAAGCAATGCAAGCAATAACATGATTTCTTGCTATAATAAACTTTATGGTCTCATTATTTCATATATAAGAATGTTTAAAACAAATACAGAACAATCCTGATCCAACATCTCAGACACAAAAATTGGCACAAGAGTGCTCACACCAGTTATGAGTCATAACCAAAGATGTAAGAAATATTCAGGTCATATTGTACCTTTCTCCATATCTGTTTGTTTTGAACCTTTTCGAGCCACGATTTCACCTGTTCCAGAATCAACATCGAAATTCAAATATTCAAACAAGGGAGTAGTGATAACAATTTGAAAATTCATGTTGTCTTAGCTCTTCGTATGATTATGTTTTGGGGGCTTCGAAGACACACTTTCAGAAATCAGGCAGGAAAGGGCCAAAACCAGCAATGCATGTAAATTTGGTCAATGACCTAAAGAAACTATCAGTAATGTTATCAGAAATAAATATACAGACTGACCCTAAGTTTGACAGTCAAAAAACCGCATGCCATCAAAGTGAACAGAAATATCACAGATATAACATGTGCCTGTATAAATCTATGCAAGAACATTGCCACTTGCACCCCGACATCTGCTAAAGGATTCCACCCCCGACTCTAGGATTTCATCCGATGTCTTGGTTGCAGGATCCAAAATCCTCCCAAAGATCCCAAGAACAGCAGGACAGGATCAATGCCATTTGCCCCCCGACATCTGCTAAAGGATTCCACCCCCGACTCTAGGATCCGATTTCTTGGTTGCAGCATCCTAAATCCTCCCCAAGATCCCAAGAACAGCAGGACAAGATCAATGCCACTTTCCCCCGACATCTGCTAAAGGATTGCACCCTCTACTCTAGGATTTCATCCAATTTCTTGGTTGCAGTATCCGTAATCCCCCCACCCCCCCCCCCCCCACCCCAACCACCCCCCCCCCACACCCCAACAAACACCAAAACCCCCCACCCCCC
>Ga0182004_10000644_pt1 | contig 22485 bp, 22 predicted proteins | sample Sormic07211540_1_FD_120479 | JGI IMG/M metagenome (GOLD analysis project Ga0182004, IMG submission 120479) | Endophyte microbial communities from Sorghum bicolor roots, Mead, Nebraska, USA - 072115-40_1 MetaG | ecosystem: Host-associated > Plants > Roots > Unclassified | place: USA: Nebraska...
TACATATCTGCAGACTGCAGTACCATACCAGCATGGGTGCGATCGAGACAGATTCTGTCTGTCTGCGTGCAAGGACGAACGCCCGCCCGCCCGTCGACCTCACCGCTGCTTTAGCCGCCGAAGCTGACGTACGGCTCCGAATCTATCATTCTCCTTCCCCAATCCCCATCCCTTTCCTCTCGGGCTCATCTTGTTCCTGCAGACGACGACGACGACGACGACGACGACATGGGCGGGCCACGCGACGAGATGCCCGGTGCGTGAACGAAAACGAGAACAAGCTGAAGCCATTTCAGACGCGAGACGCCCCACGCCCACGCACCATCAGATCGCAATCAGTAGACAGCTATTCAGTTGGCGTTGGCCGCGGATTAATGAAGACAAAGATGGCGTCGTCAGTCGGGTAATATAAGCTGCCATGATTAGTGCGTGGTACTGTGTGGCTGATATGATCAAGAAATGGCCACCACACCAACCAGTACAATACTACAAAGCAAGGGACATCTAGCCTCGTCCTCAAGACAAGCAACAGAGTTTGGAAGGGAACTGCGCGCCGCTTGGCAAGTAAGGACTCAGGAGGAGGAACAAGGACATGCGTGCTGCAAATAACAAAACATTTCGTTTCTTGTTGTCTTGCTCCTTCACGAGAGTGGAGTGCAACCCGCGATTCAGGCCTTGTATTGTTTAGTTCCTCATTAAAACCCAAAATTTTTCAAGATTTCTTGTCACATCGAATATTTGAACACATGTATAAAAATAAAAACTAATTATACAGTTTACCTATAATTTGCGAGACGAATCTTTTAAGTCTAGTTACTCCATGATTAGACAATATTTGTCACATACAAACAAAAGTGCTACGGTGCTTATTTTCTAGAAAATTTTGGAACTAAACAAGGCCTGTTCACCCAAAAACAAAAAACTTTTAAGATTCCACATCACATCGAATCTTGCGACACATGCATTGAGCATTAAATATAGATGAAAATAAAAACTAATTGTACAGTTTGTCTGTAAATCACGAGACGAATCTTTTAAGCCTAGTTACTCTATTATTAGATATTATTTATCAAATAAAAACAAAAGTGTTACAATATTAAAATTTAAAAACTTTTTAATCTAAACAAGACCTCATGGTTGACATGGCGATTGGTCGCTCTGACATGCATGTTCTATATCCTACACAGAAAGGGACGATGCCTGCTACTACTACTAGTCCATGCTAGCTGATGGGAAACGAATTAGTAGAAGAAAATCACTAGTCCGTGGTACTGTTTGCTGATAGAAGAAAATACTAGTAGTACTGTAGTGCTAGGCATATACTACTCGTATAGGCAAGCATTAAGCATGTCAGGAAGAGCATCAATTGATTACCCTTGCTTATAAATTTCGAAATGTACACTAGGGTCTTTGCCATTAATTAAAGAATAATACAAGACAGTAATTATCACTGAGTTTTTACAGATTCGTTGGCTCAGCTGACCCCAACGACAAAGCCTAGCTTCGCCCTAGCTTTGTTCGCTTGGTTGATAAATCATAGCTGAAAGTATTGTTCGTTGATTTGTTGTGAGAGAAAAACATGTTGAATTGCCTGTAGATTCGGTAGATAAACTCAAGAGATGTATATATCCGCACGATTTTTAGCACAGGCTCACGGTGTAACTGGTCAGCACAACACACCAAAGAAGCGGTTGGCTGAGCCAGCCCGGATTCAAGTCACGACACCATCTTCTTAAGACAAAAATCAGGAGAACGTCCCTCCCCCTGGTCGATTTTTAGCACAGACAATGCAAGTCCACAACACGGGCTGGCGTGTCCCGTGTCTATGTTACCGGGGAGCTAGCAAGCTGCCTTATCGTTCTAAGATAGAGAAAAAATAAAATAATGAGGTGTTTAGTTGGGATTGTCCAATCATAAATTAATTAGTATCCAAACATTCAATATAACGGACGATAAATTTTACCGTTTCAAACTAAACAGGCCCTAAAACAGCATGTCGCCATTGTCAGCTTGTCACCTTCGTCGTCTGTGTCTCCCCACTTATCCTCTAAAACAAGTGGAGTAGTAGCTGAATGGAGTACCGTAATCGTTACTGCAATCAGCCGGCCACTGCCCACCAAATGGATCGGAAAAGCAGCAAGGTTTTAGTTTGCAGCTTCACGTAGGCCAGGCCAACCCGTTGGCTAATCAGTGGAAATCAATCATGTTTCTGTAATGCTTCTACTTACTGCCTGTCACTAGCATTATGCTATAAGTCAATTACGGATAAGAGCATGATGATCGATCCTAACATCTCAAACGACGCTTGTGATGCAAGTTTTGGGCGTTAGCTAGCTATCTAACCAGAGCCAGCCAGCAGCTCGTGCACTGCTACAACCTGCTGGCTGGGACCGGGACTGGGACCGCATCCACCTTTTCCCTACATCCTGCACTCCTGCAGATTGCTCTCATCATCGAACTGGCAACTAGTAGGACCAATGCAAGGGGCTGTTTTAGTTCTCCGAAAATTTTACAAAAATTTCAAAATTCTTCGTGATATTAAATTATACGCCCGTATACATAAAATACTAAATATAGATAAAAATAATTAATTATATAGTTTGTTTATAATTTATAATATGATTTTTTAAACCTAATTAGTTACAAACAAAAGTGTTATGTTAACCAAAATAAAAAAAAAAAAGTTTACCAACTAAACAGCCCAAGACTTCCTGCAGATTGTAATAATGTACAGTACCGTATCGTATCCAGGAGGATGCGGTCGAGGTCGGGACGGACAAGTGCTCCACGGCCTTGGATTTGGATCCCGGATGATCAGCAGCCGCTGCCAGCCAGCAGGCGACAGACAGGTGACTGGCCATTCCTCGTGCATGTTTCTCGCCAGATCTCGGTCGGTACTGCAGCACCCTCAGAATCTATCGAGATTCTCTTGCCCAGCTGTCAGATGCTTTCTTTCCTTTTTTTTTTTCCCTTTTCTTTCTGCTCAGGAGATGCAGATGCTGCTCCATTGTTTTCCCTGGATCCGATCCAGAGCTGACCTTGCATTTTGCATGCATGTAGGGCCTTGTTTACTTCTAAATTTTTTTGCAAAATATAAATAGTAGCACTTTCGTTTGTATTTGACAAATATTATCTAATTATAGACTAACTAAGCTCAAAAGATTCGTCTCGTCAATTCCGACCAAACTGTGTAATTAGTTTTTATTTTTATCTATGTTTATTACTCCATGCATACGTCTAAAGATTCGATGTGACGGGGAATCTGAAAAATTTTGCAAAACTTTTGGGAACTAAACAAGGCCTAGGAAAACGTGAAAAGAGCATGAGCAGTGTGTGAAAGGGCAGAAAGCCAATCTCTCTCTTTCCTTCCCAATGATAAGGCCTTGTTTTTGAATTTTTTTTATCACCTATCACATTAAATATTTAGACACATGTATAGAGTATTAAATATAAACTATTTATGAAACTAAAAATAAAGTTAGAGAATAATTTACGAGACGAATCTTTTCAAGCATATAATTAATCTATTATTGAACACTAATTAACAAATAAAACAAAAATACTAATACCTGTTACATTTTAACACATCTAACCAAACACCACATGTCCTTTCCTCCTTCGTGGCCCTCGATCAAAAAAAAGAAAGAAAGTGAGGGAGAAAGAAATATGCCTCCCTTTGGCCGCCGGTCAGAAAAGGCAAGGGATGAAGTAGCTAGTGCCTTCTGCCGAATAACTTGTCCGAGGGTTATCTGCCATTCCGTTTCCACAGATTTGTTTCCCCTTTCTGCCTTGACACGTCGAGGAGGCAAAGGATCTCACAAGGATTGGTTGCCGCCGGCTAAGGACTGGTTTAGCCAATCCTTGTGAGATCCTTAAGAGTCGTTCTTGCCTTCCTGCTGCCTGCCCTGATACAAGATAGAGGAGGAAACTACACGAGCGATCTAGAGCTGCTAGCAGATTGATAGCATAGCCATAGCAGCACTGCATGATCGTTTGAGCGCACGTCCCTGTCCCGGAGTCCAAATCAGCCTTACCGCCGGCCTCGGTGTCGCCCGCAGGCTGACCGCAGCAAAAGCGCGGCGAAAACCAGTCCAATCCGTTCAGGGATTGGAGCTGTAGTAGTACTAGGAGTACTCGTCGTCATGAAAAACCAGTCCACGCCAACGCCACTGCCAGATACGCCGACGCCGACGACCTCAGGAGACGCGGGGACACCAGGAGGAGGAGGAGGAGGAGGACATGAGCAGGCCACGGCATCGCCCCGCCGGCTCGCCGCGCTCCTGCCAAGGTTCGTCTTGTTTCCGTCCGTCCATCCATGTCCGTTCGTTCACCTCACCCGTGCACGGACGCGCCGAAAGCAATCAATCATCAGCCATCAGTACCGAGTAGTACGCGAAGCTGCCAATCATCAGTGAATCCCCTGCTATTACTGCTAGCTGCCATGCCAAAGCTTGGACCTTTTCGCGAGCGGGCGCATCCCCTCCAGGTCCAGCCAAGCCCATGCAGACGCATGCTGATGCGGCCCATCCGTCCATGGCAGTAGGCAGTAGCCGCCCACCATTAAAAGAAGCAGGTGCAGGTGCAGCCAGCAGCAGGCACAGAGAAATCGCATGACACGGCCACGGGCAGGGCAGGGCAGGGCTACATATACAGACACCCACCACGCGCTTCCTTTGCTCCCTCGCCCTCACACCTCCTCGCTCTCGCCGGGCCCGTGCCCGTGCCCGTCACACCAAACCGTCCCGTCCCTCCACCCCCGGCGGGCCTCGCACGCACCTACCGTCCCTCACATCGGCTTCTTCTCTCTCTCTGTGCTGTGTGTCGGTGTTCCAGCAGGGGCAGCAGCAGCAGGGGGACGATGGCGAAGCGGCCGGGCGTTCTGTGGGCAGCCGCGTTGGCGGTGGTGGTGCTTGCGGCGTGCACGGCCGCCGCCGCCGCCGTGACCATCTCGCGGAAGCAGCACCATCGCGGCGGGTCGTCGGCGTCGTCGGCGGCGCGGTCCTGCGCCCCCTTCGCGGCGTCGGGCGCGTGGGTGGTGGACGAGTCGTACCCGCTCTACGACTCGGCGCGGTGCCCCTTCATCCGCGACGAGTTCGCGTGCGCGCGCTTCGGCCGCCCCGACACCATGTACCTCAAGTACCGGTGGCACCTCGACGCGCCGTGCGCTCAGCCCAGGTAAAAATTTTCTGCCGTCCGGACTCGTCTGGACTGACTGTGTGATCGCAACGTCGCTCACTGGGTGGCAATGAAGGTTCGACGGCGCGGCGCTGCTGAAGATGTGGAGTGGCAAGACGGTGATGTTCGTGGGCGACTCGCTGGCGCTGAACCAGTACGAGTCGCTGCTGTGCATGCTCCACGCCGCGGCGGGGCCCGGCGTGCGGACCAGCCTGTCGCCGGCGTCCGGGAAGATCGACCCCTCCTCCACCGTCCGCTTCGAGGTACATCCTTTCCTTTCCTTTACATGCATGCTTGCTCCGTGCCTCGTTCGTTCGTGTCGTGCCGACTCGATTCGATTCGATTCCATCTGTCGCCCGATCGATCGACTCGGTGCGTGGTTTGTTCGGTACTGGCCCTGCTGGTCCGGTAAAAAGCTGGCTCGATGGTTGCCGGTTGGGTTGGGCATCATGACATGGGTGGGACGTGAACTGGGCGCAACCAACCGCGCCCGGTGGCTGCCTCTGTCGGTCGACGGGGCCCCGGTGGCCGCGTCGGCAAGTCTGGGCACATCCCGGCGCGTGCGTGTGCCGTGTGCGCCTGCGCCTGCGCCTGGCTGGTGGCACACGGGAACGTACGGGACCCGGCTCGGCGCACCATCAACCAATTGCTGCAATTCCCTTGGTGCGCGGGCGCCGGGCGGGCGGGGACGGGGCCGGGGGTTCGCTGGCACGGGCGGCGGGGCGATCTCGCCTGGTCCGGACGGGAATCCGCGGTGGGGTGGGGGCGTGGGGGACGGTGGTGGCCGCGCCACAGCAGCAGCAGCACAAGTCAACCGGAAGGAAAAGCGAGGGGGTCCCCCTGACGCGAGGTCCTCGCCACACGACTCTGGTCTCGTGCCTGCCTGGCACTGGCACTGGCAGCCATAGCCGCCCGCGCCTGCTGAAACCCTGCACGTCTTGAGGATTGGTCGCTGTGTGTCCGTATCTGAATTGTTTTGTTTGTTTATTGTTTGGCCTTGTTTAGTCGAGGAGCTAAAAAGTTTTTAAGGTATTCTAATATTTTTGGTTTTTATTTGTTAATTATTATTTAATTATAAACTAAATAGGTTTAAAATATTCATCTCGCAAATAACAGACAAATTATACAATTAATTATTTTTTATTTATATTTAATACTTTATGCGTATATCGAAATATTTGATGTGATAGAAAATCTTGAAAAGTTTTGGATTTTTGGGTGTATCTAAATAAGGCCTTAGTGTACGTAGTCTTTTGATTTTTCTACTTTTGGTCTCGTTTAGTACGGGAGATGGATCCTACAAGCTGGAAACTGCATGCTAATATTGTACGAGTACTATAGTACTACAATGTACAGTACAATGTAGTACTCCTACCACTTTGGTACCGGTACTGGTACAGTAGAAATTGGGAAGGGAGCATGGATCAGGCAGAGGCAGAGCAGTCGGGCAGAGCAAATGGCCAAATTGATCTACCACCCAACTCCGGGATCCAGCGCGCGTGACATGCTGGAGGTTGGTGGTTGGTGACGACGATACTAGAGTACTGGTCAGAGCCCTGCCTGTCCGCTTCCGTTTCGTTTCGATGTGTGCCCGTGTCAGATGATGGTCTGAGCGCCACAAGAGTTGCTCTGACAGTGTACTAATACGCCCTTGGCCGTTTCCTAATTTCCTGGCACTGGCTGCCAGCTTGGCTTTGTTTTGTACGCTGCCTTTTTCGTTTTGAGCTCTCGTACGCACGCGCGGTGGGTGCATCTCCCCGGCCTGCCGCCGTGCCGTGCCGCGGCGCCATTGAGCGCCGACACGCCGCACGCAAGTGCACGGGCACGGGCACGTTCCAGGCTTGCTTGTACTAGTTGGTTGGGGATCTGCCGTACTAGCGTGCTGTGTTCCATTTCCATGGCATGACATGACTGCTCGGGTGAGTGACATTGACGGCCAGTCTTGTTTGTTTGTGCCCGGTGCAGGACTACAACGTGACCGTCGTGTACTACCTGACGCACTACCTGGTGGACCTCGTGACGGAGGCGTCCGGCCGGCGCGTCCTCAAGCTCGACACCATCGACCAGGCCCGCGACTGGCTCGCCGCCGACGTGCTCGTCTTCGACTCCTGGCACTGGTGGCCGCGCACCGGCCCCACGCAACCGTGAGTAGTACTGCTTCACATTCCTTGCATCATCTATCTGACTGTGCTTGTGCATGCAGCTGGGACTACATCCAGGTGGGCAACACGGTGGTGAAGGACATGGACCGCACGCAGGCCTTCACCAAGGCGCTGCGCACCTGGGCCAGCTGGGTCGACGCCAACCTTGTCCACACCGACACCAAGGTCTTCTTCCAGGGCATCTCGCCCTCTCACTACAGGTAAACACCACGCCACGCCATGCATTCACTAACTCTGAAGAACGGCCACGGCGGCACCATGTCCGCCCTTGGCTCCTCCTGACCGCTGCAACAAGCACAACTGAACCACGCATGCATTGCAACTGCATCTCACTCATCAGCCCGTGTGGCGTGCGTGCAGGGGCCAGGACTGGGGCGCGTCGCCGAAGAAGACGTGCATGGGGGAGACGCGGCCGCTCAACGGCACTACGACGGGAGCGTACCCGGGCGGGCCGATCCCGCAGCAGGCGATCCTGCGCGGCGTGCTGGCCGGGATGGCCAAGCCAGTCTACCTGCTCGACTTCACCTACCTGTCGCAGCTCCGCAAGGACGCGCACCCCACCAAGTACGACGGCGGCATCTTCGGCGGCGACTGCACGCACTGGTGCGTCGCCGGGCTCCCGGACACCTGGAACGTCCTCTTCTACGCCGCGCTCACCGGGCAGGACTGATTGATGACTCATTACTAGTAGTACATTTTTTACAGACAGACAGACAGACAGTGTTACTTTATTACTGGTATAAGCTAGCTTAGGGTGGAGTAGCTCAATAAGTAAAGGAAAAGATAGCAGATTGGTTTCTTATAGTTATAGCGGGGGTCAAAAGATTTTCAACCCAAATGAGTTGATAGAAGAATGTCAAAAGAAAAAGATTGTAATTCCTTCCTGAATTCAATGGCAATTTTTTTTGGGGGGTGGTTTATACAAAGGAGCAAACTCATTTCTTGTGAGTTATGACTCTGCAAATTTATCGAGGTCATTGATTTCTTTTCCGTTTTTCTTCAAATGGAGTCTTTTTATATGCTTTGTCCAGGTACTGGACGCGCCAAATTTCGATATTATATTATTATATTAGGATATATACATATTGACTGGGCCGCGATTTGAAGTGAAGCTGGGCTGCTAGCACGCTCTCCATATGTGGCAAACGGCCTTTTTCGTAATTGCGTCCATGGCATTCCATGAAACGGGCCAAATGGTCCACTAAAAAAATGGGCCAGAAGGGAGCGGACATGAAATTTGGGCCGCGTGCTTGATACAGCAGACGCAGACCAAGAAAATATCTGTCTCATTTAACCCTACGGTCCAACCCACAGCAATGGAGCACGCAAACGGCCCGCCATGTTCGCGAGTGACTCTTCTCAGGATAGGCTGATGGTTATGGGCCACCATACAAGGAAATGTTGAAGAGAAGGAAAAGTTCAATTTTGTCCTCCTATTAATTATCACTATAGCCTAGGTTAACTTTAAAACCAGACAAACTATCCTCCTAAACTCTAAAAAACATTTAAATTGCATATATGAGGTATGCACGTGTTAGACATGGTTTCCAAAGTGCATTCATGGTTAAAATTTACTATAAAGATATTTTTATAATGATATTTAGAAGCTTAAAGATATTTTCATAGGTTTTTCATGTATTTATTGGAATTTTTAGTTAGAAAAAAGGAACCGTCTTGAAAACCAATTCTAGCCGAAGCGGGGAAGCAATGTAAAAGGTTTTGGTATATTATAGTTGAAGATAGTTTGTCCGGTTTTAAAATTTTGCGGAGAAAACCTAAACAACGACGATAGTTCATGAAGGAATGGTGCCATGTTAATCTGGCCCACGTGCAGATTAGTTACTTCTGCTATGCCAACATCTTGTCATCCCAGGTTTCGCCTCATAATAATTTTTTGTTATTTTTTGTAAAAAAAGATAACATGAGTCTAAAACTGTCCGGAAAAATTCTTTGAACGGCATAAATTGGTTCGTTCAGTTTGTTTGTCTAGTTGACTTTCATAGGGCATGGAAGGCCATATTCACTCTCAGTTAACAACCTTGCCATTCTCATCAATCGATTTGTAAAATATCAATTCAGTCCCAGTCTTGAAATAATAGTCACCACAATTCTTATCATTTCTTCTCTCTAAAGTCGGGAATGGAGGGGCAATAAAGAAATACACAGGTCAAAGAGAAGGTAAAAAAAGAAAAAAAAAATCCCAAAACTGGTCCACGCGGCGCCAAAGGTGTGCACACAGTGATGGCATGGCAGAGCAGACACGAAAAAACCTCCTCATCGAGGTTCATCAGCTGATGACTTCGGCGCAAGTTCTTTTTTTAGAAACGGCAAGAGCTTTACCGTATTTTTATTAGACAAGAAAAAACAAAAACAAAACAGATTTACAATGACTTTGGCGCAAGTTCTTGGCCTTTGGTCATGGTGGTACTGCGGCTGCACAGCAGCTTCATTCACGAGAACGTTTCTTTCAGACGTTAACAACCTCGCCATTATCATTACGAAATGTTGGATAAAATGGTTGGTTCAATTTGTTTGTCGAGTTGACTTTTGTGGCGGATAGAAGGTCATTCACTTTCAGTTAACAACCTTGCCATTCTCATCAAGCGACTTCTAACATACTACCAATTCAGTCCCAATCTTGAAAAGGCCAACACAACTTCTTTTTTTTTTTTACTCAAGTCGGAATAGAGAGGCAAGAAACAAACACACAGAGGTCATCCCAACCTGCTCCACGCGACGCTGAGACGCACCAGGCCAGAGCCAAAGGTGTGCACACAGTGATTGCAGAGGCAGACGCGATCAAAATCAAACTTCTTCACCGAGGGTTCATCCCAGCTTTCAGTGCGCGAGGTCTAGAATGGTCGGTTCCGCGTAAGGGCCGCGCAGCCATGCGGCGGCGATGTTGCCGTACGCCTTGTCGGTGAGGTGGATGCCGTCCCAGTTGAGCGCCCTGGACACGTCCGCGCAGGCTGTCGCGCCGGGGAGACCGCACGCCGCCGTGGCGTTGTAGTTGTACCTGCCGCCGGCGCCACAGCACGCCACCAGCGCCGTGCCGCCATTGAACCCTGCACCATGCACATGCATATGCATATCGGTGGTGAAAATCATGCTGCGCGGCTGCACCGATCGATCGATCGATATAGTGCATAGAAGCATTGCGATTATATTGATCTCACCGAATTTTGCCGGTTTCTGAAGAAACTTGACGATGGGCCGGAAGTAGTCGGCGAAGGCGATCTTCGTCGTCGTCAGCTTGTACTTCTTCTGCAGCGCCCGTACCTCTCGCCGGAGGAGGCGGTTGTGGTAGCGCGCCAAGCCGTTGAACTTGTCGAGGCACCCGTACTTGTCGTAGTCTGACTTGTTGGGGCTCGCGTACAGCGTCAGGATGATCGGAATGCAGCCCGTCGGCAGGTTGCCCGGCACGACGATGCGCTTGGCGCCGAGCTTGATCAGCCTCTGAACACGTACTCACGTTTGATCAACCAGCAAGAAACAGCCGGGATGAGTCAGAAGATCGAGGTGAGTACCTCCACACCGTCGGCGATGGCCTTGACCACTGTAGGAACGTACGCTCTCGTCTCCTCCACGGTCTTGTTGGCGGCGAGGAGGAAGACGTAGTCGTTGCCTCCGAACTCACCCATGACGAACAGAGATCTGCCCAGGTACTCGTCGCATTGTTTAGGGGTGTCGCAGAGCGAGGGCTTGAGCTGCTCGAACCACCCGATCTGCACGCCGAAGGAGCTGTTGAACGGGGGAACGGAGGTGATGTTGTGCTCAAGAAAGTAGGACAGGTCCAGCGCCGTCGCCCCCACGACGGCGAAGTTGGCGCCCTTGCTGAAGTTCTGCGTTCTGTCCAGGGATGGCGGCACGAACGGGAGACCAAAAGCTTGAGCTGCATGCATGCAAGCGAAGATCCATGTCGTCAGATACAGATAAGGAAGAAGCATGTCTTCGGAACGGCGGTTGGCGTACCGATGAAGTCGAGGATGATGCGGCCGTTGCTCGCCCGGCCGGTGGGGCGGCGGAAGAAGGTCACGCCGTAGGGGAGGTTGTTGAAAGGAATGATGGGGATGATCGGCGCGGCTAGCCTGACGAAGTTGCCGGTGTCGGCGTAGGAGTTGCCGAAGCTGAATATGGCGTTGAAGAAGCGCTTGGGCCGGTAGCCGCCGGCGTCCGTGCCGTGGACCTGGCCCGAGACGATGAGGAGCAGCACGGTGGCGGCAGCGGCGGCGATGCGACTCATCATGGCTGTAGAATTGGGTAATGGAACGATTACCAAATGGCAGCTGAAATCTCGGCGCTGCCGATTTGAAGACCTGGCTGCTATCACGTTCGATGTTCAGAATAAATTTAGTTAATCTGGGGTCTTGGGATCTACAGCTTCAGATTTTGAATATCGCACCGCTAGTTGACTTCATGCTAAACAAACCGGGGGCAATAATATATGGTGTGGCCAGAGAGAGAGCCTAGATATGTTGTCCTTCTCTCCAATTTCTCCTGTCGAGATGGAGATGTTACGTTGTGCCACTAGAGTTTACATAATTCTAGCATATGTAGATTTTGTCATTTAGTTTTGCAAATTGTTCACGAGAACTATGTTCACTCTATGGTCGACGTATGTAGAGTTGTAGACTCCTGACTGGTGGACGGTAAGAAACCCGGCCTAGCCTCCCTGGCGCGCTGCAGACTCTGGCAAGCTCCACTGCTCCAGTACCTTTCTAAGCTTCTACAGTTCTACTCCAACAAACCAGCGCCACAGTGATCGGCGACGGAAATGAAGGTATGAAGTATGATTTCTCCATTTGCACTTCATCAATTGCAAAATGAAAGAAAATTTCTCTCGTGCATAGTCTAAGCTTTGCGAGTGCATAGCCTTGCACCTGTCTGATTATTAACTTTCAAGTTCATTGGATTTGTAGTTTTTACTTTTTAGAGACACTCTCAACTATTGAATCTATTTGATTACCTCTTTGAGCGGTTTTGAAAAACGATTTTCACCAATGCAACGTGGCACCATGTCAGCCATCGCGACATCACAGTTTGAGATAAATCAGGCTACATTTATGCTCTCTTTTTTAACATTAGATTTATGCTCGACGTTGCCAATACGGTGGTCGTGTCCTCGATTGGTGAGACATGGAAAACCTTTTCCCATAGCTTCATGGACGTCATGGTCTCGTTGTATGACACCATGGCAACGTGTGCCTCCTCATTATCAACAACAACAAGCTAGGCTTCATTGTGGCTGCTCAAGTACCACACACTCCTACGCCGTGCCACGCAAATACTCCACTAGTGATTCTCTTCGAGCAATAGGCTTGATACTGATTTATGGGCTACCCTACAAGGAAAAATATTGAACAGAACGAATGATCCCATGTAATCTCGCCCATATACAAATTAGTCCATTCTTAGTTACTGTTGGCCTTCTGCTATATATGGTCCTATGGGCTACGGGTAGTTAGCTAGGATTTCATCTCAAAACATTTTTTGTATACAAAAAAGGAAGAAGTCTCATCTGAAAATATAAATATATGAATTCAGTATGGTCGAGGTCCAGTAAGGTTTTCTCCATCGAGGTTCATCCGAGACAAAAGATGTATGTCAATGCGCGAGGTCCAGTACTATGGTCGGTTCCGCGTCCGGGCCGTGCAGCCATGCGGCGGCGATGGCGCCGTACGCCTTCTCGGTGAGGTGGACGCCGTCCCAGTTGAGCGCCCTGGACGGATCCACGCAGGTCGTCGCGCCGGCGAGACCGCACGCCGCCGTGGCGTTGTAGTTGTACCTGCCGCCCGCCCCGCAGCACGCCACCAGCGCCGTGCCGCCGTTGAACCCTACACCGTGCCCATGCGTCAACAACATCGTCCTAGCAGGCGGCCGGCGTGAATCATGCAGCACCCGGTCGATCGATCCAGTCCATATATAGAAGCATGCATGCATTGTGATTGATCTCACCGAATTCGTCCGGTTTCTGAAGGAACTCGACGACGGGCCGGAAGTAGTCGGCGAAGGCGATCTTCGTCGTCGGCTTGTACTTCTTCTGCAGCGCCTGAACCTCTCGCCGGAGGAGCTCGTTGTGGTAGCGCGCCAGGTCGTTGAACCTGTCGAGGCACCCGTACTCGTCGTAGTCTGACTTGCTGTGGCTCGCGTACAGCGTCAGGATGATCGGAGTGCATCCCATCGGCAGGTTGCCCGGCACGACGATGCGCTTGGCGCCGAGGTTAATCAGCCTCTGCATGCACGCGCGCATTTGCATTGGTCAACCAATGCAAGGAACGGCCAGGGTAAGTTAGCAAGCAAGCATCCATTATGGTCGGTCGGTACCTCCACGCCGCCGGCGATGGCCTTGACCACCGTAGGGACGTGCGATTTCGTTTGCGCCACGGTCTTGTTGGCGGCGAGGAGGTAGATGTAGTCGTTGCCTCCGATCTCGCCCATGACGAAGAGAGATTTGCCGAGGTACCCGTCGCATTGTTTAGGCGTGCTGCAGAGCGAGGGCTTGAGCTGCTGGAACCACCCGATCTGCACGCTCAGGGAACTGTTGAACACGGGGGAACGGAGGTGATGTTGTGCTCTTGAAAGTAGGACAGATCCAGCGCCGTCGCGCCCACGACGGCGAAGTTGGCGCCCTTGCTGAAGCTCTGCGACTTGTCCAGTGATGGCGGCACGAACGGGAGACCAAAAGCGTCGGCTGCAACAAGTTAATTGCTCCATGTAAGATTGTAAGAGGACGAACATTTACTCAGACAGGCGCACGCAACGCTGGTAACGTACCAATGAAGTCGAGGACGAGGCGGCCATTGCTCGCCCGGCCGGTGGGCCGGCGGAAGAAGGTCTCGCCGTAGGGGAGGTTGTTGAAAGGAATGACGGGGATGATCGGCGCGGCCAGCCTAACGAAGTTGCCGGTGTCGGTGTAGGAGTTGCCGAAGCTGAATATGGAGGTGAAGAAAGGCTTGGGCCGATAGCCGCCGGCGTCCGCGCCGTGGAGCAGACACGAGATGAAGAGGAGGAGCACGGCGGCCACGGCGGCGATGGAGCTTCTCATGGCTGTCAGGCTGTGCGATGGCGGATGGCACTTTGATGACATGACTGACACCTAAGGTTCCTAATTTGTAGGTCTCTATCGTGTAGGAAATAATGTCGGGGTCTAGGGAACTATTACACTTAAGTACTTAACATAAACAAATTGTGCCAGCAAGCAATGATGTTGTGGATTCCCATTGGGCGAGTAGATGTGTTGAGTGTTGACCTTTTTTTCTCTTTCATTTTTTTGTCGAGCTGGAAGGATTACATGAGTTCCGGCTAACGCAAATATGTGTGGTGCAATTAGTATTTCCGTAATCTTCTCATTGATTTTATTCATTTACTATAATACAATTGTTGTTGAGCACTAGCGTCCATTCTCTTGTCTTGTCGATGTAGAATTTTGATTGAACGTCCGTGCTCCAGCAAAAACAGCTTGCAGAACAAACGTGGCGCCAAGTCACAAGATCCATGCTGCGCCAAGACGCCAGGACCCCAGAACATCACAGATTGAGCACATGGACATGGCAAGAGACGTGCGGTCCCACCTAGGCCTCGTTCGTTTGACCGGTTTTGAGGCTGGGAACTATTCCAGCTGATCCATATTAGTATAAATAAGCCTGTCATTCCAGCTGGAATAATTCCAGAGAAACCATTCTATGTTAAACGAACGAGCCCCTAGTTAGCGCCATAGGGATGTGAACGGGCATGGCTGGTATTAAGGATTTAAGGGCCTGTTTGGATAGGGTTAATTACCAAGCTAAGTAAAAAATTAGCTAAAATTACCTATTTAAAAAGGACTAATTTTTTAGTCAAGTCTTTAACTAATTATTACTAAACTAACTAGCCAACCGTAGCTAATAATTTGACTTAACTTTTTAGCTCAGCTAATAATTAGCCATGTGTAGTGAAACAGGGCCTAAGTGCTTGTTTGCTTGGCAAGTCAAAAAAAAAGTGCTTGTTTGCTTCACTTTTGAGCAACTTTACGTCCTGCGAGCTTTTCAGATGTTCAATGGATGCCTAAGGTTTACATTCTTGCCTACTGATACTCTTGGGAGGATTTAAATAAACATTTATATCCTCTCATAGAGCTTTATTCATAAGTAACTAGGACAAATAGGTCTAATGTTCGTGACTTTTCTTAGACCCTGTTTGATGTTGACATAGGGATATGTAATGGAATTTGGCGCAATACCAAATCTGCCATGATATTAAAATGGACCATAGTTCAAATTCAGTCGTTTGATGACCATTAAATTGGTTTTAAAATTATAGAAAGCAGCCCAATTCGATTCCTATTTAGATGTACAAAAGTATGGAATTGAAATTTTGTTACCTATTCTATCCTTCGACACGAATGCCTCCACCACTCGTATGGCGAGAAAGACGAGAGGTGGAGCTCTAGTAGCGAGGAAGAAGAGATAGGACGTCGGTCATGGTGGAGGTTGTCGCTAACATAATTTTAAAAATTAGTTTTGAGTATTTTTGTCTGTAGCTAAAGTTTTAGTCAAAATAGGCTTTTGTAAAACCAAAACATTGCTTTTAAAACCATGTATATGACTCTATTATACTTAATCTTACTCTGATACTAGTTGTGACAGAACCGCTCAGTTTATATAAGTTCAAGTACAACTGTCCCTATTCAACGTGTTGATACACATACTCTCACTTTTATAAACCCGGTAGTTCATCGAGTGTCACGAAGGACCTCGGTAAATTAACCTCACAACCAAGATCGCATGATTAAGCAAATACACATCACATACACGGAAATTACAGTAGGAAATAATATTACAAAAGAGTTCACAAATCTGTGACCTCTCAAGAGTAAAATTGGAATCATGCACCTTGCAACAGTCCTGCGACCTACCACTCGCCTCATCAGGCTATATAGATGTCCAAATAAGGCAGGCACGATGGGCTGTCACGGGCCCGATTTGAAAAAACACAACACTAGCAATAGCACGAACATGGAGCTCATAGTGGCAGGGCCGACACAGGTCCGGTCCAAAAAAGCACGACACTAGCATGGCACGAGCATAGAGCCCATAGTGCTAGTGCCGGCATGAGCACGGTCTAGGGTTCTGCCTGGGCTACAGGTCTGGCCTGCAGTGCCAACACGGGCATGGCACGGTCAATGCGTTGGCATGATGGTGGCTCAATATGTTGTAGCCATTGGATGTCTCATATCTTTTCTCTATAGTTCTTCCTCTGCCCTCTCCCTCCTAGCTGGCCGCTGCTTTCTCTCTCTCGATCGCAAATCCCACTCGCTCCATGGTTCCCTCACTCATGCTTCTCTGGAGTCTGATCTCGTCATCGACTCCCTTTGGCTCGCTCGCTCCTCCAGAGTCGTGATTTAGTCCATAGGGGTACGATGACGACAAGGACGCTCGTCGCCGCGAGCTGTAGTGCTCAGGCCAACATAGGGATACGATGGGCTACCGTGACTACAGACATGGCACGACACGACTAACCATATATCTATAGGCTCGTGCCTGGACCTAGGTGCCTGCATGGTGGCACTATCAGGCACGGTGCCGCCTTGCCTAACCATGTTGTGCATCAACGTGTTGTGGTTTCTCATGCCAGTTTCGGGCCGTGCGTTTGAAAAACTATATCAGGCTGCTAAGATAGCAATTAATGAAGTCGGAGCCGTGAAAACTGAAAAAAGAAAAGCCGTGCTTTATTATCTCAGCAAGCACAAGTTGAAAAGGGCCACGGTCCGCAGAATGTCCGTACTTCCGAGTATTATTTCGCACAGTTTTTGGGTGGAAAAAAAAGAGAGGAAAGAGGAAACTTTGCACTAGGGCGCACGCAATGCACAAACACACACCACGTAAGAGCCGATGGCAGCGCGGTGGGCAATCGAGGCATGCATCGCCGCCCTCTATTCCTTGCAAGTTCAACGCGCGAGATCAGTGATGAGGCTCAGTATCGGCGGCTCCGCCGACGGCCCCCACAGCCACGCCTCGGCGATGTCCCCGTACGCCGCCTCCGTGAGGTGGGTGCCATCCCAGTTCACCGCCGCAGACGGGTCGGCGCACGCCGTCGCGGCGCCGGGGCGGCCGCACTCCGCCGCGACGCTGTAGTTGTACCTGCCGCCGGCGCCCGCGCCGCAGCACACCACCAGCGTGGTGCTCCGGTTGAATCCTGCACCAGCACCAGCATCTCTCCAGTTTGGTTTCGCCAACTTAATTTGAATGCTATGGTGATGATGAACAACGACTAAACAAGAAACAAAACAAAGCAGGGTAGTATGTACGCCATGGTGATCGATCGATCTCACCGAAGAGTGCCGGCGTCGTGAGGAACGCGAGGACGGGCTGGTAGTAGTCGGCGAAGGCGATGGCGACGCGCGGGTGCCTGATCCGGAGCTTCTGCGCCTGCGTCCGGAGCTGCTCGTTGTGGTAGCGCGCCAGGCGGTTGAACTCGTGCAGGCACCCGTAGTGGTCGTAGTCCGACGGGTTCGGGCTCGCGTACAGCGTCAGGATGACAGGTAAGCAGCCCATGGGCACGTTCCCGGGCACCACGATGCGCCTGGCGCCGTGCTGGATCAACCTCTGGATGCATGCATGTGTACGTTTGCATTATATTGGTCAAGAGACATGCATGCTATGTATTGTCGTCCGGGCCGGGACAAGCTAGGAGATATATATATATATATATATATATATATATATATATATATACCTCAACGCCGTCGCCGATGGCCTTGACAATGGCTGGAACGTAGGTCTTGGTTTGTGCCACCGTCTTGTTGGCGGCCAGGAGGAAGACGTAGTCGTTCCCGCCGAACTCGCCCATGAAGAAGAGAGACTTGCCCAGGTAGTCGTCGTCGTCGTCGCACCCACGCGTCGTGGTGGCGTTGCACAGCGACGGCGGCCTGAGCTGCTGCTCGAACCACCCGAGCTGGACGCTGAGGGAGGTGTTGAACGGAGGCACCGTGGTGATGTTCTGCCGCTGGTAGTAGGCCAGGTCCAGCGCCGTCGCTCCGATCACCGCGAAGTTTGCGCCAGAGCTGAAGTTCTGGCCCATGGCCAAGTACGGCGGCAAGAAGGGCAAGCCCACAGCAGCCGCTGCACATACTAACATGAGAATCGATCAGTGCGTTATTCAGCCATGCTCCATGCAGGTTGGTGGCGGCTACGTGCGAAGTGAACGAACGACGACGACGTTACCGACGAAGTCGACGACGAGGCGGCCGTTGCTGGCGCGGCCGGTGGGGTAGCCGAAGAACGTCTCGCCGTAGGGTGGGTTGCCGAACGGGATGGTCGAAATGAGCCTGACAAAGTTGCCGGTGTCGGCGTACGAGTCGCCGAAACTGAATATGGCCGGGAACAAGGGCTTGGAAATGGAGCGGCGGATGACGGCGTCCGCGCCGTGGAGCAGGCACGGGATGGTCAGCACGACGAGGAGCACGGCGGCGATGGAGATCCTCATGGCTGCCGCGTACGTGTTCGGAACTCGTGTGCGTATCATGCTCGACGTTACGAGTAGTGCGTCGTGTATATATAGAGCTAGATGAGGGATCGACGATTATATTATTTCAAAAAAAGAAAAATACAATCTTGGTTACACTTGCTGGTCATCCTCACCTTGTTCGCAGGTCTGAAAAGTCATGGCTGGCTAGTAAAAAAAAAGTACGGTTTATAAGACAAGCGAATGGATCACGGTTGATGAGAGAAAAAAAGTACTTGTGCTGATAGTACTTTTACTAACTAATACTCCCTTCGTTCACAAAAGAATATAATTCTCGTTTTTCGAGAAATCAAACAATTTAAACTTTAACTAAAATTGTATAAAGAAATGCTAACACCTATTATATAAAATAAGTATCGTTAGATTAGTTATAAATTTTTTTTTTCATAATAAATTTATTTAATGATATAAATACTTATATAATTTATTATAAACTTGGTTAAACTTTAGTTAGGATCTCATAATTGTGTTGGTTTGTGGATGGAGGGAGTACTTCCATTCCACGACGACTTTGATATCAGCCAAACTTAGGCCTTGTTTAGATGTGAAAGCTTTTTGGATTTCGCTACTGTAGCACTTTCGTTTGTTTGTGATAAATATTATCTAATCATGGACTAACTAGGATCAAAAGATTCGTCTCGTGATTTACAGCCAAAATGTGTAATTAGTTTTTGTTTTCGTTTATATTTAATGTTTCATGCATGTGCCGCAAGATTCGATGTGACGGAGAATCTTGAAAACTTTTTGGTTTTTGGGTGAAGGCCTTATTGTACCATTGTCCAATTACTGTTTCCATATACAGGTACACGCAAAGACCAAACTGAAACTCTCGGAAGTCAGAACTGACTACATGTCACATGTGTGCGGTGTATATGCAGCGCGGATCAGGGTTATAGGGACTTGTCCAGCCTTAAACAAAGCGACTATGCTGCTCTTAATTTTTCTCATTCAACAACCTATAAAAACTATTATGTCTTAGAAGGCTTCTACGCCTCAGCTCCACCAGGTTAGACACCTAGGGCAACTTTGGTTCATGCTCTGCCAGGTATCCGATCCTGATCCTAAATGTTCAAAATTGGACATTTGGGAGCGTTCCCTGGGCCAGGCAGCTTCGATAGGGTGCAAACCAAACAGGCGACTAATGTCCAGCTCCTCGCTTGTCTCATTTCTGGATTTGCCACTAGGTACATACAGTATGTGCTAGCCGGCTTAGTTGACAGAGGGTTCAACATCTTTTCCGTATCAGAAAATCCAGCACATTGCGCAGCCCGATTGCTGTGTACCACATGGTGCTCTCGGGTTGTACTATCGTTTTCAATATCCGAGTTAAAAAAGTCTAGGAATTTTGACAAAAATGAAGAACATCTAATATTTAAAATGATAAACTCTAATCATCAGTGTCAATAGTAATATTATTATAAATTAATCCCTAAACCTCCATCTAAATAATTCACCTGCCATTATGAAAGATAATTTAAAATAACTCTTAATTTTACACCTACCACGTGTAGACCAACTATTTATTATAATAAAAATAATTATTTTAATAGTTTAATAATCATGGATAGTGTTTTCTTGACAAACCATATACTAATGGCTCAAATAATTCACATCAAGTTATATTAGCACTCCATGACAATAAATGTTGCAACTTATTGTTTTGGATAAGTTCAATAATAGTAATTTTATTTTTAAGCATAATGTTTTTTTTGAAACAGACTAAACATACAATTCTTTCAACATGTGTTTTATGTTTTTACTGTCATAGTGCAGGCTAAACTTAGTGTTTATGTCATTACAGTAACTTAGAGTGTAGTATAAAATCTAGAATCTAGTAAATAAAATACAAATATAATTTTCCAATAAAAGATATAATAAGTATTAGAGTTTCAAAACTTAACACATGGATAAAAAGTTGCAACACCTAATAGGATTAAAAGTTGAAAGGAAAATATAGATTCATGATGCCATAGAAGGTATGCAATAAGAGACGATATACTCCATCCGTATAGGATTTAGAAGTCGTTTTGGATAAGATTTTTGAGTCAATCATTAGGAATATAAATCATCAATAATTTTTAAATTGTTGAGTTGCAAATGTGAAAATTATATGAATAGATTTGTCTTGGAAAAATACTTTCATAAAAGTATTCATATATCATTTTCTCCTAAATATTTTTATAAAAATAGGAGATCAAAGTTGTGTTTTTGAGACCGTGTCTCTGTCATAAACAACTTCTAAATCCTATATGAAGGGTAACTTAATAAGCTTAGGTTCAACTAAATACACATTGATGATAAAGGTATATACAATGCAAAGGATAATACTTATCGTAATATGAGTACCTACAGGTCCTCAATAGAGCCTTTACATTAACCCTCACAATATATGCACTAGAAAAGAACATAGATCCTAGAAATTATCAAATAATCTAAAACATCTGGTAGTTAATTTGATTGACTATAATCATCACAGAGAATAAATTTGATCTATTCTAGTTCCTAAAAAAACAATCCACTTTTGCTATTATAGAAAAATATAACTCTCTAAATCTAGATATGTAAACTACCAAACTTTACCTATGAAAGTAAATTAAAAGTATCCCCTAAATTTGAATCTAAGTCACCCACATCCATTGTTGTAAAACATAAACTCAAGTTTCCCTCAAATCAACGTGTAAACTACTGATATAAACTACTACAGAAAAAGTAATAATCATAAAGTACACTATATTTGTTTTAATTTCTAATATACCTAGTTCTACCACTGTTAAATTTAAAGTAAACATAAATGCTATATGTGTCATCGTATATAACATCTATACATTCATACATTAATGGTATTGTGTCCTTTTATAGTTTATCAATTGTGACGAAATGGCTTTAACAAAACAATACGACTGCTAATTAATATAATTATAAAATTCTATGACAATGAATTATGTAACTTGTTACTTGATAAGTTTATACATTTTAGTATACCGATCCTGGTAGTATAATTTCATATACTCAGTTTATTTAAACAGTACTTCTACACATATTTAAACAGTAATTCTTTGATAGAGTAAATTCAATATCTTGATTAGTGTGAGAGTGCGCTACCTACATATATCTTTATAAAAAAAATCTCAAGATAGTACTTCCTAATTTGCCACTTGTGCTATTGTTTAATATTAAAAAAATCTCAAAGTATACATATATGATGCGTGTTACGTCTACACCATGTACATGTATTCCGGAAGTGATCATATCAAGTTCGACGTCAAACACAAAGCTCAAGGTAATAAGGTTTTAACTAAACACATGTAGCTCAAGGTAATAATGTTAATGTACGTTGAGTAATTAGCAAGTGAGGTCTGTTACGATTAACTAGAGAAAGTTAAGAAAGTATCCATGAGACCATGAGAGTACATTTTTTTTTGAAGAGAACTGGAGGGGGTTTACACCCCTACAACAAATTTATTAAACAATAAAAGGGTTTAACTTACAAAGTAAACACCAAAAATGGTTTGGGTCTTGTTGAAACAAGATGAAGGTCCGCATGGTTATATATTTTCTCCATTCCAGAAAATGGGTACATGTTGACTTATTTGGAGTGTATATATATATATATATATATATATATATATATATATATATATATATA
>Ga0182004_10000645_pt1 | contig 22475 bp, 14 predicted proteins | sample Sormic07211540_1_FD_120479 | JGI IMG/M metagenome (GOLD analysis project Ga0182004, IMG submission 120479) | Endophyte microbial communities from Sorghum bicolor roots, Mead, Nebraska, USA - 072115-40_1 MetaG | ecosystem: Host-associated > Plants > Roots > Unclassified | place: USA: Nebraska...
GAAGTCCAATTATCTCATATCAATGTGATGTTAATCGCGTTCTACATATCAGCTTCTTGATTTACATGTCAAGCCTTTTGTTTCAGATTCATATCTTGTTTGCAAGTTTACATATGTTTTTTTATTGCTAGGGTATTGTGCTAGTAATCTGAAAAGTCACGCATGCTATGATTTTCTAGTTCCCTAGTGGCCATGTAAAGATGCATGTATTTCCTTTATATAGAAGTAGCAATCAACTAAAAACGTTGCCGCTTTGCAGCACCAAAACCTTGTGTCCAGTGTGTTCGCGTGTGTTCTCATCTTCCTTCTCTTGCCAAGTTCGAGATTCTAACAAAGTTCAACTTCTTTTTAGCCTTAGGATCCCCATCCCCATGCTTCCTCTTTTTGCCTTGGCCAACAAGGTTGACATGATCCTTGTTATTAGCCTTCAGACTCTCTTCTTCTAGTACACAACAATGAGCTCACTCACATTCCACTTTTCCTTTAGGACGTCGTAGTTAATCTTAAACACCTCAAATTTGGTAATAGGAAGTGAAGTCATGATACAGTGCACTAAGAAGCCATCAAAGATTTCCATATCCATGGTCTTAAGTTTTTCAAACATATCAACCATTGTCACGATATGCTCTCTAATGCTAGTGAACACTAAGTACTTAGTTGAACTCATTTTCATAATTAAAGTAAGCTTTGGAACTACTCCTCAATGTTTGCAAGGTAGTTCTTAACATTATCTGAGGTAGGAATGGCTCCCCTGATTGTAGGAGTAATGTTGCTCTGCACGACCTTTATAGCCAACCTATTGGAGTGTCCCCACTTCTCCAATTTTCCTTCATACTTACTTGTCCTTTCAGCTAAGGTGGGATCAGTATCACCCTCAGCTGTTGGGGCAACATGCGCATCCTCACGTAGTGCTAGGTGCAACTCCTTCTCCCCAAGCCAAATCTCAAGCTCCTCTTTCTGTGTTGAGAAGTTAGTGCCATTGAGAAGAGTGAAGTTGGTTAGCAGATCGGCGAGAGCCAAAGCATTAGCTAAAGATCAAGATCAACACAAATGGATGATCTAGCCTAGTTGCGGTGAACACACTATATAACATTAGGGTCATAGACTTCACGAGAGTCCATCCGCCATCGGTGGAGTAGGGATGTGAGCGAGAAGAGGTCAATATAGTGGTACAATGGTGTAGCTATGATGGTCAGATAGACATACCAGAGAAGGAATACAAACATCTAATACATGCCTTAGCTTCTAGAAAAAGCTTTAGTCATGGCAGAGCCTCTTAGGGTGTGGGCGCCCCCTGGGGAGACCGTTCCCTAACTCCTCTTGAGCCTTGTCCGTGCAATAAGCTTCCATGACTCAATAGGATTGTTATCCCCTAGGTATTGCGTAGAAATATCCCTCCTTGTAGTAGAGGCCAAGCCTATATAATGCACCTAGAGCCTCTTCTCTCTTCACACAAAAGCACAAGCCCTCTTTTACTCCTCTCTGAGCAATCTTCCAAAGCACTCCTAGCACGAGCCATGGTCGACAAAAGCGCTAGTGCTATACACTAGCTCTAGTTCCACCTATAACTTAGAGGGAGTGCCTCAGTCTGTAGAACCAGCCCTAGAGAACACATTTGTGAGAGAGGAGGCGAAAACCATCATGATGGCACCACTTGCCATTTTGTGGCTCAAGAGGGGACTTCTGTAGTGGTGTTGGTACCCAGTTGTTCAGCGAGGTGATAGTAGGATGTCTAGGCGACAACAGCTCTTCACCTCCTCCAAGATAGCACATGGCTTTAGGACTGGGGTTTGTTGACCCTCCTAATCCTAAGTGGTCTGGACGATGAGCCAGCTATCACTTTTGAGACCAACTTCTGGGTGAGTTGTTGACCCTTTTCCTTTGGTCAGACCTATAGCATAACTAGGTACAATTCTAGCCTCATGGTTGCGTTGTTTTGCTGAGTTACTTGTCCATGAGCTGTTCCTTAAAATCTAGGCAAGAAACTAACACAAGCCCATTCCACCAATTTTAACCTTCCACCAGAAAACGTTTACCCAAAAATCTAGCACATACCACCAGCAAAAGCAACCATCCATATTTCCTAATCACCACGTTGCTAAAAAGATTACCATCCCACATATTGAATCATCAATTAGTCAAAACTAACATAACCAAGCCTAGCCCTAGACCGCAACCTAAGCAAGATAGCTACCCATCCAAACCTAGGTTTCAAGGATGATATCACAAGTTTCTAGTAAATCCTAACATGGGATTCAAATTTAGACTCAGTATGCAGCTAATGGTATAGCTACTTTAACTCAAAATAAGATAAACATAGGAGCAAGTATGGTCGAGGACACTTGCCTTCAAATAGTTATTCGGACATTGGGATACTATCCTTCTCGATCAGACTTAGACATATTCTCTTCGAGAGACAACAAGCATACAAACATAACAAGTTTACCTAAAATAACATACAAGACACTACAAAAACATATTATAAAGGTTAGTGTCGTGTGACACTACAAAAACATATTATAAAGGTTAGTGTCGTGTAGGGCTTGTCTCTACGATCGTGTGAGCCAAAGATCCATTGAAAATGGAGCTACCGTTGAAAAAATATGGGATTTTGAAGTTTTAGAGATATTTTATTTAACAAAATAATTTATTTGTAAATTATCCTTTTAAATCAATATTTATTAGATAAAACACATAAATGACATCATAATTATAAATTGTGGCATCATTAATCATTTTTCATTTTAATAAAAACAAAATAAAACTATTTTATATTTATTTTTATCCACTAAAACAAATTAGTGATATTATTAATAGAGATAATAACATCATTAACCATTTCTAGAATTAGCTCTTCTTTGGCATAGCCCAACTAAAGCTAATTTTTTAGAAATAGCTCTATGAACAACTTTCTAGATGAAGATAAGCTATTTTGAAAAAAAAAATGTTTGTTAAAATAGCTTCACCAACTACTTCTTATATGGACGAGAGAGAAATGAGGGAGAGACCTACAATAAGCTACTTTTTTCAGTTTCACCCCAACTCATGTCTTTGTGAGAGAGAAAAAAATAGCTGCACCCATGAAATTGTTTTAGAAATAAGTGTTTGGTAAAAAAACAACTCACAACAGCTCATGAAGTTGTTGTGGGCTGTATCAAATAGGCCATTAATTAGATGTATAAAATCACTTTTGAAAACTGTTATGGGCCGTTTTAAGGGCCTGTTTGGTTCCTTTTGCTAAATTTTAGCTAGCTAAACTTTAGTCACTTTAGTAGCTAAACTTTCAAACACATTGACTAAAAGAAGCTAAAATAGTTTAGTTAACCCAAGAATAGCTAAAATAATTTTAGACATAGAAAAAAATAGCCAGCTATTTTTGCCGCTATAGTCCGAAATAGCTTGAAAAAAATCATTCCGCTATTTGCGTTCATGCATAATTTTGCCACTAAAGTACGCTAATTACGGTTTATAAAACACTAAACACCTTGGCCTTAGCTCGCTAGTTAAAACATGGATTTTAGAGCATTTCCAAGCGTTTTGCATTTGGACTTTGTATTCTTGTAATTTGCTAAAAATCGTAAAAAGAGGTATCCAATGGTTTTGCATTTGGAGTTTACATTTTAGACAACTTGGCAAATGAGAGAGCAAACTTGTCATATATGTCAAGCCGCGCACGACTTGGCAAAAGGCTGATCGCGCGCGTCTCCCGGTCCCCCGCGCGACCCAGACTTTCTTCGCGCCATATATGGTCCATCGTCGTCGTCCGCTACAGAACTCGCGAGTAGAGCAGGAAGAGGATCCGGGTACCTAGGCAGGTCGCATCCGTCGGGCTGGCACCACGACGACACCTGCAACGAGTCTGATACGAGTCATCGCGGCGGCACCTACAACGAGCGGTGGGGAGCAGGCGCGACCTGTGAGGAAAATGCGAGAATCGGCGGTGACTTTACGCGCGTGAAGGGAAGTCACGCGGGAAGACGATCACGAGCGCGCGGAAGGAAAAAAATCTCGGTCAGGTCCACTTTGGCTAATTGCCAGCTCAATTATGCAAAACCCTTGGAAATAATCTATTTTTAGACTTTGCATTTTGTTTTGAGAGTTTGTAAACAACAACAAATGTTAACTCAATTATGCAAAATCCTTAGAGATGTTTTAGTTGGCTAAAATTGAGTATAGAAACCAAATAGGACCTAAAGGTTGTATAGACTCTAATAACAATTAGATAAATAGGTAAAAGAGCAAGGACTAGATCACATAAAGTAAGTTGACGGGAGCTTTGACCTGCAGATGTGTTGCTTGACTGATGGCGTGGCGCTCCGTGATCGAATGAAGAGGAAGCTGACGTGGTGAGTATTGACCCGGTTGACCACGGGTCAACAGTCGATCCCAGCCGTCAATCTATGATCCAGCGGCACTGAGAGCATCTCATTCCTCGGGCTGTTGTGCAGCACGGGAATGGTGCTCCCGACGGCGGCGCGGCTCATCGGCACTTCGCTGGGGTCGAGCTCCGGTGGCCGTGGGGCATCGGCCGGCGGGGGAGGAGGAAGATAGGTTCACGGAGAATTCGCCGGCGAGGCCCTTGATGCCGAGAAGGGTGCTGGTCGCGGCGGTTGCCGCGCAGAGTGGAGCTTGGCGACGGTGAGGATGGGAGGTGCTGAGGGCGTCGATTGATGCCATGGAGGGGTGGGGAAAGCGGGACGTGCTTGTGCGAAATCATACGGCTAAACAGCGGCGGCGGAGGTGGTCGAACGAGGGAGATCGAGAGCTCGGGGTGAAGGTCCATTAATGGCGGCGGCGGTGATGCTTGAGGGCTCTGCGGCGAGGGAGAGGAAAGAGGGAGGGGAGAGGTGGATGCGGCGTGCTCCTGCGGAGCCGATGCCCTTCTTTTATAGAAGGAGAGGGGGAGGATGGCCGGGTCGCGGAGCTCGCATCCATGCCGGCTATGGAGGCCGGAGAGGGCGGTGTTGATTTCGCCAGGAGGGGAAAAGGAGGGGCGCGGCCGGGTCGTGATGCGCGGAAATTGCGGCGGTCTTGACCAGCCGGGTGAGAGGGGAGGCTCGGTCGTGCAGGGGACGCGGGCGGGGGAGGCTTGGTCCGCAGCGGACCGGCTCGGTCGCTCCGTTGCCGGTGATGGCTGAGGGAGCGGAGACCGTAGGTAGGAGAAGGGCCTGACGGCTGGGCTCCACTGGGCAGCGACTCAGGTGCGGGCGCTGGAGACTTTGGCAGTTAGAGAGAGGAGGAGGCGCGGGTGGGCTGCTGCTGCTCGCGTCTGCTGGGCCAAGGCCCACCAAGGCGAGGCAAGGGGCGTGGGGAAGGAGTGGGCTCAGCCCTAGAGAAAAGAAGGGGGGAGATTTAGGCCTTGTTCAGTTCCCAAAATTTTCTGTTTTTGGGTATTGTAACACTTTCATTTTTATTTGACAAATATTATTTAATTATAAATTAACTAAGCTTAAAAAATTCATCTCGTGATTTACAGGCTAACTGTGCAATTAATTTTTGTTTTCATCTATATTTAATACACCATGCATGTGTCGTAAGATTCGATGTGATAGGGAATCTTGAAGTTTTTTGGAAACTAAACAAGGCCTTAAAGAGTTGAACTCAGTTTTGTATAGAACATGGCCCAAAAGAGTTTTTCAAAGGTTTTTATTTTCCGGAAAAAGTATACTTTTTCTCACCTAACTTTCAGGATAGTCTATTTTCTCTTTCTTAACTCAAAAACTAGGCAAATCATATGTCTCAAATTTTCAAACCATGCATTTTACCTCTCACAAGCGGTTTTGAAGGCAGATTTGCTATAATGAATGATGGTTTTGCTACAGTGATGGTGGTTTTATCTTTTTTTATTATTTATTTTGACTAAATCTTTGAAAAATCATAGTAAATTAAAAAATATAAAATAGAAAATCTAATTTTGTTGGACTCTACATGAGTAGATCTATATGGTAAACATATAATATGGTATGCTTTAGTACAAAGTTTTTGCTATGAAGGTTTTGTCTTTTTTATTTTTTATTTATTTCGGCTAAATTTCTGAAAAACATAATAAATTATATAAAAATCATGGAACCGAAATTCAATTTGTTAGACTCTACATGAGCATATCTACACAATGAACATATCATGATTGAAATAATTCATACATGTAGCTTCTATAATTATTTTGTTGTACTAAAGCATATTACTCTCATCTTCAATAAACCACATTACGTATATATTCATACTTATTTATCGGTTTGAGTATGTTCATATACTTATATTAAGATACTCTAGATCTTACCATGTGAAAAATTTTCAAAAGAATTCATATTTTTTAATATATATTACTAAAATGCCACTATTGTAGTATATATAATATGTATAACCACATACTCTATATATGTATGTATACTTAACATACATACTATCTTAGATGGTTTAGTATGATCATATACTTCGTCTACATACACTTCATCGGGTCATATATGCTCTAAATCTAGAAATATACACATGGTAGTAACTACTACCGGGAGTAAAAAGGAATTATCATTATCATATATATATATAAGCACGGGCGTTTGTTATCTAACTTAAAATAGCAAGACTAAGAGTTTTCTACTTTATAAAATAGCTAAACAATATTGAAATTTGGCTTAATGTTGGAGTTGCTCTAATACTGGACTTAAAAGGTGATCCGGCAAGACATTGACATACAAAAGTTATATTCATGTTTAGTTATAACAGCATGCACATATTAAATAATTTTACTCATAAATTGTATGTTCAGTTATCTGTATGTGAAGTAAATAGAAATTGCAGACAGCAACCCGTTTATAGGTTGCGCATGTCCTAAGCGAAGTGACGAATTCAGGTATGCCACAACAACACGCGACGGGTGCGACGATGCACCTGTCACCTGTGCCGCCATTGCCATGCCCACTGTGCGGCACTGTCTTGTTGGTGGAGGTCTGGAGGACAAGGTCTTCGCGGCGATGAAATCATATTATTCCAGGGCGGCGCCTGCTGTTTCTTGTTCCGGCGTGATACAAGTCCTGCCAATGAAAAAGGTCCACTGTATTTACACTCACTTAACAGCTTAAACTATTCACGGCCCTAATTGTTTCAGTCCGGCATCTGCATAAATAATAGTGTCAGCACCTAAACCGGTTTTAGCTGCTTCTGACCCGTAAAGAATCTGTCAACGAAACTTCTAGATATGGGCAAAGCTGAAGCAAACTAGAGAGTGATGTTTTTCTCTTATAACTGTGAAAATTTAATCTGCAAGACTGCAACCATGATGATTTTGTTCCTAATGGTGATATTTCAAATTTTTGTGCGTGTCTGAGCACCCACAAGCTACAGCGTACCTTTGTCCTAGCTTCCACATGCATGGACGAAACAAGAGGAGGGGATACATTTGGATCTGGTCAGCAAAGCTTAATGATCCATGTAGTACTAAAATGTCCTTTTGTGAAAGCAACTTTAACGGTTTTGTATTTTTTTGGCAACACATGGAGTTTGCCAACTCACAAATAAAAATGGCAAAGCTAAAAAGAGGTCATCTCCAACTATTTTCCATAATTCTTTTGCAAAAAATAGAATTATGGGCCCACTTGTTGCCCCTGCTTTCTTTCCTCGCGTGCCGCTGCTAGTTCGCGCGGTTTTTGTTTTTCTTCGCCAGTTCGCCTGGTCGCCGGCAATTGCATCCAGCCGTCCAACAAGTCCTCTTAGGGAGGCACGTCTAGACTAGCTAGCTAGCAAGACACCGATGGATTCCAGGTCGCTAGAGACTCCACCAAGCCAGCAATTGAAACTCCGACGGAAGATGGCGACACCATGGAACAATCGTGCGGGAACTCCGACGGTGGCGTGCAAGAGAAGGAGTAGGCGTGCGGGAGAAGGATAAGCGCGGGGGAGGAGTGTCTCCGTCGCGCAAAAACACTAATGCCAAGCCTCGCGGACTTTTGCATACATGCATAGTTTGACTCTCTATTTGTCAAGTTGCCAAATTTGCCAAAGCCAATTGCCAAACCATTAGAGAGTAACTTTTGGGATTTTTCCAAAAACAAAAATGCCTAACTCAATTACAAAACCGTTGGAGTTTCTCTGAGCTCAGCCGAAGGACAAGCATTGACATATTCTTCAACCTAAAGACAGATGAAAGATGTAAAAGTAGCACTTGATGGGAAATTTAGTGTGCAAGGGTGATTGTATTCTTGTCGATGTTTGGACATGTGGCCCTACCACCCGGGCCTCACGTAGAGATGTTGTGGCTTTGTGGTGTGGTGTTGAGTTTCGTTATGTTCTCTGAGTTTGATTGTGTTGAGAGCCCGTCTAGAATGGGACCCTGCCCCCTCCTTTTATAGTCGCAAGGGGAGGCAAGAGATACATGGGCATGTGTTGTATTACTACCGTAGAACTCAAGGCCGAGCTAGCGTATGGTGTCGTACGGCAATGGAGTGGCTTCCCATTCCTCTGGTGTTGTAGTCGGTCGTTGTTGTCGTACGAGGCATGTTTGTCCGTGTGGCTTCCGTGTCGAGTCATGTCTGTCCTGTGGACGATGTTCATACCTATAGCGGGTGTCCCAACCCCTGTTCACTGACCGATGTAGAAACCTGAGACCCCTTGGTGAAAGCCCTAGTTTGGTTTTGGATAATTGATAAAACCCTAGTACTAACCTCTATACTAAGTGTGTGTAGACTTAATGAGGTTGGTACATGCCAAATGATAGAGCAAGTGATGATCATGGTGATGATGGTGATGACCACAAGATGATCAAGTGCTCAACTTGGAAAAGAAGAAAGAGAAAACAAAACCCTATGGAGATCAAGGCAAAGGTATTCCAAGTGCATTTGCTTGAGTGATTGCATCTAGTGGCACTTGGGGATCGATTTGGTTGTGGTTTTCTTGTTACTCTTGGTGGTTGCCGCCACCTAGACGGCTTGGAGCAGCGGAGGAGCATTGACACGAGTTGGTGATTGTTCGTGGCCATCTCCTAATGATTGTGAGGGGTTTTGTACCTTCCCTAGCGGAGAGCCGAAAGGTAACTCTAATGAATTGCTCGTGTCATTGAGCTACCTCACTTGTGGGTAGGTTCTTGCGGTGTCCTATTGAGGACGAGGTTCGTGCTACACCTCTTAGCCGCTGAACCACCAAGTGTTGGTCGACACAACAGGGACATAGCGTGCCGGCAAGCACGGGAACCTCAGAATAAAAATCGGCATCTCAATTATGTTTGATTGGCATTCTCCCGGTGCTTGATTGTTCATATATTGGTGATTGGTTCATCCCCTACACAGCGGTATAAATATCTCTTCCTCTCTGTTTACTTACCGCAAAGTAGTGTAACTACTTTAGTTGCTAGTCTTGCCTTGTGTAGCATAGTTCACTAGTGTAGCTTGTAGTGACATAGCTCTTGTGTGCCTTGTGATTATTGCAACTAGAATTATTGGTTAGGTGGCTTGCAAACACCCCATTAGATCTAGAGCAAAAGGCTTTGCTTTGTTATTTACTAACCTCTTGCTCTAGTGAGTTTGTAGAATTTTTAAATAGGCTATTCACCCCCCTCTAGCCATATTAGAACCTTTCACTTGGTCGTAGGCCATGCCCTAGATTCTAACGAGTGCATGGCCACAAGAACCTGGATTGACGTCTAAACGTCTTCTCGGGTCTTGGTTATACAGCATAGTGATGGGCGCAATTGGTGCAGTGACGGGAGTCGATAGCATAGTGATCGTCATACCCTACTCAGCGCGGTGTGGCTGTGGTGGGGATTTGACTCCCGTCTTATCCTATTGTACTATGGCCCCAATATGGCTGATGTCACGAGAGGTCTCGAGCGCACCAATGGGAGAAGGGTGCCTGAACCCAGGGGTCGGGCGAGTCAGAGGTTGCTGAGTCTCGGCTTCATCCGAGGCCAAGATGTTGGGTCTCAGGCGAGGCGAAGAAAATGTACTGGTCTCGGCTCCATTCGAGGCCTCATCATTAGGTCTCGGGCGGGACGGAGAGTGACTGTTTCGTTGGCCTGGCCTCTTACTAAGGAGAGTGGATGGGGTTTTTAGTTCTCTACTTTAGGTACCCCGGATTGTGGTACCCGACAAATCTGGTAGGAGAAGTCTGTAGAAAGCACCCAATCAAAAAAAGAACTCACGTAACACTCAATACACACAGAAGTGCCACTGAAGTGTGTAAAAGACTCTAACAGTGAACCCATTATTGAAAATGTGGCAGTCTTCTCTAGACACTCATCAGCTTCCTTGAAATCCAACAGGGAGCATTATTGAGCTGTTACATCCAATGAAGTCGCTGCCTATTTGCCTCATGATGTAAACAATAGACGTTAAATAAATAGCAAATGTTTTTGAACACCTAATCTATTGGTAAACCTCCCCGCCCTTTCCTTGCGCAAACTCTACTACGTGGATCGCAGATGGCGTGACCTTGTAGCCCATGAGCCCATTAACCAGCCATCGGCAATGGAGACAAGGAGCTCGCCAACGTTAGGGCCCTAGGGTTAGGGGATCTACTCCTCGGCGGCTCTAGAGGGGGTATAAGGGGTAGCGATCGTGACACGGGGTGGCGGTGGGCGAGACAATGGCAGGTCCCTAGTGGCAGAGCAAGACAGCAAGGGTGCCACCCACCAGGGCAGTGGGAAACGATGGTTGGGCAGGATTGGCATTAGGGGTGTCAAGACAAAGTGGTCGTCAGCTACCCATGTGATTAGCGGAGGGCATGGTTGAGGGGTGAGGGTAGGAGGCAGGAGACAAGTGGTACGTTGAGGTGGCAGGAGCCACCATCCGTAGGTGGTGGAAGCCGAAGGCGAGAACGAGGACGGAAGGGTTGCACACTCCTCAAACGCGTGACCCATTGAGTGCTATCTTCGTCCCTTTCCTTGCGAAGATGGCCATAATAGTTGTCTCCAAATCCAGGAACATTTTATTTGTCTATGTATAGCTGTCCCATTGGTGAAAACTATGAGATAATACTCCATTCATTTCAAACTGTAAGTCGTTTTTACCTTTTCCAGATTCAAAGCTTTTGTATATATCTAGATATACCTTGTATTTAGATACATAGCAAAAACTATGTATCTAGAAAAGACAAGGATTTTACTTCATCCTAAAAGGAATGACATTATGGTATTCATATCAGTCAATTTTTTTTATTTTGACTAGATTTATAGAAAATACTAGCAATATTTATATCTACAAATAACTTTAGTATAAAAATATATTCAATGATTCCTTTAACAATACTAATTACTACCTCCATCCCAGAAAGAATACAATTCTAGCACAGTACTACGTTTTACTACCTAAGTTTGACTAATTATAGATAAAAAAATATCAATATTCATTATACCAAAAAAATACCACTAGATTAATTATAAAATATATTTTCAATAATAAATTAATTTAGAACCATGAATATGAATACTACTTACTAAAAATTTGATCAAACATGAACCACTTTACGTGGTACGTAACCCATAGTTGCATTCTTTTTGGGACGGAGGTATATATATATATATATATATATATATATATATAATTTTTTCTACTCCCTAGGAGTAGTTACTCACTCCTCCAAACCATATACTCCTGTCATGCGTTGCTACCTTAGCGGGTTACAAACCATTAAACCCGATAAAGTGTATCCAGTCATCAAGTAAATATTTTGTAATCTATTTATCCCTTCGCCGGACTTGCTAGATGAGATAGCATTCAAATTCATTCATATCTCTCTCTCCTCTATACTGAGCGTGGCCTCGATCCAGATGGAGGCATGGCGGCGGCACCATGGCAGCAAGATCATGGTGGTAGTGGGGCACCGTGGCGTTCTCCCCTGAGAAGAGTTGTGCCTCCGCTCTCTTGATGAGTGCGGCAGAGCGCCTGGCCCATTCCCGAACATGCGCATGGTGGCCCTTGTTCTGGAGGTCGGAGACGACGATATAAGTCTTTCCATCATCGATGTCGATTGAGCAGGAACTACTCTACGTTCCTTCCCAAGGCGGCAACAGGAAGAAGATTGAAGAGCACACACAGCCATGCGCAAATCTGCATGAAGCAGAACCTGCAAAAAGTTGTTAGTTGTTTTTTATTCATGTTATCACCTGATACTTTCTTTGATCAAAATAGTGTATTTCGTATATAAGTGTATCGTTGGATACTACTTTCGTTGGTAAATACTCCGTGCGAATGAAGTTGCAAACTTTTATTACCCATCAGTTCAATAGCAGATAGTAGAGCGCGAGACAGGAGCAATGGCTGTTGTAATTCCATAGTTTTCCTTAAATGAGATTATCATCTTATACTTTTTAGACCAGTGGATACATTTTCCAGATTAGATCCAGTATATGACTACATACTCCTTATAAGCATGTACGATTTCATATACTCCATAAAAATAATTATGTACTCATGCATACTCTTATAAAAAATGTATGTACTTATACTCTCATTACACGTGTGCACTCATACTCCTTTGGTAGGTATATGTATATATACAGTACTCACGTATGTATGCATACTCTCTCGTGAAGAAAAGTATATGCATATACTCTGAGTATAAATGCATATACGTGCTTCTAGTAGTATGAATACATACTCTAATTAATTAATTGATTAATCTATAGTGATATGTGACCGTATGCATGCATACTAATTAATTTAGTATGCCTATATACGTGAGAATAGTATCGATCCATATGTCTGTATGTTTGCATGAAGTATGTGTCCATACTTTATTCAACAAACTCACGCCACAAAATGTGGAGATGCAACGTCCATTGGCCACTTCATCCACATGCAAGCGGGCAGTGCAATTAGCGCAAGTACTTAACGGGTTTAGATAGTGGATATATACTCAATAAGCTTAGTGGGAGTAACTACCCCCGGAAGTATAAAACACCCAGTATTTTTTTATGTTTTGGTTAAAATTCGACTTCTCAGACAACGATAATGACATTCATTGTGCGACGGATAGAGTATAATTTTGAACGGAGTGAGTACATCGGAAACACAAATTAATATTCTATCCCAAGCATAATGCATAAACAAAGATCGTTAAGTCCCTGCCAATTCATTCCCTGCCGTCCACGTGGAAATGGCGTAGAGCACCCTCCCTTTCCATGCCTGGAGAAGCCACTGCTGATCCTCAGTGATCACGAAATTCTCGTGGTATCCCCTCTTCACCTTGTCTTTGAGCATCTGAACAATGTCACAATCCAACGGCAGCTGCCGCAGCCCTGCCCGGCGGCTCCTCGCCTGCCACTGCTTGTAGCTCCGAGGGTGCTGCACCCGGTCCGCGCCCTCGCAGGCTATGACGTTCACGGCGCTCCGCGCGAGGACGTCCCGCTCGAACAGCAGCCTCCTGCCGTTGTCCCGGGGCAAGATGGTGTCCATCATGTCGAACAGCGCCGTGAAGTTGTAGAGCGCCTCCCGGAACCGCGTCGCGAAGAAGGCGGTGCTGTACGACGCGTTGAGGACCGCGTGGACGAACACGGACGGCTTCATCTCCCTGATGGCGCCGAGCACCGCGCCGATGGGGTCCGCGCCTGCCTCGCCGCCGTCAGCGGCCACCGTGCCCTCGTCCGTCAGCGTCCTGAAATGGAACAGGCTGCTGACGACGAGCACCTCGTCGGGGTCGTCGATGCCCAGGTCGCCCGCGCGGACCGCCTCCGATCTCGCCGCGATGCCGCGGAACCTGAACGGCACGCCGAGCTGCCGCGCGCAGGTGGTGAGCCGGCGCCCCGCCTCCTCGATGAGCCGCGCTGGACGGAACCCGGGCTGTGGGACGTCGATGCCGGTGAGCCGCACCTCCGGTGGCCCGCCCTCCCTGCGCGCGAGCCACCGGAGCAGGGTCGCCCACTGGAGCCCGTGGTCCAGACCGTAGTGCACGATGTGCAGCTTCTTCCTCCCCGCGGCAGCGTTGTAGATGGTCTTGTTGGAGAAGAGGATGTTCACCGGGAGAAAGCAGCACGAGGCCATGAAGAACTGCTGCGCCTTGAGCTGGACGCCCGCGGAGGAGGCGTTTTTCGCCATTACCGACGACGGCCGGTACTGCAGGCTCCCCGTGCCGTTCAGCCGGACCTCCAGCGCCTCGGCCAAGTAGTGCGCCAGCCGCTTCGTGGCGTCCCCACTCGGCGAGGAGTGGCGCCTGATCCGCTGTAGAAGATCGGACGCGGTGCGGCGGTCGTTGTTGGCCACGGCGTCCGCGCAGCGGATGAGCATGGAGTGGAGGTCCACGTCCACCGCCTGCTGCTGCTGAACCTGATCCGCCCTGGTGCCGGCCGGCCTCCCTGGCGGCGGCGGCGTCTTCGCCATGTCCATGGCAGCACGCAGCTCCTGCATGTCGTCGGCGAGGATGGGTTCGTCGTCGCCGTTGAGCATCAGCTTGTCTAGCATCTCTCGCACGGCGGCTTCCTCCGACTCCTCATCACCGTCAGCTGCCATTTGCTTGCTGCTCCTTCCCTCCACCTGCTCGTCATCTCCGTCGACGTCAAGCCTCTTCTTCCTGCCCCTGAAATCCGCCGTATAGCCGCCGCCGGCGCCGGGCAAGAATTTGTTGGCCTCTTCCATGCCTCTTAAGAACGCCATGCTCACCGCGTCCTTGAAGCAGTTGCTGCCCTCCGCTGGCGACAAGGTGTTGGCCGGCTCCACGGCACCCATGGCTGTGCTGTTCAAGGAGGGTGGATCCTGGAGGTCGTTGCCTTGGGCGCCGGCCTGCACGGCGGCGAGGGCGCTGGTGGAGGAGGTGTCGAAAAGGACCTGGGCGAATAGCTGCTGGGTCTGGAGGAGGGCGGGATTGTGGTCAGGGTACTGCTGGTACAAGAACTCATCGACGGCGTCGTCCTCCATGAGCATGCGCGCGATGAAGGGGAGAACATTATCGTCTTGGCTGCCGTCGAGGTGGAGCGTTGGGCAGAGGTGGTTGCTGAAGGAGCGGGGCAGTGCTGCGGTGGGTTCCATGAGCGATGAGGCCCAGCAGCAGAAGATCTTGCTCCTCCGGGGCGACCGGGCATTGCAAGTGTGTTGCCGGGTGCCGGCTTTGCCGATGAGGTTAAGGATATAGGCTTGGAGAGCTAGAGGTTTTTGATTTTAATACTGTAGTATTTTTATTTTTATTTAACAAACATTGTCCAATCATAGAGTAACTAGACTTAAAAGATTTGTCTCGTGATTTATAGGTAAATTATGCAATTAGTTTTTGTTTTCATTTATATTTAATTCCTACATATATCGCAAGATTCGATATGACGAAAAATTTTAAAAAGTTTTTGATTTTTTGAGACAAGACCGTAGTATCTTGGCTTTACTGCCATGTGCACGATGAACCCAACATGAGACTACAGACAATAAGAAAGAACTCACATACATACATGACACTACAACAAAAATATGATAGTCACCATACACCTATGAAATCCATCTCAAGTTGCGGTGGATAATTCTATGATTATTTTTTACTCTATCTATAAATTAAGGTATAATCTAGAAGTACATCTCGAATGTGGAATATCTGCCCCACTTGTTTTCTCAAACTTTCTAGAAGTACAACTAGAAGTACATCTTTTGGGCGGAGTAAAATGGTCATGTTTTGTTTGGTAGTCAATTAGTCGTCTAACTCTTCCCAGATCCTACACGCTAATTCTCACGGGATATGTACACCAGAAAAATAATTTTATAAACTGTCGCAAAAAGAAGCATCTGACCATCAACCCGGGTGGATGCTAGTCATCATCAACAACAATAGTCATTTGATCTTTTTTTTTATTTTATCTGTCATTTGATCTATTCAGTTTTCTAGCAAAATTATCTACTCTGCTACTAAAAAATTAGAGCCATTTACCTTTATAGCCCTGGGAAAAATACATCTTCTTTATATGACTCTTTTTATTTTGAACTTATCTGAATGGCCATAAAATAAAATTTTCTTCCTTTTATGACTTTCCGTCTGTTATTTTCAAGCTCATTTTAGTTTATCTCCTAAGTCAAGCTCCTCTAACCTTGGCATTATGTAAAAATATATTACAAATTTCATGGTTTAACCTAATAAATTTGATGTTTTTATATAGAAATCTTCAACTAAAGATAGAGAAAACATTAATGGAGGTATGAATATGACGCAGAACTATGAGCGGAGACGAAAATGGATATAGAGCAATTAGTAATTATAGTATATCACAAGCAGATAATAAAGATAAAAATATGTGTGTGTTGTGTTCGAACAAACGAGAGAGCAAAGATAGACAGTTTTGATTAATTAGCTTCGAATCCCAAATTTATTCATGGACTTTTAACACCTTATAAAATTATTAATAGCCCGTGCAGGAGCAAGGCATGATGGACTAGCATTTAATAATGCAGTTGCAAATCTCAACGTTCATGCAGAACTAAACCTTCTAGCAAGCAAACAAGCATCAAGTGTTGCCCGTTCGTGATCAGATACAGAGACAAATGATGCAGACGAAACATGCATGCACAACTTCATGAGACTAATATGTGTTGAATACCAAGTGCAAGTACTGCCTAGTTGATCACGAACAAACCTGATACTAGTATACTATATAGTACTAGGTTACCGTAAAACGTTTTTAGCTCATTAAACACGTCACATGCACACAGTAATTAATTGGACTGATTCAAGAAGTTATTCCTACAGCAGCAGTTGTATTCTGCTACTGCAAGAAAACAGTGTCGAAGATGTTTGTTCTATAGAGTTCAAGACCAAAGTGCAACATTCTGATAATCTGATCTGAACATTGGCACTGGCAGTTATCTAGTGTAACGTACGTCCTGAATACCAGGTACATCAATGACATAATAACAACATAAACTGCTTTTCAGGAGTCGCTGCACCAGCACTGAATGACTAAACTACCAACAGTGTACATGAATAAATGGTTCTCAGAGAGCATCTGAAGACCGTGTTATCATTCAGCAGCAAGAAACTAAAGCTTCATTCAGAAGATGCTTCGTCTGCTACCCATGTTGAATGGGCAAAGAGGATGCGACCTTTCCATCCTTGCAATAGCCACTGATCATCTTCGCTGAGCAAAAAGTTCTTGTGGTGGTGCTTCTTGACCATGTCCTTTAGTTCCTTAACAATGTCTGGTTCGAGCGGCAGCTGCCTCAGACCGGCCCGTCGATTCCTCACCTCCCACCGTCTATACTTCTCAGGGCGGTCAATGAGGTCCACACCGTCACAGGCAATGGCATTCAGTGCCCAACGCCCAAGCATGCCCTGCTCCAGCACCAATCGTTGTTCACTGTCCCGTGGGACAATTGCGTCTAACATGTCAAACATTGTTGAGTAACAAAACAGTGCCTCTCGGAACCGTGACAAGAAGGAGGTACCATGTGAGCAATTCAAAACGCTCTGGATGAAAATATTGGGCTTCATCTTCCTGATGTTATTGAGGACAGTATCCCTAGGACTCAAGTCACCAAAGAATGCGGTCTCGCCCACCAAGCTGCTGAAATTAAAGATGTCATTCACGACGAGCACCTCATCTTCGTCTATATTCAAGTTCTCTATGGAAACTTCCTCCCGCTTCATTGTCATGACTCGAAATGTGAATGGGATGCCAAACTCACTAGCACACATGTTGAGCCGGTGCTCCTGCTCCTCGATCCATTGACTTGGACATGACCTAGGCTGGGAACCGCTAATGGCAGTGATCTTCATCTCAGGTGGGTCGCCTTCCCTATTTCTGTTTGCCAGCAACCGGATCAAGTCTGCCCACTGGAACTCATAATTCACATCATCATAGTCCACAATGTGCAGCCTGTTCTTCCCCACCATGGTCTGCATGATGCTCCTTGTGGAAAAAATGTGTGCCACCTTGTTGAAGGAGCAGGCTGCTATGTAAAGGCTGTAGGCCTTGCGGAACTCCACAGCTGATGGTCGCTCTGCCATGAGCAACTTTGAAACCTGGCTTCCTGTGCCCACTAGACGGACCTCTAGCCCCTTGGAGAAACATAGAGCTAACCGCTGGGTGGCATCCCCTGTTGCTGATGCGTGCTGTTTGATCTGCTTCAGTAGCTCAACTGCAATCTTGAGATTGCTGGTGTCCACCGCTTGTGCACAATGGATCAACAAAGTGTGTAGGTCCACCACATCCCTTGCTACCTTGCTACAGCCCTTTCTGTTGTTCTTCACTACTTTATTGTTCATGCCGATGCGCAATATCTCCATGTCCCTGATGAATGTCTCATATCCACACAACGACATATCATCAAACATCTGCATGCCAATCTCTTCTGGCGCCTCCATCATCATCATACCTTTGCTGATCCTGCCTACCTCCTCCAGATGCTCACACTTGTTACACCTCCCAACCTCCTCTAGATGCTCACACCTGTTACAACTCTTCTTAAACCCTCTTTGGTCACTGGATTCCCTGGAATTTTGTAACATGTGATCATCCTTTAACAAATTGTTGCCCCTGGGTAAGAACTGCCTACCCTCTTGCATGCCCTTAAAGAATGCCCCCACCACATCAGCACCCTTGTTGTCACTTGGTAAGAACTTCCTACCCTCTTCCATGCCCTTCAAAAATGCCCCAGCCACATCAGCACCCTTGTCGAAGCCCAAGCTAACCCTGGTTGGATCACCACTAGAACCATGCAACAAACCCTCAGTCCCCTCTGAGTTCCCCTTGTTGATTGAGCTGTTTTTAGTGCTGGAGGAAGGGGGGGAGAGAATATGGGCTAAGGCCTGCTGCATCTGGAGTAACCCCACCACATCAGCACCCATGTCAAAGCCCAAGCTGACACTGATTGGATCGCCACTAGAACCATGCAACAAACTCTCAGTCCCCTCTGAGTTTCCATTGTTGATTGTGCTGTTTTTAGCACTGGAGGAAGGGGAGGAGAGAATATGGGCTAAGTCCTGCTGCATCTGGAGTAACGAAGGGTGATCATAGTATTGGCACAATATTTGATCATCAATGTTTTCCTCCAAGAGCATGTGAGAGATGTAGGAATGCACCATGTTATCAGGGGAGAGAGGACCCTCACCGTTGTGAAATACAGATGGAGATGGTGCCGATGGTTCCATGAGACCCTCCAAAAAGAATTCTCCCAGATTGGTGTCCAACAGGACCACTGGTGGTGGTTTCTTATATCATCATGAGGACAGCAGACCTTGTCAATATGTATTCTAGTGCTAGATAGCTCCAAAAACCTACCATCTGGAGTTGAAGTGTTGATGATTCTAATGTAGCTTGGACAATGGAGACAGTGGCAAGCGATGATTCCAATGTTACTACACTTGGATAATAGAGACACTAGCTTGCTACAGCACAAAGCTAGCAGAAGTTTTTTACCTTTTCTGAAATAGCAAAGCAAAAAAATTGAACAAGGCAAAACATATTTAAATAAGGCTTGCAAGCTAAGATACATTTAAGTGTTCAGGTTAGTTATGTAGGAACTGTGTGAGTGCGATACTGTAATTGTCCTAAGAAAAACTTTCGTGAAAATACCATGCTGTTACATAAGAAGCTATGGGTCTAAGGCTCCAGGCAGGGCATGAATGACATGTACAGGTTCCGCTTGTCGTAAGGAGTAAAACGCCAAACAGAATGTCAGTGTGAATAGGCGTGCGCTGCCTCAAATCTGGAACAGATAGTGCAACATTGTAGTCCGCTAATCCGGAGCTTTATTATGCTGTTTAACTCTTGAATGGAGCATCAGAGGTTCAGTGTACAAGAGCACAGCAAGACTACAATACAAGCACGTGGTAGGAACTAGGAAGCTAGCGGGAGCAATCCAAACGTTTGGACTAGGCCATCACCAATTACTGCCACCGCTTACCACACATCGTCGTCGTCGTCGTCGGCGGCTACTCGAAGTTGTAGTGCTTGTCGACGGCCTCGGCGACGTCCCAGGTGCAGCTCATGCCCTTGGGGAAGACGACAAGGTCCCCCGCGGCGATCTCCACGAACTCCTCGCCGTGACCCTCGGGGTACACCTTCACCTTCCCCTGCAGCAGGTAGCACGTCTCCTTGGCGGAGTAGGTCCACGGGAACTTGCTCTTGTCGCACCCCCACCTGACCCATCCGTCCATCCATTCATTCACCAGCAGGTCGCCGTCAGCAAAGGGCACGGGCACAGTGTAGCGGCGTAGGGCGGCGGGCGAGATTAGATAGAGATCGAGACGCCCGGGAGGAGGGAGTGAGGGAGGGAGGGACTGCGGGACGCTCGCTTACTTGGGCCACTGGCGGACGCCGAGCTCGGAGAGGCGGGACTCGGGCGGGTTGCGCTCCACCTTGATGCCCAGCTTCTCCGTCGCCATCGTCTCCGCGGACGCCCTCGCCGCCGCGAATCGCCGCGGCCGCCTGGTGGTGGTGGCTGTCCCTGGTGCGCTGGGGAAGGAGGAGCAGCAGAAGGTGAGGCGGCCGGTTGTGCGGAGCTGGACCGGGGTGGCCACCATTGGGCTCGTCATCTCCCACTCAGGAACGGGAGGGCACTTGGGTGGTGGTGGGCCTTCGAGCGTGGTAGTGAACTGAACCGAACCGTGGCGAAACGAAGGCTCCCGATGCGGCGCCCGGTGTGTGGCCCAGGTTTCTCCTCATCGAGGCCCACTCGTTGCTTATCTACCTATCCTCTTCGCACGGGGCCGGAGCGTTCTGCTCCACGCACGATGTTCTCTTTTTTTTTCCCGTAAAAGTGGACTAGGAATTTTCAGTACGTACTTGTTTTTCAAGTGAGGGGAGACTGGAAAGTGTGGAGACAGGACGGAGGCATGTGGCAAGAGCCAAGAGACCGAGAACTGCAGAAAGATACCCAGTTTTCATATGAGAAAGCAGGCGTCTTTGCCGTAGGCCCCGTGTGCCACGCTGCCAACAGCGGAAAAAAACGGCTGTCAAAGTCCGGAAGTGGAGGAAGATAGCAGCACAAGCGGGAATGCGTAACGAGATTAGCACGATGGAGCGCTACGTTACCTGGATTTGCGCGCTACGTCTGCCGGGCAAGAATTCATCGTTCCATGTCTACCCTCTTCAAGCCTACAATGTTCAGCGTTCGAACTCACAATGAGCATGGAAGGGAAGCCAAGGCCTTTGTCCAAGAACTGAACGGGTTCTGTGCAGTCGGCTGTTCTACTCCCTCCGTCTCAAATTATAAAAAAAATTATCTTAATTTTGATCGCTCGTCTTATTCAAAAAATATGTAAACATAGTTAAATTTAAATCATTTTTAAAGAACGTTTATTAATAATCTAAGCCACAATAAAAAGTAATATTTTATATAAATTTTTGTATAAGACGAGCAGTCACACTTGGTGATAAAAAAATCAAACGTCTTTGGAATAGATTGAGCACTTGCCAGTGAGCCAACCGCAGATGAACTCATCATCCAAGAAGCTAGCTTCTACTCCACGACCACACACATCTACACCGAATAAGCACATCTATATCTCTTATATATATTTCTTATATAGATAAACCTCACTAGCTAATTCTCTTGACAAAGCAACCACGTCATCATCTACTAGAGCATCCTACAAACTAATTTTCTTACCATGCAAAGTGTTCACATCAACATCTACTAAATCATCCCACTAATACATAATCTCGCCATGCAGAGTGTTCACATCATTATCCACTAAATAAATCAAACTAACACATATCATTTATCTCGTATCTATGTTATTCACATTATCAAACCACATCATTTTTTAACTTAGTTGTCCATGCTATAATACTAAAATTCATCCACTAGCATATATTATGATAGTATAATTTTACCGGTAATTCCCGCAGCAACGCGCGGGGCATTCTCCTAGTTATACATAAAAAATGTCTCATGATGTATCTAATTAACGATACTAACTTAGTGTCATCAATATTTATACTCTTTTATTCCCTATATATAAAATATTAAATAGTTTGATTTAAAATAACACTAGAAGTTGATTTAATTTAGAATGAAGAAAATAGTCATTAGTTTCTTTTCTCTGCATATAAACTATGAATTAAGATGGTCTTGTCTAAAGAAATATTTATTGCTTTTCTCTCCTCTATACACTACTTCCATCTCTGAATAAATTAATTCCTAAAATTATTTTGAGTTAAACTTATTTATATTAGATCAAATTTGTACATAAAAGGTATTTATGACATTAAATACGTATAATACAAAATATTTTCGGTTGGGTTTAATGACATTAATTTGGTGCTATAATACTTTGTTTACAATTTTTTAGTTAACTTTAAAATATTTGACTTTAGAAAACCTTTCTATACTCCTACCAAATCACATGATAGAGCATTTGCGGCGCTACTACATAAATGCCGCTATGCTATCTGTGCCAATCAAAACTTCCTTAATTTTAGCTAGATTTATAAAACTATTAATAACATTCCTTTGTACTCCCTCCGTCCCTGAAAGAATCAATTCCTAGGATCCGTGCCAGTCAAACTTTTTAAAGTTTGACTAACTTTATAGAAAAAAGTAACAACATCTATAATATAAAATACACATTATATGAAA
>Ga0182004_10000646_pt1 | contig 22474 bp, 17 predicted proteins | sample Sormic07211540_1_FD_120479 | JGI IMG/M metagenome (GOLD analysis project Ga0182004, IMG submission 120479) | Endophyte microbial communities from Sorghum bicolor roots, Mead, Nebraska, USA - 072115-40_1 MetaG | ecosystem: Host-associated > Plants > Roots > Unclassified | place: USA: Nebraska...
CATTGAGCTACCTCACTTGTGGGTAGGTTCTTGTGGTGTCCTAGTGAGGACGAGGTTCGTGCTACACCTCTTAGCCACCGAACCACCAAGTGTTGGTCGACACATCGGGGACGTAGCGTGCCGACAAGCACGTGAACCTCGGGAGAAAAATTGCTTGTCTCCATTGTGTTTGGATTTCTCCCGGTGATTGGACTTCATATTATTGATTGGTTCATCTCCTCTACGCGGCGGTATAAAGATCAAACCATCTCTCTTACATTCTCACAAACTAGAGTAGCTTACTTGTATAGAAACTTTAGATAGCTCTCTAGTGTTAGTAGTGACATAGCTCTTGTGTGCTTAGTGATCATATCGACTAGAATTGTTGGATAGGTGGCTTGCAAACTCCCCTTTAGAGCTAGAGCAAAAAGCTTCGCTTTGTTAATTACTAACATCTTGCTCTAGTGAGTTTGTAGAATTTTTAAATAGGCTATTCACCCCCCCCCTCTCTAGCCATATTAGGACCTTTCACTAGGGCGGTTGGGCCAAATGGGAGAAGAGAAGGTTTTCCCTATTTTTGATTTAGTGAAAAAGAGAGGGAATCAAAGAGATTTGACAGAGATTCAATAAGATACTGAAATGAATTTGAAGGAATATATAAGAGAGATTCGAGAAGAGATTTAAAGGGATTCAAGAAAGGAAACAAGGTGATGAGAGAGATCATGAAGGATTGGAAAGGAGTTGCTACAAATTCAAGATGGATTTACCGGTGGAGATTTAGTGATGAGATCAATAAGGGGGAAGGTTTGAGAAGGGAATTTTGGGAAGAGTTCAAAAGGAGTTTGAGACGTACTCCAACAAAAAGGTTGAGAAGGGATTCACTTAGCCTTTGAGATAGGCTCAACGGAGATTTTGAGATGAGCTTCACTATGAACTTGTGCACTTCAAATGAACTCAAAACCCTAAACAAGGCCCAACTCAAGATGACTCATGAACAAAGGTACTTGCCTAAAAATAATTCTATATGTATCCCATGATTTGTTAGCAGGTTAGAATCGAGTTAAACCTAGAAACTATATGATTCACATGATTACAGGAAAAAATTTAAAAAGGTCGTATTTTTGGTTTACGTAAAATACAAGATGTTACACTAGTCTGGCCCTCCATTTTGCATGGATGGTTGCCTCCAGCAAAGCTCCTTTACCTTCCACCCCAAAAGCCAAATACCATCGTCATTCCTTTTTTTAGGAAAAACACCTACTCATCGACCCCAAATATGTCATCATCTACCCTTAAGTTAAAAACCATCTTGATACCAATTGCACCTATCAAATTCATAGAGGCAACACTAACATTTGGATGGATCCTTGGTGTCTTCAGTAGGAAATATTCATGACAACCTTATTCTACATCACGAACATCATCCTCTCTCCAACTTGGTAACTGATCTCTAGAATGCTAACACATACTCTTGGAATGTTTTTCTTCTTCCAAACACTTCTCATCACTAGTTTGCTCATAATACTATGCAAGTACAAACAAGTGAGGAGCCAATAACAAAACTAGCTTTGATGGATACCCACAAAGTCAGGTACGTGCATAACCAAAGAAGCCTGCAAGTATGGAAGTACCAATGCCTACAAGAACATAGAGCCATCCCTTATCATGGAACTCGTCGCCTTTCACCTCAAATCCTGAGTCTTCTATATAGAATCAGGAAGCATAAACTCTTACTTACTAGGATTTAAACCTCATCCTAGAGATTGTTCAGACAAGCGTTGGCAACTAGAGAGCGAGTTTCTCATTTCACTTACCACCTCGATAATAAATGCAAGGCTTGCGATAAGGTTGAAACAGATAAACACTTATTTTTTTTATTGTGACTTTACTAGGGATACCTTGTTCGTCTTTGACCCGCTGCTCAAGATAGACATTCTCCCTGATGACGTTGACGGTGTCTAGGAAACAAATACTTCTAATCCTTCCTCTAGCGAGTGCCATAGAAACGATACAAAAAATCTTCACCACCTTATTGTATATCTAGAAAGCAAGGAATGTATAGAGATTCAATGGAAACAAATGGACAATTCAAAAAGTTCTTCATGAAACAAATGTTGATCTTTAGCCATGTTGTTCTCTCTAGCAAGTGAAGAACGGGGATCCTCACACTGCTCTAAATGAGACCTCAACACTCATAACACTTGATGTCCTCTTCCCTAGGATAAGATGCTACATTGACACAACCCTACCCCTAGATGACCACTCAAGTGCCACCTGACAAGCAAGGCTGGGGTCTTCATCCTCAACTGTCATGTCCATCCAACCCAAGCAATCTATATCTCTACCAAAGTGCAAACCAGCTCACCTTGGGGATGAAGTTTTAAGCCCTCTCTTCGGCAAAGTTGATGCACACTCTAGTTTCCTAGGTCAGTTTCCTTTCCAACAACCACAAGATGATTTCCCTCCTTAATCAAAGACATAATCAAATAGTGCCTCACTGGAGGCTCATCCCACTATTCAAGAATTCAATCACCACACTTCATACACAACATACAAAGTCTTTCAAGATTCATAGAAGTTAGAATAGCGTTGCTCACATTCTAGTCATCAAGCTAGGAATGTTCCACATCTCCACTTTTTTCTCATGTGGCAATTCCCTGCACGCGAGCAAATGTTTGTTTCAGTAGGCCTTCTCTCATGTACCCTGGTCCCCCTTAGCCTAATCCATGTAAGATTCTCCTAATGGCATGAAAGCCCTTATAAAAAAAGATTGGGTGTACTACTGTCTGCCATGTAGACGTCTGGTGGTGTAAAGGTAACCAACATGCTCTAATTTTGTCGGCAGCTGAGCATGCTTGGCTTTGAAAGTAGACAAGCAAAGCTTAGTATCTAGGATGCACATGACCACAACAATCTAGGAATTCATAGTTGACACAAAACCCATCTTGGTTTCTGTCCAGATTACATCACCCAACACAGTCAAAGCTTCTGCAATCTTGAAGCTATACTCAGAATGACTACCAGTTGATATAATAGTATAAATAGAAAGGAGCAACATCTAGTTAAAGTACAAGAAAAATCCTTTTTAAGGAAACAAGACAATTCTGTTGGGAAAAGGAAGAGAAAATTCTTGTGAAAAGAATACATGAAAAATGGTTGCTGAAAAGAATACATGAAAATTCCTGTGCTACATGATACAAAAATAATTATTAGGTCCCATACATGAAAATTCATATCTAGCCAACAATAAATACTCATTGCAGATATCAAAGCAGTCTCCCACATGGTTGTGCATCCAAATTTTCTAAAAAGAGCAATAATGTTTTAGGAGGAGATCTTTGAAAGGAAGAGTAATGTCTAAGGACAAGTTTTTGCCATGTAACTACTCCCTCCATATAAATAACTTCTACCTCGCTGAGAACTTCTACTACAAAGCTAAAATGGAAAAATAAAATTACCAAATAAAACACATAAAACTTATCATGTCACCAGGAAGACAAAATTTCCTTCATATTGACCAGTTTAGGCTCCAGTAGTCATTGATCCTCCTCCTTCCAAAGCACCTTCCATTACTGCAAAAATCCAAGTGCTTTGTAAGCCACAACCTTGATAAATCTAACTAAGACATTATTAAACACCCAATCATTGTGTGTCTACCACAATGACAAACTACTCTAGCTAACAAAAAATTCCCCACTAGTTTCCTTTATTCCATACTTTAGGAAGAAAGGTCTTAGTGTGGACCTATAGAATAATAGGAGTGGCCTCCCATGCAAACCTGTCTCTAATCAAGCACCAAAATACCATTGCTAAAGGACATTTGAAAAAAGGTGATCCACATCCTACTCTTTGTTAGAGTTTGCAATTCTTTGGACCCTCTTGTTTCTTTTAAAGTAGTTGATCTACAATTTGGATTCTATTATTCCAAGTCATCCACATGAAAATATGTACTTTAAGAGGGAGCTTGGTGTTCTAGGTGTCCAACATTTTATTATTATTCACACTTCCACAAGTAATCAACCTATAAAGGGATCTAGTAGAGAAATTCATAAGACCTCATCAATTTCAAGAGCACCACATCTTTGTTATCTTGCAACTCGATTTCATTCAATGGGCTTTGTAGTTCTAGCCACTCCTCTAGTTCTTCCTACCCAAACCTTCTTCAGAATCTTAGCTCCATTTGCCTCCAACAAGCTTTTGCCACAAAGATGTGTTGTTCTTGTGGCAATACATAGGTATCCACACAATCCTAGAATCTAGTGTGTTCACCATTATCTACTGCTCTGTCTCTTTCATACTAATGTCTGGCTTCTTGCAAGCCACCCTATTGTGTAGCTTCTTGCAAGCCACCCTAAAACTGGGAAACACCTCTACTCTTAATCTAGAAGGAAGAACTTATTGCTAAGGTATTTGGCTCTTAACACTCTGAAATGAATGTTATCCTCTCCGCTTCGAATCATGAGATCCACTAGCTAATATAGCAGTATTCAAGGCTCTAGACTCGATATAAGCCTAAGCCACAAAATTCATTAGGTTTAGCTAGTCCCTCCTTAATCATATGATACTTCTTGTTGCCTCTTACTCTTGCCCAGAAGAACTTGCCTCTGATGATGTCAAGCACTTGATCATTTCCCTCATACAACCAATAAAAGCCCATTATAGTAATGGAATAATAGTTAGACAAGTGTTCAACACAATTGATTTGCCTCCATAATACAAACTTCCACACTTCCAAGTTTCTAGCCTATTTCTCACCTTATTTTTCTCACTCAACTCTGCTTTAGTTAACTTCACATCACTAACATGTACACCCAAATACTTCATTGGCAAAGATCCACTCTTACAATTAAAAGTGTTGGCAACCCCTTCTCAACTTTCTTTGCTCATCTGCACCATAATAATTTCACTCTTATTGTAGTTAATTATGATACTAGACATTTCCTTATAGTAGAAAATAAGAAATATCAGGTTCATGGTGTGTGTGCCATATGTGGGTTCAAAGAACAAAATAGTGTCATCTACATATTGTGGATATGTGCTACCACCCTCCCCTATATTTGGCATAAGCCCTTGGATAATCTTCTTTTACTTAAGAAATTTTAACACCTCAGCAAGATCGTCAATCACAAGATTATAAAAAGGCATGGTGGCAAGATCATAACTTCTAAAGCAGTCTCCTTTCATATCATTCAAGATAATTTCCACTCTACCGCAATGGACTACTGCATAATCCATTCAATCCATTATTTATCAAAGTTCTTCTTCTGCATCAAATATTCTAGAAATTCCCAATATATATCATAAGCCATCTCAAAATCTAATTAACCAAATTCCTAGTCAACCTCATCAAAAAAACTTAAGCACACATTAATAGGACATCAAAAGCATATGAGGTTGGGCATGACCTTAAGGATGAAATTTATAGGCCTCAAGTAGACTTTAAGGCAAGGTCCATGCTTGAATAAAAGAACTAAGTACTGTTCATCTCTCCACATCCTATTCTCTTTCCTAAATGGCTAAACTCAATCATCTTTTGCTCTTCGATGGAATCTAGGGGTTAGTCTTCCACTCCCCCTCTCCTTCCTTCCCTACCCTACTCTCCTCAGAAATCTGTAGATACAGAGACCAAACTCAAATTTGGTGGTCTCCTCATGTGTGGGGAGCCACCACCGTCGTCTCCTTAGCGGTCAACTCCACCATGTCAACATGCTTCTTCTCAGACTTGGACCCGTCATTAACCTCCACAAGGATGCACTACGACCTCTTCTACAAGGAACCTTCCACAACACCAAAGATAGGAAGTCAAATTTGTTTGTTCCCTGAGACCAAACCTCTAAGCTTATAGTTCGTGTCCTAAGGAGTGTTTGCCCCTTAAAGCCAGCTCAACCTTAAGGTCGATGTCACGCTAGGTGCAACAAGAATTTAGTTGATCCATAGATTAACATCACTCAAGTGTAGACCTGACACGAATATTCATTGCCCCGAGATCAAAATGCATGGTTTGGATAAAAAAATCTAGGTATTCAAAATTCCTTGGACCTCTTCTCTCCCCTCCTAGTGCCTTTCCGACAATGCCTTCGCAAACACGCAACAGCAACGACATCTCGACAATAACGATTAGTTAGTGACGTCAAGTCTTTTTAGCTCCAAACTAACAATTAGTTAGCAACGTCAAGTCTTTTTAGCTCCAAGCTAATTTATTTGAGATATGCACAAATTAATTAATTTTGGTATGAAGAGTACCAGATTTACAAGAACAGGAGGTAGGGAGGTTGGGCATACTAATTGACATGGGTCTAAAAATATTTTCTACCGTACAAAGAGGATACAACGAATAGTCATACCACAAATACACATGCACCTAAAGCCAAGATGATACAACGAATAGTCATACCACAAACACATATGCACCTAAGGCCCTGCTTAACAGGAGCAACTCAGAGTAGCTAAAGCCATTTTTGTACAGTAGAGCCGAAAAATTAGCTTCTCCTGACTCACAAACTTAACCGTTTTTTATGGAGACGCCGGAGGGAGGGGAGGGAAATGGCTTCTCCTAACTACTCACAAATTATTACAAAATATTACAAAACTATCATAGAACTATTTTTACTAAACATTTTCTAAAAAGGCTCTAGATCCACTAGAGAAGCTGCTCCACTTGTGGAGCCAGAGCCCTAACAAATGGTACCAAGCTTCCTCGGTTTGGCCGTATTGAAAACTTTTGAATAACAAACACCACTTTCAAATTCTAAAACCCATCCACCTTTCAAAGATCATTAATACAATTAATTTACTCCCTTTTAAAAAAATGAATTTACTCAAATTTTTTAATTTGAGAGTACAGATCAAACTTGTACCGTCGATCAACTTATATAGAGATTTTCTTTTTCTTTTTTTTTTGGTCAGCTTATATAGAGATTCTCTAGCCTAACGAGAATGAGATGCCGTAATATTCATAATATTATGAAAGCTATACAAGCTTAATAGTACTATTTTTGCTTAGCGAAAAGTGAGAATCAGCAAATAGATTAGAAGTAAAATTCTAATTTTATACCACATTTTGGTACTTTTCAATTAAACTTGCAAATATCAATAGTCAATAGAACTAAAATACCTGGACAATGAAACATATCTAAACTAGCTGACAGATAAGAAAAAGGACGAAACACTAATGCACTCTTTATTTGGGACCCTCAAAGGACGAAACACTAATGTACTTTTTATTTGGGACACTGATTTTTGCTAACAATCCCATCCCAGAAGAATGTTTCAGGAGGAAGGGTGACCGAGCTATGGGGCGACCTTAGCAAAAGCTGCAACGAGACATTCATGCCAATAAGGGGCACTAGTGCGCCCAAGCAGAAAACAAGAAACGCAGCTGGATAGGCACGGACAACTTGAGAGGCGTGCCATTGCAGCAGGTCCTGCATTCCACGGGTACGTCCAAGTTCCCCATAAGCATACCTATCTCACTGCGAACATTACACTATAAAAAGAACGCCCAGATATAAACAAAATATGGCAGCTCAAAAAAGCTAGGCTGAGGGCACAAGACCCTCAGACAAAAAGGAATTAAAATGGAATAAAAGGAGTTCAATGTGTACTTTCTGGGGAATTCGGTATCCGACTTAAATTTACCCTACTTTCCACCAACAAAGCTTCAGAATCCCCATCAGTTGCAGCAACATCAAGTTTGGTGCCGAGAATAGAGCCCACCCTACCGACCCCAGGACTATCATCGATAACCTTATCAACCTCAACCTCCATACCTGTCTCAGTATCTTGCATGATGGAGGGCTTCTCTTGACTGTCAGGAGGGCTAGCAATAGGATCAGGATCCTTGCCTACTCGAGGTTCTGCAATAGCAGGGGGCATAATTTCCATGTCATCACCTGATTCTCCAACAGCAGAAGGTGCAACATCCTCCAAGCCATCATCAGGTGTAACTTCCAGTATGCCAACAGCATGTTCAAGGGTTGCTTGTAGTGCACCATCTTCAATTGCTGGAGGCAACACATCCTCCATGTCCTTGTTAGGCTGTGTGATTCCTGTTGTTGCCACCACCACCTCAGGTTGGGGAAGGGGACTTTCTGGAGGTGCATCCAGACCCCCAGATCCTATAGTTGCTGGAATGGTCCCCCCAATGCCATCACCATGTTCCTGATTTGACAGTGATCCTTCCGCCATGACATCAGTGTGACATTGCAGAGCAGGATTGCACACCACTAGTTCAAGCATTTCCTCGTCATGGTCATCTTCTGGTACATCCATGTTCTCTTCCATTTTTACAGATGCAGAGGCAGTAATTAAACACTTTTGAGTCTGGTTCTTATGAAGGGCCAAAGCTCTCTGTCATCGTCGAAAAAGGAGAAAGTTAACATTCCCATATCAATCAATAAACTGATAGCCAATTTGTGTAATAGAGCTATACAGATATCCAATAGTGAACAATAAACAGATGTCTTTACTTTCAAATAGAAGTCCTAGAGAAGATTAGTAGAGAAAAAAGAACTTGCCTGAAAGATTGCACTGTCGCCCTTGAGGTAACGTGAAGTGAAAGGGTTGCAGCTTCCATATTTTGTAGACATTTTTTCAATATTTCCATTATCCTGCTTTAAAAACATAGTAGCAACCATAATAAGAATATACAAGTGAGGAAACAGAAACCTAAATAAATTTTAACGAATGCAAATACCTGAAGTTCATTCCTAACCAAATGGGAGGCTTTTCTTATGCCTAAATCTCCCAGCAAGGATATGCACCTTTTGTATAACTCTGACTCAACAAGATCATGTGAAACACTGATCCTGGATAGATAGTTCTTAGAAAAGACCACACCATTCTTTGACAGCAAAGAAGTCACAGGTTGTGCTCCTTGAGGAGCTTCCAAACTTTTCAAACTTTTAGAATCATCATCCTTTGCTTCAAGGTTTTCAGTAGTTAAATGTCGGATTTCCTTTTGCTCAGCCTGAGGTTGAAGATTGTGTTGTCCACCAGAATCAGAAACAGCAGTTATTGCAGAGTCAGGCTCCTTCTTAGCTACCGGAAGTTCAGCATCCGGCACATCATTTGGTCCCTTGGATACATCACCAGTCATCTCCCACCCTCTGCTGCCAGCATGAGGTCTATTCTGATCCCACTCTTGCCTACCATACATATAGGGTTCACCAGGAAATACACCACTGCCTCCATTCCAAACTTGCATATGAGGTGGGCATGCTTCATCCAGATGATTAGGCCACCCAAATGGACGCATGTGAGTCGAAAACCTATCAACAGCATCATGCATGGGATATGAAACTCCAGGTTGGTTTAACTTCATTTGAGGTCTAAGATTAAACATAGGTGGGCCTGGAAACTGATGGACAGGTGGATGAAAACCAGGAGCACCACCATGTTGGATGGGGACAAAACCATTAGAAACTGGAGAAGGCCAGTTTGGCGGATTGTTCCAGGCATGCCCATGTCCACGAACAGAATTCATGTCATTCCTCTTCTGATGACCATGGAACCTCCTATCTCCATTGTGAGGCCTACGGTCATCATCATGAAGACCCAGGAAGGAAGAGTCACTGTTCCTTGCAGATGGTGGCAGAGGATGATTTGGTGAACTGCCCGAAAAATGACCACCTCTACTTATGGATGAATTTGACGGTGTTGGCTCTCTGAATGGAACTTTAGCTGGTGTTCGATCTTGATGATGTGATCGTTCTTGGGCTAGGTCACCATCTCTATCTCTGTATTTCGTAAGGCTGTTTCTTTCTCCTTTATTATCTAGACTACGCCCACCACTAAGCCTACCAGAAAACCTCTGGTCACCTGACGATGGAGATTTTTCAGACAGTTGTTTTGGTGAAGTATGCTTATCTTTCCTAGGTGTGCGATCATAGTGTGATGATGTAGAAATTTCCAATGCTACATCACGAGGCTGGTGATCATCCTTCTGCTTAAGCCTTTCAGAAGACCAATTTTCTGCATCCCTGTCACGAAGTCTAGAACCAGGTGTCCTTTCTCTACCAGAAGATGTTCTTGGCCGACTATTTCTCTCATCATACGTCATTTCTCTCTTTCCATGATCTATCACTTTAGATCCATGCCTGGACATCAATGAATTAACCATTTCAGACATTAGAAGAAACAAAGCATACAAGAGGAGTGCAGATAACTTAATCCCAAAATCTGTTAATTGATAGCAAAATTGCAATATTTGACAATCTAAAACCAATATATAAAACAGATACCATAAAGTTCAAGAGATGATCAAGCCTCACTTGGCCAACCTCTGTAAACTAAATAGGAGAGGTGCTTGCCAGGAAGATCCAACATCCATGGTGACACCGACTAAAACAATATACAGTTTTTCTTTTATGTGGATTATAAACAAAATCTAATTCTCAAGAAGCCAAACAAACTATTTTAGATAGACAAATATTAACCCTGCACCTCATGGAGGAACTCCCCAACCATGAACCAACTGATACCTTCTGGAACTTACTAACATGAGACGGTTTTTTAAGGATAGAAATAAAACCAACCATAAGGATCTCACCAAACTGTATCTGATAAATAAACTGTTACCTCAAAAGGAATTTCCCAACCTACAGATCTATTACAAATAACAATAGATGGCCTCTTCAAACAATTTATCGCCCAAAACAACTGTAGTCAGCAAATATATAAGACAAACAATAATTTATGAAAGCTAATTTCAGGGACACCCTCTGAAACTTAACTCATTAGCCCACAATGCTAGCAATAATTTCACCTAAAAAATTATCAGCCAATACAAAACCAATTGAGTCAAAAATGGCAATGGTTCTATCAAGCTTTTTCTGCCACAAAGATGTCCAGCTGACTTATGCATAGAAATACAGCAATAATCTAGCACACAAACTATGCACATAATTGTCATTAGTAAGAAACAAATACACATGGTTAACATTAAATAGAAATATATAATAAACAGATTACTGTAGTAATACTAGGACAAGGTACAGCTACATTGCTGCACCCTTGCAAGAGATGAGTGCAGTATTTTCAGATGTATAACCATATAGAAGAAAAGTTACCGGCTTTGATCTTTGTCGTGGTAAGAACTTGGGCTAGGTGAACTTCTTGAGTGGATTTTACTTGGACTAGAACTACGATCAGGTCTTGCTCTCTCAATCAGAGAATCCAGACGCCCACTGCCTGAAGATTTTTCCAAATGCACACGTTGATCACGTGTGCTTGGAGGCTTTAAATCGTACTGGTCATCATTTTCCTCAGGAGGTCGTTTTTTCCCTCTACTTTCCTTATACCTATTGCCATAATCCTCATAATGATCAACATCTTGAACTGCATCCTTTCTGTAATGGCTCTCTGAGCTTCTGTGCCCATCTTTAGCACTCTTATAATCAGCTCTATCACTTTCATGACCCCGGGCCACTCGCTCATCAGAAAACTTGTCATCATGTTGCCTTTTATCCCTTACATAATCATCCTTGTACTTTTCCTTATACTTGTCATCATCGAACCTTTGTTCCTTAGAACTCCTAGATTTACCATGTTCATATCTGGACAGGGTCTTTCTGTCATCACTGTCTCTATTGTCAGCGGGCCACTTATCTGTATCTTCAGAATCATCTTTTCTTCGGCTGTGTTTGTCAGCTTGCATATCAGGATTATTGTACTTCTCTTTTGCTGAAATTTCTGCCTCCAAAAGAAGTAGTTTAGAAGGCAATGCTCAGCGAAAGAAAAGAAAACAACCCAAAAAACATGTATAGTGACACTGAAATAAGTAGCATTCAGGTAAAACAAGTACATAGGTAAACACCATTCAGCATAGAGTAAAAAAGCCCTTCAAGTATACTATCCAGTCTTCACTGAGACAGGGCCCAGCAATATCAAAGGCGATAGATCAGAAGTAAAAGTACAAGAAATACGGCTTCATATAACTTTACAACAAGATATCAAACTTATATAATAAGCACAACAGAGTTTAATGTAGCAAAGGTAAAAATGGATCTATATACAATAAGCACAACAGAGTTTCATGTAGCAAAGGGAAACATGGATATTAAAGCGTTCAATGTGGTAGAAAAGAAACAAATGTAAGAAAACTATGAACTCTACAGGTTACAACCATTTTCGCCAAGTTTATTAATATATGCTAGCACTATTTAAAATAATAATGATAGCATCATGCAAAACTCTAAATGAAATCACGATAAGAAAAACGTAACACATTGCAGTAGGAACATGGCATATAATCGCACATAGAGCAGGAATGCTATTGATACCATGGAGAACATGAAAATGGGCTACTTACCATTGGCATCAGTATCTCTCCTATATGAGTAGGCCTCTTCTTCTGTCCTACTCGTCTTCGAGAGACTCTTTCTGCTCCCGCCATCCTCATACCTCTCATGCTTGGAATCATAATCTTTCTTGTCCCTCTCCCGCTCCTTCTGCCTCTCACGCTCCCTCTCCCGTTCCCTGTCCCGCTCTCGATCCCTGTCTTTCTCACGCTCCCGTTCCCGTTCTCTCTCCCTCTCTTTCTCACGCTCTCTTTCCTTGTCACGCTCTCTATCCCTACTCCTTTCTCTATCTCGCTCCTTCTGCCGCTCCCATTCTTTTTCCCTTTCCCTTTCCTTCTCCCTCTCCCTATCTCTGTCATCCTTATAATGCCCACTACTCTCCTTCCTCCCCAAATCCTTCTCTTTCTCTGACCTCCGCTTCCCAGAGTCACTCTTGGACGCAACCTCCTCGGCCCTGTCATCCACAACCACCGCCCGCCTGCTTGACCTCTTGGGCTCATCCCCTGAACCCCTGGACTTGTCGGCCAGTTTCTCCACTTCAGCATGCCCAAAGGTCTCACTCTTGGACCTCTTGTCCACCAGGTGATCGTCGCAGACGCCACTGTTCCACCGGTCGCTGACCACATCCACCACGGCCTCCTCAACCCTCTCCTTCCTCTTCTTCCCGTGCTCCGCGTACCCGTTCCCCGATCTCACGGCCTCCTTCCCCGAGGACGAGCGGCGCCTCTCGGGCTCGGGATCTCTGGAAACCCTAGCCGCCGCCGCGGCCTCCTCCCGCGCTGCGGCGGCCGGAGCCGACTCCTCGCCCTCTGACTCCGACCGGTCCGCGGACCCTCCCCGCCTGTGGGAGCGGTGCGACCTGTGACGCGAGCTCCGAGGCATGGCGGGCCAACCCTAACGGGAACACCACCAACCCAGATGCGGAAGCTGGCGACGCGGGGCCCTGAAGCCCTAGGGCGCGCGCCGGATCTAGACAGCCGTGGCGGCGGGGAGAGGGGAGCGCGAGGGCGCTGGGGTACGGCGGCTAGGGTTTTGGCGGGGTGAGGGAACGGAGGGGAGGAGGAAGGGGTGAGGCGGCGGCGGCCGGGGATGGGAGACGACGAGTTCGTGGGTGGAGAAAATGGGGTAGGAAAAAGGCTGGTTGTTTTTTTTTTTCGGCTTCGGATTTGGGGGGAGGCCGAGGGGTTTGGTTGGGATTTGGCCCTCTGGCGTGGTGGTGGTTTGCTTCGCTGCGATGCGGTGCGGTCGAAGGGGCGCGCGGCGGGAGGATTGGACACGAGAGAAGGGAGTCGAGGCGCGTCGCGCGGGGGTCTCCTGCCGGGCTGCCGGTTTTGGTATCTCGTTTCTTCGCAGCCGCTACTGGGCTCCACAGTTCCGATTTTACTATCACAATCTCCTTTGGAATAGGAACGGAGTTCATCTCCTCTACGAATTCACAAGCATAATTGATTCTACGAGTCAGCATGAGAATGAGGAACTAAATGATCCTATTGCACACACTTTTGAGTCCTTGTGCCAATCTGCAATCCATTTTTTCCTCGATGTCTTGTTTGGTTCTTTCATTCAAGAGGTTGAAGCATATTGAGAACATGTTTGTATTGAAGCGATGCTATGAAGATTGTCACACTTCTAATGGTAGATGTATTAGTTGCAATGAAGATTACACTTAATAATCTAATAGTGGATAATAAGCTTCATGTATAATCATGAAGATAGGCTTCAACTACTAAGAGTAATGGTATGTGTTACTACTTATTACTCTACATGAAATACTTGTCATCCTAGCATTATCATTTATATGCGCATGAGCAGTACTTAAATTGCATTGTCTTTTCAATTACCAAAAGTGGTTTATGGCATCTAAACTAAATTTTGTCATGAGAAATTAATATCAACGTAATCCCGCCATTCACAAATAAATTAATATCAACATATACTCCCTCCATTCACGAAATATCTTTTGTGGTTTTGTTTTGTCCACAAACTCATGCACTTTATTAAGACCCGGTTTGGCAGACTTCATTGGCTCCTAGTTCATTTCTAGAACAAAGAGAAAAAATAGCTCCTTGCTACAATGCATAATAAAGTCAAATGTTCACAGTGCGTTTATACAAATAGCCACAAACCTACCTTTAACTCCCCTTGCAGGTTTTGCATCATTGCTGTAGCTTGTTGAGTACGGTGGTTAAACTCAAGCCTTGCTATTGTACCCCTTTTTCAGAAGTTTAGTGCTTCTGAGTTGAAGACGAAGCTAGACAACCAAGGTTTATCCCCGAGATTCGGTTGCTTGTCAGCGACCTACATCCTCGTTGTGGTGAGTCCCCAAATCATGACTCACGTGCTTGAAGGGTCGAGATGACGGACTAGAGGGAGGTGAATAGTCCTTTCTAAACTTATCACACCTGCTAACCGAAACAAATGCGTAATTAAAACTATCGGTCTAGCCAAGACTATACCTCTCTATCTAAGTTCTCTAGCACCTTATAAAAGATCCTAAACAAACAAATAAGGTGCTACCTTAGCAAGAGCTCACCTAACCAAATCTAGGAGCAATTTCACACAAACTTATACCACTAGTACTTTGCAAAATGGAAAGCTCCTACAAAACTAGTAAGCAAAAGTACAAAGCTCCTAAGCTCACTAGCAATGCTCATTAACAAAGCAACTAATGCTAAATTAGAGAGCACGAAATACTTAGCTACACAAACTAAGAATTGTGACTAACAAGGTTACACAAACTAAATTAGCCACGCAAGGGGGCCTACTTCTAGCTACACAAGCAAGAAGATGACTAGCAAGCTACACAAGCTAACTAGTTACAAGAGCAACTACACAAGCACAAGTATATGGATATAAATACAAGCTTGTGTTAGTGTGGGGGTATAAACCCCTATACTCTCATGGGCCGATATGGGCCGCACCATCAGAGGTGGCTCGGCCCACAAGATGAAGATGGCGGCGCACAACGCTGGTTGGCGTGCACCGCAAGGCTACAAGATATTGTACCAAATAGGATACTTTGCTTATAACACTGTCCCTTCAGGATATATAAGGAGGGGCAGAGGTCCTCTAGAGGACAGGATATAGACATATGATTCTCTCAACATAAATCAATACGACCAGACGCAGGACGTAGGTATTACGCCCACCCGGCGGCCGAACCTGGATAAAAAGCTTGTCCGTGTCTTGCGTCACCATCAAGTTCGCAGCTTGCGCACCGTCTACCGATAAACTACTACCGTGGGTATACCCCAAGGTAGACTGTCGACTAGCTTTCGTCGACAGTTAGAGACTTGCTAACCAACGGGAAGAACGATATTGACACGATAATTTTCTCTTGAGGTTCATTTGGTTGCCACCAAGCTATGTCCTCATTGGAACAAGCTCCAACTCCAAGGTTGTTGCTGGTCCTCTTGCTAGTGGTGACCTACAAGTCACACTCTCCCACGTGGAGTGCTTACCACAAGCTCTAGCACTTGACCCACCCGGACCACTTGTCGCCCTTCATGTCTCGCTATACTAGAGTTGTTCTTTGTGATACCCTCGGGGTGAGCACCGTACCCCTCACAATCTCTTCTCTAGAGCACCGCACAATCTCCTTGCATGCTTCGACGGAGTCACAAGCCACCAAACCGTCTAGGAGGTGGCAACTTCCAAGAATAACAAGCACCACCTACTTGCAACACGAACACCTAGTACCACTCGAGCAACCTCACGATGCAATCGCACTAGAATTTCTTTCTCACTCGATCAGATGAACACTATCAAACATGAGTGAGTTAGAGAGCTCCCAAGCACCACCACACAAGTCACCAAAGCCTTAGTGTACTCAACAACCGGCCAAAGCTAGCCACCACTTCTATTTATAGCCCCAAAGGCTAAACTAGTTGTTGCCCCTTTACTGGACAAAACGCGTGGGCGTCGAATGCGCGACCCTAGCGTCTGACGCTCACTGAGCTGCCACGTGTTACTAGTCTTTTGAACTTGACTGTTGCTGCCAACGACTAACTTGTACACGCGTCTGAAACAGTCACGTCGGACGCAGCGTCTCCACACCGAACGCTACTCAGAGAGGTTTGCAACCTCGCACAGTCGTCGGGTGCGTCCAATGAACACACATCGGACGCACTCCAGCATCTAACGCTGTCTACAGAAAGCGTTCACTCGTGCACAAGCAGCATCAGACACTCAAACAGTGTTCGGCCCACATCCGATGCTCATCTGTCGGATGCTCCGACACATGGTTAAAACGCGCGCTGAGTGTCCACAACGCACTAGACGTTGGGCCAGCGTCCGACGCCTTCATGGCCAGCGTTCGATGAGTGTTTTTCTAGAGAAAAACAGAAAAACACTTCCACAACTTCTCCATACTTTTCACCGGCGCAATAGATTATGCATTTTATTTTCTCAAAAGCGTCGAATCCGAGTGAGAAACCCAAACCCCTCTCTACCCCTTTAACTTCACTGCCTTTGAAAATGTGCTAGCACCACCGAGTGTCCACTACCATTGTGCATGTGTGTTAGCATTTCACAAATATTTTCTTAAAGGAGTTAGCCTCTCAACTTGCCACGCCACTCGATCCTAACACGTATACAAAGTTAGATTGCTCAAGTGGCACTAGATGACCGATATGCAAACAAGTTTGCCCCTCTTGATAGTACAACCATCTATCCTAAATCTAGTCATAAACTTCTCTACACACCTATGACCGGTAAAATAAAAATGCCCTAGGTTATACCTTTGTCTTGCACTTACCATTTCATCTCCTCCAATGTTGATGCAACACATGTACCAACCAATCATCAAATAATATGATCCACTTCATATCATCACGTGACTGTATTAGTTTATCAATCTTGACCTCACTTGCTCTTCATCGTTGCCTTGGTCCATCACGCCAAGTCTTACTCAAGCTTCACCGTCACACGCAGCCCCTCACTTCGAAGCCTCCGACTTGCCCTTCACACTTGCAATCGATCCATCGAGCCAAGCCTCATCTTGATCTTCTCTATCTTGGTCACATGACTCCATGTCATGTCTTATATGCAATGAGCTTCTTCATCATCATATATTCACCTATGAACTAATCTCTTGTGTATCTCACATAAATACTATTTGTTTACCTAAATTGTCACTCAATTACCAAAACCAAATCTTTCAGCGCTAACTAGCATCACAAGCTAGACCCACAACTTGGGTACTACAAGAATCAATCAAGTGATGCACTCCAACTATTTATGAGCATTCTAGAGTTGCTCTTTGCAATCTCCTGTGAGGACGAGCACAAGAGCCCCTTATGATAGCTTGATTACAGACGACAACAATCACCAATAGCACTCAATGATCCCTTCAATTCCAACTCGACTAGGTGACAATCACTAAGAAAAACAAGAGCTCCACTAGATGATACGCCCAACTGGTGTCACAAAGATGCAAAGAACGATGATGCAAATGCATTGGAGGCTCTCCAATCTCACCAAAATGTGAAATTAGTGGATTCAAATGAGTGAAGTGCATGTATTAGCTCACAAAGGGTTAGCACAAGTGTGGAAGGGCCCAAGAGACTGACCAAGGCGAACCACAAGGTTTTGTAGGATCTCCTGGAAATTAAGGAGGCCTAGAGGGGGTGAATAGACCTATAAAAAATCAACTCAAAATCTAGTCAGAACACAGGGCGACACTGCCTACCTTTATAAAACTTAGACAGGAATAAGATTTTGCAGAAAGTAAACTAAATCTAGGAGGTATGCAATCCTACAATTTCAAGATAAAGTCCAACTCGAATACTGGATACCACAGAAACCTTGCCACACAAAAAGATCGAGCCCACAAACCCTAGAAGTGGTTGGGCAAAGGATTGAATATCTAAGAACACACAAGACATAGTGATTTATCCCGTGGTTCAGCTTACCACCAAGGTTTGCTTAGGTCCACGTTATTGAGGAAGCTACAAAAGGCTTAGGCTTTCCACAAAGGCTTGACCTACCCTCGTTCTCAAATTAAGAGAGTGAACTCTTTGAGGTGAGGAGTGATTTCTTAGCTGCAATAACGAGGTTACAAACCTCCCAAGGCTGCCACATAAGTTGGCAAGCTCAAGGGCAACGCCTAGCCGGCTAGGAGCGAGGTCCAAGAGTAACAAACCCTAGAACCATCGGCCAAACATGAACCAAATGCTCTTAGAGTTTGGGAATCAGTGGATCTACTCTCCAATCGAGTTTTGCTACCTTTTCTCTCAAGATTTGATGGTTGGAACCAAGGATTTGCTTGAGGGATGGAGGAGCAACAACGGAGGGAGAGAGAGAGTTGGTCAGTCTGTCTGCGAGGTGTGTCGACTAAGGAAGCAGATGATTGTATTGTGGGCCAGATCTGGAGGTATAAATACCCCTGAGGGCCCAACGATCAATTATGTGTGGCACTGCCGCCCTTATAGTTATAGGGTAGGACTGGTGCCCTTGCCAAAATAGGAGGAATGAAGAGATATTTTGTTGGCTGTTTTGGCTAGGTAAGAGGATGTTATTCCATGAAATGAGCAACTAGTTGAATAGTTGACCAACTATTATTGAGTCTCTCTTTATAGTATGGCTTTTCCTAAACTCAATATTCAAAACGGAAGAATTTAAACCTCCTTGAGTTAAGCCTAGCCAACTTCTGGAATTGGGGACACCTACAACCTGTACATCATCCTCAATTTTTATTTCTCTGCTTGTCATCTCATTAAATATTATTAGTCCTCTAATTCAATGGTCATTAATACCAAAACCCACAATAGAGCTTGATTGCATTTTCAGGTTTATTTAGAGACCACCAAAGAAATCCAAGTGTTGCCCACTTGTGCCATCTGCTATGGGGCACCGAACAAACTACATCGGATGCCCTAATGGTCAATTTTCAAAGGCTAACAAACTAGCAGTTTGTTGTTGTTCATGAGTCCAGTGCCCTATCTAATGCACATCGGATAGGTCTAGTGAGTGTAAGTGCTTAAATGCCCCTCAAAACAACCTCTCTAGAACCCCTATCTGGTGTAGCATCCGATGCCACATCAGACAGGTTCGGTGAGGTCTTTTGAATTTTGTGGGCTCTACGAGGGTGCAACTATTCACATCCTGTGGCTGAGGTCTGGTGCACACTAGACTCCTATGTGCTTAGCTAAAAACTGTGCAAGTCAGACTATAGGTTAACGTGTCCCGTGCCAAGTCTGGTGCCACACCGGAAATGTTGCACCAAGAGCACAACTTCCTCTTTCTTCCCAAGTGTGCTAACTCAAATATTTTGACAAACATCTAAGCCCTAGGTTAGCATTTTTTAAAGTGTTTTTCAATATGTTTTCACTTGCCCACTGCTAAGTCACTAGGCCTAAATGCAAATGCACATGGATCAAAACACCCAGTGGCACTAGATAATTGTATTTGCTAATTACAGCTCCTCTCTCAGTAATATGACTATATACCCAAGCACGTGCTATATTGGTCTTGACTGATAAAACAAAATCCTTATTTACATCTTTGCTTTCATAACTTAGATTTTGTTTCTCTCTTTCCTCTTTTCCAAGGGAGATCCTGCTCTGATTGTTTTATCATCCTCTATCCATCTCTAAGCCTTGCTCTCCGTCTTGGTGTGGACCTAACCTAGCATAATCAATCACTTAGCAAAAGGTGAATCCACTAGTTGTCTCAACTATACCAAAACCAAACATCGGGTTTTCAGCCACACACGCTCCATCCTTTAGCGCTCAATTCCTCGGTCCAAGCCTCAACGTTCGTCCTTCATCACTCTGAGTCAATTGACACAAACTTGCTTGACCTCCTCCATTGTCGTTGACTGTCCTAGTGCTCCACACCAGCACATCACGAGCCAAGAGACTTGTTGCATAACTCCACACTCATGCTAAGGTTAATCTCAACACTAAACAAAGCCTGATTATCTCCTCACAATCACTCTTCACCCATCACACATGAGCATATATCAACCATATGTTCACACTAGCTAGAGTCTATAACGCTGAGTGGAGATCTACAGTCAAGAGAGTTAGCACCTCTGCCTGTGCAATCCCAATCTATGAGGGCGGATGAAGGGAGAAGGATAGAACTTGTAAAGAACAAGGTCGTGCTAGGAATATACAAAAGTTGTTCTTTGAATCTCATTGTGAAATGGTTCTCCTTTGGTTTTCCCTTTCCCAGGGTGGCTCTTTTAGTGTTTTGTTTGATTTCTTTGATCTAAATTCCCTTGGTTGTTTGGGTTGTTCTCCATGTGCTATGAAGTCTTATGAAGGTCCCTACCCAATAGATTTGATAGATTCCTCGTGAGCATGAAGATTTGCAATTTCTAACATTTTGGAGAAAATCCAACCTTTATGATTGAATTCAAGATCTATTTTGATTCTGACGGTTTGGAGGTTTGATCTTTTGGGAAAAGGGTTACAACACCCTCAACAACATCACTGTTAAGTGACATAGTCACCCCAAACAAGGAACACTTGAAGAGCAAGAGCTCACGAAAAAGCATTGGCTGAATCATGGTGATCCTATAAAATGCGCTTATGAAGACTGCGAGTTCTTGAGAAAGTATAACATCGGTACTCTAAAGACCCATAATGAAAAAACCTTCTCCACCTAACGACTTCGAGAAGAGGGGGGATAACGAGTTCTCGACTCCTAAAGGATACCTCATGATATTTGGGGCTCGAACACTTTTGGGTTAAGGACGAAACACAAGCTTACCTTTTGTGATGTTTATGGATTTGCATTTAACTATGCCACAATATCTAAAGTGGTCAAAGGCGACCATCACCTTTGGATAGGTTCCCTCTTATTGTTGAATCAATCATGCGAACTTGAGATTATTTAAGGTACTCATGTGATGGTAGTAGCGACCTCAACATCCTATATGACACACTGGATATTGTGAATGACCTCCGCTATGAGATCTAACACACTAGCATATCCTTTACGGGTCATACTCAAACATTGAGCACCTACCTTTAAAGTGGCTGATTTATCGGACACCAAAAAATTATCTTTCACGAAACTCATGGTAATCATAAATTATGTTCCGATCTCAATATTATAATATCATTATTATTTAGCTGATGTTCTAATTTTTAACCGTAGAAGTATATTTTCTAAAAAAATGAATCAAATACAACCTAAACTAAACAGATTATAGATCAGCCGGTTGAGTTCTTTGTGGTGAAACTTATCCACCAAAATTTAAGTTGTTGATTTAACATCGGTACTCTCATTTTTCTGAGTTTAATTTAGAATTTAATAGAGCTATGTTTTTAATAAACGACGTATGTTTAGGCCTTGTTTAGTTCTCAAAAAATTTTGCAAAATTTTTCAGATTCTCCGTCACATCGAATCTTTAGACGCATGCATGAAGTATTAAATATATACGAAAATAAAAACTAATTGCACAGTTTGATCGGAATTGACGAGACGAATCTTTTAAGCCTAGTTAGTCCATGATTGGACAATATTTGTCAAATACAAAGGAAAGTGCTATAATGTCAATTTCCCAAAAAATTTTGGAACTGGGCCTTGTTTAGATACACCCAAAAACCCAAAACTTTACAAGATTTTCCATCACATCGAATCTTGCGGCAAATGCATGAAACATTAAATATAAATAAAAAGATAATTAATTGCACAGTTTACTTATAAATCACGAGACAAATCTTTTAAGCCTAGTTGCTCATGATTGGATAATGTTTGTCAAATAAAAACAAAAGTGCTACAGTGTCAAAATCCAAAAAAATTTGGATCTAAACAAGGTAATCAAGGCCTTAGACTATCTCCAACAATCATCACCCAAAATACAAGACTCATTTGTCCTTTGGGTAGCGCTACAGGTAAAAGGTTCCATACCTATTTTTAGTCTTCTCCAACAACAAGACCTAAAAGACAACACTCTCTGCAAATGGATCTCGAGGAGAGAGAATACCCAAATTTAGGTTATGGCTCTTCTGCTATCTAAAGTGGGTCTTCTATATGGGTATTCTATTAGAGGCTATGAGTATTGTGTTGGAGATCCATTTTAGGTTTGGGTTATGAGTGTCGTGTTGGAGATAGCCTTAGGCCTTGTTTAGTTGCAAAATATTTTGCAAAATGTGAATAGTATCAATTTCGTTTGTATTTGATAAATATTGTCCAATCACGGACTAACTAGACTCAAAAGATTCGTCTCGTCAATTTCGACC
>Ga0182004_10000647_pt1 | contig 22455 bp, 18 predicted proteins | sample Sormic07211540_1_FD_120479 | JGI IMG/M metagenome (GOLD analysis project Ga0182004, IMG submission 120479) | Endophyte microbial communities from Sorghum bicolor roots, Mead, Nebraska, USA - 072115-40_1 MetaG | ecosystem: Host-associated > Plants > Roots > Unclassified | place: USA: Nebraska...
TAAAAAAAAAAAAAAAAAAAAACCAAACCAGCTCAACAACGTAATGAACTAAGCAAAACAGAGTATTAGAGCAGCACATATCATGAGTCATATATGTCTATACTTTACTAAGACAGGTTCATGTGCAAACTGATAATTGTCGGTGTTACCAAACATACAGAATACTCAAACTCAAGGCAGGTGCGCACATGAAAAATTAAGTGTTGGCAGCTGACTGCCAGTTACACAGTAAAGAAACACACAAAAAAATCCTAACAGTAGCACACATCAATCTGAACCAGGAACAAACTACATGACGTGCCACATAATTTGGTCATGCAAGAAAAGCAGAAAATAACACCAGGAATAAACTAGATGGTGTGCCACATAATTTGCTCCTACAAGAAAACCACAAAATCACTATAAATTACAACTGAGGGCAGCACAAGCAGTACATCCAGATGCATGGAGGACTCCCCCTAAACACACAGTACATCAAGACTGATGGATGGCCGCCTACTCCCATACTAAGCACACAGTACACAGGCTAGAATACATAAATTCTCTAATAAGCACACACGTTCGGTTCGGATGAAGGAATCAAATACTAGAATTCATCAACCAATTCTCTAACAAGTGCACGGCGTTTGGATAAACGAATCATACCTTGCCCTCGACCTCCCAGAGGACGCCGTCAAAGATCTCCTTATACTGGAAGGAGTCGGAGAGGAGCTCGTCGCCTGCAAGACATTAGACACAGCAACTCAAACTCAGCAGCAGACCCAAAAATAAAAAAAGCCAAGGCAAATAAACCGATCTAGATCGGCCACGACTAGACCCCGACGGCGAACGAGATCCGCCACCCAGTTGCCAATCGGGAGCCAGAGCCAAGCGAAACCAGACAAAGAGAGAGAAAAAAAAACAAATCGGGTGAAATTCACACGAACACTTACCAGAGAGCAGATCCTGGTAGACCAACATGGCGCCGGCGGCTCTCGGAACCCTAGCTCGCTCGCAAGTGGGTGGAGGAGATGAGGCTCTCGGAGGCGCGGCAGCGTTGCGAGGGTTTGCGGGCGGAGGCGGCCGCGGCGCATTTATGGTCCCGGAGAAACATCCGGGCCGCGGTGTCAGCCGTCCGATCCGCGGCCCCGACGGCCCAGATGCTCGATCTGGCATTCTGGCCGCTTTTTGGGAAAAGAGTCCCTTTCCTCCGGGGTAATTCGGGAGGAGGAGTCCCTTTTTCCATTTCCCGTGGGGACGGGTCGGGCGAGGCTGGGCCGTCTGATCAGGGTATCTGCGCCGGATATTCCCGCGTGGACGGCTGGGATGTGCACGTGCGCCGCCGCCGTGGGGTCAGCGTTGGTGGCACGCAACCATCGATCGGGATTTCTTTGGGAAAAGCCCCTGCCGGAACGGAATCAGGCGTGCGCTGGCTGGCTGGCCTCCGCCGCGTCTCGTGCTGCTGCCGACCAGCCGATGACCACGAGAAAAAAGGATTTCTGTTTCGGCACCCAGCAAAAATGGATTGCTGTGCCATAAGAAGGATAGCTATACTAAGGCCTTGTTTAGTTTGGGAAAAATTTTGGATTTCGCTACTGTAGCATTTTTGTTTGTTTGTGGTAAATATTATCTAATCATAGACTAACTAGGATCAAAAGATTCGTCTCGCGATTTACAGGTAAACTGCGTAATTATTTTTTGTTTTCGTCTATATTTAATGCTTCATGCATGTGCCGTAAGATTCGATGTGACGGGAAATCTTGAAAAATTTTGGGAACTAAACAAGGCCTAAGAGCAACTCCAAGAGAGTTTATAAAAATAGATGGCTAAATTTAAGATTTAGCCAACTTCTAAAATAAAAAATTATGAAAAAAACAAAAATCTCCAACAGTCTTTCTATACGGCAAATCATATGGCTAGCGGGACATGCAAGCTATATTTACCATGCGAGAACTCCGGGATAGATGACTTGCTATTTTAGCAAACCAAATACAATAGCTGTTGGACTCTCTTTTCTCTACCAAAATAGCCAAATATAGAATACATAACATGAATAGTTCTTCTCTTGGAGTTGCTCTAATTCGGTATACTTAAAATACACCTTTGGTACAAAATTAACAATCTCACAAGGATGAAATATCAGTAACTTTCTATTTAGGCCTTGTTTAGATGCACCCAAAAACCCAAAACTTTGGCCTTGTTTAGTTTGCAAAATCTTTTGTTTTTTTGCTACTGTAGCATTTCGTTTTTATTTGACAAACATTGTCCAATTACGGAGTAACTAGGCTCAAAAGATTCATCTCACAAATTACAGGTAAACTGTGTAGTTAATTTTTATTTTCGCCTATATTTAATACTTCATGCATGCGACCAAAGATTCGATGTGACGGGGAATCTTGAAAATTTTTGCGAACTAAACAAGGCCTTTATAAGATTCCCCATCACATCGAATCTTGTGGCACATGCATGGAATATTAAATATAGATAAAAATAAAAACTAATTACACAGTTTGTCTGTAAATCGTGAGACGAATCTTTTAACCCTAGTTACTCCATGATTGGACAATGTTTGTCAAATAAAAACGAAAGTGTTACAGTGTCAAAATCCAAAAAGTTTTTGAATCTAAACAAGCCCTTACTAGTGGATCTCATCTTTTATGAAATCAATTTCTTTTTTGAATAAAAATTTTGGGAGCTCGGCATGTCTGGAAGCACAGGAGAACGTTCTTTTGTTGATATTATTACCAGTATTCGATACTGGGTTATTCATAGCATTACTATACCTTCCCTATTCGCCCGTGCCGCATCCCTGTCCATTGCTTTGTTTGAGTGGTAAGTCATGGCTGTCGGGTGATTTATTGTAAGAGAAAAACACCGTTGAATGACTGGTAGATTTGGCTGATAAGCTCAAACGAACAAAGCTTAAACATAAACCCCGTTCTATGGATCTCTTTAGAACACAAGATTATAGGAGTAATAATATAAACATAGGAGTATGTCTTATAACATCTTGAGTCTTGTAATAACTTGTGTCCTAACATCTTGATAAATCATGTAATAACTTGAGAAAACACCGAGAACTTGCAAGATTAAACAAGGAAAAACACAATATACTTTGATAAGTGAGAGTACCACAAAAGAATTTTTCATGAGATTTAACCTCCTTGTAAATTTTCTCCAAAATTCCTACGAAACAAGCTAGGCTATCTTCTAAATGGTTTGTTTTCATTTTTCCTATGGGATAGGATCTCAATCCTCTAGAATTTCACCAATTTTTCATTGTTTCAAAGGGGGCGAAAAGACAAAGGCTAAAGTCATGTTTGTATGGTCTGTAGTAGTATTTTTAAAAAATAATCCATAGATACAGACATTATTGCATAGAAGATAAAAACATGCATCCTCAATAACCCTTTGAGAAAAGCATCTAGGAATTTCTTTGCAACTAGAGTTGTCTTTAACTCTTGGGATAGGATCTTAGCATTCAAAGAGTAAAGTTGTGGGTTGATTTTTGTTGCTAAGCTTTGTAAGTACTCTGTCTAGAAGGACTATACTAAAACGTAGGTTAAGGGGCGCACTCTCCTAGCACTTGATCTCGCTCGGATGTGATGAGAAGAGAAGAAGAAGTTTGGATTGTGGCACCATCCTTAGTAGGCGAAGACCAGCCTTCCATTATGATGCATTCAAACAACTTATCTTCCTTTTGTTGTTGTTTATCCCATCTTCCTTCTTTTTCCCAATACTACCCTGTAATTATGTAAGATAGCCTTTAATTTAGATCCGTTTTTCGATAAAAATATATATATTGTCCAGATCTCTCACAAAATTATTTAGTTCCTTGTCGTCTTCTATATTTTTTTTTGGGATTAGCTTGTACATTCTACTATCAATTTGTAGCTCAACTTTTTTGCCCTAAAATATCAATGAATTCATCACAAATGCTACTATTTGTCTATTGGAGCCACTAGTGCCTCAACAAGCCTCTAGCAAAACATTCACATATATCATCATGCCAACACTTCTCGGCGCATCAAGCCTTTCTAAAAAAAAATTATAGAACCATCATCGGTAACGTGCTCGCTACCACACTTTTGATAACCATATGATGCGATCACATTTATTTTTACTTGTGATCAAAGTTGAACGGTGTCTGTTGCTCTGTTGTGAGGCTCTCACGTATCGAGAAATCGATGAACAAATTACATATGAGATATAAAAAGCTATTGTCTAACCCTCTCACAAATTGTGCTAAAGCTTTTGTTGTAGATCCCTATATATATTCATGGTCTGGTTAAGAAGGCTCCATTTTTCAGTGTATATGATATAGTTAAGACTATCTCCAACAATCATCCCCAAAATACAAGACCCAATGGGTCTCGAGGAGAGAGGATATCTAAATTTGGGTTATGCCTCTCCTGATACTTAAAATGGGACTTTGTATGGGTACTCTGTTGGAGGTTATAGGTATTGTGTTGGAGACCTATTTTATTTTAGGTTTGGATTCCCAAATAAGTGTCGTGGAGACAGTCTAAGAAGGTTTCACTTTTTAGTCGAGAGATACCAACACATATCAAGTTGGTCTACTGCCTGGGGACTATGCATACACGAAGCCGTTGCTTCATCGTGATGGTGGAGCGTGACGCTTGAGTCATGTCCACCGCCACGACGTCCGCCGTCGGCCACGATTCCAGCTTCCGAAACCATCCTCAGAAAACTCCAGCTCCCGAACCACCGTGCCGCTTAGTTGTTTAGTTTTGCTTGAGTGCTTCTCCAATAGACTACTTAGCTTATCCCATCCATAATACCAAAAATATAAGAGATTATTATTGATAGAGGGGGTGAATATATATCCTAATATCTAAAAGTTTCAAGTAGTTTTGCTCAAAATATACTCCCATCTCCCTTAAATATAATGTTGGAGATTCACCTCTTCTATCAATTTTAAATGTGTTGATAATGTGTTGGATAAGAAAGAGAAAAAGGCTATATACTATTAATATAGAAGATCACTTATATAAACTTATTATAGGAGATTGATGACAGGTAATTTGTTGGAGACGCTCTAGCATGCTCTTCCGTTCTGCCTGTGAAGAAAAATTCTACATAAATAGTCGTTGTAAATATTATTGGCCTTTTTCTTTTATAACCCATCTCATGTTTATTTTCTGACAAGAAGTCAAGAAAGACGTTGTGAGCTAGATCTATGTATGGTGATGATGATGCGAGCATGCTTCCATGGAGTGGTGCTTCACCAATCATCACGGCGGTGAACTCCAGCGCCTCCCCCCAATATGTCCAGTGCGGCGGCGGCGCCATGCCATCCACCTCCGAGGCTCCGACTACCACCCTCAATGTCCATGTGGAGCTAGCTAATGCCTAGCGATGATGCGTGCACGGAGCGGCAGCTTCATGACAGTGGTGAAGTCGAGCTCTTCCGCCATGTCCACCGCCGCGCCGTCCACCGGCGGGCGCCACTCCAGGTCCCGCACCATCCTCGCCACGAAGTACTCAGCATGGTGGATGCCGAGCGAGTAGCCGGGGCACATGCGCCGCCCGGCGCCGAAAGGCATCATCTTGATCTCCCGACTGCCAGTGATGTCGACGTCGCAGCCCTCCCCGCCATCCACGAACCGGTCTGGCCGGAACTCCCTTGCCGCTGTCCACACCGTCTCGTCGCGCCCGATCTCCGCCACCAGGAAGTTCACCTCCGCGCCCCTGGGCACCTTGTAGCCGCCGACGTCCGCGCCGTCGTCGCCCCGCACGCCGTGCGGGAGCACGAAGTGGCCCGGCGGGTGCAGGCGCAGGCCCTCCAGCACCACGGCCTTAAGGTACGGCGCCATCGCCTGGACCTGGACGTCGTCGCCATTAGACGACCTCACCACCTCGTCGTGCACCTTGGCCTGCACATCCGGGTGGTTCACTAGCTCAGCCATAATCCATTCCACCAGCGTCACCGTCGTGTCCGTGCCGCCGTTGAGGAACTCGGAGCAGAGGCTGACCATCTCAGCGTCCGTGAGCGGACGGTCACCGGCCTCCTCGGGCACTCGCAGCGCGCGGAGCGAGTCCGCGTAGCACGGCGGGTCATCGTTCCCACGCGTGGCGTGGATGAGAGGGACGAACACCTCGTCCTGCCTCCGCCGCACTGCGACGTAGGCCTCCCACCGGCTGCGGAAGATCCGCTTGGTCACCGCGGGGAAGAAGGCGAAGACGGGGAAGGCAGTGAGCGAGAGGAGCGCCTGGTGCTGCAGCCCCTCGATCTCGTCGAGCGCCTCCTGGCCCAGCCGCGCGCCGAAGCACATGTAGACGAGCAGCTCGAACATGGCACGGCGGAGGAACGGCCGCAACGTGACGGCGCGGCCGGCGTCGTCGTCTCCACCGGCAGCGCCAGCGTCGCATAGCCTGTCGACGAGGCCGTCGCACGCCCACCGCCTGGCCGGAGCGAAGAGGGCGACACGGGCGGGCTGCAGCGCCTCGGCCGCGAGGTTGCGGCGCACGAGGCGCCAGTAGGCGCCGTAGGGTGAGGAGCTGACGTCGTGTCCGCCGGTGGTGAAGAGGCTGTTCGGGTCGACGGGCGGCGGGCGGTCCGCGAAGGTGGCGCCGCCCTGCACGAGGACCCGGTGCGCGAGGTGGCGGTCGGCGACGAAGACGAGGGTGCGGAAGAGGCGGAGCGAGATGACGGGGCCGTAGCGCGCGTGCAGGTCGCGGAGCAGCGGAGCCAAGTCGAAGATGGAGCGCCGCAGCGCCAGGAACTTGACGAGGAAGAGCAGCGCCGGTGGACCCGGCGGGAGGCGGCCGGCGTCGGCCTTGCGGTTCTTGCGGCCGCGGACGAGGAGGACCAACCAGAGGGAGACTAGGGCGATGGTGACAGTAGTAGCGCAGAGGAGGAACAGAGGCGTCGTCGTGGAGGTGGAGTCCTTCTCCATTGCTGGCGGCCTGGCAGATCAGGGAAGCGACTGCTGTGGCTGCCGGTGGCCGATGCCTCCGGCTCCGGTCAGGGATTTGATTTCTCGGCGCGACGTTATCGGCGGCGCTTGGAAACGCATGGCGACCTTTAAAATTGCTGCTGCTCCGTTTTCGGGAGAGAAATATCTCGATCGTACACTTGCCAGCATCGCTGTCGGTCTTGTTTAGTGGTAATTTTTTTTATTTTAACACGATAGTATTTTCGTTTATATTTGATAATTATTGTTCAATCATAAACTATTTAGGTTTAAATGATTTGTCTCATAAATTAAAATAAACTATATAGTTAGTTATATTTTTTGTTTATATTTAATGTTTCATACATTTATTTAAAATTTTGATGTGATATAAATTTTTAAAAAATTAGGAACTAAAACGAGACTAAAGAAGAAGCGTGCATGGTGGAGCTCCATCGGGAGAGGTGGTGCAACATCATATCGTGTGTGGATGGAGCGCACACGAGTTATCTCGACGGTCGACGCACAAGAGTTTCCTCCAGAATTTATAGGAAACCGACGAACGCGGGATGGAATCTGTGCCTTGAGAAAAGAAAAAAAAAACTAGATACTCCGTATAATTAATCAGGGCTGGAGAGGCCAACTATCCAGTTGCAGGACTGCCTTCGATCACAGTTCAGGCCAAGTCATCCACGATGACTAAAGAGCACCTACCAGCAAAGAAACAGTGTAAATTCTTGATTTGATTATAGAATCAAAGTAACCAAGTTTAACTGAGTTTTTAAACCTAGTATCGACATTTAAGACTCCAATCAGGGATATTCTATAAAAAAAAATATTTATTATTTTACGACAGATACAGCGATACATATTTAGTATGATACAAAAACTTAAGATAGCTTGACCGAGCTACTCTACAATTGTCTTTTTAAGGGTGCAGAGAGTACATTGTTATTATATCTCTATATAAACAGTACAAAAACCATTCCCTACAAGCTGCCACAACAGTTTCCTACACACCAAAAATACATAAAAGATCATATGGCAACTGGCTCTACACATGCCACTGCACGTCGTAAAATATACAACCTCAATCTATCTTTTAAACGGCTGCCCTGTTTGGATCCCATAGTCTGAAATTTATCCATTAAACTTTAGATCACTTTATTAGGACAAAGAGTCTAAAGTATTATCTAAGGTTTAGATAACCTCTCAAAAATATTTTAGACCATAAAAGCTAGCTAAAATGGCCTAAAGTTTGAGTCTTCAATTTTAACCGACTAAACTTTAGACTAGAATCCAAACAGGCCCTAACCTCGGTAGATTATTAGGATATGTAGTGTGTGTGTGTTTTCCATTGGATTTTGGTTTTATACCCTCGATACTCAGGATAGTTAATCCTGAGCTCATCTTCCAGGTTTAGAAGAAAAACATTCTAGTAAAAATGAGGAAACTGTTCCATTCTTATTTCGATGAGAAAAAAATTGCAGCACTTAAAAAGTTACAATCAAATGAAAAAAATGTTCATATGGTGAGAATGTGTCCCATTTGAATAAAAATGTCTTTGGCTAGAAGATGAAAACATGAGTTCCGTACAAGCATAAGAGAAAAGAAAAAAAAATGTTCCATCCCAAAATTTAGCCATTGTTTGTATTATGCCCCATCCACAAGACAAATTGTTCCATCCCAAAACTCAGGACTTCATATCTTTATTATCAGAAAATGGTACACAATGGAAATAATGTTTTTAATTTAATTATAGTAAAAAGTATATATGTGCATGTGACAAGCAAAGTATTATGGGAAACTAATAAAAAACCAACGTATATTTCAAAGCAGGGAGAGATAAATTAATTAAGAAAAAAAGAAGAAAAAAATATAAAAGAAGGGAAACCAAATTGAAAATGTAATCCTCCATGGAAAGAAAGAAAACAAACAAATAAAAATTAAAATAAAACAAAGAGAGAAACAATGGATTTAAATAAATGAAAATATTAAATATCAAATACCTGGACTCTAAAGTCTAAACTCGGAATTCACGTGGCACTTGGGCCGTAGCGGCATCTGCAGAGACAAAGCAAGTGGGCCTTCGAATTTGACTACTACGGTCTACGGGCCAAGAGAGCAGGTTGGGCTTTGGTACAGACCGTACAAGCTAGGTAACACTGCACCAGGACCAGGTGCAGACGGCGACTCCTTCCAAAGATGGTGACACGAGGCGACACCAAAGGAAATCAGTGTGTGTGTTGGAGTGACGACACCGTCCATGTCCATTCATGCAAAAATACTAACCCCAGCCGTGGAATCAGCATCTAATCAGACCATTTTTTCTATCTAACAATGAAACGACGCACTGGACGTTCGAGGGGAAAAAAGAGAATTTGTTAGCACAGTAGATAAAACATATCTAGGATACCAAAAAGAAATTGATTTTATTTTTTGAAGGGCAGTGCTTCCAACCAGCAGAGATTAAAGCTCTGGTTTTTGTGCAAGTGCAACAGGAGACTGACTTCACACGCTTTGGTTCTTGGTATTAGCTAAGCACATCAATGCACCGCCCTGGAATCAAATGCACCTCATGATCACAGGAATTATTATTATCTATCTACTGCATATGAGACAGCATGGTACATGTGATGGAAAGTTGAGTGACAGACAGGCTTCAAGCGCTCTTGCATTGACAATGATGGAAAGAACATTCAACAACTTGAAGAGCATTCCTCGACGGTCTTGGTGCTTGAAAGTATCATTGTCACTGCTAAGCTGGCTGTTCGTCTTTTTAGCAGAATTGCATCTGTATGCTTGTCAGCTAGCCTGCAAAATACAAGGCTTGACACATTTGAATAAAAATGTTTTAGAAGAAATGACATATATGAATATAGAAGGAAGCTTTAGATAAGCTTTGTGATAAAGAGAAGGTCAACTGATCCAAAAGGAGAGATGAAAAGCACCCATAGTAAACTGTAAACCTAAGCCACTCAGTCACTCAAGAGGTGAAAACAGACGCTCCCTCCCTCCTGTGTACAGGCTGTCCCTCACTGCACTGGTTTGAATGGCGCCCTCAAAGAATCGGAAAAAATCCCAATTCCTTTGTGTCAAATCAGATTCCATTGCATCTAATTTGACATTTGGCCTCAATTTTTTCATTGTATATATCATATGGACAGCAATAGAATTGGGAGATTCTATTCCCTGCTAGCTAGCAAGTAGCAGCAGCAGCTAGCAGCCTAGCACAGCATCCATCCAGTTCCTCCTTCCTTTTGAAAAAGAGCAGGAAAGAATCATCGTTTCTTTACTGGTAGTAGAATAGAATTCAGGTAGCAGGCTGTAAAGCACAGTTTCTTTCAGGATTGCTGGATGATTAGTCATACAATAGCTATTAGGGCCAGTATGTATTGTACTGCTGTTGTTATTTACAATATCCGGCCAGCACCGGCAGGTAGTGACAAGTGAGTTGAATTAGTCTGCAGATAGAGAGGAGATGAGTGGTGACAAAGTGACGAGGCCTCCTTCGTCTCACTCACAGCTATGACCAGCTCAGCCTATGCTGCCCCCTTGATGGCCTGCACATCTCTCTTCAGGTTCAGAGTCTGCCCTGCCTATGGAAATCTTGGTCAGTGCAGTGTTAGGTGCAGGCCGATCCTCAACCTCCAACCCTTGATTCGATATCATTTGCACTTGCAGCACCAACTACTGCCTCTTTGTTTGCAGACGAAAAGCAACAGGATATATAGTAGCTTCGACCTTGTGCAAAAAAAGCTCTAATTCATATTCAGTAGTTGCCCCTCTGAATTAATGAATGTCTGAATTGGTTGTAAAGATGAAAAGCAACAGGATATATAGGAGTAGCTATAGTAAAAGAAAAACGACCTCATATTCAGTAGTTGCCACCCTCTGAATAAATGACGAATGAATGAGTGAATTGCTGAATTGGATGTAAAGATTCAGTCAGCAAAGCACACGGCCGGCCGGTGCGGAGGCGAGGTCAACCGCAACTTGCAGCTGGTCCAGTTGTGGATTGCTTTACAGTTAGTTGTTGGGGAGATGAGAATCATCATCATCAGAAGAAAGTAGCCAAGATTCAATCGACGAGGAAACACAAGAGTTCACAAATGCTATGCTAGCTCAAACTCATTGCTCATACAACAATCTCTTCTGCTATGCTCTTCAGCATTCACAAGAATTAAATTAATACACACACAAACTAACCCAACAAAGATGTTAGTTTTTTACATACAGGCTCTTCATCCTACAGGACATGAGAAACAAGAGAGGCGTTTTTACTGGCAGGGCAGCAGTACAAATCAAAGAATGGTACAGTACAGGGCAATGGGGAAAGAACAATTTGTGATCCCCAAAGCAAGCAAGCAAGCAAGCAATTCATCGACGATCGCCGCCCGCGTCAGAAGGAGTGCTGGTGCTGCGGCGGCACGCCTGACGCAGAGGAGGCGGTGGCGGTGCCGGCGCGCGCGCTGAGGTCCATACAGCGGACGACCTCCGCGCGGCAAGCGACGACACGGTGGAACACCGCGCGCACCTGCCGCTCCAGCGGCGCGAGGCCGTCCTCGAGCGCCCGGCACGCCGCGGCCAGCTCCTCGGCGCGCTCCGTCACGTCCCGCGCGCGGTCCTCGCTCACGATCCCCTGCCGCCGCCGTTCCTCGTCCTCCTCCCCTTCTACTTCCTCGGTGATCTCCTCGAGCACGCTGTTGAGCTCGCGCGCGGCGCGCTCCAGAGTCTGCATCTCCGCGAGCAGCCCCGCCGTGGGCGCGGAGCCGGAGCAAGACCCTTTCTTTTCCTTGCGCCTCCACTCCTCCGCGATCCGGTCCTGCAGCGCGGACATGGGCGCCGCCCACTGCGCCTGCTTGGGCGGCGCGACGGGCGGGTTGCTGGCCGCGGACGCCCGGTCCTGGCACGGCACCGCGCCGACCAGCGCCCACATGGCGAAGACGAGGACGGAGCTCATGGTGTAGAGCGCGAGTCCGAGCCCGCACCCCGCCCCGGCGGCGGCGGCGGCGGCCGACGACTGCGGCGGCGGCGCGAGGTGCGCCGCCATGGCGTTCATGTGTCGGCCCGCGGACCAGTTCTTGGAGACGCTGAGGGAGAGCGCGCGCATGGTGCGCGCGGAGGGCGAGGCCGCGGAGCATCCGGAGGCCTTGGCGGTGTTGGGGGATGCGTCGTCGGCGGGGAAGAGCCTGGCGATGGCCCTTCGCGCGCGGGCGAGGTGCGCGGTGTGGAGCGACGGCGCGAGAAGGAGGCAGGAGGCTGCGGCGAGCGCGGCGCGGTGCGCGGCCCGGAGCGAGGCGAGCGTGAGGGACGCGGCGTTGAGGACGTCGAGCGTCTTGACGGCGCGGTCGAGGAGGTCGGTGGCGAGGCGGTCAGCGGGAGGCCTGGCGAGCGCGGCGGCGACGGGGGTGAGAGCGAGGACGCCGCGGAAGGCGGCGTCGGAGGAGACGACGGCGTCGAGGAGCTTGGAGAGGAAGGGGAGGGAGAGGAGCGGGGCGCCCGGGGTGGCGCCGTGCGCGGAGAGCGCGTTGAGACGGTCGGCGACGTGGGACTGGAGGGCGTCGAGCGCGAGGAGCTCGTCGTCCTGCGCGGGGTCGAAGGACGCGACGGCGGTGGCGCTGCGGCGGAAGCTGAGCATGCCGAAGAAGCCCGTCCCGGAGGGCGGCGGCAGCTCGGCGGCGGCCATGGGGCTTTGCCTTTCTGGGAAGAGGATGAGGAGGAGGAGGAGGAGGAGGGAGGCGGAGTCGTGGTGGTCGGAGGGAAAGGAAAGGAAGAGTGGAGGGGAGGGAATGGTGGGGAACCCCGCCTTCTTCGGGGCCGCCATTTATACGGGCCTCGACGATGACGGCCGGCGCGCATCCCCCTCGGGCCTCTGGGAGGCTGACGCGTGGGTCCACGGGAAGTTGGGAGCCACGTGTCAGTGAGAGGACGGAGGAGACGCGGGGAGCGGCGTGGACTGGTTCGTTGGAGGCGGAGGCGGCTGACTTGGTTGCCTCCCACTACGTCTACGTGTTTCGCCTGCTGACTCGGCTCGCCTCTCTTCTCTTCTCTTGTCTCCTCTTGCTCCATGGGGCAACGGACCATTTCCATTTTCTTTTTTTTTTGTTTCCAATTCTTCTTTTGTTTCCCTATGTTTTGGACATAAACTTACCGGTAGCTGTTCTCTGTGTGTGTCTTATCTTATCTTATCTTTCTTTCTTTGCAATAGAGATTATGGCAGTGACGGATCTTGGCGATTTATCTCAATCTTGGAAATGTTGCAGAATATCTAAAGTTCTGACCAAATTTATTCTTAGAAGAAAGTAGCAATATTTATAACACCAGATATGTACATTACAAAAAACACATTTCATGACACATCTAATAATACTTATTTGATACTATGGTTTCGAAAAAAAATACTTATTTGATGCTATAAATGTTTTACTTAATCAAATTCAATAGGGATTGACTTGATACTCTGCTATGACTATATAATTTACTAAACGGAGGGATCACGTTACAAGCAATTTGTTCTTAATTATATTAGTAGTCAAGGAGTGAAATTAAACCTTTCATCCTTAACAACATTTGAGGTGGAAGGGGAGGGGACAATCCATTTTGTCTTAAAAAAACTCCATCCCTTAAAGCACCTAAAAGTTAGAAAGAAGTTGATGATAGAAATAAAAATTGCTAGAAAAGTTGTATATCGTTTTAAAGTAGTCGTTTTCTTTCAAATTACACTACACTAAACGAATGTGTTGACAAGTATATGTGGAAGAAGCTCCAACCTTGAACATGCTGCAAAAGAGGGCTCAGGTTGCCACTCCAAGACACGTGTATGCTTGTGAACTATCATTTGTAGCTTGCTTATATAGGATTTGAATAAGTCCGTGCTTGCATCACCATTGTGTGACTAACTCAAATTATGATATCCGAAAGCTGTCTAACTTCATATAGTGCTCCTATTAGTTGTATGAGCCCCCGGTATCCTCCTCAGCCCATAGGCCGCTAGTGCGAGAAGAGTGAGGAGGAGGCCCTCCAAATGAGGAGGAAGAAGGGGTGATCGTGGAAAAGAGATAGAGGTAGAGATAGAGAGGAGGCCGACCGGTTGGACAGACAAAGAGACAAGACATTTTCTTTTATTTTTATGGTTTCCACTTATAAATCCTGAGTTAATCAAACATATTGAGACCACATAAATAAGTGAAATCAAATCATTTGCGTAGGATCAGAATTAGACTTGTATATTACAGGTGCCCTAAAGAGAGATGATGAAGGAACGTAAGGATCCGGAGGAGCAAGAGGAAAGGAAAAAATAACGATGAAATGAGGAGGAAGAGCTAGCCCCCATCGGATCATTGTATTTGTATCTGCCATTATGTGTTTTTATTTCCTCTTTTCACTCAATTTCATACTTTAGTATATATCCTTTATTTAAATCTTTAATAACAAAAAGGAGCAAATATATACAGCCAGCATTGAAGCGGCATGATCTGTATAATAATCTACAGCTAACGCGCATACCATTTCATATACTGAATATAGTTAAACATTAATTGATGTCCATATCCGAAGTGAACATATAAATGTGTCTACTGCTAGCTATGTGTTAGTATTATATATTACTCCTCCTACATAGGAGTACCCTGTACGTACAGTGCCAGCTGACTTAAAAAAAAACACAGAAGAACTAACTAGCTTGCTGATGTTTGACGCACGCTCTTAGCTGGCTCCAAAGACTCAGCAAACGGAGTATGAAATAAAATGGAGCCTCCCTAGCTGCTTGCGTGCACGAAGCGCACCAACTTAACTCATGAGAACACCTACGCTTTTGTTTTTTATACGTGATGATTTTGTTCCCCATATGTGAGTGTGACATCCGTTTGTTTTTTTTTTGTGCACGTACGACAGCAAAGAAACAGGGGAGAGGAGAGGAGGAGCACACCCCAAGCGGCCGGCCAAACCCAAAGTAACCGGACATGGCAAGCTATGGGCTATATATGGCATCTGACTAATAATCATCTCTTTGATGATGGATGGAGAAGAAGAGTGTGTTTGGTAGCGCTCTAGGGATTAGCTTCCTGTGCGCAGGCAATCAAACGCCTCTGACCCGTTCTGGTCCGCTGGTGAAGTTTTGGAAATCCCGTCAAAAGGAGTGTAGAAGCCGAAAACATTTTGTTTCGTCGGACCCTCTCAATTTTGTAGGGACAACACGTGGGCGAGGTCCAATTTGTCCCAACGGCACATCAACAAGGGCAAGGCTAGCGAGCGCGGTGTACGGAGAGGAGACAGGGCATGTACTGGTGGCATGAAGCCGGAAAACAGCAACATTAGCGAGTTTGGGGGTAGGAGACGATGGCACAAGCGAGACTAGCCATGTGTGAACTAGCGCAGAGGTGTGGTCATGTGGGGAGGTTGTGTTAGAGCGCCAGTCACAAAGAGAGGCGACACATCCATGCGAAGAAGATAGAATGGTAGAGAAAGATAGGCAAGGCTATTGCGCCATGTGTGTGTAGCTCTGTCCGTCGCGCGGTGGTGATAAGGTGGAAAGTGGAAAGAATAGAGAGAAATAAATGAGAAAATTAAAGGGAGAAAAGGTATTATGGATATTTCATCATTTTCAACAACTAGGATATTTTTGTAACGAATGAAACTAGAATTTTAAAATTTATTTAATCAGAGAAGTTATAGTTGAAGCTCAAAAAGAAGGGGAAAAAAGACCTAGACGGTGAAGGCAATAATGCAGATAGCGCACACACGGGCAGGGCCTCTTTTGGTGTTAGCCTTAATCAGGTGGTACAATATAAAGAAGGAACTACTGCCAGTGCCATATCCATCATCCAACCGTCTTACTGCTCCTCCACACAGCATTATATTGCAAGAGTCAGTACAGCACTTGACGGAAAATATGAAATCCAATCCCCTTTGCTGTGTAGCGTAGTACTGTAGTTACTATATGCGCCCAGACGCACGTGATGCAATGGAAATATATAGGCCTTGTTTAGTGCGCAAAATTTTTCATTTTTAGCTACTGTAGCACTTTCGTTTCTATTTGACAATCATTGTCCAATCACGGAGTAACTAGGCTCAAAAGATTCATCTCACAAATTACAGGTAAACTATATAATTAGTTTTTATTTTTATCTATTTAATACTCCATGCATGCGACCAAAGATTCGATGTGACGGAGAATATTGAAAATTTTTGCGAACTAAACAAGGCCATAGTATGTAGCAGCCTGCATTTACATTTCCAGCCACACCACTCTGTGCATATAGAAATCATCCGCATTGTAAAAACGACAGGAAGAGGCTTAATAAAAAAACAAAGCAAAAGCATGTCTTCCATGCATGTTTGTGCCGCCTGATCACTATACTTAAGCTCAGCCGAGCCTGTAGTTGACTCGGCAATAAGATTAGAGGTCCCCTCATCATTCATCAATATAATCTCAAAGCAGTTCTACGTGAAAAGTTATTATTATTTTTTTCCATGAAAGAAATCGTGTAGAAAAGATCTGCTGCTTCATCACCAAATTAATACATCTCTTCCAGCAGGTTAGTCAAGGCTTAACTCACTCTACTGGTCGTATATTCTTATGTGTCCGTGATCATTTTTCTCCTTTGAAAACGTGGATCGCACGTATATATTTATTTCAACCAAATAAGATAGCTAGAGCATCACAGCGACTGGACCAGTAAAAAGAAAAAACAAGAGAGAATCCACGACTAATCTCTCTTTACCTGCTGGTACGTAGTACGGCAGAGGTAAACGCGCTGACCTGGCCAAGGGTGACTTGGTTTCACTCTCACCATCGTGGACGCGGTCGTGATAGCCAAATAGGCGCAGCAGATCCCTACACGGCTGGCTACACTATACATAGGGCCATCCCGTCCGCTGACTGTGGAGACCCCACGGATTATATATGCGGGCTGGCTTTGTAGGACATGGTGTGCGCGTGTCACTGTCACCTACCAAAGGCAGGGGAGGGGAGGGGAGTAGCGGACGGTGACGTGTGCATCCACGAAAAATTTGTCAACTCAAGTACTGAACTCTGTAAACTGTAATACGTACTAGTACATTAGAAGATACTATGACTCGGGACTCTTAATTGGTGCTTGGGCGGCGCTCGTACACGTATGTGCACGGCCTCTTCATAGGCTGAGCAATCTACAATACATTCGTTCGTTTGTTTATTCACGTAGAGAGAAGTAGCGAAACATTACATATACTCTCTCTTTGCATGTTTACATGTATTAATTTTGTTCTAAGAGCAACACCAGCAGTAGTCCCAAAAATATGGTCCCTACTTTTTATAGGTGCTTTCCCTATTTTTTTGGGTGCTCAAAATTTTTTGCTTCCACTCCAACAACACCCCTCAAATAAAGGCCTCCAAATCTAAATTGACAGATAATGACATGTGGGATCCAACGTCATTGGTCAAACCTTTCTTCCTCATATCCTCCACATAGAGGCCGGAACGTAAAGGAGATGAGAGCTCTCAGCGCATCAGGGGCAACGCTCACGTGGCGGAGAAGAGGCCGCGCCGAAGTTGCACATCGACGAATCTACCCAGTGGTGGAGGTCAGGGGTGGAGGGAGGGAGCACGGTAGTGGAGATTAGCGCCGAAGGGAGGTGGACGAGGCTGCGTTTGTATGGTGTGGGGAGGTAATGGTTAGTCCACACAGGATGGGGGCTAGGCTGTTGGGCCAACAGAAATGGGTCTACAAGGAAGATTTGGGTGCGCGCTCCAAATTGGAGACACTAGTAGGGGCTCTCATGGAGTGTTGCTTTTCGACTGAGCACCTATATTTAGTTATAGGGGCTCAAGTAGAAAGTCTTGCTGGAGTTGGTCTCAAACATCTTCATCTTTAACCGTCAATTAAAAAAAGGGTATAAGTTACCAAGATAAAGGTTTGTAACGAAAGCTCCGTTCGTATGGCATGGCGATGGAGCTTTTTTTTTTTTTTGACCTCAAGCGCGAGCGCCTCTCTGTAAACTCCTAAGTTTTACCAGTTTTGTAGTTCCAGCATCACTCAAATTAAACATGGCGGCCTATCATTTCAGTGTCCTCTAGCTAAAATTAAACCACAATGTCACTGTCATCTCTGGCAAAAATTAAATTTGCCTCATTATTTTTTAAAAGAATAAATATAAATCGACAGGGTAAGCTTTGCAGTCTGACCGGCCGCTGGCGTGATATATTTAATTGGCCGGCAGAGAGATGCATGAGAGACAGATCATGTATGAGGCCTCGATTAGTTACATCCGAAATCCATTTTTTTTAAGATTTACCATAACATCAAATCTTTAAAATAATAACTAATTATACAATTTATCTGTAATTTATGAGATAAATCTTTTAAGTATAGTTAGATAATAATTACCAAATACAAACGAAAATACTATAGTATTTAAAAACTTTTTATTGGAGGAAACTAACATACGTCAGTGTGCCAAGGCCAAAGCCGAGAGGTTGATGCGCAGATGGCAGTGATGGATGGAGCAGTGAGAGGATCGGAGGTGATGAATTGAATGAGTGCATGCGCGTATATAGATACGTGGATCACACGATCGAGCAAGCGAGCGACGACGGACTCCATCTGCCTGCCTGCCGTGTCCAGACGATCGACTAGCAGCAAGACCGTAGTATAATACTGTACGTAGATGCATGCTCAGCTACTCGTTCGTCTGTCTGCCTTGCTTTTTAATAATTAATCCCTTCTTGTTCTTACCTACACGTTTTTTACCAAGACCCGATGGATGGGAACTGAATGGAATTGACAGATGAGATGAACAAGAACAATTAATTAATATATGCATCATCAGCTAGCTGATCAGCATCAGCATCACCCCAATCTATATATGCAATCTAAAAATTACCAGCCTGCGAAAACGACGAACCATCCTCTGCCGGCCACTCTCGTAGATATATATTTTTTCCCATGCATCATGCATGTATGTAGAATATCTGTTCCTTGTCTGCGCCGGCGCCAGCGTCGCCGTCACGGCCGTCGCTTCACCGCTCCACCACGCGTATACAAATACAATAAGGCATTGTTTACATTCAATTTTTTTTTATTTTGATACTGTAGCACTTTTGTTTTTATTTATGAAACATTATTCAATTATGGAGCAACTAGGCTTAACAGATTCGTCTCGTGATTTACAGATAAACTATGCAATTAGTTATCTTTTTTATCTATATTTAATGTTCCATGCATATGCCGCAAGATTCGATGTGATAGTAAATATTGTAAAGTTTTAGGTTTTTAGGTGTATCTAAACAAGGCCTAATACAGGCGAAGACGGCGCCCCTGCCCACCGGCTCGCCTCCGGCACTCAGCGGCACCCATCGACAGCATGCAGGGTGTTTGGTTAGGGGCGTTAAAATTTAGCATATACGTAATTAGTGTCTAATCATGCTAATTAGACTCAAAAGATCTGTCTCGTAAATTATTCTTTAGCTGTGTTTTTAGTTTTGTAAATAGTCTATATTTAATACTTTATGTATGTGTCTATATTTAATACTTATTCAAAAGAAGGTTAATCTATGAAGAAGATGAGTGGGAGGTGTTTACTTAGGCTCGCAAAGATGAAACGTATGCTAGAATGCCAAGAGAGTGATCTCCAAGCCGGCCAACACGTATTTCTAGCCCACTCAAACAAATAGAGCCGTTGGCTCTTTCACTCGGCTGAAATCGGAGTCACCGGACGCGCCGCAGGGAACCACCGGACGATCAAGCCCAGCGTCCGGTGCCCTGAAAACGGCCACGTGTCGTCCTTTTTACTTTCACGCGTCGATCTCTTAACACTCACCTGCAGACCACCGGACGCGTCCAGTACTCACCGGACCCTTGCGCAGAGAGGTCCGCAAAGATGCTCGATCACCGGACGCTGAGCACCAGACTCGTCCTGTGCTCACCAGTCTCATACACAGAGAGGTTCGCAAGATGTTCACACATCGGACGCTGAGCACCGGACTCACTCCGGTGCGTCTGGTGCCCATCAGAAAACTGCGCAGTCTAGCGCACCAACCCTAACAAGCACCGGACGCGCACACAGTAGATCTTTTATGTCCCGTGCAGAGCGTCCGGTGCACTCTGCTCTCTTTGGTCAGACACCGACAATGCACCAGACGTGTCCGGTGCCTCTGTGCACTGCGTCCGGTGAATGTTTTTCTAGTAAGAAACACTCCCGCGACTTCCGAAAGACTTCCATCGACGTAATAGAAAATATGCCTTTTATTTTCTCAAAAGCGCCGAATTCCACCTCGCAAGCTCGGCGGAAGGAAAAGTGAAACCCACACCCATCTCTACTCTTCAAACTCCACCTCCTTTTTAAAGTTGGCCCTTTAAGTAATGGCATCATATCTAGTGCAAACTATAACTTTCGTGAAAACCTGTGTAAACCACGACAAAAAGGCTGTCTAAATTCACCCAAAAAAAGCACACATGTTGATGTTATGATTATACACAACCTTATAAAATATCTTGTCCAAATTCGAATTCATTTAAGAGATATAAAAATAACAAATTTTAAACCAAAAAGTTGTCCATAAGATCTGTTAGAAAATTGTTATTTTTATATCTCACAAACGAATTCAAGTTTGGACAAAATATTTTACAAGGTTATGTATCATCATATCATCTACATGTGTGTGATTTTTTTGGTGAATTTAGACGACTTTTTTACTGTGGTTTGCATAAGTTTTCATGAAGGTCGTGGTTTTACCACCAGATACATTCCATTAAGTAATAGTGTTGTGCCTCATGTCATTGGACCAGTGATGTTCAAGAATGTTACACACAAGCATACTGTAAGGCTTTAACTTTAGAATTATATCCGAAAACACATGTCGTGGTTCATCTTGAATCCGAGTGAGTTCAACTTCAACCAAATTTTATATTTTTCCAAAATATCATTTTATGTGAAAATACCTATTATCATGATATTGAGTTGGTCAACTCCATGACACATGGTTCGCTAAAAAAAGTTTTGTAGTTGTGAATTTTAAATTTGGGACAGAAAGAGAAAACATTTAGCTTAGTTTGTTGTTTTTATATTACACACATCACATGAAAAAATAAAAAATATTGGTGTTTTTATATTACACAAAAATGAGGAATGTTAAATTTCAACATGTTGTCTAATGTATTCTGCAACTATATATGCTTAATACATGATGCTTAATACCGAAATATCCCATCATATGAGCATTAATTTGGAATGATCTCAAGAACATTGACAAATTATACTCAACCAAGGTGCAGTAAGCATAGCTAAAGCCATAATTAAAGACATTGATCCTCTCTCAAAATCTCATGTAGAATCTAACGATGAGAGGTAGTCTTTTTCACCCGTTGCAACGCACGAGCACATTATAGATGATAAAAATTTCATGAGATAAAATAAGTTCTCTGAGAATAAACTTGTTTACATTGTTTCTAATACCTAGAAGTCTTGGAAAAAGAGAAATTTTATTTCCATGAATATTTCCTAGGTATTAAATAAACTAACATGGCATGGTAAAAATGAAAGATAGATGGTAAAGATTTCATGAGAAAATGATTTTTATGAGAATAAAACTTGTATACACTGTTTCTAATAACAAGAAGTCTTAGAATAAAATCCTCATAGTTACCGCTTCAAACACATGATGTGGTGCACACACATTTAAGTTCTCATATTCATTCTGGTTCACATACACACCAAATCCAAATCCATTACATGGGACAAAAAATTAAACATATGAGAAGCACACTCAGCCTTCTTTTACTCATCGTGCTCATTGCATCCTCCTTTTATCCTTGTCCATTGATCGAAGAAAACTCTATGGAAATTGACTTAGACTGATTTGAGCCACTTCTTGACCTACACATGCACATATGGCAGCAAAGAAAACTGTCACAGAACCGCCCACTTTATACAAGATCAAGTATAACTACCCCCGCTAAAAACGTTGGCACATGTATACCATCTCTTATATATATATATATATATATATATATATATATAAACCTAGTAGTCCGTCAAGTCACTACGGGCCTCAAATAAGTCACATCACTACCAAGATCGTACTCAACTAAGCAAATACACATCACATACAAGGAGTTTGCAGCGTAAATAATATTACGATTGAGTTCACAAATATTTAGTATAATACTGAGTTCAAAACTGATTAGAGGAAACAACATAGCTTTGAAATGCTTACGATAACATAAGTTCGAAATATAAAGCTAGCTTAATGACATCCTCCAACAAAAACATAGATGCGAAACATCTACAGATTTTGGACAGAAGCACAGTAGGCACTCATTTTAGCCCATAAGTGGAGATCTGAACATTCAATAAAGGTGTTCATTTATTCTTTTGGAAAACTTATGAAATTGTCTAAAACTTTCTTATTATCACCCAGAGCTGATTCAAAAATTAAGGGCACTCACAATACAGACTATCATAGAGTCTAAAGTTATTTATTACCTTGAACAATGTGGACTTGGAGTCTAAATAAGACTTGGAGTCTTATTTTTTCTACCTCTTTCTTCAATAAATATGCTGCCACATCAGCAAAATA
>Ga0182004_10000648_pt1 | contig 22407 bp, 16 predicted proteins | sample Sormic07211540_1_FD_120479 | JGI IMG/M metagenome (GOLD analysis project Ga0182004, IMG submission 120479) | Endophyte microbial communities from Sorghum bicolor roots, Mead, Nebraska, USA - 072115-40_1 MetaG | ecosystem: Host-associated > Plants > Roots > Unclassified | place: USA: Nebraska...
TAATTATAGACTAACTAGGCTCAAAAGATTCGTCTCATCAATTCCGACCAAACTGTGTAATTAGTTTTTATTTTCATCTATATTTAATACTCCATGCATACGTCTAAAGATTCGATGTGACGGAGAATCTGAAAAATTTTACAAATTTTTTTAGGAACTCAACAAGTCCCAAGGGTGGTCCGCCACATGCAAGTGGCAAGGGCTGAGTCACGCCAAAGCCACAGGTGGAGTGGAGTGGTGGTGCATTACATACACAAAAACTGAGAGGTCCCTCTCCCTCGATCAGGCGTTGAAGTAACAGTAATAATGACATTAATGCGATGGGAGGAGGCAAGCTAGCTGTCCCCGAAGATCATCATCGTCATCATCATGATTCATCACGAATACAAGAGGGCAATCTTCACATCTATATATTTTATATATAGGAGAAGGAGGAATATATATTTGAGCCATCCAGACCAGCAGGCAAAATATCCAGTGCTCGATTTGCGCCAATTTTTGACGCAAGTACTATGCTAGTGTGTAGTGTTCACCCCACGCAACACAAGCGTGGCTTGCCTGGGGTACGTACATGCTGAGTCACAACTCACGGTCACAGGCAGTAGTTTCGGCGACATGCATGACAACAAATAATGAAGATGAGTTACATACTCACTGTATTGTTAACCGGCCGTGAAGGATTTGTTTATCGTGCTTGGGCTCGTCCGGTTGTGGATTCTTGTGGACAATGGAAGGAAATGATCAAATGAACATGATTGACTGAATGCGGACTACCTAGACCCCTAGATCCTAGTAGTAGGCTAGCATTCGCCGAACAGAAAATTTTAAGCTCGCGGTCGCGGCAGGCGCCACCCCCACCCCGGCCCGCCACCTGCATGCACGTGCGCGACAAATCCCTGGCGCGCTAGTCGTTCGAGGAGGCCCTTGCTCCTTGGCCATTCCGGCGAGGCGCGCCGTCAGCCGCGTGCTCTACCATTTTTTTATTTCTGCTAGCTCCTCCCTGCGGCGCACGGCGAGTCGGCGACAAATCTCTGGGCTCTGGGACGGGTCCACGGGACGAATCCGGCTCCGGCCGGGCCTGGGGAGCCACGAGATTGATTCGCTCCTCTGATCGCGGGCCGCCCAGGAGGGGCCCCCGCCGTCTCGCAGTTGCAGCGCGCCAGAGGCTGCATGCACCCGCTTGCAGGCTTGCAGACCTCGGCCTCGTCGGCAACGCCCGAGCACGTGAGGCGCAGCAAGCAGCTCAGGGCTCCACTGCTCGCACTGGCCGTGGCCGGGTCGGTGTCCCTCCCCTCCGCACGGCCGCTGCCCCCCGCTCTCTCCGCCTGTCGGATGCGCCGCGCGATTGTTTATTGCCTGCCGCGACTGCCAGCACCGCCGACATGGACACGGTGTCGCGCGGATCCCTAGTCTCCCCACGCAAACCCACGGCGGCCGGACAAGAGCGCCTCCGCCGCTCGTTTGAGCCCAGAGCCCAGAGGCGAAAGAGCCCTGCAAAGGCGAAGGCAAGGCAACGGCCGACGTGGTTTCCTTGTGATATGGGCGCGAACGAACGACACGCCAACCGTCAGCCGAGGGCTGACGACACGGCCACAAGGGGGGGGCACGTGGACCCGCAAGAGGCAACGCGCGGGATGGCCGGTGCTGCTGGTTGCTGTAACGTGCGCCGGCTGGCCCATGCATGACGATGCGTGTTCCGTTCGCCTCGCCGTTGTACTGTGTTAGCCTTGTTTAGCTAAGGCCTCGTTTAGTTCACCCAAAAATCAAAAAAACTTTATAAGATTACTCATCATATCAAATTTTTCGGTCATTAGTATAGATGAAACAAAAACTAATTATACAGTTTGTCTGTAAATCACGAGACGAATCTTTGAAGTCCAGTTAGTCTATGATTGGACAATATTTATTAAATAAAAATGAAAATACTACAATGTCAAAATCCAAAAAAAACTTAGATCTAAACAAGGCCTAAGCAGGTGAGAAATTTTTGGTATTGTGGCACTTTCATTTTTATTTAATACCTATTGTCTAATCATGGAGTAACTAGACTCAAAAGATTCGTCTCACAAAGTACAGAGAAACTATACAGTTAGTTATTTTTTATTTATATTTAATATTCTATGCATGTAATATAAGATTTAATATGACGAGAAAACTTAAAATTTTTTAGATTTTAGAGTGAACTAAACAAAGCCTTAGCTGCTGTCGCCCCACCCTGGCACAGCGGGGGGGGGGGGCGCTCGTACACATGTTTCTTTGTTTTCTGCTTTCTCTGTATTGTAATTTATTTTAGCTTTTCTATATGCATTATTTTTGGCTTTATAGATATACTCCCTCTGCCCCTCTATCAGGGTCATTTTAGCTTCAGTCAGGATACAACATGGATTCAATGAATGTGGACACAGAAAGCATTAGGTACATGTCACAGACTGTAAACTTAGACAGAGATACTGGCAGCCAAAGCGACACACAAAGCGGGACAGAGAGAGTAGTACTTTTAATATACATCTAAATATAGTGTATATCTAAATATATAAGAAAAAATATATATGCTAGAATAACTTAATAATTTGAAACAATTAGAGCAGTATATAGATGCGTTTAAGTCTTTGGCCTTGTTTAGTTCCAAAAATTTTCAAGATTCTCTATCACATCGAATCTTACGGCACATGTATGGTGCATTAAATATACATGAAAATAAAAACTAATTTCACAGTTTATCTGTAAATCGCAAGACGTATCTTTTAAGCCTAGTTACTTCATGATTGGACAATATTTGTCAAATAAAAACGAAAATACTACAGTGTCGAAATGCAAAATTTTTGCGAACTGAACCAGGCCTTTCTTTCTGTGCCAACACTCTCATGGCACAATAGTAGCTCCTCTCGTCGCAGAGGCCACCCCACCCGTGTTCGATTCCCAGTCTTGGGATCGGTCAGGTGTGGCACCGAGGTCTTCTCTTGAGGGAATCAAAGCTGTGTGTGTGCATCGGTAGATGCATCTCGAGATTACTCTCACATGTAATTTGAGTATGTTGTGTGCGTACAGGCCTTATATGATATACCGGTCTTCCCTATAGATATGGATAATATGGATGAAAATGGATCGGAGCGGATTAGATGTCGGAAATTGTACGAATTAGGACCGGTATCGGAGCAGAAACCGACTTTTTAAAGTCGGATAATATGTGCTTACGGGTTATTTTTTATGATGAGAAACAATTCATCAACTAAAGTCATAAAGCGGTTGTACAACAAAAAATAATCACCATGAATCCACCACTTAAATTTAAGATCTCAAAAAATTAATACATGTTAGCGGTTTGAATTTAAAAGTATAAAAAAGTGTGTAAAATAAGTAAATATTCTTAATTAGGCAAAATTTTGTCTTCACTATTTGCCATGTAATAGTCTTTCACTTTGGTAGAATTCTTTCATCGGATAAGCTTTGTTATGGGCTACAATATAATCATGTTTGTGTCATAGGCTAGGCTGACTTATATTCTTTTCACTTGGACTCCTTAAAATATTCGGATTATCTTATTATAAGCGTCGGATAATCCGTGTTTAATTATCGGATAATCCATATTCGTCGGATTTCACCAATCATATATCCTATACCGCATCCGCTTATAATTGGATTTGGATTATTCATATTCGCACGGATATTAAAAATATTTATCTATATTCTTAAAATTCAAATTCGGAACATACCGGAGCAGAGAATTATTCATACCACTTTTAATCCTACTTATGGACAGTTTGGTATATACCTTCTTTGTTTCAAATTATAATTCATTCTGGTTTTCTAGATACATACTTATAGTGATGCACCTAGATATATATACTCCCTGTTCTGCAGTGAATTTCGTTGGAGCTTCTCAGCAGATTCATCGAAGATTCCCTGAACGTGGATAGAAGGAAGCCTAGATGCATGCACGACGGTCTGAACAGAGACATGTACTCCCCGGTGACATTAATCGCGGCCCCGTATGTACTCCCCGACGACATTAATTGCGGAACGTATGCCCGCGTTTGATAGGGCTCTCACCGCCTGACGTATTTACCATTTATGCATTGTTTAGAGAAGTTATTTTTCTCTCACATATCTCCTCTCACAGAGTCTGTTAGAGTAGATGAAGCTAAGAAAAACTGGCTTCATCTGCTCTCACCGGCTCTGTGAGAGGAGATGGTAGAGAGAAAAAGAGCTTCTATGAACAATGCATGAACAGTGAATGGGTCAGAAAAACTGAAATGGATAGAAGCTCTAACAAACAGGATCTATATGTAGATATCTAGTAAAAACTACGTATCTAAAAAATAAAAACAGCTTATAATTTCAAATGCCAATGGATGGGTGGCTTCTGGCTCTTGGCGACGAGTTATTTTGAGATAGAGAAGTAATGACTACAATATCTATAATAAACCCCATAGAGGAAATGACTTACATGCTCCTAGTCCCTTAGTCAGCCTACAATTATTACTTTGTAAGATATTTCTTAGCATAGCTCCCCTAAAATCGAACTCAAATTCTGAAACTGAGTTTTAAATCACTTCATATATCATACAACCCCAAATGTGAGTGCATATATAGCAGTCTGTTGGCCTGCTGTTAGCAAGCAGAGGCATGGCTGTGATCAAATGAACTATGGGCCACAGTGGGCTGAAAAATCAAACCATTTCATCCGTTTATTTCAGAGATATCACTGAAACGTTCCCGACCAAGGTAACATGATTAACTATACAAATATTATTTATAGATGTAACGTTATGCAATTTTAATATTTTATCTTCAAATTCGACAACGCGTGCTTTTCAACACATTGCAAATTGAATAGGTCAAACACCCAGGGTTAACATTGATCATTATTTCTCATAACAACTGTAATACAGTTTCTGTGTTCAAGATTAACTAATTTACAGCGTCGAGGAGCAAGTGCTGCAGAAGCAGAAGGGATCAAGGCAACAACCGACACACCAAACTATCCCGAAACACATAGTTGTAAATTTAAAAAGGTTTAACCTTATACACCTGCTTTATGCCAAAATTTTGTAGTCCAACAAGAGTGAGGGAGCAGCGCTGGTCATAAGAGAACCAACTACACAATCCATGATCGCTGCTTCAAATGAATGGTCACACCCTGATATCGCCAGGCAACAAATGCTGACGCAACTTCACCGTAACTGTGACGGAAGATTTTCCTTTCACTGTCTACAAAATGGCAACAAAAAGGTACAGGCTGGAACCAAGACAAAATAACCAGACTGAAGACACCTCAGCTCCCAATCAATAACATACTTTCAAATGTGACGTGCCGACTACTTCACCAGAGCACTTTGTTCCCCTTGTCTGTGTAGGAGTTGGTTAATTGGGTACTGGCTCCAGTTCTAAAATATGTTTTGTTCCAGTTGTAACCATCCAGCTACTTGTTCATGCATTACCGAATGCTTAGGCTGCTCAAATCATCCACAATATGCACAGTCCCGTTCAAACTGCCTTGTTCTCCCTCTTTTGATTTCAGCTGAGGGTTTGAAGCAATTCCATTTTCTGGTGAGCTCTCGAGACTATGGTCAACAGCATAGGCTGAAATAGCGCTCTTGATGCCTTCAAAGTATGTCGAGTAGGGGAAATATTCCGCACACCGTGCCTTCCACCCTGTTGAAAAAGTAGGGTTATTCCTGGTAATGTAAAAGTAAGTGCATGCCAAGAGCATCCAGCACCAGTATTGTGCTGTACGAATCTGTTTAACATGCAATGGTTCTAGCTACCCGAATAAATCCTCAAAGCATTGCATCATGCAATACTAAGCACCTAGTGACATACGTATTCATGTAATGTGAATTAAATACCTAACACAGCAACAAAAGAAAAAGGAGAAAACCCTACCTTATTTCTAGCAAAACAATGTAGCATGTAACACAATACAGGTACAACAATTTTGAAACTTACTATTTGCAACATCGTGATCACCAAAGACTGTCTCCAGCAATTTATGAACATCGATACAATCTTGAATTTGCCATTCTTTTACAGGACCAAGCACACTATGCCTGAAAAAAAAACAAGAAATTGTGAACACCCATACAATGCAGCTGAGCAAATAGGCTCTTTTGTTCTTTACCCTGACGATGTAATATTTGTTGAGTCTTCAATTAATTTAATTGCCTCCATCTTCTTATCTGGCTCCAAGAGATACATCATTTCAGCACCAGCTGCTCGGTGCATCAAGGATGCTGGCAAAGAGATATCATCAAGAAAGAGTAAGATTCATGATCAGGACAATACCCACTAAGAAGAGATATGATTAGTCACCATTGTGTTTTTCAAGGAAACTTCTGTTTACTTCAACAAGGGACTTTCCATGTAATTGCCTGTAGGTTGTTCGTACTTGTTAGCCAGATAAATAAATTGGTAATAAACACAGTGATAGAGCAAGTGCCAACTTAGAACCTCATGTCAGGTCTTTCAGCTTCCAAAACATTCCAAATTAGCTTCTCTGAATCAGTCACTGGTCCAGGAAGACTGTTTATCTTGTGGAAGAATTTTATCTGCAAAATAAAGATCAATTAAATAACAACACAACAAATTGATCAGATTTATCTTGAACTAATCAGGTGAAGTATTTCAAAAAGTATCACTAATGCAGTATGATGTCATCCAACAGCTACTAGCTCATTTTGATTCAGATCCCTATCTTCCAACAACTAATAACATTAACCACTGTTGCAGCCTCTAATCACCATCACTATCACCTAATATAATCAAACTGGTGCATTACTTGTGCGGTCACTGGTGTACAAGGCATTACATCAAATATATACAAGCACAGTATGTTGCTCAGAAAGTATCATAAGCAGCTCTGTAAATGTCAAAAGATGCAAACCGAAGTAGCTATCACTAAGCAAGAAAGCACTAAAGGGCCCTGAATCCATAGACTCAAGAAACCATTAACTCGTAATGCAACAATCGACTCCACATTAATTCTGAGTGGACAAATAGAGAACTAGCCTTTTCCCCACTGACTTAACCCAAACAAGAGAAGAAAAAAAACTACCATCAGACTTCAAAATGCACCCGATGTGTGTGGTATGCAGCAATCCTAGTATGCATTGACCAAAAACAAACTCAAAACCAAGGTACAACGCCATGAAAGCACACTGAAGAATAGCATTCAGTTTGTTCTTATCAAAGATATAAGGGCTCTAGGAAGAATTATCAGAACCATAAATTCATGAATTGAAAAAACATAACTCATCTCACTAGCTGTTAGGTCATTAGTGTACTGTAAGAAGAGAATTTATTATGACATGTCACATAATTCATGGAAACAAAGCTTAATGGAAGGTGTAGTTTTTGAAACTTACCAAACAGCGGTGACTGTCTGGATTATCCTCGTCCAATTTAATGAGCTGTTTAACTGCCTGAAAGTATAGATGGATTACAAAAATTAAGGCTGCTGTACAACAGAAGGCAACAAACTAAGAGCATGTAGCGAGTTAAGTATAATAATACTAACGCACATGCTTTCAACTAGATAAATTCAGTATTATATTCATTAACATGCAATGCTCAGGGTATTCTTCTAGTTACTGTAGAAGATGATGCTCAATGATTTGGGGAGCATATAGGAAACAAATTCGTATACAAAAATAAAACCCATCAAGGGTGAACACCCATGTCCATGCATATCTATCACAGTGCTGACTCGCTCCAGACATGTTTAGAAGAGTCCTACTGACAGAGGGAGAGAAAAAGCTAATACATGAGAGAACGATAGAGATAAAGCGTAGCAATGTACCAGAGAGAGATAAGTGTTTCGCTGCTTTTTTTATCTTCACACAAGTTACTTTTCCTTTGCACAAATTGCAAGTGTACAGCTTTTGCAACTTGTAGAGGACCTTCCTTGCATACAACAGTAAGAAGGATCTTCTGTGACCACATACCATAGGTTTAAGCTTATATATACTCACTCTATTTCGAATTAGTAGTTGTCATTCTGCCATTGTCCTAAGTCAAACATTTCTACCTTTGAAAATATGTGAATTATATATTATGAATGTATTTCTCATGATTAATCTAGAAACTTAAATCTTATGATAATAAACTATACGGATTTCTAGAAATGAATGGTTAAAGAAGGAAAGGTTTTGCTTTGGACAAAGCTGGAATGACACCTGCACCCGTGTCGAATGCAGACTACTGCGGCCATGGCACAGAAGCACTGCATGTTACTCCCTCCGTTCCAAATTATAAGACGTTTTGGCTTCTAGATACCCACTTTTTGCTATGCACTTAGATGTACACTATGTCTGGAGAGCAAAAGCAATGTATCTAGAAAAGCCAAAACGTCTTATAAATTGGAATGGAGGGAGTACAACACAACTTTTATCCAGAATTGACCTAGACCTATAATAGAAAAAAGAAGAAAAAAAAACTGTTGAACTCACCACCCACCTTTCTTGGCAATGAAACATGCAGTTTCCAGACTTTGCACATATCTAACACTTTCTTTATACATATGAACTTTTTAAGAATGGTTTCGAATATTCAGTTTCAATTAAATTGCTAGGATAGTAGGCAACAAATCTGGCAATTCTCTGTGATGTTGATACCAGGAAACTGTTAGCTTATAATTACAGATTTTTTTTCTCCAACTATAACTACAGAGTTTCTTCATACCAGGAAACTGTTAGCTTATAATCATTATGTTTATATTAAGAAGAACAACGTATAAATAAAGATAGCAGCGGTGTAACTAGCATCAATGAATTTACATAGATACATATGCCACAGCGTATCAGGATGTAAACAGAGTAACAGACTAACAGAGTGAAATCATAATGAGAGCGAGTAGAGGTAGAGTAGCCTAGGGCAAGATAAGTGATCTTAGAAAGAAATAACATACCTGGAAAGCAAGTAAAACCTTTTGCTTTCTCATGCTTAGCTCAAATGAAAGTATATGGGTCTCTAATGAGTCTGACGAGTTATTCTGCAGAAGCTTCAAGTATTTCGTAGCTTCTGCAAGAGGGTTTTCAATCTGCAAACAAGAAATTGCATAAACCAAGGTAGAACTTCTAGCTAGCACAGATAACTTGTGACTTGTGAGTACCAAAAACTGAGAGATATTACACAAAATATAAGGCCATGCAGTGCACATAAATACCTGGATTAATTTTTCACCATGTGGATCCAGATCAACTGGTCTTGCATGTTGTTTCTTTCCAGATTTTGAACTGTTAGATGAAGCTGTTTCATCCTCCTGTTTCTCTTCAGCCTCCTGGAGGAATATGGGACAAAATCAGAAAACTAGGTAAACATTGATCCTATGTGAGTGTCTGAGATTACCCTTTTAGCACGCGCTTCTGCTTTCTTCTGCTTTTGCCTCAACTTCTTCCTCTGAGCAGGTGGCAGTTTTGACATCTCATCATTCTCCTCCGTAGAAGATTTTGTTGGAGAATCATGTAGTTTCATATAGCACCTGCAGTTTGTGCCAGCAGCATCACCAACTATCCTGGATAGAGGCACAAACTAATGAAAACAAAACACCAGAAGCAAACCATTACCGGATAGCTCCAGCAGCAGCCTTGTGGAAGTATTCATGAGCATGCAAACGATCTTGAAACTTCAGCATAGAAACATATGCTCTAAGTGTCATTTTCCGCAAGCAATACGAATGGAAGTCAAATTGATCTTCAGTCATATCAGCGTAATGCTTTTCAACTGCCAAGAAATTTTTTAGGGCCCGGCCAAGATCACCTTGACGGTAATAGCTCTCCCCAGAAGCAAGCTCATACCTTAAGTGATATATATCATGTAATTAGATAGAAAGTGAACATAAGAGATGGATAGCTGAGGGCAAAGAGCACATACCACATGCACTGCATGTCATGGAGATTATTGTGTTGATCACCATCTTTTGTAAACAAGACAGCAGTCTTCTCAGCAAGGCCAACCTTCATACATCCGAAAAAACAGTTAAATGTAAAAGAGCTTGCAAGTATACACCAAGAAACTCCATTATTAGATACATGGTACGTTCTCCATATATTCCCTTTTCTTGAACCCAGCATTGGCATATCAGAATGGCCTCCAATACACACATTTGACAATAAACTTTTTAAAAATTATAATGGAAGAAAAGGAATTATATGATTCATGGTGGACAAATGTACTTTTTGCACACGGCAAATCTAAATACTTATATGCATGAGTAGTCAAGTTAATAGGTTGACTGCAGTGCTCTGAAGCAACACTGATGAAACAACTATAAATGCCACAGAAAAGTGGTATGTTCCTAATTAGCTACCTGGTCAGCCTGAAGCATCTGCATAACACACTCGCTGTTTAAATAACGATCAGCAAGATCCATGGACCTAGCTTCATCTGCTAATGCAGCTGCTGCTGTGAAATTTCCAGCATGTTGCAATATCTTCCCCTGGAATAAAAGTGTGAGTATTAGCGGAGTTATAAACAGCATGTGACTTAGATATATTAGTATGATATAATCAATTGAAACCTTTAAACCAACATACAACAGAACATACTAAGAAATCATAATGGTGCTGGCAAGATCAGATGGTAACGAAAAACAATGTTGGTTCACTACATGTATATAAATAAGAGATCACTTAAAATAACAGGAGACATTAGTTACATAGTAAACAAAATATGCAGCAAAACTTAAACAAAATGCAGGCGCGTGCATGTGCGGGTGAATGTGAGTGAGAGAAAGACCTTTACTGAATATAAATCGATGACAGTCGGTGTATGTGAGATAGCCTCATTGATTTTATTTAAAGCAATGTCATATTGCCCTCTTCTGTCATAGTGCTGCGTTAGACAATATGGGGAGGAAACATGATTATTCAAGTTCATGATATTTTTCTATACAAAAAAGAGAAGTTTGTCACAAAACATGTAAAATGGCACAGCAAATGCAGACCTGAGAAATCAAAAACAGAGTCCACAACAGTGTGGAAGGAGGCTCCTTCTGTGGACTGCGAAGCAAGACAGTGAAAATCAATAGAAATCATTGGCAATAACTCAGTTACCTCGATTGTTATAATGGCTGCCTTCTTGGGCAATATATTTGTCACAGATTGTTAACAAGCACAATCTTGATAAGTGGGGCAAACAATATCTAGTTACAGCTTGTTGCATTACAGCAAAATGTTGTCTCGCAATTCTGGTATGTGTAAGGAACACGTGAATATTTTGCACAGTTCAAAGACTAAGATCAGGTGCCTATTGATGATTATGTATTTCGAGTTGGAAGCTCCAACACAGGGCATTTCATGTATTTTTTAGGGAGCATTGCCTCTCAGTAAACCATCTAGCCATCACCAAACAGAATATGGTTAAGGCATCAAGTACTCCATGCATTGCAAAATGACACAACAGAATGGTTGGCTAACCAGCAATGAGTTGATAAGCAAGTAAAAAACATGCATTCACAATAGTAGTCGGGCACTAAGGATTACCATCCAGGAAAGCATCCAAAAGTCCTAATTGAATCTTCTATTTTAAGAAATAATTGCTCCAGTATGTTTGCCTGTCAACAGGATTTACAATTCGCATATGAAGTGGCTTGCTGACTTACAACATGACCAGTAAATGAAACAAAGCACAAAATAGTGTTACCTTGCCAGGATGTTCATACAGTGGGCTTAAATCAGAAAATAGTGAGGGCACACCCTGAGAAAAAAGATATGGGATGCATTGCAATTGATTATACCAACCTAATGCTGAATGATAATAAGGAAACAAAAATAAAAATAACCATAGATGAAATACCATATATGTACTATCTGCAAACTAAACTATCACTTACCTTTGTTAATAGAGGTCTGACATAGTTGTCTGCTGCCTCCTTGAACTTCTCACCTTCCAGAAAATCAAGAGGGATACGCTGTCGCACAGGGAAGATGCACAAATTTAGATTCACAGATTCTCAAGTATATGCACTGCTTACTACCAATACATGCAGGGAAAGTAGAGTTTAGGATAAACCAGGCATGTCCATGTCAATGGTATTATTTTTTGTATCACTTGAAAGTTTAGTAGTGAACACAAGAAGATGAAAGAGTATGACAAAAAATATGAAGTCACAATTTAACGTAGTTTATTAGTTTACCTTAACAGCAGATGACCAAGCATACTTTTCTTTAAGTGAGTTGTATAATGCACTTAAGCGCTCAACATCATCAGCAGAATATTGACCATTATCAGAGTATAGGCCAAGGCACTTTTGGACAGCAATGAAGTATCTGAGTGGAAACAGTAAGAATCCATTCATTCATAAGAGTACCAAAAGGTAGGTTATAAATATAATGCCAGTACAAATAACGTTATGAAAGGTTCACAGATGCATGTACTTCCATAGCACAAAAGAAATCCGCTCGTATTTTCAAGATCAGATGTGCTAATCCAATTGATATAATTACAAGACAGCATGGCTCTTCTTTGCCTGATGCCCTTTCCTACTGGCTACTGGTAGCAGTAGAGGTAGATTAATAAGAACATAAATAGGCAAATCCAGTCCCGCGAACAATACACCTTCCATTCTCACTCTACTCAAGGAATGCTAACGTCATTAGAGTGGATGGCAACCCGCGATACACAAAAAAGGAGCAACTACACACTTTGGTGCATACCATAAGCATGTGTAGGGAAGGTAGTGCAACATCAAGCAACATGTTGGAAACATCTAGATCATACTTAAGCCTCCATCCTTGATTCAGCTTAAGATGTTAGCTAAGATAACATTTATCATGGTGGCTCCCCAAGGTTTCAATCAGAACAGAGTAGCCATGTGAGGGTAACACACCCACTCGTAATACATTGCCACCCCAAGTATGGCTGATATCAACCACATATCGTCAACTGTTCAACACAAACTAGTAAGTTTATTTCCCACACATGGGCCTCACGTAAGGAATCAAACAATTCACTGCACAATTTTTCCTTGATCAAATTCAGAACAGTCAATTCGACATTTTGTCAATTCATTCATAGGTCGAGACAAAGGACACTAAACAAATTGATGAAATCGCAATGCCTAAAACCATATATCCGAGTTGAGAAGAAGCATGACATTAAAAGGGAGTGGTTGGTCCATGGCTCCATGGCCTCAATCAACATTGCCAATTTTTGTAATGCCTATGCCTATAGTTCATTTGGTTAGGCTATTTTTCTAATCCTAAGCCAACCGTGGGCTAACAAAACAATTTTGCCTAGCAAATGTTCTGGCAAGGTCAGTTGCAGCACAAGTTGTGTCAAATGTCAAAACCCATACATAAGGCTGAACAGGACACGAGTAACTCACTTGTAGTTATCAGGATTCATAAAAAGCAAAGATCTGTATATGCTCTCAGATTCATCAAAGCGGCCAAGTTTGAACAAGACGGATGCCATTTGTTCTTTGAATGATAGCTTGTCAACCTAGCAGACAAAATAGACATGAACAAGAACAAAACATGATTATTCAGACATCATCTTTATAGATCCCCACCACCACCACATACAAGCAACATAAAATGGAAGGATAGGACTCACAATTTTGCTCTCCTTCTTCTGCATTTCCTCAAGGGCTCTGTCTAGCATCCCACATTCTTCAAACAGTGATATCTATTAAAAAAAGGACAATAAGATTACATGAAATCATGACTGCATCATATATTCATATTATAGATGCAAAGTTAACATCAGAACAATAGCAAGCTAAAGAAATGAACATGGTCATAATATGTGAACCAATGCCATCGAAAATAGAAAATAATTGGGTATTTGAGTATTTCATAACTCACACCACAAGCTTCACACGACATGGAAGGTGGATGTAGAGCAAATGAACAGAGTACTACATGGTGAACATAAACAGACACCGAATGCTAAAAAGTAATACTAAACTAATATAATAAATAAACAAATCTAGATGGCATACAGTTAAAACAAAAGGAAATATTGCATCAAGCCATCAACAACATGCAAAACAAATGGGCACAAGTTTTCAATTAGCATCTAGTAATACAAAATTGGCAATCAAATATTGTTTTATAGTGAAAGCCAAAGTACATATATAGAATAATAGAAGTGTCAGAAGAACATGAGCCAATGCTAAATGTTTTTTTCTAATCCAATACTAACAGAAGAAACTGCAATCCTATTCAAGAAACACAAACCTTATACAGCAGCATTTCACTATGTTCATATCGCTCATTCTCTGGAGGATAATCATCTTCCAGTGTTCCCTCGTATGCCTCCAATACTTCTATTGCCTTAGAAGAACTGCAAGTGACAAGTCAGTATCAGAAATAAGTCAAACAACCACGTTAAGTGATCAATTTTTTCACAGTAAATGCTTTGGCTTAATCATAAGCGTTAGCACGTAGATCATGAATAAATGAGCAAGTTAACCCTCCATCTGATATGAAAGAATATAAACAAAAACATAAATGGTCAGGTTTGGATCATAGAAAAAAATATCTTCAGGCTGTACAGCTCAATTATAAGGTGTATACAAGTGAGGTAGGGACATCTGTACAAACCCTAGACTAATGGACCTTTAGGGTATCTACACACTTAGCAGAAAAGAACACCAATATGCCAAAAAAAATAAACAGGCATATTATACAAAGTATGTTTTCAATGATGACATGGAGCAATCAAATAATTGACATGATAAAGGAATACATGAGCCAAGAAGATTATATCCAGCTCACACTTTAAACCCTGTACTACTTCAATTGCTTACAGCGCACACCCAACAATGTTTGGAATGAAGTTTGCTACTAGATTTTCACCATAGCATATATAGCAATAAAAAATCAGTAGAGGTCAAAGACATATTATGATAAATCATATAAGATTGGTTCTAATCAACATCGATTAGAAAGTGGCATACTTAGAATTCAAATGATGAGCGACCGCAAAACCAATCCAGTTCATGCGATGATTTGGCTTTAACGACAAAAGTTGTTGCCTAGTCTCAACAAAGCCAGACAAGTCCCTCATCTGTGCCTGTGTAAAAGTTGAAAAAAAATAGAGGGCAAATAAAATTATGTTCTTAAAATAAGCCCTGAAGCCTAGATATGCATTATACATTTTAGAAGGATGACAATGGTGAATTCAAATAGCAATCTGCAGTGGTGTATAACACAGTGATACCAACACACATTACAAATTCGGACAGCAGCTATTATGTACTCCCCCCGTTCCAAATTATAAGATGTGTTGGCTTTTTTAGATACATTGTTTTACTATGTATCTAGACATAGTGTATGTCTAAGAGCATAGCAAAAAACAATGTATCTAGAAATACCAAAACATCCTATAATTTGGAACAGAGGAAGTATTACCTTTCTTTAGCGTTACATGTTCGGCAATAAGATAATGAACAAAATCATGTGCTTTGACCCAAATAAAAATGAGGAAACTTCTTAGTGACAATTTCATGATAACAATGAGCTATGCACAGAACATTGAATGAGTCATAGGTGACTGGAATGTGGCACATTTTAGCTGGCAGCAATTCATTGAGGCTACACTTAAGAAAACTATTGTGCCAAAAGAAATATAAATAAAAGACACTTGTTAATTTACACCAACCTGGAGAAGAGACAAGTCACGAAGAATTTCTATGTTATCTGGATCAATCCTCAATGCATTTCTGTAACATTTTATAGCTTCTCTGTATTCTCTATCTGACCGATAAAGCAAACCATAGACATGCCAACAGACATGACTCTTCAGATCATTCTGTGAAAAGTTTAATGTGAGTTAGTTCTGAGTTCTAACACCTGTACCCATGTAATCATCACATCAACAACAGAGAAAATTGGTTGCACTAATTGATAACCTTGAGGCCTCGGCGAACAAGCTCATACGCTTCAGATTTTCGGTCCATGCAGTTTAGCGTCAAACCTTTCATTGATAGTGTTTCTACATGAAACGAGACATAGAGGGATGTTACAAGTGGATACAACAGTATGAGGTAATAATAGAACCAGAACATATCTTTCAACATACCACCATGCTCTGGAAACTTTTTTAATATAGAATCTGCAGCCTTAAGCCCTTTCTTATATTGCTTAGTCTCATAGGATTTCTGTGGGCAAAAAACATTAGCACAATGCTTTAGAGAGATAAACATCAAGAGACAGCTACCATGCAACACAAGTCGCACTGATAATCTGATATTAAGAACAGAACATAGTGGACTAGCTTATATAGGCATCAAACGAAATTATAGGACCCATCAAGAGTATGAACAGTTGAATACTTTTCATACATGCAGAATTTTTGCATGTTAACGACTGAAGAACATAATGAATATCATCCTCGAATACCCAAAGCACTAAAGCACAACAACAGCTACAGTAAATCTCCAAAGCCATAGCCACTTATTACCATCAGCATTGTAAAGCAGCTAGTCCAAAATTTTAGAACCAAGAGGCAAATTAGCAATTTTTTTTTGTTTTTGAAACTTCAACTTAGCTATTTTGATGCAATGCAAAAAAAAAAAAACCTAAAATCATGCCATCATGCTAAGATTTTGAGCCCATCCAACCTATTTACAATGTGCTAATAATGCTAGGATTTAATTATCCATGTCATAGCAAAACTGTGTGCCATCTATCTACTAGGACGCCGAGATTAGAATCCACTTCTTAAAACAATGCATATAGTATCAAAAAATCCATTCAGTTCAGGTCACTACTCACTACAATCAATCAATCAGGTCCTATATGTGTGAGACAACATTAGTCACCAATCACTGTTGGTATGGAATCACTAAACAAGGTGACAGTCATGCACCGTTAAGCACAGCTCATGGCTAAGCTACAAACACTGTTTCCCGAGCTAACAGGCTCAAGCTTGTTTATCACGAGGCTCCCCTGTTCATCCAGTTACAACAAACCACCACAGCTTCATAGAGCAGACTCGAAAACCCAGATAAATCCATGCGTCTGGACACTCCTGGAGCAGCTCGGATCGCCAGCATACCGAATCGAGCACAGCCGGACCACAAAGCAGGCAGATTCGCCGGGGGGACCGGATCGTCTCGATTCTAGGAGGGTGGAGGCGAAGTGGAGCGGGGATGTGGGGTGCTTACGACGATGACTTTGAAGAGGTTGGCCTCCTTGGGCGGGAGCGAGGACCCCATGGCTACGACAACGGCGGCGCGGCGCGGCGAGGCGCGGCGGCGCGAACCCTAGGGCGGGGCAAGGAAGGGGGAAGGGTTTTGGAGTCGCAAGGCGGAGGGTGGGCTGTCAAGCGGTGCCGTGGTGTGGTGCAGACGTGCAGTGTAATGGGAGGCGTAGAGGCATGCGTGGTGCCGTGGCCGCTTCGGCCGCAAGGAACCCTACCCGTCTGTGTTCGGTCGTTGGAACCGGAAAGGAGGCTATTTTGTTCCGGTAGTGGTATGGCCGTATGGGCGTAGGGCAGATAGATTTTCGCGAAACAAAACATGCAGCTTACGGCCTTGTTTAGTTCACCCAAAAAAATCAAAAAGTTTTTAAGATTCTCTGTCACATCACATCGAATCTTTCTCTCACATCGAATTTTTCGTCACATACATAAAGCATTAAATATAGACAAAAATAAAAACTAATTGCACAGTTTAACTGTAAATCGCGAGACGAATCTTTTAATCCTAGTTAGTCTATGATTGGACAGTATTTGTCACAGACAAATGAAAGTGCTACAATAGCGAAATCCAAAATCTTTTGGCCTTGTTTAGATACGAAAAGATTTTGGATTTTCACTACTGTAATACTTTTGTTTGTTTGTGGTAAATATTATCCAATCATAGACTAACTAAGATCAAAAGATTCATCTTGTGATTTATAGTTAAACTGTGCAATTAGTTTTTATTTTCGTCTGTATTTATTATTTCATGCATGTGATCAAAGATTCGATGTGATAGAGAATCTTGAAAACATTTTGGTTTTTTGTTGAACTAAACTTAGGCCTTGTTTACTTCTAAAAAATTTTGCAAAATTTTTCAGATTCTCCATCGCATCGAATCTTTAGATGTATGCATAGAGTATTAAATATAGACAAAAATAAAAAGTAATTACATAGTTTGGTCGGAATTGAGGAGACGAATCTTTTAAGTCTAGTTAGTCCATGATTGGATAATATTTGTCAAATACAAACGAAATTGCTACAGTGTCGATTTCTCAAATTTTTTTAACTAAACAAGGCCCGGGAGCCGGCCAAATCGCCATTTGGGCTTTGTTTAGGGCCTTGTTTAGTTCCGAAAATTTTTTGGTAGCATTTTTATTTTTATTTAACATTTTATTGTTCAATCATGAACTAACTACATTCAACAGATTTATCTCGTAAATTACAGATAAATTGTGTAATTAGTTTTTATTTTCGTTTAGATTTAGTGCTTCGTGTGTGTGCTGCAAGATTCGACGTGACGGGAAATCTTGAAAAGTTTTTGGTTTTGGGTGAACTAAACAACCAAAAAAAATTGTAAAAAGTTTCAGATTCCCATCACATCGAATCTTACAGCACATGCACGAAACATTAAATGTAGATAAAAATAATAACTAATTGCACAGTTTACCTGTAATTTGCGAGACAAATTTTTGAGTCTAGTTAGTCCATAATTGAACAACATTTTTCAAATACAAACGAAAGTGCTACTATTTCTATTTTGCAAATTATTTTGGAAGTAAACAAGGCCTTAGTTCCAAATAAATTGCAAAATTTTTCAGATTTCATGTTACATCGAATCTTGCGATGCATGAACTATTAAATATAGATAAAACAAATAACTAATTCCACAGTTTCCCTGTAAGGCCATCCTCAGTGCAGGTTTCAAGACATGAAACTCTCTCTACTTCCGTGAAACTCTTATCACATCTCTCTTCATTAATACAGTGTTACATCAGCATATTTAATGTTCATGAAACTCCAATAAAACTCCATTGAGACTGGTCTAATTTGCGAGACGAATCTTTAGAGCTTAGTTATTTTATGATTGGACAATATTTGTTAAATACAAACGAAAGTGCCACAGTGTCTATTTTATAAAAAAAATGGAACTAAACAAGGCCTTGATATGACACAGAGCAGAATTTAGGCCTTGTTTAGTTGCCGAAATGAAAAGGTTTCAGTCATTGTAGCACTTTTGTTTGTTTATGATAAATATTGTCCAAATATAGACTAACTAGACTCAAAAGATTCATCTTGCGATTTACAGACAAACTATGTAATTAGTTTTTATTTTTAACTATATTTAATGTTTCATGTATGTGCCGCAAGATTTGATGTGACGAAGAATCTTAAAAAAAAATTAGTTTTTTAATGAACTAAACAAAGCCTTAAAAATTCATTAGCTGTGAGGTGGAGACAGCTAAGCAGAGATTAGATGTTCTCCGAGAAACTGTGTGAGCTAGTGCTAAGGCCTTCTTTACTTCAAAAACTTTTTGCAAAATATAAATAGTAGCACTTTCGTTTGTATTTGACAAATATTATCTAATTATAGACTAACTAGGCTCAAAAGATTTGTCTCATCAATTCCGACCAAACTGTGTAATTAATTTTTATTTTTATATATATTTAATATTCTATACATACGTCTAAAGATTTGATTTGACGGAGAATCTGAAAAATTTTGCAAAATTTTTAGGACTAAACAAGGCCTAAACTCGCCGTTGGTGACGATATTTTCGCTCATTCTCTCACATAGTCACATCCACGTAGGAAGTCAGCTAGCTCCGAGCCTTTCTTTAAGGCCTTGTTGACCTAAAAAAACAAAAACTTTTTAAGTTTTTTCGTCACATTAAATATTGCGGCATATGCATAAAGCATTAAATATAGATAAAAATAAAAACTAGTTACACAGTTTGCCTGTAAATCGCGAGACAAATCTTTTAAGCCTAGTCACTCTATGATTGGACAACGTTTGTCAAATAAAAACAAAATGCTACATTACCATTTTCTTTAAAAAAATGGAACTAATACCACAACAGAGAACATTAGCACCGTAAAAGAGCTGACTTTTTTAAGGCAAGTACATTGGTGATAAGTCATTTTAGCCCTAGCCTTAGGTTAAAATTTTCTTAATCGAGTAATGTATATATTCCTTACCTGCATACAATATTGGTTTAGCTGCACTATCGTGTGAAAGTAATGTTGGTGATCAAGTGGCTGCAAAATAATAGTGGAGTCCGGAGATCATTGATAATGTAGATAGCTAAAGCTATTTTTGGCGTTTTATATGAGTTCTTGTAAGTGCAATCAAGTTCTAGTTGTGGGTTTTGGTGATAATTACCACATAATTAGAAGTTTTGGTTGTCTGTGTTGTTTCATTTGTGAGGGACCCCAATGTGTTTGTATTACCCTTTGATTCTTAGTGGAAATCTCTAGCTAACCTTCATGATTACTTGAGGGAGGAGACCTAAGTGGTCGGACCTTCGTGGTCACCTCAACAATGAGGACGTAGGAACTTCTTAGCGGGGATTGCCGAACCTCGGGAAAAATATCTTGTCTTATTGTGGAGGTAGCATCGACTATCCTTGTTCTTGTGTTCTTCGTGTTCTTCCCCTCTACCCCTTTTCATAGGTGAACAAGGGCCAGTCTACATTTTGGAGAAGAACCGAGTCAAGAGAACTTCAACATCATCCTCCACTACATCTAGGAGAGTGGGGTAACTCTCAGATCTGAAATCAAAACTCATTATACTCTGATTTCGTAGCTCTCTTAGGGTGTCGGTAGTACCAGCAGTTTGCTTCGGTAGTACCGGTTGTCTTACACCAGTAGTACCGGCCTAAACTATCGGTGGTACCGACAGGCATTTAACTTCTGCAACTTGAGTTTTTGAGTTTCAGGTTTTTAGATACGCCTATTCATCCCCCCTCTAGGCTTACCAAGGATCCTTTCAAGTGGTATCAAAGCAAGGTTACCTCGTGTGTGCTTCACCACGTGAGCTATGGAGCCCGGAGGAGGATCGAGCGATGCAAAGTCTACGGAAGTCCGTCCGGAGAAAATAGGCTTGCATGACACTGACACTGACACTGATAGCAGCCGACTTAGTGTGTCGACAGCAAGCAATACCACACTTCCTCATCTCGAGCCTACTGATGGTGAAAGGACTCTCAATGAAGAAGAGAAGAGAGAGAGGAAAGAATCAAGAAAGCTCAAAATAGAAGCGAGATAAAAGAAGAAAGAGCGACAACGATTAGATGAGAAGAAAGCAAGAAAAGTAGCTAGAAGGCTCAAGAGAGAACACTACAACATGACAGCCCCTTTTGCAATGCAAATATGCGTTGCTAAAAGTCCATATATATGTTGGCAAGGTCTATACCAACGCATCTAAAATGCGTTGTTTAAAGTGGCGTTGCAAGGATCTATTGCAACACTTATTTATGTGTTGGTAACATATAGTAATAACCATTGCAAGGCTGCAACACATAATGATAGGTTATAGCAACACTTATATGTGCTTGCACAAACCATGAGAGGACGACTTCTATGGCTTGTTGCAGCATGTAGATTTTGTTTGTTGCAACACTTATATGTGTTGCAAGCAATAAACACTTTGATCTTTAATATCATAATTATTTTTTTTATACAAATAGAGACAATGCATGCACAATTAGTGATGTGAAATGCAAGACTGTTGACGGTCCTTAATGCTCACATTCAACCGTCAACTAATCATGGAAAAGGATCCAAATGCAACCAACACCGAGACTTAGGGTTTTATCTGACAGAATTCCACGAGTTTTGGTGTTTGTCTATTTCTACAGGGGGTTATCAGGAAATACGGAGAAAAGACCCACACGTTGGGTTTACATAGAGATATTAACGTGTTGCGCAATTTTCTATCATCTAGAAGACTCCAGAAGTCACGGGAACAAAGCGGAGGCAGAACGGGGCCTGGCCCAGGGCGCCCGCCCACCTTCTGTGCCCAATCAGGGTCAACTTTGCGGATCGTGCTCCACCGACCTAAGGGATCAAGGAAAACCGTGTGATTAATGTCGGTTTGATCCAACGACCCAGATTCATTTGAAAAGACTATATAAGCAAGGCCCCCTGGCCCCTAGAGAACATACATCTTCTACAGAATCAAAGCTAGGGTTTCAATTCTTCATCCAAGTAGAGAGGATCCCTCTAGTTCATCTAGTTCTAGTTCTAGTTCCTCTAGTTCTAGTTATAGTTAGTTCTAGTTGTAATCTAGAAAATAGAGAGAGAGAAGAGGAGAGCGGAGGAGGAGCCGGGTCTGTCGGATCTTCCTCAACATTATACTTTTACTGCAACTGGTTGATTCTTCATCGTTCTCCAAGTTCTTCAATTCATAATTCCTGAGTTCTTTAATTACTTTTATTTACATTCAAGTTATTTATTGGATTCCCGCTTGCATCAAGTGCTCTAGTCTTTATAACGCTA
>Ga0182004_10000649_pt1 | contig 22406 bp, 19 predicted proteins | sample Sormic07211540_1_FD_120479 | JGI IMG/M metagenome (GOLD analysis project Ga0182004, IMG submission 120479) | Endophyte microbial communities from Sorghum bicolor roots, Mead, Nebraska, USA - 072115-40_1 MetaG | ecosystem: Host-associated > Plants > Roots > Unclassified | place: USA: Nebraska...
AATATATTTTATATATATATATATATATATATATATATATATATATATATATATATATATATATATATATATGATTCATTCTTTTTCTTTTTGCAAGAAATTAAATAAGGAGTTTTATGGTGCCTACTTACTTCGATTAAGGAGGGGTGAGCTAGGCTAAGTATTCTTTTCCAATCATATAGGTAGGTGTAAAATGTGAAAAGGAGACGTGACAGATGACGACTAAAATAGGAAATAGGAATTGAATGAAGTCTGAAGAAGTAAAGAAGATGCTTTTAGATCTGAAAAAGAATTAGGAAACAATCTCGAAGTGCTTAGCAACATATGATGGTATTGATTTGCCCATCAATAGCAAGAACAGTAGGGGCTAATCTGCAAATGCACTAAACCTCATTTAATTTCCAGCTCAGACCTCAGACTTGTAAGCAAACGGCTACAACCAAAATAGGCAGGCATGGAGTGCTAGAGATAAATAAATAATAAAAAATAAGCAGTGCAAAAGGAGATATGAGAGATGACAGAAATGGGAATTGAATGGAGTCTGAAGAAGTAAAGAAGATGCTTCTGAGATCTGAAAAAAGAATTGGAAAACAATCTCGAAGTACTTAGCAACATATCATCATGGTATTGATTTGCCCAGCAATAGCAGGAACAGTTGGGGCTAATCTGCAAATGTGCTACACTTCATACAGTTTCCAGCTCAGACCTGAGAGTTGTATAAGCAACGGCTACAACCAAAATAGGCAGTTAGTAACTGGCACTAAATGCTGAAGAAAAATTAGAATAAAACAAACAGTGCAGAGTACACAACACTCTACCTGGATCCCAATCTACAATTCTCCAGTCTCCTCAACCTCAAGGGCGCCGCCACAGCAAGTCATCTGAGAATATTTTGCTGCAGCCGAAGCGGTGAGCACAGCCGCCGATCCAGGGGGTCGTCGTCGTGCTTTTCGCTGCCTGTGCTTGTGTAGCTATTATTAGGTGGCCGGTGTTGACGGGAGTTGTCAAGATCTTCTCTCCGCGGCGGTGGTGTCGCAATCCAGTCCAGCGCGCTCGCAGTCTCAGGTATATACTTGTTTTCCGTCAGCCCCTCTATCGTCGTCGTCAATCTTCATCCTTCAGTTTTTTGCTCCGTTTAGCTTTCGGCATCTCGGTTTTCTACTTTCCGCTAAGAAGCCCACGGCGCCGGGCACGACGGTCGTGTGAGACTCGTGAGTCGCTGCAACAAACCGAAGAGGTATCTGGCTCTCTTGTCCCAAAAGGCCATAGCTTTTCGTCATCTATCCAGTTCATGAATTTTTGAAGCACTGATGAAGCGCACGGATACTCCAGGAATGAAGTCGTCGTCCGGGAATTCTTCGCTGCCCGGTGCTGCGGCGGACGAATCGGGGCTGGAGCCGTGGCGCGAGCTCTTCCGCGGTCGCGACATCTACGACGTGATCGAAAAAGCCATCCTGGTCGCTGCCACCGATTCGCCGCACGAGTTCCGGCGCCGCCGTGACGGCATCGTGGGGCAGATATACACCGCGCGGACCGTGCCGGCGGTTCCGCAGGGAAGGGCTGCAGGCGAGCGCAGCGGTAGAGCTCTGGAGGTGTCGGATAAGGCCGGAAGCAAACTGGCGAGCTGCACGGTCGCGCCTGCGGAGGAGCCTGAGGATAACAACGACAAGAAAAAGGGCATCGCCGCTGCCCAGCACGGAAATGGCGACGGTGACAATAATACCGACGACACTGCCTACGGTGCGATCGGGATGGAGTGGCTGCAGTCACTCTCGGATCAGATGGACGCAGAAACCCAGGAGATTAATGAGGTTCTACGGATCAAGGAAATCCTCCTGAATCACCCTGAGCAGGTAGCAAACTGGAAGAGTACTCAATTGTAACCCTAGCTTGTGGATCTGAATCATGGATGCATTAATTTGTTGTATTTATCTTACCATAGTTTTCTGTCATTGTTGCGCAGTCAGTTGACAACTTGTTCGATTCACTGAGGAGGCTACAGCTGATGCAGCTCACTGCGGATAAAATCAAGGTACGTATACGTATACGTATAGCTAGGGGGATGAAGCTTGCAAAGCTGCATGCCTTGGAATCGATGTTTTAAATAACCAGCTTTAGCGTCTAGGAAGACTGGGGCTATGCTAAACTAGGTTTAGAGCTAAACACTTCTTTGCCGCTATTAGATGGATTTAGCCCGCTAAATCCGTTAAATAGAATCCCATTTAGCCCACTAATCAGGCGGGGGAACCAAACATGGCTTCCCAAAGTTGAGCAAAGATATGAACTGATGTGTTTGTCTTTTTTTTTTTTTGCAAGGAAAACTGATGTGTTTGTGATATGTATCATGTATAAACTGATGTGTGTTTGTGAGACTATCACTTGGTAGTTGTTGGTATTCATAATATCAGTTCGTCTTTTAGGTTTATATATGTGCAAAATTCCCTAATGTTTAACATGTTTTTGTTCGGCCACTAAATAGGTTTATAGCCCCTGGAAAAACTAGTCACTAAAGATAACAGCTGTCTATTTAGAACACTGAGGCTAGTTTTTCCAGAGGCTAATTAAGCAGACTAAACCATTTAGTCGTGGATCAACAAAAAACATGTTAAATATTAGAAGATTTTACATATATAAACCTAAAAGATGAACTAGATATTATAAATTAAATACCAACTAATAATTAGGTGATCGATAGTGTCATAAACATATCAATTTATTCATGATACATAGCACAAACACATCAGTTCATATACAATTATCTTTTCTTCATAGCTTCCCCAGCCTAATTAGCGGGCTGGGATGCTATTTAGTGGATCAGTTAGTAGCGGCAAAAAGTATTTAGCTCAAAATGGGGATTACCTTAGCCCCAGTTTTCCCCGAGACAAAATCAGGCTATAGCTGACTATATCTAAAACATTGAACTAGCCGCTAAAGATTATAGCCGGCTACTTAGAACAGTGCTTGGAATACATACAGTATAGAGTGCGCATGTTCAAGCATTCGCTATATCTGCACAACAATTTGTACTATATTGTTGCTAGCTATCGTTGGTTCCTAGGTGTTCCAGTGTGTGTGGATGATACATAATTCTTGGCACTTGCAGAGTACAGAAATTGGGGGTGCAATTGTGGCAGTGAGCAAGCACAAGTCACATAAAATCAGGATGCTCGTGCACGAAATCATTAAGTAAGATCATCACCTCAACCGATTTTAAGTGTTAAATTTGATTTGTTTTGTTATATCTATTAACCCCCGTCGAGTCGTCGACCCCTGTTGGAAAAGATTTTTCTAACATGACCATCGACATATATATAGTTTAAATCATCATCATTGTTCATCAGCATTCCATTATTTGAAATAATGTGTTGGAGCACTTTTTTTTGGGTTAAACCCTCCCGCTCCACTGTTTTTTTTTTCCCAAACACCAGATACACCGCGCATTCCCATTATTATTAGTATGGTAATCGATACAGAGCCACAGAGTTTAGAGTAGCAGAAGACACAGTACCAAAAGCACCTGAATAAAGAGAGCCAACAGTCCAGGCAGAATAATAAAGCTAAAGATCTATCACCACTTAATCCATTACACAGCCAGCAAACAGCACCAAATCAGTGGATCCCAATAACCACAGAATGTCGACTCCGTCTGCAGCTAGCACCTCTGTTCTTATTAGCCTGATGATATCTTCGTTATTGTCATCAACCTGTTCTTCCACAGAAGTTATGCACAACTGCTGCCTCTTCGGGGCTGCAAGCATCATGCTAATGGGGATGAACAGCAAGATTATGTTGACGCCCTCGGCGACCTTTTCCTTCATGCCGTCCTTGAAGAGACCTACCAAAATTTAATTTAAGAAGCGAACAAGCTTTTACAGTCACCTCAAGAGGACTGTTGATGTGCTTTTATCAAAGCACATTCTATCAAGGCAATTCCAAATGTATTGCAGAAGTTAGCAAGATATGCATCCAAAAATCATGAGGAACCTGTCACGGACCGGTGGTGCTGGACCCTAACTACGAAGGTTGTAGTCGTGATCGGTAGAAGGACAAGGTTTTTTCTCTTTGCGCCCTATGTTGGAGAGTAGAAGATATGATAGAGACTAATTTCTTTTTTGTTTAATTCCTAGTCACAAAGGCAAATTACATAGCCCTGTGGAGAACAACAATTCTCCTAAATTTTAGGCATAAAGTATGCCTTCCCTAACATACTTAAACCAGGCCCACCTGGGAGTGGGGACCATGCCTAAGGTGCGCCCGTGGCATTCCCATCATGTGATCGGTGGGAGTAATATTCCCCCACATGAAATCTCTCCTCCCTTGTGGAGCAGCTCATCCACAAGCTAGAAGGACGGATGATGCACCATGAAGGTGTCTTCACAAGTAGCAAACACCAGCAATTCACCCTTTCATTGGTGAGCACCTGGCAGACACCTTGCGACAGGCGTGTGCACACTTAGGATCTAGCGACAGGCGTGTGCACACTTAGGATCTGGAACGGCAATGCCATAGTGTGCATGGCTAGAAGGGGTGGAGTGTGTCCGAAGGCGTCAAGACAAATTTCTTGAGTAGGGAAACTTGGAAGATGTTGTGCAAATCCACCCTGGGAGGCAGGGTGAGCCGAATAGTAACATTGTTTATGATCACCTCAACACGGTATGACCCATAGAAGCAGTGTTGCAGCTTGCTGGTAGTCGAGATCTCGAGAGAGGCCAGGGTCTATTAGCAAACATGAAACCACACCCAATCCTCAATGACATACTAGACCTCATGGTGGTGCTTCTCTTAGTCATTCTTGTAGACCTCCTAGACCTGCTCGGACCAGTAGGGGGTCATCTTTCAGCAGCACGTCATGGTTCGCCATGTTCTTAGCCACTATAGTGCCCAAGTCTCGCCTGGTTCATAGGAGCAAATCGAGCGAGGTTCTAGGCCATAGACAACCTTGAATGGAGTGTCATGTAGAGAGGACTAAAAGGTCATGCTGCAAATGTACTCAAACCAAGGTAGCCATGGCATCCACTAATAGATGATCCCATGTTAAGCATCAGAGATACATGGCGATGATCTCGTTTGTTGCCTCAACCTGACCATCCAACTAGGGGTGGAAGATGGTGGCCATGTGGAGCTTGGTGCCACATGGCCACATCAGTTCATGCCAGTATGTGGAGGTAAACACCAAGTCTCAGTCTAACACCATGGACTGTGTGATGTTGTGGAGGCGCACGATGTCACCGAAGAACACATGGCCACCATATATGGGTGGGCAAGTGGAATGAAGTGGCTATAATTGCTAAAGAGATTGACCACCATAAGGATCACTAACTTTCCACCCATGCAGAAAGAGCTTCAATAAAATCCAAGACAATGTCTGCCCAAAGCACCTGTGGAACAAGAAACAACATTAGGAGCCCCGTTGGAGCAACTGTTGATAAAATCCTCAGCACATCATAAAGGTTAGGCATGGGAAAGTCTCAATTAAGCTAGTGGAGAGTGTGTTGTATGCCCTCATGGCAATCATCATGGATAGAGGAGATCAACTCATGAAAGAGGAGCGATGTTGGCATGATGGAAAGCTTGGTGTCGAAGGCGACTAGGCTATCGACGATGGACCATAGCTTGGCCTACTATTTAGCCTAAATTTCATCTTGGATTTTCACCAGAGTCATGGCTTGACCTTGGCGGAGATGGTCAAGGAAGTCAAACCAAGGTGATGAAATGGTGAGGACGGCAACCACCTCCATGTCGAAACATGATAGGTCGTCAACCATGGTGTTGGTGTTTTCTGGTTTATACTCCATGCTGAAATCAAACCCTAGGAGCTTGCCCACACAACGGTTCTAGGAAATGTTGAGATGCCAATCCAATAAATATTTGAGGTTGAAATGATCTATCCTCACTAGAAAATGGCATCCCCAAAAATAAGGCCAATAGTTCTGAGTGGCCTACATCTGGCCGATCAACTCTCATTCATATGTTGCCAAGGAGCAATGTGGGGCACCACCAGTCAACAAAAGAATGTGATGGGTGCTTGTCTTGCATTAGCACTACACCAAAGACATGGCCTTAAGCTTCTATGTCAATAACTAACTATTGCTAAAGTCTAGCAGCACTAGCACCGGCACCATGGTGAGTGTCACCTTTAGTGCCTTGAACATTGTAGTAGCCTCCTCTAACCATAGAAACCTATCAAGTAGGGATATGAGTGTTCCAATGATGGTGTCATAGTCCCACATGAACTTGGGGATAGTATCCTACAAGGCCAAAGAAGGTGCAAATAGCACATGCCGAGCGGGTAGGGGCCAATCTAGAATTGCCTACACCTTAGCTAGATCAATGTCCACAACAGCCTCAGAAATTATGTGGCTCAAGTTGACATGGAGTCCACCTCGAAGGTGCACTTGGACCACTTGATGAAGAGTTTGTGCTGCTAGAGGGTGGTGAGCACCATGCACATGTGGTGGAGGTGATCAGCCCATGAGCTACTGAAAATTAGTATGTCATAAGGAAACTAGCACGAACTGGCTAGGAATGGGTGTAGCACATCATTCATGAGCACCTAAAATTTTTCCAAAGCATAGCGCAACCCAAATGGCATGATGAGGAACTCATATAGGCCATCGTGTGTCTATAAGGATGTCTAGGCCATGTCATCCAGGTTGATGCAGACTTGGTGGTGAGGGCAAGCTTGGTGAAGAACCGAGCATTATGCACTTTGTCAAGGGTTTCATCAACCACCAAAATAGGAAAATCTCCTTGACCATGATGGCATTGAGGGCTCTATAGTCACACAGAAGCGCCACAAGTCATCAACCTTCTTCGCCAATAGAACTGGCAAAGAGAAGGTGGTGGAGCTATGTCTAATCAAGCCCTGGTCTAGCATGTTAGTGCACTAGGATTTGTTCTAGCTCATCCTTGTGTGTGTGTCTGTGTAGCGATAGTGTCTGACAACCATGGGTGTTGGGCCTAGAAGAAGGTTGGAAATGTGACCACGGGATTTAGGTAATGGTAGATCATGAGGCTAGACTAAGAGGGCGACAAAATCAGCGAGGAGGGTCTCTAGGAGGTTGGTGCTAGAGGAGGAATGAAGACTAGAGCTCGCTGATCCGCACCATGCCAAGCTAGTAGACTTGGTGATAGCTATACTAGGGCAATGGTAACGGCTCTGAAGTCCCATAAAATGGGCCTAAGGGTCACAAGCCATTAAGTGCTCAACACCACATCATCATAACTGGCTAGAGAAATGACAAAGAAGTCCACCTAGAATGCCTCCCCATCGATGGAGAAGGGCACTCGCCGGAACACACCTAGACAAGGGACACGCTCGTAGTTGGCCACCCTGACCAACATGTCTCCTCGGTAGCATAGCTAGAGATTAGTGCATGTTGTCGCCTCCTTGAATATGAGGTTGTGCATAGAGCTAGAATCAAGGGCGTGGAGGGTGGTGCTGCCTACTTGGATGCACACTTGCATGCTATTGCTGGTGCCGACACCGGTATCAAGTGCAATAGGATTCGAGGGGTCCGTGTCGACCAGGTTAGTCATCCAAGTCATTGGTGTCACCCAACTCTAATAGAAATAAGCACAGGCAACCCGTACCTTTTTGTGTTGTGGACAAACTTGTCATTGTAGTTGTAGCATAGGCCAAGGTGACAATGCTCCTTAGTCTCCACTGTGAACGGATGCTTCACCTAGCGGCCCTCCATGGACACTATTGTGGGTGCAGCCGATGGATGTGGATTGGTGTTGATAGATGTCTAAAGGGCAGGAATGTCATTGGTAAGGGTGATGATCAGGGTCTTGAGATCATCCCCATCAGTGCCCAACATAGTGGAGGCTGCAGAAGTGAAAGCGGATGACGATGCTGGAGTAATGGGAAGCGATGCCTAGGTAGACCTAGATTGTGATACCAAGAGGTTACGGACCGGCTGCAGTCCACCCTAACTTTGAAGCCTCATGATTGGTAGCGAGGCGAGGTTTGTCCTCTCTACTCCCTATATATGTTAGCAGATGAAGATAGGAATTCCTTTCTTGTTTAATTCACAGTCATATAGTCAGATCACATAGCCCCTTGGGCGACTAACAGTTCTCCAAAATCTTAGGCATAACACATGCCTTACCTAATAGACTTAAACCAGGCCCACCTAGGCATGGTAATAACCATGCCTACAACATGTTGTGGCCTTCCTAATCGGTGATCGCTAGGAGTAATATCTCCCCAATAGGAAAGAAGCCATTTCTTCAACCATATCTAGCATTTCTAAATAGAATCTGGAACACAATTTGCTCCAATGATGCATGCAATTAGCTCCTAGTTGGACCTAGCAACTTAGCACTTAAAAAAGAAATGACAAGAAGTCATTCTCGTTGCAAGCTTCCACTTTCTCGTAATCATGTTATCCTTAGTAAGAACTACATTGTTCTCTAACAGCCACATGGAGTATTTTTTTAGGGATTTTAGGTTTCCAGATATGTTTAAAGGATTGCCCATAATTTATTTTAGTTAATTGTTCATAGGTAGATTTCACAATAACACTCAAAGTTCTTGTCCATCTCCACCTTATAACATCATCAGATCCCAGCAATTAATGTTCTGGAGGGCATGATATTGAATTTTATTATATTGCTCCCTAAGAGAAGTTGGGACCACATTCTAATGTTTAGGCTACCATTACATGTCTAAACCTGAACACTGATTTTTTTTTTCGTTACAAAACTCAAATAGAATAGGGTGCTGATGACGGTCGGCAACAAACCTTGCCAAGCATCAAGCCAAATAAGGTCCTTATCCATTATAGACTTGAATTTTCCTCTGATTCATGTAAATATGCCTAATTTTCGGCAAAATCCATATTGGAGAATCATCATGTCTATGCTTGATTTGCCCAATGCACAATACTTAGGACGAGCATGGTCCTGCCAGATCTTGCCCTACTCATTTTCTAATTTTGACCACCATTTACTTACTAAGCTAATATTCACTTTCCTCAAATTATTAATTCCTAGACCTCCTTTCTTGGCACTTTTGCATATTTAGTCCCTTTGACAAGATGATATTTCTTCTTATTAGCAGTGCTCCCCCTCATATCAAAAAATGACTTCTGTTTTTATCAATCTTATCATGATGGTCTGGAGTAAGAGAAATATAGACATTTGATAATATAGCAGAATTGTTCAAACTGGATTTAATCAGAACACCTCTCCAAGCCATTGTTAGGAAACTACCATGCCATACATCTAATCTTTTAGCAGATTTCTCATAGACGTGTAGCCTGTAAATGATGTGGAGTCTGCTAGGACTTATACGAACCCTTTGTGGGGAACAGACCCAATATATATTTACTTTTTCACTATCATCGTTAATCATCAGTACCTAACATTTAGAAAAGTTAAGTTTCAGCCCAGAAAGCATTACATATATATACAGCAAAAAAATCATGTTTCGAGCCATGTCTTGGTCATCTTTGATGAACAAAATTATCATCTGCATAGGGCAGAATATCCACCCCATTGTCAACCAGGTTCCTGAACAAACCCTCAACAAAGGCTATTTTCCTAGGCATTCAGCACCATTCTACTCAAGGCATCAACAACAAAATTGAAAAGGATTGGGGGAAAAGGGTCATCCGGTGTAACTCCTTTGTGCTAGAAAAGTTGGGGCCAGTCTTATTACTAAACTTGACACAAATTGTGCCATTTTTCGCCATGTGTTCCATCCACATGCACCATTTTGAGGAAAACCCCCTAGGCCTTGGAGTTCTAGACAACAAGTTTCAATTGACCTTGTCATAAGCTTTGTCAAAGTCACAACTTCAAAAACAGCGTCGATGATGGGTCTAAATCTATTTTCACTATTGGTTTTGCCATTCGGCGAGTGAAAGTGGGTGATTATAATAAACTTCATCACCATTGGTTTTAAACTGGCAGTGATAATGGCGATCACCACCGGCCCAACCGACTGTGATAATCACAAAAAAAACAAAAAAAAGATACAGCGACCCAATGACTGAGCACATTTCCATCCCGCTGACACTGCCATGCTATCCACACCATAGTGGCAGTCATTTCCCTCATCGTGGCCTACTAGATCCACATCACCGGCCATATCCTCTCTTGAGCCCATCCCCATCTACCCATCTCTATGTTGGCTTGCTGCCTCCTTGTGCCACCAGCAGCCATCACCGCTGACAAATCTGAGAGACTGAGAGGTCGAAGGAGATTAATAGAGGAGATAGAGCACACCTCCAAGCTAGGGTTTCACAAGACAGGGTCTAAGTGCCATACTGGGGGCACACACCACGTGAGGGCATTGCCATCATCAAAGATGGCCAAACTGGCTACGTGGCCTAGCCTGGCATGAGCTTGGCCAAGGCATGGGTGATAGTGGTCGGGCCAGCACGGCATGGACGGTGCATCGGTCCATGTCGTGTCCTCTCATGCGTGGCTGGTATGGCCCAAGAATGGCTATATAGGCCTCGAGCCTTGTCGGGCTAGCCCATCAGTCCGGTGAGCCTGGCGTGGTCAGATCGGCCCAACAATATTCATAGAACAGAAATCAAATGTAAATTCATTCTTTCACATACTATTTAGACACAAAAAATGAATCCAATCATGTGCTTGGGGGCTCGCGTCTTCTCCTGTGCAAGGACAGGGGCCACGCGCTGCCGCCCACACTAGGGAAGGGAGGTCTAAGGCACCACTTGTGCTAGTGGAGTAGGGGGCATTAGGGTTGAGGATGTCTTGGAGGCTACCTAGGGGATTATATGTTGTGGGCCAACCTTTTTGTCTGGTCAGGCTGAGCTTGGCCTGCACATTGGGCTAAGGTCATAGACTAGGCATGGTCCTTCAATCAGGTAGGGCTAGCATTGGCCAGACGACCATCGGACTAAAATCCTATGCCTTGAGCGAGTCTACTGAGTTGTAGGCCTTTTGGCAAACTATAGCCATCATGGGGCATATGCATCGGGGGCCATGCCTTGACATCACAAGCAGGGCCATGTGCACTGTGCCAGGGCGCTGCCGCCACTGTGGGCCTATGCGTGGGGTCACCACCATAAGTCGCTACATGTCAGGGCCCATGTGCCATGCTGACTAGGCGATGCTGGACATGCGCCACACCATGTAGGGGAACCACTGTCAGGGCCCACACATTAGGCCTATATGCCATGCTAGAGAGAGGGCGATGTCGAAGTCTACTAGCTAAAACTAGGGCATCGCCATCAAGGACCATGAGCCGCACCAAGGAGTAGCCACTGGGTGGGAGGGAGAGATAGGAAGGAAACAATTGTGGGAGAGGGAAGGAGTTAGAGGGACAGAGGAGTAATGATGGCCTAATAGGGTTGTCAATCTATGTCTCCTGCGACAGTCATTCCCATGGCGCCACCTGTGAGTGTAGGCCCCACCTGGCCACTTCAAAGAAACACAACATGAGCTGGTTGGTGGGTAGGCTAGAAGAGGCACACATGGGTGGTCCTATCGTCGTTTTCACTGCTAGATTTCAAACCAACATTGATATATTATTGTCGTCAGTTTTAGTCCAACTAATAGTAAAGATGTCATTGCTAAAAATGATTTATGTAGCAAGTATTGAAGCTTCAGAACAAGGCCAACAAACTTCCTTCTTTTGGTTCCCTCAAGAATTTCATGTAGGGCTAAGATGACATTCATAATGTTTCTATTTTTCATAAAAGCAACTTCAGTTTTATAAATGAGATTGGCAGCTACAGCTTCAAGCTTGAGAGTTAAGGTTTTTGTGAGCCATTCATGAGGCAAATGGGTCTACATTGTAGGATTTTACATGCATCCTTAAGCTTAGAAATAGGCTTATGGTACCAAAATTAATTACCACTACTACACAAATGTTATGACCACTAGTTTCGGGCTTCAGTAGTGAAGGTACGTAGTGGCGCTCATCTTTATCACCATTGGCTTCCCGACACAATGAAACCCATTAGAAAAAACAAAACATATATGGTAACGCCCACTGGTCGTGCCTGCTGGCTAGTCCCTCATCCATACATGCCTGCCACCACACACTGGTTGGTGCCCTCAGCCATCCGTGTCCTCACGCTGCCCACGCTGTCAACCGCCGGGAGGGAGGGCGGCTCCCATGCCATTGCTTGCCGCTACGAAACATCACAGATCCACGTCAGCAGCGAGCCCACTATCTCTCCACCATGAAATCCACCATCTAGGCAGATCTGCCGCCCTGCCTCACCTCCAACACTTGTAAGGCCCACCATGCTCGTGGCCACCCTAAGGTGCACGTTGAGGTCCGCCACTCCCACACTAAGGTCTGCCACTCCAAGTTGGCATAGATCCACTGTCCGTGCAGATCCACCATCTCGCCTCCACCACCATAAAGCTTACCATGCCCACATTAAGGCCTGCTATCCCCGTGCTAAGGTCCACTACAATTGCTTGGCCCCTATGTTGAGGCTCGCCATGTCGAGCGCCAACGCCCACACACCAAAGTGACTGCCTCGTGGGGCGGCCATCGTGCTAGGCCCATTGCATCTAGGATGGGGCACTGCGCTGAGGCCCACTACATCTAGTTAACCCTTCAGAATTAGAAGGTTCAGAATCCATCAGAAGGTCCAGAATTCATTTATCATTTTATAGAAACTCTAGTTAACCCTTCTGAAAAAGTTCTAGGTTCAGAATTCATCAAGGCCAAAATGATGGCAGAAGTATTCTAAAGATTATATACCAGAACAGGGTGCTTATTTTTATTTTCAAGCATTTCAGTTTTTTATAGATGCTAATAAGTTATGCCTGGGCCTGGCACGTTCTAGTCAGCAATGATGTCAAAAGGGGCAAAGTTTTGGTCTATATATACTTGTTCCAATTTTTGAAACATTATCAATAGGATTTCATCATTAAGAACTGAAAATGGATTATGATTAGTAAGGCAATTAAGTACCTTCCAATGCAAGTTTCTTTACTCCCACAGTTTGTGCATGAAACATTTTTTTCTTGTTGGGCACATAATTTAAATAGTGTATGGAACACAGAGGTAGTACTTGATAAATTTACTTTAGAAGATTGTTTTGTTATTTTCTGGTGATATTAAACTATAGACCTCATATGTTGCATGTGCTATCTAGTACCATCTATCGAACTGATGGTCCCTTCATTCTGTGCTGCAGGGACTGGAAAGCTATCGTTGATGATTGGATTGCTGCTACAAAAGCTACAATGGATAGCGATTCAAGTGAGTGTTAATGTGGTATATCTTAGTACTTGTCTACTTGATCATTTCCTTCTTTAGCCATCAGCTTATTAGCTAAATGAAATTAATGTGTAGATAAAGATATGGATATATCGAATGCAATTACCACAGAAGATGAAGTAGGGCTTGCTACTCCACCTATGGACATTGGAGCACTCTATCTTGTGAGCCATGCAACTGAAATCCAAAATGTCTCTGAGGTGCTAACATATATACACATCATTTTGCTTTTTGCTTTTCTTTAAATAAGTGGCGCAAACACATTATTTCTTTGTTCTGTTAGTCAACCTACACTTGACACAATCTTTATTTCCAAATTTGATGTACTTATTCCTTTGACTGTCATGGCAAAAATGAAGTTCCTTCACGGCATGGACGACGAGACGACAAGTAAGTATAATAATATCTTGCTTTCCACTAATTACCTTTTACGAAGTATTTGGTGGCTTTTAACAAAAAATAACAATACACTATTGTAGCAACCAACTTGAGCATGGACAAAGGTGGCGGCTGTCGTCCGAGCAACAGTAGATTTGATGGTTTCAAGCCCTCAAGCAGTACTACGCCATGGAGCAAAGATCCAGTAGTAGTACAAGCATTACCAGCGATCCGAGGGCCGCAACCATTTGATAATGGGAATCCACAGGAGCTGCCAGGAAGAAAACGGAGGCGATCGAGAAACACAAACCCGCTAATAACATTCAAGAAAACACAGGAAGAAGGATCACAAGTCCCTCGTGTGCGCATCAAAGTTAATCACTCTAGTACTGAATGTGCACCAAGAGAACTTGTTGAAAAGACTCTTGTTGAGAAGAAATCCTATGAGGAGAATCAAGGTCCGATTAGTGCTGCGAAGGAGCTGCCGCCAGGCCAAGTCCTTGTAAGTTATACTTCTTTGCTATTGATACATATACAAATTGTTATATGATATTCAATTATTAATTTAGTTGAACATTCACTGATTTTACTGTATGGTTACTTTGGCTCAAGAAAAAGGGGATGCCAACCCAATCATCGGCAGGACCGAAGGTAGGGACATCGAAGAGGAAAGTTCAATTAACTGAAATGGATATAGATGAGACCAAGCACAAGCTACGTGGAGCTTACCAGGAAGCAGAAAAGTGTGAGTCCCTTTTTAGTTATAACGTTCATCCTTTTCATTTTCTGTGGCAATGACATTATTTACGTAGCACCTAACCACAATATATATTGTTTTTCTTTGTTCAGCAAAACAGAGACGTGCAATCCAAGTTATGGAGCTGTCTGACATTGCAAAATCAAGACAGAACCACGTAGTTATCAGGACCCCTTCGACGAATTCAATGAATCCCACCAACAGGACCCACAAGATGAATCGAAGTCAGATAATCAAAAGTTGGGAAAATGATCGATGCAAATGATTATTGTACTGTTAGTATATACATCTTCAGTCTAGATTATCAGCTTTTTGGTGGTCGATGTAAATGATGACTGTACTGTTAGTATTTATATCTCCAATCTAGACTAACAGCGAGATTTTTGGTTATGGCATTTCAGTTGCGTGTAATCCTGCTCAGGTAATGAGTATATAAATTCATCTGAAATGCGAATTGGGGGAAACTGGTGAATGAATGTTTTTTTCCATTTTCTACAAAAAAAAGAGCTCCCAGTTTTATATCCCAAAGGCCAAGAAGAGACATAAATTTTTCTTTACCAACACCTAGAAAATCAGTGCGACCTACCCACACCACACACAAACACACATGCACAAAGACACGCGCGCACACACGCACGCACACACGCACAAAGACGCGCACGCACACACACGCACGCACACACACGCACACGCGCACACACAAAGACACACACACGCACATAGACACACACAAACAGAATCCCACCATATTTTCCTTTGCATGGTACTCTGTATCCATTGCTATAGAAAGGACTTCCTTATGTCAATTGAGTAAAGTAAGTAATCATCGAAGTCCTCAACAGTTCTTGCAAGTTCGCATGTCTCAAGTGGAGTTTCAGAAAGCTTAAGGTCGACTTAACGGATCCTAAGGCAAAGGGGCAAGAAACACAAAGGGTAGGCCACTCTTCCTCTCGGCTTTCTTTGTGTACTATTATAGATCAAAAATAGGATTGAATATGGATTCAAGCCATAGCACAATGCCCCCAGCCCCCGTTCGGGCGGCGGAAAACCTAGCAATCGCAGCTGTTAAGCACCTCCCATCCCTTAGCCTACTGCCAAAGGGAACTATCAGGAGCTCCCTAGGACAGAGGCGCGAGGCTCTCTCGTCCAGGTTAGTTGCGAGCGCAACCATGCAGGGATGATGCCCTACAGCCAGGGTAGTGCCATGGCTTGGCGTAGTGGAAGCGGACCACAGGGTGCCACATAGGCCACACTCTGAAGAATGGAGGAGCCTATTGTTTTGGTTGTCTAAGGGCACCGACGGCGGTGATTTCTGATGCGATCTCACCCTCCCCCACTAAGCCTCCCACCCAAGCTCCATTTCCTCCCTTTTCCTCTTCCCCTTCATCTATAGCTCCTTGGATCTACCAGTCGAGCAAATCCTTGACCTCTAGGCGTAGATCCGATGGGTGTCCGTGTCTTAGCCATGTCGGACAATGCGGATGGCCTGGGTCAGCATGTCACTACCGGGACTATGGTTAGAGTGTCTGCTAGCATGTGGCGATGGCAAACAGCCTATCCAACCAGCTGGTGGATGGGGCCATGGCTAGGCACCACTAGATGCCGGGGAAGGGGCGACAATAGCCTCATGGCATGGAGGCATGGATGATGTGTGACAGCAGATGGCGACAAGGCTAGGGATAGGTGACCACAACGGACACCTTCTCAAGCGTCGATCTGGTGACTTGGTGTTGTGGCTCGTGCCCAAAGCTGGTGTAGCTCAGATCCAACCCCTCTAGTCTTGATCTGGTACTTCCTCGGCTGATCGCATGTTGTCGTGGGTAGATCTATGCAGGGGCATTTGGATTAGGCATGATACGTCTAGTATGAGGGCTAACAACTTCGGCAATCTATGGGCATGGCAACATATGGCTGTAGTGGCCAACATGAGTGTATCCCAAGTTGTGCGGGTAGGGTCACGTGTGGCTGTGGTGACACACCAACGCTAGGGCACAAGAGTGGGGCTACCATCCAAGCGTGGGACACTTTGTTACTGCATGCCTCCCACCATCATGGGCAAGTCCAGGAATGGCTTCACGAGGTGTGGCAATGGCATGCACCCCCTCCGCCCAAGCACAGACACCTTCTGGTGTGCACATACCACCATCGTGGGTGCATCCGACAGCTCCACGCGTTGTGGCAGTGACTAGCACCCACCCTCCGTCCAGGCATGAATGCTTGTTGGTGCATGCTTCCCACCATTATGGGGGAGTACAGGAATGGCTCCGCAAGGTGTGGCGGCGACCGCCACCCTCCTCTGTCCAGGCATAGGTGTCTACTTGTGCACACCTCCCATCATTGGGGCAAGTCCAACAATGGTTCTATGTGGTGTGGCAATGACTCGTACCCCTCCATCTAGGCATGAATGCTTGTCGGTGCGCACCTCCCACCGTGTGGGTGAGTCTAGGAATGGTTGCACGAGGTATGGCGGTAGCCAGCACCCACCCCTTCATCTAGGTGCAGATGACTGCAAATGTATACCTCACACTATCATGAGTGAGTTCAACAATAACTCCATGCTATGTGGCAGTGACCGGCACCCCCACTCCATCGAGGCACAAATGCTTGCCAGTACACGCCTCCCACCATCATATGTGAATCTAAGAATGGCTCCACGAGGTATAGTGTAACACCCCAGTCCATTAGAAGCCTATAGTAGTGGTGTTGTTGGCTCATGTACATGGCCCGCGTAGCACATGAGGAGTTGTTGGTGATGGGTTTAGTATCACCTTAGAAGTTTAGTAGGGTGAGGGCCAACTTATAATCCTTGTCGTTCCAAACATAGCACCTTCAGGTTAACCCTTTTACATGAAGCAAGGATGAATGTGTAAGTGAGGTGCTACGCATATGCAGGCCCATTCCATGTGCAGATCTAGGCCATATAAGCATTTTTTGGACGTGGGTTGTTATATGTGGCGGCAGCCAGCTAAAGATGGCAACGAGGAATTCCTCGTCGAGGGATGAGTCTCTGTCCCCGTCCGCGTGGGGACAAATTTCCCCTGTCCCCATCCCCGTCCCCGAGCGGGGAATTAATCCCCGCGAGGAATCCGTCCCCATTTCAATGACACAGAATAAAAGAGTATACAACCATAGAAGAGTGGATTAGCATAACAGATTGAACACCATAAAATTTCATTCTTTTTTCCAATATAGAGAAGCACCATTGCACAAGCACGCAGTACACACATCAACACATTGTACATAGATCATTGCATTCATAGATCTAGTAGTATACAGATATAGAAGGAAGTACCAGGAGCAGACTTAAATGCACAAGCATGCTACATACATCATTGCACTTACTAGCACTCTGATCTAGATAGCATGAGCAGGCTCAACAAATCTGAGACTCGACATAGACCACATCTCGTTCCTGTTGCTTGCTCGACTGTTTCTAGCTGGATTTGAGCCACCAGTGCTCTCTCTCGGAAGTCGGAACACAGCACAAGAGCAGGCTCGAGTGCTGGGCATGCCGCGAGAAGATGTAAGGGGGTGTCATGTGTGGAGAGTGGAAGGTGAAGGGGAGAGGAGCTAGGTAGAGCCACGGACGCTGATGGCGGTGCTATGTTGCCGCCTCAACTGGAGTCACTCTGGTGCGGGAGATGTGGAAGGCAGCGGCGGCTGGTACCAGGGGAAAGGATGAACGGATATGTTTAGGGTTGGTCACGGTATATATACTTGGTTGCGTGTAGTGGGCCTTTAGATGGGATTTCTTTGTTTGTTTGTGCCTGCTAGCTGCTTGCAGGGTGGGACACGGGGATCGGGGACGACGGATACAGAACCGTCCCCATCCCCGCCAACCCCGACGGGGACTAGATTCCTGCCATTTTAATCCCCGTGGGGATGAACTTGACCTCATCCTTGTCCCCTGATAGGGGAATTCCCCGCAGGGAATCAGGGATCGGGGCCCCATTGCCATCTTTACAGCCAGCACCCTCCCCCTGCTTCTTCTCAGGCATAGGCACTTGTAGGTGCGTGCCTCCAACTTTCATGGGCAAGTCTGACAATGGCTCTGCGTGGTGTGGCAATGACCAGCGACCCCCCACCATCTAGGCCTAGATGCTTACCGGTGTGTGCCCCGTCTATCGCGGGTGGGACAACGGAGCGCTGGCAAAGGTTCTAGGCAAAAGTTCACCATGGTTGGCCGTTCAAACCCTCGGCTCAAGGCTTGAGTGAAAGCCTTGCCAAGCTCATGTGGTGTCACCTCTTTCTATTTGGCTGATGATGGTTACGTTGCGGCGGTGTCCACCTCCCTAGAGGCATCACCATCCAAGAGTTCCTATGTCTTTGTGTTCTAGTTTTTTTTCTCTCTTTTTGGTGTATTTGTAGATATGCCACAATCTTGCCCTTGTGTGCTTGGGCTGTTGTATTGGTTTTAGTCTGATTTTCTAAAATTAACCGGACCGTAGGATTTTTGCCTTGTTCCCTAAAAACGTTGATGATAAATCAATACTATCCAAGCGGAAAATCTCTCCCCTCCATAGCTTGCTTTAAAAAAATTGAAGTCCTCAACCATTGTTTCTTGAATTCCCACAAAATGAAAATTATTTCTCAGAGTAAGGCTTTAAGAGGGTAAAGACCATAAATTTTTTATCCTCCCACAAGAAAAGGACTTTCATCAATTGATGTTCTACTTATTTCTTTTTCTGTTGCACCTGGAGTTTCCCGACGAGAATGACAAGATATCACATGAAGGAGAAAAACTTAGATTTGCCTTTTATTTTGAAGATTTTATCTTTGATAATTGAGGACAAAGTCCTAGATCTCTCTCACTTTTTTCCTTTTTTTTCTAGAAAAAACTCTAGTTAACCCTTCTGAATCAGAAGATTCTAGAATCCATCTAGCTCAAAATTATAGCATAAGAAAAGAAGTATTCTCAAGATTATCGACCTGAACTGGGTGCTTATTATTATTTTCAAGCATTTCATTTTTAGAAGCTACTAGAAATGCTCGCGGGTGTGGCCAGTGTGTGAGCTGTTTGCAACATAGGTGATAGGTGTGCTTTTTTTCCTGTACGATTTGATGTACCAGAGTGTAGTAGGATAATTATTTATTTCAGATCTTTATTTCCGAAATTGTGTTCGTCTTGTACCACATTTGAGATGGTACCGAAAGCCTTCGTCCTTGGTGGGAGCAGCCTGATGAGCCAATAAAACCTCCGGCCATGGATGCCCTACTAAGAGCAATCAGCAAACTATTAATGATGACTCTTTAGATGTGCGATCCAATAGTGTGACTGTGAGGCGGATTCTTGCACTAAGTGAACGGCAGCAAAACCTTATTGGCTAGCATGGTGTGATGATTAATTCAATCGTGAAAGCTTCTCAAATCGACATCCATGTCCTTGGTTTAATTTGATGTAACCTCTCAGCTCAATTTTTGACAACTACCATTTGCTTCTGCACAGTGCTTGTGCATCTTTATATTGTTGTACTGACATAATTGCAATATGAGTAATCTGCCAGGAAGCAAAATATTTTGTGTTTTACTGAAGTATAGTTAGTCCTGTTGCTGCGCACAACTTTGATGGTAAATCTGGTGTTTGAAAGCATAAAATATGTTTTGCTACCATTACAAAAGTTCAACGATATTGTATTTGGATCTTTCTGAAACATGGTTGCACTTAGCAACACTATGCAGAAGATGCACTTTTGAAGTATAGTGTTGCACTGTTGCTGTCGCAATTGTTAGTGGCGCATATGTGCTCTATATGTTGTCAGATAGCCGTAGCATCACGCAATATCACCTTGGGTAGTCGCGCCATAGACTTGAGCGTTAAAGGACGAGACGGCAGGAATTGATAGTTCTTTCATCACATGATTGAAAGCTATCGAGTACCGTGGGAAGGTACTCTCGCTATATATCGACGGCGATGCTGGATCCATACCGGAAATTGATGGTATTGGATTATGGAATATCTCTTAATGATCGTGCAGTCATGCCTACCAATTTGATAAAGAGTTATGGTAACGTATATACTGTGGTAGAACTTTGGGACTCCTTAATTTTTATATACTATTTTTGTCACTTGATTTGTCGACCTATGTTGCAATAACAACTTTAACACTAAAAATGATTGCTCATGGCAACTGGCAAGTATGAATTGATCAACTTCTCATAACACATCATCTGTTGATTAGACGAAGCATGATTCTTACCTAATCTGTATCTAATTTCTTACATCGACTGTTTAGATGGCGATCTTACCTAATATATATTGCATGTGATATCTAGTACCGTCTATTGAACTTTCATATCCCTTCGTTTTGTTTATGCTACAGGGACTGAAATGTTGTCGTTGATGATTGGATTTCTGCTAAGAATGGATAGTGATTGGACTTGCTACTCAACAGCACTCTATCTTGTGAGCCATGCTTTAACTTTCACACACAGAGAGAGATGCATGCACGCACGCGCACACCCACACATCATTTTTCCTTTTCGCTTTCAAGTGTGGCAAGCACCGCTTTTCTTTAAGAGAGTGGCGCAAACATATTATTTCTTTGCTCCATTAGACCAACACTTAAACACCAATATATCTAGCCTTTATAAATTTGATGTACTCATCTCTCTGATTGTCCTGGTGAAGGACCGGAAACGGCGACCAAAGGGGGGGTGAATGGGAGCCTCAAATTTCTTTCGAAATATTCGACCGCTGTCCCAAAATCACCTCAAGTGCAAATGAAATTCCCAAAGCAAAGATACCCAAGCCAACTCGTGACAAGAGCACAAAAGGAGTCCTTTGCAAGGTAGAAACCCAACGCAACAGACAGAACTCAATTTGAAATTCGAACGAACAAACTGCACACCGCGGACTGTCCGCTACAGTACCTTGGACAGTCCGCTACAGTACTGTGCAGTCTGCTACAATACCGTGGACTGTCCGCTACAGTACCTCGGACTGTCCGCAGTGCAAAAATCAGAAACACAAACTTCCTGGACCGACTCTGAGTTTTGGCAAAAATTGAACGGCGGACTGTCCGCAAAATTCCCGGACTATCCGCAGTTCAAAAACCAGAAAAACACTCAGAAAGAGCAGTTTATTTCTGCTCCTGACGAACCCCGATTGGCGGACTGTCCGCGGATCAGGCACGGACTGTCCGTGAATCGCGCAGAGAGGAGAAAATAGGCGATTTCCAATCGCCTCCACCTTCTATCCTTCGATTTTGTGGCCAAATCAACACCAACTGCCACCAAATTTTGTGAACATGATCACAAGGCAGTTGGGGAGCTATCTCTAAGAGATCATTGCCCAATTTGAAGCCAAACAACGGGAAATCGAAAGAATGCGAGAAACACCGGTTTTTCTCCCCGAAAGCTTGATTCGTCCCGATCTATGAGCTCGTGAGGAATTGGTTGATTTCCTTCAGTGGAAAGGCTCAACTCACACCATAGATCAATCCAATGCAAAAGGAACGAGTCAAAACGGTCTCAAAACAACGAATCGAGGCAAGAATAAGAGGGGGAAAAACAAGAACGCGAAGACCACGGGTATGAATCACAAAAACATCTCAACAATCGAATCCCGAAGGACACGAGGAGGTTAAGGCAGTTCGGAGTGGTACCACATGCTACTTTTGGTTGGATCTCTGGAATGGACAAGCCCTTCACCAAACTTTTCCAGAGTTATTTTCCTTCTGCAAGGATACTACTGCCTCAGTCTATATGATCAAATCAATGACATCTCTCTTTGATTTGTTTCACTTACCCCTGTCTACTAAAGCCTTTGAACAATTTCAGAGTCTTCATAATTTGCTTCAAAACTTACAACTTTACACAGATCCAGATCAATGGCACTATGTCTGGGGTTCTAATGTCTTCTCAACAAAAAAAGGCCTACAAATTTCTTATGGGCAATTCTTTGGTGCACCCAATTCACAAGTGGCTCCGGAAATCAACATGCCAAAACAAAAGGAAGTTCTTCTTCTAGCTTTTGATCAAGGACAGGTTAAGCACGAGAGAATTACTAAAAAGGAAATCCATGACTTTACAAGATTATAGTTGTGT
>Ga0182004_10000650_pt1 | contig 22403 bp, 6 predicted proteins | sample Sormic07211540_1_FD_120479 | JGI IMG/M metagenome (GOLD analysis project Ga0182004, IMG submission 120479) | Endophyte microbial communities from Sorghum bicolor roots, Mead, Nebraska, USA - 072115-40_1 MetaG | ecosystem: Host-associated > Plants > Roots > Unclassified | place: USA: Nebraska...
CATCACGCAGCAGCAGGAGCCGTCGGGGCAGAGGCCGGCCTTGCGCGCGTGAACTGATGAGATGACTCACGCAGCAGCCGTTGGGGAGGAGGCCGGCCTTGCGCCGTGAATTGATGAGATGGTTCACGCAACAGCCGTCGAGGAGGAGGCCGGCCCTGCGCACGTGAACCAGATGGCTGTGTGCGGATCCGATCTCGCGGGAGGAAGACGACGAAGTTTCCTTGGGCGCGCGGGAAGGAGCCGCTACGGAACGGGATACTACGATGCGCGGTCGATACGTGCGCGCATATATGAGCGTGCGGAGGGGAAGAATGGCAACTTGCTAAAATTGCCAAGTTAATTTACCAATCTGTTGGAGACTACAATTTCTTGTTTTGCCAAATTTTTAAGAATAGCAATCTCATTTGGTAAACTCTTGGAGATGCTGTTAAGTGACAAAACGGGCCATTGGCGCATAGCAAGCTGTAGGCTGTAGCAGCTTAGGGCGTGTATCAAGCTTTGCCAAGCACAGAACTGGGTAGTATAGGAGAGTTTACAGAAGAACCGGACGAAGAAGCGACGTTACCTCTAAGAAAGCGGGCCATCGTTGCCCTCCAATCGTTGGCAAGACATTCTTATGTTGAAGATCGTTTGTCGAAGAAGCTGCGCAAGTGGTGGAAGGCATGCATATGCACTAGTATGCATGATCAACTTTATAGAAAAAAAAATGCAATTATTAAGTTACAGAAGAATCATTAATTGTAAGCAAACATAGTACGACCGGAAGAATATATATGTATATCTCAATATATGAGACTAATTTCAGAATATGCTGCGTTGCACGTTACTGTCCGGAACCGCGGGAGACTTTGACCATTCCAACAAATACAACTGGTGTACCACGTCTTCTGTACCAGTATCGTCGTCGGGCCCTCCTGCCTACAACTACAATGAAATTGAAGAGAAACTATATCTCAATTTAGGGGTTGTTTAGTTTCTTTTTCATCAAAAAAATTTGGGTTTTAGTCTTTTTTTGCATAATAAAACTAAAAATCATATAAAATTTTTGGTAAACATGTGACTATTCTTCGTTTTGAATTTTGGCTTCAAGAGACAAAAAAAAAACCAAAAAAACCTCAAGAAGTCTTCATGAGAACAATAAGTTTTATATTTTGGATGAAACTAAATACAACCCTAAAAATCTTAATATTTTGTATTTTACATTTTACGGGAAACTAAACATCCCATTAAAATTATACTACTACAGTAGTATATTATACGTTGACGGGTGAAATCAGAGCGCGGAGACTTTTGAGTAGTCTTTTGTGTCAGGGTCAGGGCCCAAGCGCGTTTTTGCCCCCGGTAGGCTGGTACAATTGTAAAAGAAGCACAGGTCATGCCTGGTCAACGTGAGCGAGCATAATTTGCAGAGTACTCCGTGTGACTTTCTTTGGCGTTGTGCTCTCCATGCCTCCATTTCGCCTCCTAGGAGATTCCACAGATTCTTCACGGTAAGGCCTTGTTTAGTTTCGAAAAATTTTGGAAAATCGACATTGTAGTATTTTCGTTTGTATTTGACAAATATTGTTTAATCATGGACTAACTAGGCTCAAAAGATTCGTCTCGTCAATTCCGACCAAACTGTGCAATTATTTTTTTATTTTCGTCTATATTTAATACTCTATGCATGTGTTTAAAGATTCGATGTGACGGGAAATGTGAAAAATGTTGCAAAATTTTCTAGGAACTAAACAAGGACTAAGTATTATTACATTCTTACATTCAAATATTACACCGATGTGATGTTCTCCATTCTAGTCCTTTTTCTTTCTTCTTTTGCTTACTCCGTCTCAAAATATAGGTCATTTTAATTTATCATAAGTCAAATTCTTTAACTTTTATCAAGTTATTATTCAAATACATAAACATTTCTAATATCCAATTGTCCACCACAAATTTTGTCTTTTTTTGCGCTTAGTGTGTATTTCATTAAGATAAAGTGAGACTTACAAGCCACACACACACACCGATCGACCAAAGCTTGCCGCCGAGAGGTCAGCCATGGCTCCGGTAGCGAACCAGGAAAAAAAAGAACAGAGGACCCAAGCGCTTAAGTTTCTATAACAAAAAAAAAAAAGCATTTGGCGAATAAGAGCAACACCCACACCCATAATGTATTTATTTGGTATTGTACGTTAATATATTTTTCTATAAGTTTTAATATATTTTTCTATAAGTTTAGTTAAAATTTAAAATATTTGCTTTTAGAATAATAAAACAATGATCATTTTGATATGGGGTGAGTTATTAACAAAAAGTAGAAACATTAACGTGTACTACCTTTGTCCTAAAAAGAAAATAATTCTAGGTGCATTCTCGATTAAAGTGTTTGAAGTTTGACTAATTATATAGATAAAAATATTAATGTTTGTGACATCAAATAAATATACAACAACAATATGTTTCACGGCAAATCTAGTATACTATTAGTACGATAAATAAAAATTAGTATCTTATATAAATTTAGTTAAACTTGACATATTAAACCCTAATTCTTTCTTAGAATTATATTCTTTTTTGAATAGAAGGAGTATGTTATACCTTAAGGCTTGTTTGGCTGCACACTGATCCACCCCAATCCATATGGGTTCGGAGGTATTGGGATGGATAATTAATTAAATTTTCCACCTTAATACCTTACAATCCATGTGGGTTGTGGTGGAATTGTTTGCAACCAAATAAGCCCTTAGAGCATTTTCAACTGTTTGGCAAAATTCGTTTTCCAATTCTTGTTGTTTGTCAACTTCTAAAATAATATAGAAAGAATTTTTTTTATCTCCAACAGTCTAACAAATTTTGTTTCTAAAAACTCAAAAACTCGCTAACGAAGAGTCCCGCTAAGTGAACGAAGAAACCCGCTAAGTAACAAAGAGCCCCCTGCTAAGCATGAGGAGGAAGACCGATGCCAAGCACGGAACCCACGCGTATATTTGTGCGCTAGACAGAGAGATATGACAAATTGGAAAAGATAGGGAATTGGGATACAAAACTGTTAGAGTGAGAGAGTTTTTTTTTTCATTTTGCTAAAAAATTGTGAATGCTATTAGAGATGTTCGGTTGTTTCTTGTCTCATCCATGGATGTTTTGGCCCCACCCACGGCCCACATGTAAATGGAGCATATATAGAGAAAACGCGGAGGACCCCATGATGCAAATTACTGAATGACCATAGGGGGGAACAGACTAGAATTGGTAGAATAGTTAAAGCCTAGTTAATAATTAGTTGTTATATTAGTTGGGCGTTCTAGATGATTTTGCCGACTATAGAACAAACTATAGATGCGCCGTCTCGACGAGCTTCTTCTCCAGAGATTTTCTTTTTTTTTTGGTTTTCGCCACGACTGACCTGTAAAAGTCGGCTGTATATGGTTAGGTTTCCTGCTCCACACACTGCAAATTCGATCCTATATATCTCAACTGGTCCGTGCGATCCTCGTACGATCCGGTCGTACTTCGCTGAGCGACCGAGGGTCAACAAACAGTTGAAGACAAAGCCATGGGACGGTCACGGTGCAATAGCTGAAGGAAGCTGATATTACATCATCATTGTATGCAATCAACCTCTGTGTTCTGCTGGTCTTAGATCAGGAACTAATCAATGTCTAAGATGAGCTGTGGTGGAGTTATCCTTGACGAACTTCTTGAACGACACGAGGATCGGGGAGCGCACCACGTTCTTGGGCGACACCCACGCGAGCTGCCCCTCGGCGATCCCCTCCTGGATACTTGTGTCCGTAGACCTGATGGTGACCGTGAACCTCTTCGCCTCGTTCACCTTCCTGAACACGAGCATCTCCGGATCCACCGTCACCGACACCGTGCTCGGCACCTCCACCTTGGACACGTACACGGAGACGGCGCGCCCGACGTTGGTCACGACGCGCGTGACATTGACGACGTAGGGCTCCTGGTCCAGGAACGCCGTGATGGACGGGTAGTTGAGGTCCTTCTGCTCCACCACGGCCATCTGCGCGCACGCCACCGGCGGCAGCGGGTGGATGATGGAGTTGATCTCGTGGTCCGAGTACCTGAGCCCACACAGGTAGGGGATGTAGTCCAGCGCCGTCAGGTTGTACACCAGCCCCGGGTTCATGGCCTTCATGGGGTCGACGAACCCGGCGCCCAGCGTCAGCAGGCTGGCAGGGGACCCGTCATGGGCCGCTATCGGCTTCCCGCTGCGGTCCTTGGGGTCGGCCGTCGTTATGATGGCCGATTTGATCGCCGCCGGCGTCCATGTCGGGTGTGCTTTCTTCAGCACCGCGGCGACCCCGCTGAGGTGCGGCGTGGCCATGGACGTGCCGGACAGGACGTCGAACTTGGCCGCCAGTGGATTGGGTGGTGTCATGAGCCCCGCCGGCTTGGGCACGCCGGCGATGATGTTCACTCCAGGGCCCGTGATGTCGGGCTTGAGGATCCCCTGGTTTTGCTTGCTTGGCCCCCGCGACGAGAACGCCGCCACCACGGGGGAGTCGCGGTTGCCCAGCACGGTTCCTTTGAAGATCAGCTCGCCCGTCGGCATGTCCGTGGAGTTCATGTATGCCCTGATCTTCTGCCCTGTCGAGTAGGTCACCTGCGACGCCGGGAGCGCGTGCGCCTTGGGTTGGATCACCGACCCGAACTCCACGATGGTGATCACAACCATACCGGCCGCGCCGGCTTCGCGTAGGGCGGCGCCCATCTCGAGGGAGGTCAAGTTGCCACCGGCGTCGCAGACGACTATCTTTCCTCCGACGTGCTCCGGCGTAAGCACCTTCTCGTCGGAACATGTGCCGTCGCTGAGGTCTCTTACCAGAGGGCGCGGCAAGCTTAGGAAACCCTGTGGCTGGAACAACGACTCGCCGTCGAGCTCGACTCCGTTGCCAAGCCTTACGGAGGCGACGAACCTCCGGTCAGTTGTCGCCGCCGCCACGGTGAGCAGCCACGGCGCCTCGTTGGCAACCGTGGCCGGGTCCGGGCCCATGTTTCCACCCGCGGCGCTGATGAAGATGCCTTTCATGATGGCGGTGTAGCCCCCGAGCGCGATGGGGTCGTAGGCGAAGTCACCGGCCTCGTCGTCGCCGAGCGAGAGCGAGAGCACGTCGACGCCCTCGTCGACGGCGTCGTCGAGCGCTGCCAGTATGTCGTCGCGGTCGCATCCCTTGTCCTCGAAGCACACCTGGTAGAGCGCGATGTGCGCGCGGGGGGCCATGCCGGCGGCCGTCCCGAGCCCGTTGCCCATGACGTTGGCGCCGGGCACGAACGCGCCGGCCGCCGTGCTCGACGTGTGCGTCCCGTGCGAGCCCGTGCTGACGGGCAGCACCGGGTCGTCGACCCCTTGAAACTTCCACTTGGCCGACTCGTAGAACGACCGCGCGCCGATCAGCTTGTTGTTGCAGACGGAGCTGTTGAAGTCGCACCGGCCCTTCCACTTGGCCGGCGGCGGCGGGACGCCCGTCCCGTCGAACGACGGGTGTCCGGGGCTGATGCCGTCGTCGAGGACGCCGATGATGATCCCTTCGCCCATGTTGCTCTTGTTCCACAGGCCGCCGCGGGAGCCTTTGCCGTTGAGCCCGAGCATCTGCGGCGTGTGGGTGGTCATCAACCTGTACGTCTTCTCTGGTATGGCCTTGACGAACCAGTCCATGCCGGCCATCTCGCGGACCTCGTCGACGGTGAGGCGGGCCGAGAAGCCGTTCACGACGTGGCGGTAGGAGTAGATGAGGCGCGCCATGGCGGCCGGATCCTTGTTGAGCTCCTCCTCGGCCATGTCGCACACGGACGCGAGCAGGGACGCGTGCCAGTCCGAGACGTCCTTGAACATGCTCCGGTCGTACTCGTACGGCGTGCGCACGATGATGAGGTAGTTCTTGTGCAAGCCGTGGTCATTGTGGGCGACGGTGGTGCTCACCAGAAGCAAGGCGAGGAAGAAGACGGCAGCACGGAGGGAGACAAGTGCCGCTATGCGCATTGGATTTGGAGGATCGTCCATTGAAGAACAGACTAAACCAAAGAGAACCGATGATGGGCAGCTACAAGCGAGGAGATTGCTAATTATTATCCTAAAAACGGCATTGTGCCTAACTAATGGGAATGATGGGTAACCTTGTGCCTGCACTGCAGGATGAACAAGCTTAATATAGCATAGGTGAGCAGGATTAAGGTTGCTTGCTTGCACGGCCACAAGCTCAGTTGCATGTGCTTCATTTGAGCTCCAAACGTGGAGGAAATGGAAGAGGCTTCTGCACCTCACATTTCTGCACGGTTGTGTGGAGATGCCAGTCTAAATTCAGTCTTCTCTTCAATCTTGATACGTACCCAACCTACAACGAAGGTTTCAATGCGTCGGCAGGAATCATACAGATCATTCTGGCATTCCGGCATGCAAATGCAGCGGTCACCCTAATAAAAAAAAATCATAAAATACAGTTAATCAGGGCACATGCCTGAAAAAGAAAGACAGATCTCCCTAGCTTTGTGTCACGTTGTTTCTGCATTCTAAATTATAATTCACACTAACATTTTTCCAAGTCAAATTTCTCTAATTTTTATCACATTTATAAAAAAAATCATTAATGTCTACAATTTCTCTATTTATTATTTTTGTGAAATTCGCCTGAACTATATTCTATATATACATCAATGTCTACAACCATCAGATTTCCATCCAACAAATCCAAATCTATTAGCACAAATCACAATAGAGAAATTATATATTTTTTGTATGAAAAGACAAGGACGAAACTGTTCACTGAACTATAGGAGATGTGATATTCTATTTCATGTAAAACGATAGCTATCCGTTGGAACTCAGAAGAAGACTACTCATGTGACTTCCTCACCTATATATCTGATATTCTGATGTACAGTAGCTTGCTTCCTAGGAGTAACAATAACACTGTTTTCAACATGTACAGTCCTCTGATTTTCTAATTGTGATAACTACTTGAACCCTCCATCAGAACTAAGCAGAGATGATGGATATCGGACTACGCACGACATGCTCTTCGGACACCCACGCGAGCTGCGCCCCCAAAATTTCAGACTCCAACGCGCTGCCTGGAGCAGCCCTTTCCATGGTGACGACAAAACTCGCCTTTTGGTTCACCTCGTCGAACTGCAATTCTCCAGGAACCACCGTGATGGAGACCCCGTCCGGTGCACTCACGTCCACCCGGTACACCGACCTGGCCGCTCCGACGTTGGTCACCGTCCGGCTGACCGTCACGGCCGGCCCGTCCACCGTCAGCGCGACCATGATCGATGGGGCGTTGAGATCTTTCGCCTCGGTGTTCTCCATCTCGGCGCAATGAACCGCGGGTGCAGGGTAGATGATGCGGTTCACTTGCTCGTCGGTGTAGCCCAGCCCGCAGAGGTAAGGGATGTACTCTTCCGGCGAGGTGTCGTACACCAGGCCCGGGTCGATGGCTTTGGCCGCGTCGACGAGGCCGGCGCCCATGGCGAAGTAGCTCGCCGGCGTGCCTGTCTCGTCCGTCAGCGACGCGTCGGCCGTGGTCATTATCGCGGACTTGATGGCCGCGGGCGACCAGGTCGGGTGGGCGCTCTTTATCAGCGCCGCCACCCCGCTGAGATGCGGCGCCGCCATGGACGTGCCAGAGAGCGACGCGAAGCTTTGGCCGCGCGCCGACCTTGGCACCGCCCCGAGGATGTCGACGCCGGGACCCACGATGTCCGGCTTCATCACGCCGCCGTTGTTGCGGCTCGGCCCCCGCGAGGAGAATCCCGGGATGGTAGCGGCGGAACGAGGAGCGCCGCCCTGCTGTGACTGTGAGCTTGCGCCGACCGTGAGTATCCACGGCGCGTCGTTTGCGACCGACCCAGGCGTGCGTCCCTTGTTGCCCGCCGCGGCGCAGACGAAGACGCCCCTCACGACAGCCGAGAACGTGGCCGCGACGACGGGGTCCTCGTGGAACCCCAGGCCGTCGTCGTCCCCGAGCGACAGCGAGAGCACGTCGACGCCGTCGGCAAGCGCCGCCTCGACGGCGTGCACGACCGAGCCCCTGGAGCACCCGCGCGCCGCGCCCGCGCACACCTGGTAGAACGCGAGGTGCGCGCGCGGCGCCACGCCGGACACCACCACCACGGGGGCGCCAGCAGGCGCGCCGCCCGCTCGGCGCACGAACGCGCCGGCCGCGACGCTGGACGCGTGCGTCCCGTGCGTGCCCGGCCTCGGCGCCGTGCCGGGTCGACGCAGGTGCCGCGTGAAGTCCCTGGCGCCGACGAGCTTGCTGTTGCACGACGCGACGCCGGCGTGCTTGCACCGGCCCCGCCACCTGGTGGGCGGCGGCGGCATCCCTTCGTCGCCGAACGACGGGTGCCCCGCGTCGATGCCGTCGTCGAGCACCCCGATGATGACGCCTTCGCCCATGTTGCTCGTGCTCCACACCGCTTCGTGCTGGCCGCCTTGCAGCGCGAGGGTGTCGTCGTCGTCGTCGTGCAGCGCGGTTGCCGCGAGCAGCAGCTTGGAGGAGAGCACGAGCAGGAGAGCGATCTTTGAGGAAGCCATTTGAGATGGAGAGTGTGCATTTCACAAGGCCGCTGGAATGGACGTGAAGATTGGTGTGGGGGAGGAAGGAGAAGGAGCAGACATATATACGTGCCGAGGCAGTTCGGTGGCGAACAAGCGTTGCCAGTCCTGGGCTAAAACTGAGCTGGCCAAGCAGTTGAGCTCGTAGGTTGTTCAGTTGAAGAAGTTTGACTGTTTGAGCAGGTAGGTCCAGATCATCTGTAGCCGGTGGAAAGGAAACCCAGTTGAAACTCTCTGCTTCAACGTTCCGTGCGGTTGGCAGTTGCAACTGGACTGGGCCATTTTTGGAAACGGCGTCATCGGACGAACTCGTGCCGTTTCCACAGGCCGTAACCGTGCCTGTCTCTCGGGGAAATGTTTTTCGTGTGTCCAGAAATAGAGGGAGAAGCACCGTCCATTTCACGCTTGTGCTGTTCTGAAGCACCAATGCGCGCGGCGCCACAAATGTTACATCACGAATCGAGATTTTTTTAAAAAAAATGCAATGGCGTAACCGGAAGGAGAGGCAGCGATGGAGGACGCGTGCGGGCGCACGACCGCGGCAGTCACGTCCTGCTGGGGCCGGTTCGGCGTGGCGGTGCTGTGGCGCAGGCTCATCAGGCGCATGAGCTGGCCCCGCCGGCGGTACCGAACGTACGTCCTCGGCGCCGGCGGCCTCAACTACGACCCGCTCAGCTACTCCCAGAACTTCGACGACGACGGCAAAGTCTGCGAGTGCGAGCCCGGCTTCTTGGCCAGGTACGGCGCCCTCGCGCGGCTCGCCGGCTTGCCGGGGCAGGCGGAGCCACCATCGAATCCTTGAGCCGTTTGTGCTTCCAGGCGGAGTTGGCTGAGTTATGGCACATCGCATGCAGCCGCCCCGGCCGGCGCAGCGCAAGTCTCCGGCATGAAGAGGCATGGGGTGATGGGGGCAAGGGGAAGCCCAAGAGCCTCGCAGCCGCCTTCCTTGCATTCGCGCGGACTTCCGGCGGCGGCGAGGATATGGGTTACATGTATAATTTTAACTCAGATCTCAGAGTATGTACACATGTACCTATACCTACACGGCTACTCGAAGTATGTTACCATCATAAGACTAAGGCGACTAAGGCCTTGTTTAGTTTCTTCCCAAAACCCAAAATTTTTATCGAATATTTGAACTATGAAACATTAAATATAAATAAAACAAAAACTAATTACACAATTTATCTGTAATTTACGAAACAAATCTTTTAAACCTAGTTAGTCTATAATTGGATAATATTTGTCACATACAAACAAAAGTGCTACAATGGCCGTTTCATAACTAAACAAGGCCTAAACTATCGCTTACATATATAGGTTTGTTTGTTCCCCTTGCTAAATTATCACTTTAGCTAAACTTCCAAACATATTAACTAAAAAGAAGCTAAAATAGTTTAATCTCACTAGTCACTTTAAGAGTAATTAAAATAATTTTAGCTGGCTAAGTTTAGCAAGGGAACTAATTAGGCCCTTAGGCTTAGGCTTGCTTCCCAATCCCAAGTTGCTTGTTTGATTAGGGATATTGAAGTTTAACAGGTACTATAGTATTTTTGTTTTATTTGACAATTAATATCCAAACAACTAATTAGGCTTAAAAATTATATAAATAATCTATATTTAATACTTTATGTATTCGATGTGATAGTCAGTAATGTTTAACAGCCCGACCAAAAAGGGCCAGTCTCAGATTCCCCGGGCCATGCATGCATACACATGTGGATACTGAGCAAACAGGATACAAAACTGGCCATTGTTTCTATATACAAACGAAACTAAAATACAAAACCAGGTTCCCCAAAGCCCGAAGGGAAGTATCAATCACCTTTACCTTTACTGATAATACAAAATTTTCTATGGCCTAGCTCGATCTGAGATTACCCAAAAGATGTACAATATTCTGCAATCCTAATACACAACTTTGTTAACAGCACCCAAAAATTGGATTCTGCGGTAACTTCAACTAAACCCCTCAAAACCAGGCTCCCCGAAGCCCCAAGGGAAGTACCAACCACCTTTACCTTTGCTGATAGTACAAAATTTTCTATCGCCTAGCTCGATCTGAGATTACCGAAAAGATGATGCAATCCTAATGCACAACTTTGTTAACAGCACCCAAAAATTGGATTGTGCGGTAACTTCAACTAAACCCCTCACAGGTCAGACTATCCCAGATCCGCATACCGATGCCAGTTCTGTACTTGCAGTGTTGCTGCACTGCACCATCATCTCATTTCACGATCAAAAGCTCCTCGTGGGAACCTCTTGTTCGGGTTCAGAAAACATTAATGTATTGAGAAACTCATAGGACGTAAAGAATATAGCACCTTGAGACATATACATAGCCAGCCTTGGAATCAAACCCCTGTGAGAAAACATGTCGCTTGATAACTTGCGTACTCACAATAAGGTCTTTTTCAGACAGGAATGAATAATAATTGAAATAACTAGCTTGGTATGCCTCAGGCAAATCTTTGTACCTGTAAAGACCACATAAGCCTTCACGCCGAAAAATTTCTTTTAGTGCATGAACCACCCCATCATACTTGCTAACAGGGTTGAGTGCCTGATTATTAACAGAAAGAAAGCTGAAGCATTAGCTTAGTTAGGAACATTAGTCTGTTGTTGAATGTAAGCTAGTTGTCCGTGATTATAATTCTATTACAAAAAATAGCCAACAATATCCGATAAACATCACAATTAGAAGTCAATGTGGCATATGCAGGTGTCACAGTACCTGTAATTGCACTCGTGTCTTGACAACATCAAATGGCGTTGTACAGAGAGCAGCAGTTGACCCAGCAAAACCTCCACATAAAAGCTGCAATGAACCAAAGGGGTGCAATGTTGGTTTTATCTGTTGTATTTGAGATGCTAGAACAGGTAAATCATCATATAGAGCTGGCGGTTTCTTATTTCTTATTTCTTCTCTTTGAAGCATTGGCTACCAATGCAGGATAGTATTAGAAATGCGCACGTTTTCTACTTCAATTCTAACTAACAAAAACATTTAATGGGTGTATACATGTGCAAGAAATTACAAATGAGAAGGTAAGAGTTAAAAAGGCACAAAGATATTGGTGTATGAATAATGGATGCTAATATCATGCACCTAAAGCATTAAACCGGATAGGGTTACACAGGAAGAACCCAGAAGGTCATCCTTTTCTTTGAACTTGGGCAATCAAGTGACTGATGTAATGTCAAGGTATGGGCTTTGAGTAGCTGCATTGGCTGATACGAATTCTGGATGTGTATGAAAATCACAATGCTTCACCTGAAGTCTGTAGGTAAGGTCAGCAGCATGCAGAAAAATAGAGGAGTGGCATGGTTCTCCTTCCCGCAACTATAAAAGGCGACCCATGTCAGCTGAAGTATGAACCAATGCAGCTACTCAAGCCCATACCTTGGCATTATGCCAGTCACTAGATTGTGCTAGTTCAAAATGCAAGGATGCCCTTCATTTCTGCTTAGCTCTATTTGGTTTTATGCTTCAGGTGCATGAGATTAGCATCAATTATTCAGAAGCAAACATCTTTGTGCTTTTCTTTAACTTATATAACTTTGCATTTGTTATTTCTTATTACACAGGTTTACAGGTGGGCATAAGAATGATGCCTTAACAAGGTAAGGTTCAGAAACTAACCGTTTGGCCAGAATTGAGTTTGGCATCATCAGGTGCTGATTTCAACAGAGACTGCTTCAGACTCTCATAGGCATAAAACTATAAAATTCAAAAAAGGAATCATGTTCTTTAAACACCAGAAACAAATTACCAAATTAAAGAAAAAATTGAATTATTGGACTGGAATGCAAGTACTTCGATTCTGATACCTTTACTATGGAATGTGGGATATTTCTGCAAAGAACAGCACCCCATCCAGTGTATAATGAAGCAATGCCACCCTTTTTGAGGCATCCTACTAAAGCATTCCTGATGGCATGAATCTCTTATTAGAGGATGATGAAAGGATGACATCCTACTGAAGCATTCGTTTTGAAGATATCCTACTCAAGCATTACTCATGACATGAAACTAGTAGATTACTATATTTATGTCTAGAAATGAAGCTTCTAAATACAGCAAATAAACGAATGAACAGCCCAAAAAGAGGCAAGGAAAATTCAAAATGAGTACCAGCAGTTCTGATAATGGGAACCCACTTGCATTTGTTGTTTTATGCATTCACTGGGTGTAAAAACAAAGGATGTTGCAATACTAGAGCAGCCACCAGCAGCACAATGCGCAATTGAATGATATTCCTGTAGAGATGTTAATGTATCAGCATAAAGAAGATTGAATGATATACCATGTAATGACGACAAAAAATTCAGCATAAAACTAACTGAAATTACCTTTGGAAAAACAGGCAGAAGAGCCCCCTTTACTGTTTCATAAGTTAAGGTATAAATAGCAGAAATTGGTGCAGAACAAGCAAGTTTGCTAGCAAGTCCTCCATATAGCCCCATAACACCTTTACTAATCATCAAGCACTAAATTAATATAGAAAATTATAGTTCTCAAAGGGTAACACATAGAAATTGGAAAGAAAATTTAGGTTGTGAAAATTGCTCTCATTGAGCATTACCTCTCTCAACAAGTGTGCGCCTTAGTGTATGGTAGACTGAACTTTGTCCACAACTGTTAGCCTGAATTATCGTTTTCACAGTATCAATTGGATGCAAAGAAACACTGACTGCTGTCCCAGCTAATGCTCCTGACACAGCATGCCTATTTACGGTAACAGCACCATCAAATTGATGCTGAAAAGTTGGTTGGAGCTCTTGTGAACACTTGTCAACAGAAAGCTGCAGACACACATCATCCCTACTAGCACATTCATCTGCATTTGCTGAATTAAGAACAACAGCATCACCCACCAGACAAGACATGTGTTTTGATTCGTCAAGCTGATCATCTGTGCATGCCTCACTGAAAACCTGATTCCCTGGCAATATCCTCACCTCTTTGGCAATTTCCATTTCGTGAACTGGGCAAGCTAAAAAAATAGAATCTTCTTGAAATTTTTCTAGATTGCATTCAGTATTGTGTCGAGAACTTTCACAATCATGTGTACTGCTAGTTTCTTCATTTGAGATAGTAAATAGCTCATTAGGCGTGCTTCTTCTTTGATTCGAATAGCTACTAATGTCTATATTGTTGGAACCAGCACAAATTTCCTCACACATGCTTCTTTTGCTATTCTCAGAAGTCCCAATTTTTTCCATCTTTTCGGTTTGCATAGAGTATATAGTTCCAAATTGCAAATAATCTGCACCTCCAACATTATTTGTGGAATGCATATGCCTCCATGTGAATGATGCACCAACAATGCTATTGAATGGTGTCAGCATTAACATCTTCTTCTTTACCGAAATAAGATCCTCATAAATTTCTTTTGGTGTAGACAAAAAGTTTTGAGATCTCAAACCACTTGAGCTTTCCACACGGCAAGGTGTCAGTATATTTCCTTGTTGATCCCTGCTAAAGCACACAGGATCTTCCCTACTCGAAGTCCCATGAATATCAGATCTTTGAGTTGTGCCAGATGATTCAGGCTGGCCAACAAGATTCCAGATTCCAGTCAATGCAGATACAAACTGGGGAGTGGTCAATCTTCTGTAAGCATATGTTCTGCAAGATTGAGAACTTTGCCTTGATTGATGATTGGCATCTCGCTCCTTAGTAATCAAAGCATCTGGCTCAAATAAATGGTGCTCATCTAATGAAAACCTGTGGTAATTGATTGTTGACTTTGCCGCTTTTGAAGCTCGGCGTGTCGAGTTCATCTTTAACTAGCTTGCAAGGTAGTAAGTATATCAAAAAAAGAGAATGTCCAACCAATCAGCTGCTTGAGATCTGCAGGGAGCAATAATGAACAGAGGGTATTTAGCTCACTGAAGTAGTTCTCTCGAAGCAAAGTCATTTGAGACTTTCAGTGGCTACCAAACGGAGAATATAGCTAGCAAGTAGTTTCTGATAGTAGCACCCTCACCCTAGTAAGACCGAATGTCATGGGCATCAGCAATCTACAAAAACAACCGAGCAAGCAGAAGCAATCCAGTTGCTCGAATAGGATGACAAGCATCTGAAAGCTCAGATAAATAGAGAAAAAAATCACGGAAACTCCGAATCCCCGGTACTCTGCTATTCGGGGCATTTCTCCGAACACACCGTGTGCGTCCCCGAGCGTCTCATCCCCCACATACGCGAGCTAACAATATTACTCGATTCGATACGAGTGGGCACTCGAACGCGTGCGACCATTCGAGTTGGGATCCGAGGGTGCTTACCTCGAGATGACAGCGAGCGAGCTCCTGTCGGTCGCGGGCCACGCTTCACGGGGACGAGGAGGAGGAGAAGGGCCGCGTTCTGCATCTCCTCCGCCTCCGCCTCCCCCCTCCTACTCAAATGGCAGAGAGGTTTATGCCGTCGTGGGAGCCTGGTCTCGCGTCCGCAGCATCTCCATCTCCATGACTCTTCTTGCTCTGCTGTTCTCCAGCTCTTTCGAGGAATCGAGGCCGGCGGCGCAGTCGGTGGGTCAGGGTCTTCGGTTCTTCCCTGCAGGTCCCAGCACGTGCTTGCGGTAACATCGGACGGCTAGGACTGCGCCCTGTTGGCTCGAGAGCCGAATTTGCCAGCTTTTAAGTTGGGTTTTTTTCTCACAGCAAATTAACAAAAAAATACTTTCAGAGATGACTTTTCAGCTAAATAAATATAGTATCTTAAATAATATAGTATACAAATACTATGCAATCCTAAGTTTTCAAATAAAAAACCATAGTATTTTTTTTAAATGCAACCCTTGATGTTGAAACACTCTTTCTCTCCTTTTTCTCTTCTTCTCCATCTCCAACGGTTTTAGAATAACTTTTTTTAAGACAACCAAGCCAAATAGTGACCAAAGAGACGGAGACGGTGGTGATGATGACACCATTTTGAGTGGGCAGAGGGCCAGATCAAGGACGGAGGCGACCATAGCAATAACGATAACACGAAGAGGGGAGAGAAGGAGGTTGCCACGAGTGTGATGTGCGGTGGGCGGTGGGTGGTGGCAACATGTTAGGAGGAGGAGGAAGCTACCAAGAAAAACACAGTAGTTTCATGAGACCCAATTCCATTTTCGCAGTCGTTCATGCGATTCAACCGTGGTGAATGAGAGAACGCGCCTGCATGGACTCAACATTCCCTTTTCGTCCCATTCATTTTTTGTCCTTCTTTTTACTCGTTCTCGAATATATTCCCCCGTGACATGCAGAAATCCATACATGTGCTGTATGCTGATCAGATTCATTCCATGGCAAGACACCTGCACAAACATTTCCTTTTTCTTCCTTTCATTTTTTTTCTTTTTACAATTTTTTATTTTACCATTTTTTACATTTACATATTTATAAGCTATACTACACCGTTATTTTCGTTCATAATTTCATATTTCTGCTAATATGTTATGATGCATCTAAGTGCTTAAATATAACTTATACACTCCAACTTTACATCTAAGTTACTCCTTTTATCCCTAAAAACTTTAACTTCAAATTGTCCTAAGTCAAACGTTTAAAATTTTAGCCAAATTTTTTAGAAAAAACGCTAAGATTTATAATACCAAATTAATATCATTAGATTTATCATAGAATATATTTTCATAGGTTACTCATTTTATGTCATAATTATTGATGCCGTTTTGTATAAAGTTAGTAGATTTTAGGAGTTGAATCTTTCAGGGACAAAGAGAGTATTCATCGAGTCATATATCTAAGTTATATAAACAAGTTATGATAATATAAAATATCAATGTTAACATATACATATGAATTTATTCATCTAACTTATAAGTTATATAAGTAAGTTAGTAAGATAAGTTATCAATGTTGACATGTGTAAAATTTATTCATCTAACTTATAAATTTGTATAAAGAAGTTATTATAATATATAAGTTATCAATGTTGACTTATAATATAAGTTTGTTCATCTAACTTTTACCATATATATAAAAAATGTTTGTGCAGATGTTTTGCCACCACCCAATTCACGCGTAATAAAAAAGGAAGCAAATCAACGGAGCGCGCATGCGTAAAAGGAAGCAAATTATAGTAAGTAAACATACAGGCGTATTAACTCCTAGAATAGCCGTGGGGCTCCTCCAAAGAACCGGTGGCCACGTCTTCCAAAATGATGCTGCCCATTTGATTTTTCATCTTGTGGTCCATAATAAATTCTAGAGCTGATTCAGTTGAATCTGTTTTGAGTTAATTGGTTCTCTGATTTTCTATGTTTGTGTACATTCGTCTCTTGTCTACTGAGGCCTTGTTTAGTTCCCCAAAAATTTTGCAAAATTTTTCAGATTTCCCGTCACATCGAACCTTTAGACGTATGCATGGAGTATTAAATATAGATAAAAATAAAAACTAATTGCACAGTTTGGTTGAAATTGACGAGACAAATCTTTTGAGCCTAGTTAGTCTATAATTGGACAATATTTGTCAAATACAAACGAAAGTGCTACTATTCCTATTTTGCAAAATTTTTTGGAAGTAAACAAGGCCTGATTCTGGTTTCCTGGCTTCGGCTTTGCTGCAGCTTCTTGGGCCTTGTTTAGTTCCCAAGAAATTTTGCAAAATTTTTCAGATTCCCCGTCACATCGAATCTTTAGACACATGCATGAAGTATTAAATATAGATAAAAATAAAAACTAATTGTACAGTTTGGTCGAAATTGACGTAACGAATCTTTTGAGCCTAGTTAGTCTATGATTGGATAATATTTGTCAAATACAAACGAAAAAGCTACAGTGTCGATTTTGCAAAATATTTTGAAACTAAACAAGGTCAGCTAAAAAGGTGCTTGCCTCATTGATGGCGGTCACTGTTCTACCAAATTGGCCGGGGTCCACACCTACAGGAAAAAGGGGACACACTGACCCGCTGTTACTTTTATCCCTTTCGTCTTCCTGGCCTCTGCTTGCTGTGTTTATTTCCTCGGCGCCGTCGCTTCCACTGTTTTCCCCTTTCGTCTGAGCTCGGCGGATCCACGCTGTTCGTGTCCTGTCCGTTGTTGCTTTCGTTCTTTGCTTTGCCTTCTTCTGCCCGGTCTACTATGTTGCCTTGGCGTGGCCGCCGTATTTGCTGTGTCTGTCGGATTCACCATCGCTGAGCTCGCCGTACCACGGTGGGGGCTTTGCCCTTGCCGCCGTGGGCCTATCTGGTGTTCGTACACTTCCTTCTACTTCCAGTTCTATTGCTATGTTCGCTTTATTCTTAGGCTTCTTCTGCTCACAGGATGCGGTCTTGTTGTTTCAGGTTCGTTTCGTCTGTGTGCCAGATCCAGATGACTTCGGCGTCTGCCCGTTGGTGTCTGTCGTTCTTGCTGGGTTGTTAGCTTCTTTGGTTTCTGTTCGTTGGTCAGGTAATTTCTATCTCTTTACATTGGACAGGTTTGATGTGCTTATGTTTGCTTTCATATAATGTATTCGATGTATTAATGTGTTGTTCTAATTTCATATATGTTGCCGCTTTTACCCTTCTTCTGTGCTTGGTGATTAGTTGGAGCTACCCAAAATTTAGGTCACCGTACTTTATGGATTCAGTGTCGTACACGACTTACTTCAGCATTGTTTACTTAGCAGGGACATCCATAGCATTGCTTTCGGTTACACAACCTTGCTTATCTGCATTACAACGAGCACCACCGAAGACCTGCAGCTTCTGCAGTTTATTATAGCATGATGGCATCAAGTCTAGGGCATGGTCTTTGGGCAGGTTTATTACCTGAAAATTGGGAAAAAGATGTTTGCGAAAGAAATTTTGGGATATGTAGGTTCATCTAAAACAGCCACAATCCATTTAGTTGACAGCTAAGTTGTGCCCGACCTTTTTTTTCCTTTGTTCTCCAAATTAAAAAAAAAGAGTATTGTGCGTCATCAGCTCATGTCTTTGTGCATCGTTTATGTTAGCTAAATTGTGTTGTGTTTTCTTTCCATTCGTCATTGCCTGAGGTCATACAAAAAATTGCCTTGCCTTATATTGCCTTCTTATGTTCTGTCGCTACTGTAGGGCTGTCGATGTTGTCATTCTGTTTGTCTTTGTTGTAGTTGGTGTTTCGTGCCTAATACTGTGTTCCCATGCTTTCTCACCAGCTTACAGGCTTGGTTTCTTCGGTTTGGTTATTGTTTATTGCTTGCATCATTTCAGCGCTGCGGATTGCCTAGGTAATTCCTGCCTCCTCTTTTAATCACCTCTGTGCTTATCGTCTTATGCCTTTGTTTTACTCTGCTAACTGATGCACGCCACTTCCTGTCTGTTTTCCTTTCCTTCTTCCTACTAAATAGTTAGCATCAGACATGAATAGTCGATGAGGTCACAGTTTTGAAATTCATCCTTTATACACTGATGAGTTTTTGCTAATTTGCATCATTGTTATGCTGCTCTTATCTTTTGTAACTCCTTTGATTATACAACTGCCATTCGTGGGCTATAATTTTGTTGCGCTGAATTTGTGCTTGGTTCATAAGTAGTTGCAGGAAACATTTAGGTCTATCAATATCCATTTCTAAAATTCAGAGATACATACAGACATATATGCTTCACTTCATAGGAAACATTCAGGTGTATCAAATTTGAGACACTCTATCATTGCAGACCACATGAGGCATAGAAGCTCTTAATGCCCGCGCGCTCACTCAAGCCTAAATTATCTTCCAAACCATACATGGATACCTCCACCATGTAGACCTGAAGCAGCTAACGATGTCATACATGGTCCAGCTAATTTATGTAAAAAGCACTAGACTGTAGTATCAGCTGTTACAACTTTTGTAGTATGTCACATTGGTATTATGGTGTGCATAGGATCCATATATATTATGTTGTTGCTATGTATGCACTACTAATATATATCAAAATGTATCGTTGTGCATGTGTTATCCATGCACAACAGAATCAAACTTATATATGTATGCTCTCTAAATATTTGTTACAAGTAGCTAGGACTTAATATCTCTTTAGTCCCCAATCAAAAGAAATTACAGCTTCTCATTCTTTCTTCACACAAAATTTCAGATTTTTTTTGTAAACTTAATTAGAAGAACCTACACCAACTCAACAGGAAGACTATGAAGCCCATAGCCCCATACTGTATAGCCCACTTAAAAAAAAAAGTTGGTCCTATAGGCCCAACAAAGTAAATAAAAAAAGGACACAAAAAAGGCAAAAAAAAGATAGAACTTTGAAGAGGCTCCTAGAAATTAGGTGAGCACACTGACAACATTAACTCATCCCCACTTCTCCCTCATCCAGACTCTCCCACACATACACCTCTCACTTCGGCGCCATCACCAGACCCATCTTCTTCACCAAGTTATCCAACTCCGCCCCCTCTGCTACCCACCCACTGGCCTCCATAGCTAATCAGCACCACACCTAAAAGCACCCTGTCCAATCCACAGTCACATAGGATAGGCGAAGCAAGATTGTTGCCTGCACAGGATATCAACATTGCAGCTCCAATCTCTATCTCTATCCACGTGGCACCATGGCACCAAGAATGTACTGCGACAACGCCTCAGTCCACATTCTGTACACTTGAATCTACAAGATCGTCGCCGTGCACAAGGTATAAACAACTGAGCCTTTAACATTTCAAAATTTAATCTGTATTCATTTCTAATCTAAAGAAACTAGATCCGTAATATACAGATCAAAGGTTGTTTTCCCTTTTTGTGTTACCCATGATCAAACCAAATAGACCACAGGTTTAGACTTTTATTTCCTACTAATTTTAGCAGAAACCTGGCAATATATGCTTACATTACTGTACTAAAAACAAAATGCATACAAAACTCAATCTACAACACACATTTACTTATGTCACAGCACCGTATATTGACCTGCAACTGATGCAAAATTTATTAGTGACCACACTTAATACTAATGCGAATTACGCATTGCCATCAGCCTCTTATATCAGTAAAAACATATGCACTTTCTCTCTTAGCTAACACATATAAAAGCATTGCTTATTCAGAAATAGTTGCAATACATTTACAGTTGTTCAGTAGAAACACTATTGTTTGAAAAAGACACTTTTCGTTCTACATCACATTGCTCCTTAACCAAAATGAACAAACATGTAGGTCAAAGAAACAAGATGCCAGCATACCAGTACCCCAATCTCACAATAATCGAAGAAGGACAACTTCAACGGGACGAAAGAGATGTGTTTCAGGCTGCGGTCATCTTCGAAGTGCCACCTTCGGCGATGCATATTATAGGACACGAAGAAATCAACAACGCAATACATCAACAACTTCGGGTCGACATAAATGTACAAGACATATCAAAGTTTGGCTCTAATTACTTCATAAAGACTAACTGTCAACAGACAACTGCCCCGATGCTACAGCACACCTTCCTCAAAGTTGGCTCACACACACTAACACTTAAACCATGGAACCCATATTACAACGCCATCATATTTCCTTGTGAGACACAGACCACCAACCTCAGATTCACCAATTTGGCCAATTCTTCCCAGAGAACGCTAACTGTTCAGATTTCTGGAATACCGCCGCATCTCTGCTGTGATTTCACAGTGAACCGGCTCCTCAGTGAAATATGCACTATCCATACCATTTCATTTGAGCCCGCGACACTATCACTCAATTGATGTGCATGGATCACAAACTCTCATGCCTCAAGCAGCACATGTAGCACTTAGCAAGACACCCATGGTCCTCTCCTCAACATTTGGCCAATATGGTACGACACATATGTACAAGAAATGCTTGGCCAACTATCCCCGACAACCTATGATTGGATGCCATCTTTACACATGGAGGTACTGACATCCCCATATATTTTCAGCAGCTTATAAAAGAAGAACACCTCTCTTTTTCCTGACCATCTTCTACTTCACCATTTACAGGTGACACGGATCTGGACACATAGCAAAGACATGAAGCATGACTCAGGTATCCAAAAACTAAACAACTGCACTCATATATAGGTGAACAGAACGAAGTTAACTCTCAGCCATGAGGTAAGTAGATTTACATTACATTACCCGTACAACTAACGCTGCTAACATTCCACACTAACTTATAACGGTAACACTCTGTTCATAATCCTCTATAGGCGGAACGCCACACAATCCGGATACAGACTCATCCATTAGCATTTCAAGCGATGACGAACACGGATGGGAATCAGATTGAAGCATAAACATTGGTTGATGCTGGTGCTTTGGGAGAAGCAACCAAACTGTAAAACCCAGAGCTCTCTTTCCGTGTGAAATATTTTTGTATGTTATGTAAAGTAAGGACCTAACATCTTATGATGCTTTCGTATGGTCAGCACAATCAACATGTACTAAACTTGTTTTAAAAAAATATACTAAACCTGATAACTGCTAAAGTATGTAGTAGTCCTCTCTATAATAACCATATCGTCTATATTATCCTTCCGTACCACCATGGCTGACTCCACGATTGTCTGTACTCGCGCGCAAATGCGCGCGTCGACCACTAGTTCTCCCCTAAATTCTCCGACGGCTTCCAGGAAGAGAAGCAGGTGCCACGTCGCCTGGAATTCTCGTGTCCGTCGGATTTCCCAACGGATGGCCACGGTTCTTCAAAGCAGATTGTTCCGGAAGCCGATTCCGCTGCTTCTCGCCAGATTCTTTCGCTTCTTACCTGCTTCCGCCGCTTCTCGTCCGAATCTATATAATCAAATATATAGGCCAGCTTCGGCTTCTCCTACCCGCTTCTCACCCCTTCCTCTCTCCTCTTCGCGTCTCTCCCCGACGCTGGCAGGAGCGATGGCGGCTCCCGGGACCGGGGCTCG
>Ga0182004_10000651_pt1 | contig 22399 bp, 17 predicted proteins | sample Sormic07211540_1_FD_120479 | JGI IMG/M metagenome (GOLD analysis project Ga0182004, IMG submission 120479) | Endophyte microbial communities from Sorghum bicolor roots, Mead, Nebraska, USA - 072115-40_1 MetaG | ecosystem: Host-associated > Plants > Roots > Unclassified | place: USA: Nebraska...
CTCCCTCCAGCGCTAATTTTCACTACCGCGCTCCCTCCCTCCACCTCCGACCTCCACCGTTGGGCCTCGCCGCCATCCCTTCCGGTGAGAGTGGCCTCTCCTCGATGAGCGGGAGCAGCCCCAACCATGGTTATCGCGAGCGTCGAGCCTCCCGTTCTTGTGGCCATGCGGTAGCGAAATGTTTGACCCAATGACGAGTGGGTCCCACATGTCATTGTCTGTCAGTTTGGATTTGGAGACCTTCATTTAGGTGGTACTGTTGGAGTAGAAGCAAAAATTTTAAGCAATCCAAAAGTAGGGAGAGCACCCAAATGAAAAGTAGAGGCTCTGTTTTGGAAACTACTGCTGAGTTGCTCTTAACAAGGCCTAATACAAAGACCCTAACCGCACGGGAGGATGTGAGCACTTCACAACCACCACTAGTGGAGTAGTGGCCTTCCAAGTGTTGAACTAGTTTCTGTTCGACGCTACAGCGCGCAGTAGTCAGTCACACATCTCATCTGTTTCATGCTAACTAGGAGTAGGAGCTTTCAACTGAACGACGGCTAGTCTATTCTTCCCCTTCCTCGTTGATTTTAATTATTGATGATAACCTGTCCCCGTTCACAGACTCGCGACGAGATCGAGTACGAGGCATGAGTGAGGAAATCAGAAGCCTGTTTGCATCTTTACTATCGCTGCTAAGTGCTGCAAAAACCACATGCTAGTTCTCTCACTCATCAGATTGGTGGAAGTCCTAGCAACAGATAAACCAGCTCGTGATATTCCACGGTTCCGCGATCCAGTTCGTCGGTGTCGGTGTCACGGTGCCCGTGCCCCGGCGAGAGTGCGACACGCCTGGCTGCTCTTTTACCGCTGGAGGAAAAACATGGCCACACCGGGTTCAGATTGCCTTGTGCTGTGGCCGACTCCGATGCCACTGAACTGCAGCTATTTGCGGCGCCAGCGAGATGTGAGCGCCGCTTCCCCACCTCACCAAACCCCCAAGTCCCCCGAGGGTGCTGGAGCTGGAACCACGAACCACTGAGCCAGAGCACCCCGCGCGCGTGCGGTGCGGACGCGAGGGAGATGATGACATCTACGGGGTGGGCCGGCAGAATCTGGGCGCGTTTTGTCCATGGCTCACGGGCATCTGCCGATGATGATCCCCTGTATGTGGCCGGCCCTGTCCCGTGATGCGACGGGCTCCGGGGGCCCCTGTTCATCTCGGCTTTTGCTGTCAGCGAGCTAATAACACAGACAAATACACTTTGAATTTTGACTTTGTAGCATTTTCGTTTTTATTTGACAAATATTGTTCAATCATGGAGTAACCAGGCTTAAAAGTTTCGTCTCGTGATTTACATGTAAACTGTGCAATTAGTTATCTTTTTTATTTATATTTAATGTTCCATGCATGTGCCGTAAGATTCGATGTGACGAGAAATCTTATAAAGTTTTTTGGTTTTTGGGTGTAATTACCGCCGGTAATCTTCTGGTGGCACGTAGCAGTTGTGGGGGATGGATGGATGGATCTCTGCCCAAAGTGCGAGCCCAGGCGGCCGTCACCGAGTGGAAAAAGAGATCGAGATGCCATCGGCGACGTCGACCTGGCCGACGGTGGCAGCCGGGGAGTGGCGTGCGGTGCGTGCGGACCGCGGAATGCACCGTGCGCCAGTGGCATGGCAAGCAGGCAACTTGCAGCCGAGCGTGTATCGCTAGCTTCTCTGGAAACGCAATCACAAAGTTGCACGAGACGACGTCTGAGATTCTCTCAATGCTCTTTTCCGCTTATTCTAATGTAGATAGACCATACTCAGATTCTCTTGTTAGAGAAAGCCTAGGAGGACACGAACACGAGTGTCCTCAAAGTACATACGCCACGGCCCCATGGGACAAGAACTGATTTATCATCGGATCCATCTCGAAACCGAAGCACAAATCAAGATTTAGCAAACTGAATGAAAAAGATAAACAGGCATACTACTTAGCATGTTTTTTCTATGTGCAGAAATTTGTGTTGTATGCACTAACATCACGCATGAAAGTTATGCCGGAGGCATCGTTCTTATGTTTGACTAAATGAACTAACGGACAAATCATACACACAGCACATGTACGTACGGTGTACCTTGGTGTGTACTTTGCCCCGGTCTAATGGAGTTTGAGTGTTCTATATTGCTTTTTTCTTTTGAAAATGTGACAAGTGTTTTTGTCTTTGTCTGGTGTGGTAATCCGGCGATTTCAAAAACGGGTGAATGGCCCGATCAAAAAAAAAAAATAGTCCACTGATTTCGAAAGCACTGCAAAAATACTTGCAAGAACTCAAATACCAGCCTCATCTTCTCCTTGTTACTGTATTAAATAAAAGTATAATAGGCAAATTCCTCATAAAAGAACTAGTGGCAACTGGCAAGAGGATGGAATCACACGGAAACTTTCTACGGAGACCAGTGATCCCTGCGACGCCGAGGCCTTCTTTAGTTCCGAAAAGTAAAAAGATTTCGATACTGTAACACTTTCGTTTGTTTATGATAAATATTATCCAATCATACACTAACTAGGATCAAAAGATTCGTCTTATGATTTACAGCTAAACTGTGTAATTAGTTTTTGTTTTCGTCTATATTTATTGTTTCATAATGTGGCATAAGATTCGATGTGACGGAAAATCTTGAAAACTTTTTGGTTTTCATGATGAACTAAACAAGCTCCGAGAAAAAAAAACAGCCACTAGCACGGCGCCAGTGCCACTAATAGCAAAACTAACCCGCGCACTAACCTCATCTTCTCGTAAACTAATCCCCCGGAAGCGATACGCGCCAAAGCTTTCACCGCCGGCGCCGAGACGGACCCCGGGACCGGGACTTTGTTCCGTTCCGTCTCGCGCTGTCCTCTTCTCTCTCCCGAGTCTCGACCCAAAATTCTCAGCGCCCACTGGAAAGAGGAGAGATTTTTGCGGGAGGAATCCGGCTGCCGGCCTGCGGGTGGGTTATTAAAAAACAACAGCGCACTGGCCTTGGGAATTCCACGGCCTGGAATCTTCTGCCGTCTCGGCTCTTCATCCCTCCGTTCCACGGCCTGTGGTGGGTGTCCCAGTCGCCTTTGATTCCTTCCCCCGTCTTCCCCCCCTCAGATCTGCGATCCTTATCCCCCAGTTCCCCCGTCCTCTCCTCGGCCTCAGTCGGGGAGACGCAGACTCCTGTTCCAATGATTTCGTAGGTGAGGATTGAGAGAGAGTCTGGAGGCTGCCGGCTGGTTTGGTGGCTCAGCCAAGCGGGGCGGTGGTTCCACGCCGTTCTTGCCGCCTGGTGCCGCCGGAGCTTCTGTGTTGAAGCCTGTGTTCGGAGTTTCTGCGTTGAAGGCTGTGTTCTGCTCTGCTGATTGGGAAAAAAAACTGGTTTGGTGCAGATATTTGATGCCGCGTTGGTTCCAGGGACCGGGAGCTGGGTGCTTGTGTGAATTTGGCTTTCCTTTGATCCGATTGGTGCTTAATTTGAGCCTGTGGAGGTTTCTTGGGATCAGGGAGTTGGTCTCCGTCGAAGGAGATTGCTAGCTTGCAGGCTCATAGCCATTGGCGCCGAACTTGCCTGTCGTACGGTCTTTCCTGTGCCAGAGTTGAATTTGGCGGAGAAATTTGCTGCTGTGAAGCCGCTTTAAGCTATTACCTTTGCTAACCTTTCCATTCGAAGGCTTGACCTTTTGGGTTCCGGAGCTGATTGGTGATCGACGGGTCTTGGAGTGCCGGTCTATACCTGCGTTATCAACAGGACATTTCTGCAGAAGAAAAGTTGTCTCCTGTGCAGATAGCCGGATACTGCTTTGCTAGTATATTAAATTGCTTCTTGTGTTTGAACAAAGATTCTGTTCAGCCAGAAGACAGTGCTCTTCTTTATATCCTGTCCGGAGCACAATACAGTGCTCCAAATCCATATCGGCGTACTAGGAGTGGATAAGGATCTTTGCCTCTTGGCGAGTGGAGCGAAGCCATGGATGTGCCTACGCCTCCCAGCCGTACCAGCTGCAACAGTAACATCAGCAACATCGGCAGCCCCATGCAATCTTTTGATGATCCCTTTGGTGTTGCTGCCATGACGAGCTTTGATGGATACTCGGAGCTCTGCAGCCCATCAGTTGCTGATCACATATTCTCGCTGCTGAATGACCCCTCGGCTGCGCAACAGATGTTTGCCATGTGGCCATCCTTGGGATCATCTCCGCGTGCTTCTGCTGCGAGAGAAGACATGCCGTTTGACACCTATCCTGGACCTGTGGACGCGGCAGCATCACTTGCTCAAAGGATTAACTCAGCATCAGCATTGAACCCAACTGGAGTGGACATAGGGCTAAAAGACTCAGATGGGCTTATTCCAAATAATGGTTCACAGCAAGGGAGTAACATCATTCCAAGGTCCGTTGGCAACTTTCTTGCAGACAGGATGCTCATGGCGCTATCTTTGTTCAGGAAGTCATTGAGCGATGGTGTTCTTGCGCAAGTCTGGATGCCCATTGAGCACAATGGTCGTGTCGTGTTGAGTACATCCGAGCAGCCCTATTTACTTGACCAGGATCTTGCAGGTTACAGAGAAGTTTCTAGAAGTTTCTATTTTTCAGTTAAGGAGGAGCCTGGTCTGCACCTAGGGCTTCCAGGGAGGGTCTTCATATCCGGGGTGCCAGAGTGGACCTCAAGTGTTATGTATTACAGTAAGCCAGAGTATTTGAGAATGGAGCATGCTCTTCTTCATGAAATACGAGGGTCACTTGCTATGCCAGTTTATGATCCCAGCAAGGGCTCTTGTTGCGCTGTTCTAGAACTTGTCACGAACAAGGAGAAACCTGATTTTGATGCAGAGATGGACATTGTCTGCGATGCCTTGCAGGCAAGTTCTAATTTGTTTTAGACTCGGGATATTTATTTAGTGACATCAATGCTTAATGTTAAGTTGAAGTACCCATAAGTAGTCCAAGCAGCTCTGGTATTTTTTATATAACATTTACTCTTGGCTAGAGTTTTCATTTGTCAGTACTCTTATTATTTTTAACTTCATCCATCCCAAAATATATGGATATCTGGTTTTGTCCTAAGTCAAACTATTCCAAGTTTCACCAAATTGATAGAGAAGAGTATTAGCATTTACCACATCAAAGAAGTGAATATGCAAATGTATTTCGTATTGGATATAATAATGCTCATTTGATATCGTGATTTGTAAATATTGTTGTTATTTTCTATGGACTTGGTCAAACTTTGGATAGTTTGACTTAGGATAAAAGCTGAAATCCTTATATTTTGGGACGGAGCGAGTATATAAGCAATTAGTTCTGTCGAAATTTTACTTCAGTTGTATAAAAGCAATCCATATATTTGATACTTATCCCATTGCTATTCTGTAGGCTGTGAACTTGCAGACAACAACAGATCGTGGCAATCAGAAGGTGCCACTCTTCACTTCTAAAATGCTCCATGTGACATCTCTCTTGGTCTTGTACTTTTTACCTACTCATGATCAATGCATGCATTGTCTTTTCATTTGCAGGTTTACTCTGAAAATCAGAAATCTGCTTTTACCGAGATTTTGGATGTTCTAAGAGCTATTTGTCATGCACATATGCTTCCTTTGGCCCTTACGTGGGTCCCTACATCAAACAGCATCACTAATGGTTTTTGTGTTCAAAAGAATATTGGGGTTGATTCGCAACCAGGAAAAGCAGTACTTCGTATCCATGAAACGGCTTGTTATGTTAACGATGCAAAGATGCAGGGGTTTCTTCATGCATGTGCTGAACGTCATCTTGAGAAAGGGCAGGGTATTGCAGGCCGAGCCCTTAAATCCAATCTTCCATTCTTTTCGCCTGATATAAGAGAGTACAGTATCGAAGACTACCCGCTTGCACACCATGCTCGTAAATTTGGTCTGCATGCTGCTGTAGCCATCCGGCTGAGGAGTACGTACACCGGTAACGATGACTACATACTAGAATTTTTTCTCCCAGTCAACTGCAAGGGCTGTGGAGAGCAGCAGATGTTATTAAACAACCTTTCCAGCACAATGCAAAGAATATGCAAAAGCTTGCGAACAGTTTCTGAAACAGAGATTGAAAATGTTAGAGCTACTGCACCAATGTGTGAGAAGACTAATGGAAGTTGTTTACCAACTGGTAACTCTGAAAGTTCCTCACATGAGGACCAGCCAATCACAGAATCTGCATTCCAGGATCTATCTTTGGGTGACAAACAAGGAGACAGAGAACCTGACAAGGTGCTGCGCTATCATGAATATAAGTCATTCAAAATTGTCAATTGAGACATATAACTTTTTAGACACCTAGTCAGTAGTATCTAAACCACTTAGATGTCTTGTGCCATGTATTGCAGTTCTTCTCAAGATGGACTATATTCAGTTTTCATGCTAGTAGATTCTAATGTGTGCATTTTTTATTTTAAAATATGGAACTTTTGTTATTGCACCCTGTTGATGAGAAACCTTGTCATCTGCAGGCACGGAGTAGCTCAATGCGAGTTGCAGAAAAAAAACGCAGTACATCTGAAAAGAATTTTAGTCTGGATGTTCTTCGCAAATACTTCTCTGGGAGCCTTAGGGATGCTGCAATGAGCCTTGGTGGTGAGCCCTACTAGATTGTTATGAAGTCTCAGTTAAATCTAAATATTTGCTGTGATATTCACAGTATTGAAAATAATGCCATCGCTATAGCAGAATTTCTTAGGTTAGGAGATTATGAAATGTACTACTTCTGACATTTGCCCATAAACACCATTGCAGTTTGTCCAACGACTTTAAAACGAATATGCAGACAACATGGAATTTCCAGATGGCCATCTCGAAAGATAAACAAGGTCAATCGTTCATTGAAGAAGATTGAGAAGGTCATTAAATCTGTTCATGGTGTGGATAGATCTTTGCAGTACGACCCTGCTACTGGGTCGCTTGTTCCAGCAACCTCTCTTCCGGATAAGATGCCATTCTCTGCTTGTGATACATTGCCTACCTCATCTGTTGGGAAAACAGTGGAGGAAAAATCTAGCCCAAAATCAGAACAAGATTTGTCTTCACCTGATGGATGGCAAAGAGAAGCTAGCCAATTTCATGTCTCCAGTATACCAAAAAGGGATGGTGACGAAGTTCAAATGCTGGCAAACAACAACAAAGGCAGCAGAAACTATGCTTCTGGTATTGCAAGTATCACACCACATTCAAACTCTGAAGACACACAAGGTCCTCTGTGTCCCATTGTTGCTGTTAATTATTTGCATACTGGAGAACCATGCTACATCAATTCTCCGACCTCCCTCCACCCAAGCATGGATAGCATTGAAGGCCAAACAATGGGAATGAACTCGCCATTTGTACAACAAGCAGATGTCACTATGGTCGATGGTCATGACACCAAGGAGCAGACCCACCCTTCCACCTCTGGCATGACTGATTCTTCGAGCGGCAGTGCCTCAAGTCAGCCTACTTTCAAGGGGAACCCAGGACACACCCTCCTCAAAGATAGAAGCAGCCCCGCACTGACAGTGAAAGCTACCTACAATGGCGACACTGTGCGGTTCAAGTTTCTGCCAACAATGGGCTGGTACCACTTACTGGAAGAGATAGCAAAGAGGTTTAAGCTGACGACTGGAGCGTTCCAGCTCAAATACAAGGATGACGAGGACGAGTGGGTGATCCTGGCGAATGACGCTGACCTCCAGGAGTGCATGGACGTCCTGGACTCGATCAGCTCGTGCAACATGAAGCTGCAGGTGCGCGACCTCCCCTGCCTCATCAGCAGCTCAGGCAGCAGCAGCTGCTTGCAGGTGGAAGCGCATAGCTCATGACAGGACCGAAGCCTAGGTTATCGCCCATAGCCTGTTGTAGTAGGTCTAGTGTTCTGTTGTTGCCGTAGAGGATCCATGTTTATGTTCACGCGATGTCGCCTTATGGAATGTACAAATGGCGAGTGTAAAAAGAAAAAACGGGAGTGTAATACTCGCTGCATGGTTGAAACAATGCCGAGAAGGTCTTGTCATAATCTGTTGCTGGTTTCGAAAGCCATGGTAATGATCTGTTGCCATTAAGATGAAGGTTTAAGATGCAACACCAAGTTTCTGAACTTGCTGTTTTCCAAACTTTCAGTCTGGTTCATCCGGACCTGTTGGGTCTGTACTCTGTATGATTGATGGTTTGCTGGTATCCCCCGCAGTGTTACAGAACCATGTGGACGTGATGCAGTCCGGAGTCGATTTCGAGAAATCTTTTCTCCGATCTCCTGCAAGTGACAACCTGACATCCTGACATTTGGCTTTGATTGCCCGGGGGTGGAGGTTGCTTTCCAGTAATCCAGTCCAGCACAAGTCGCAGCGCCTGGGCGTGCCGCTGAAGGCGTGGAACGGCTCGTGAGTCTGGACGGGAGAGCCACTGTTTGTATTCAGATGATCAGAAGTCGTCCAACTGGGGAGAATAACAGCTCGCCCTCGCCGTCAGGGGAGAGCAAGCTGCAAGCACACGGCATCTAGTGGTATCAGGCTTATCTGCTACCAACGGCGCGGCTTTGCAGAACGTTTCCGTGGTAGGGAACGGCTGGACTGTCAAATTCACGTGAAACAGGGGAGGATTTACTACTGTGTGTGAAGGTGGTTTAATCGTGGTGGAGAAGAACTCGACTGATCGAGGAGCTGGAGTGGCTTACAGTCACAGCGCAGTTTGGGTCACTTGTGCACGATATTTTGAGAGTGATTGGACTTTCAAAACACAATGTGTGACTACGCATGGCTCTCCTTACGTGCAGCTTTGTACTTTCTCCATCCAAATTATAAGTCATTCCAAGATGGAGTGTCAAAGTATTTCAAATTTGATCAAATTTATATAATAAAATAATAACATTTATAATACCAACTAAGTATCATTAGGTTCTTCATTGATTATATTTTCATAGTATATCTACTTGATCTAATAAATCTTTATAATTTTTTTTATAATTTTGATCAAACTTGAAATGCCTTGACTCTCCAAGATTTTTGAAATGCCTTATAAGTTGAGATGGAGTATACTATATACTCTAATATCTCCTTTTTCAGCACATATCTCAAAATAATGATACAAAGCCTCTCTCTAAAACCACACAACGTGTGTGCGTGTAAATGTTGGGGGCGGAAACTGATTACATAATAGAGCCAGTTCTACTTGTCATTTAGGTTACCAATTTTCTTCTCAGAGCGCTCTTTGCACGACAGGGGAATGACTGAGCGTCGTCTAGTCTAGTAAACCAAGCACGATGTCGAATTTATTTACCAACAAAAAATAAATAAAAAGCTGGAAACAGGACCGGTTAGCCTAGGGGACGGTAGTGGTTGCTGGGCCTTTAGTTCGCAAATGGCCCACTATAAGCGCTTGGGCCGACGAAATCAGAAAAACCAACAAGCAACGGTACCCCACAGCCACAGGCAGCTGAGAATCGCTGGACCGGGAGTCCAGAACACGTCATCACAGTCGAACCGCGGCTAGTGTCTTCTTCGCTGTCCCCTTCCACGCATGCCGCTTGGCAGACAGCCCTGAGCCCTCTCTACCCGAGCGCTTCGCCTACCAGTACGGCCGCCGGTATCGCGAGGCGGCGCGAGAGATAGCGAGCTCGATCGATTGCTCGGACCGACCAGCTGCCTGCCTGCCTGCCCCATGTCCGTGCGCCGGTACCGCCAGTCTGCGAGGACCAGCAGCCAGGACCCAATGATCCGGCAGGCCGGCTCGGTTCCGTCCGGCCGGACAAAGCGGTCGCCTCGCTTTGGCACTGCATGGCAGGCCATGGCGACGATCTTTTGACCGACCGATGCCAACGCCATGCTAAAGCGGTGGCGGTCTCTTCTCTGTGCAAGATCTCACGGGTTCTGAGCAGAGTCGGACGGCGGCGAGCAGCGGCCGTCACGCGCCATTTGGCAGTTTGGAATCAGGGACCTGGCGCACGTACCGGCGCTCTCCTGGTTTCCTGGACAAGGAGGAGCGCAAAGCCGCAGAGTATGCATTTGCATATGCTTAATGCTTGAAAACTGAATCAGAATTCATTTGCAGGGCCTGAACTGAAAGTACTGAACACTTCTTGCCGCCATTGCATTTTATCCCAGAGCTCCAGCCTCCAGATAATCAGCATTACCTGCCTGATAGCTGCCCTGTAACCCAATTTTAGTCTCTGTACCCTGCTCTCGAGCACCCGTTCACTTGCAGAAGCAATTACCTCTAGACCATGGCGACTTCAAAAATGCGTGGAATCGGAACCAGATGAGCTCCGATCTCCATCGGAACTAAAGACCAGCCAAATCCAACTGCCGCGCTGTCAGTCAGTCCGTCCAGCCTGCAGAGAATATCACCGGATGATGGCCGGGCCCTCCTCACCGGTGGTCCATTGGTTCCATCGGCACCAAGGATAGATCGGCCGGCCGGCGGCATCCATCGATTCCACGCTGTGTGCCGCCTGCTTTCGCGACATGCTTAGAGCGAGCCTGCATGGTTAGCGTGACAGTGCAGCGCGCGGCCGGCAGGCAGGGTCGTCTAAAGCTAAAGCCCATACGCATGATGATCCTTTCTTTACTCTCGCTAGCAGCGGCCTAAATAAAGCGCTCGCGGCAGGCATCAAGCGTCCGAGCGAGCCATCATGGCTCCTTTCTCCTCCTCTGCTGCCTTTCCCTGCCGGCCGGCCCCCGTTTTTACACCTCCCAATCGATCCACCATGGCTACTCTGGCTAATAGTGGCTATCATCATGAGTGGTTCTGCTGCCCACCGGCGATTATCAAATTTCAAGTATGTTCTGCACGCATGCATGTAGCTTAATTAACTGGCACTAATTGTTTTGATTCTAATAGCCTCACCGGACCTACAAAAAACACTCTCAAGACATGTACACGTACGTGTGCCCAATGTGTAGCTACAAACATTTCTTTTATATAGAATTGAGATTAATAATCAGAACGAAATAGATAGATTGGAGCATAGTAGTGTTAGGGGAAAAAAGAGGAAATGAAAGCGAATCATTGACGGTGGTTTCAATCTTTGTTGCCTTGTGGCTGAAGATTTTTTCCGAAAGATCCCTTTTGGCTGAAGATGAGAGCAAGAGCTGGACACGTCTTTGGAGCCAAGCATGGCTTGAGTTCCAACAGCTTATATAAACTAATTTAGGAATGGTTGGAAGCAGGTTAGTTCAAAGCTTAATTAGATTAGTTATTCTCTTCCTCAGCATTTGCTAGCCACGCATATGCATGTCGTACATATGAACCTACTCGAAGCAGCATAGGGCGTGTTTTGTATTCCCTTCCTGTTCCCCTCGTACATCACCAACCATAGACATGATATCTTCTTATATAAATCAAAATCGCCAACCTTTATCTCTTGAAATAATCAGCTTGGTTATAAGAGTAGTCAATAGAGTCTAAACCCATAGAGTGTGCGCCTATCTTTCTCTGTAGTTGAATATTGCAAAAACCACCTATGTCACCCCGATTTAATTTTATATTACACCCCATAAGATATTTCAGACAAGTGAGCATGCAAACACAAGGTTGAAATGTGCCCTTATGGTTCGATTTGTGATGAGTCATTTTCAACGTGATCCATGGCATGAGTTAGGTCATGCAACATGTCTCTTGACTTGTGATGCGCATGTGTGGAGCCTGAAGGCGGTGGTCGACGGTGAGAGGAAGGTCAAGTAGACACGTGCCGTGCCGATGGATTCGGAGCGGTGAAGGGCGAACGTGAGGCTTAGACCGAGGGATTAGGAGGCCGGGTGACCAGCCACGGTGGCTGACATCTGGGACATCGACAAGCGCAAGTGTACATGAGAGTGACCGTATTGACCGAGTCAAGACGGTGGACATGCGAGTCGAGCAAGGCTCAGGAAGACTTGGTGGATCGACCGGTCGAGGATGGCGGTGACATGTGTCGAGTGTCGGGGACGTGTATGGAGTACGCTACTCGCGACTGGTTTGATGGTTTGGGCCTCAAAACCATCGGTGGCGGGTTTCACGGGTTTGGGCCTCAAAACCTGGGTGGTGGTTACGAGGAGGAATGAACGACACGTGGCGGCATCGAGGAGTTCACGTCTAGGTGAAGCTATCTCATGAAGGGTACGGTGGTTGTCAAATGAAGATTACTTAGGGTTGGACCATTACGCCCTCGGGTTAGGTGGTTCAACTCAAAATATCTAGGGACAAAACTGAGAATGTGTAATAGTCCTGTTTAATTGGATGCGGGAGCCCCCATCTCCCTCACCTCTCCCATTTTACATTTTGTGTCACCTCTTTAGGTTTTCCCTCCCCTTGAGTTCTTGAGTGAGAGAAAGGTCCACAAATCCGCAAAATTATGTAAGCACTCAGATTTTTCTTAGGAAAGGAGGTCCAGAATCCTACTTGTGTCCTACGGGATTCGACAACAAATCTCATTCATCAATTGTGTTCAAGTTCTTCGCGTTCTTGCCCTCTCCCTTCTCGTTCTAGCCTCGATCTGCTGTTTTGAGACTATTTTGATTCATTCTTTTTGCGTTGGCTTGAGCTATGACGTGAGTTGAGCCTTTCCATCGAAGGAACTCAACCAATTTCTCACGAGCTCGCAGATCGGGTTGATTCGTGGCTAGGGTTTAAGAAACCCCTTTTTCTCTTCCCATTCGATTTCCCATGGTTTGACTTCAAATTCGGCGATGACCTCTTAGAGGTATCTCTCCTACTGCCTTGTGAACATGCTTAAAAAGTTTGGTTGCAGTTGGTGTTGATTTGGTCTCAAATCAGGAGGATCGAAGGAGAAGGCAATTTGAAATCGCCAGATTTCTGCTCTCTGAGCGATTCACGGATAGTCTGGGCCTGACCCGCGGACAATCCGCCAATTAGGGTTTGATAGGAGTAGAAGCTGTTCTTTCAGTGTGTTTTATGGTTTTTGAACTATGGACAATCCGGTGCCAGGTCACATAGTCCTTTGTTCACTGTGAATCAGTGTCCAGAACTTGGTTCACTCGGCGTGTTTTCTGTTTTTTAACCGGCGGACAGTCTTACAAGTTCTAGTTTTTTGCCGTTTCTTTGAGGTTTGTTTCTATCGGTGCTCGAATACTTTTGGGTGTGCCTAAGACTCATGTGTATCTCACGTCTTTGGTGAGTGGTTGTTTTGGGTTGTTTGTGAGCCAATGGCTAAAACTTTTGAAAGAAATTTGAGGCTCCCATTCATCTCATCCTCTGGTCGTCGTTTCAGGTCCTTCAGAGCAGGCTCCGAGTAGCGAGTACTAAAATATTTAAAGAATTCTAGATAGGAATGACTAGAGCTATGTGACTATGTCAAACAAACAATCATGTTTTCTTTTGTAAATTTTCAAAGATTTTTTGGGTCCTTTTGGCAATTACAGGCCAGGATCGTCTGGTTACCCTTTGTTATGTGAACGCTAATTCTAAGGTAGTACCACAACATAAGAATATGATGACATTAAAATGTCTTAGATCCTAGGAGTATTTAGTTTCATTAATGCTACCAAATGCATTGCATGTCCTGTTGCAGAAGGCTATGTGCGTGGAAAGCTAGAGAGTATCAAACAATGCAAGGACTAGAAATTTATCCCTTGAAGATGCACGCTACAGTAACAGCATCAAAGGTGTAGCCCGTGGTACTACGTACCTGATCGATGGACACGGGAGAATATAAAATATCGCTTGCGAGCCCTAACTACCTCCAATATCAATAGAGTGCAGTGGTAGGCCTAGGCCTGTACTTTTATGGTGGCTCATATCATGCACCAAGCAAAAAAGCGCTGCATAGCTTTATAGCCAGCCATTGGGATTTAAGTTTAGGTTTATTTAGCTTCATTGGTTGATGAGACTCTTGAAAGGAATCATGGCTGAAGAAGAAGAAAAAAAAGCATGTGCATCAGTACATGCTAACATGCATCAACGAGAAGGAGGGTAGCGAAAAGCACTGCAGAAAGCTTGTTGCGATGGATGGATATCATTTTTTTTAGGAATTCTCATGCATGGGCATCTTTTGATGTGATGCAGGAATTCTGCAATATAGATCAGTCTCTCCTGAAATCATGGACATTCAACAATATATTATAGTATAGCCCTGTGGACTGTGGTACTAGTACATGTTGCTAATGGAGGTGAATTCTAAAATTAAAGTAGGTCTCCTGTGTGGAAATAAGTCGATAATTAACGGAAAAGGTAGACGACGATGTTTCTTCATGTGCATTAATTATGTTTTGGGATAAGCAATATTCAAAATGACATACTCCCACGCTGCCACGCACTTCCGTCCTTCTAAAACAAATCCTAAACACCCACTGCTACGAGAAATTAGGGCTGCAAATATCGAGAGTAAACAGTAGCGGATTTATAGCAACTCGAAGGGTTTATATAATTTCAACCTCAATACTCCAACGAACTCTCCAAATTTTTATTCTCTAGACTCAAATAGTTTATCATACTTTTTTATATGAAAAAATTCATAAGTATACTACCATACACTATATTTAGAGAGCCATCAGCCTATTAAAAATGGAGAGCGAGAAGGATGATTTTGGAGAGTGGAAAAAAGTGGTTTAGAGAGTCTATTGGAACATATATATATATATTTTCTGTTTGCTTTCTAAATTTCTTCATAACGAACCATGCAGAGAGCCTCTTGAGATTTTTTTTTTTGAGGAACCGCCTCTTGAGATATTGGGCTTGCTGCTTGTCTTTCTCATGATTCTCTTCTTCTTCCTTTACTTTTCTTTTTCATTCTCTTCTTCGTCCATGTATCAATATTGTTTGTGGGGGTTTTTGGTGGCCTCAATTGTCCGTCCCTAAAATTGATAATTGATATTGTTATGTAATTTCCAACTACTTGTAAATTTAAAAGTTCAAGCGTTATTAGTCTCCCTAGTACAAAACAAGATGAATACAGAAGATCAGACATTGGAAGTCCTTAAAAACTCCCACGTGCTGTATAGTCGTATACAGAAGTTTCCGCAATTTTACGTCTTCAATGTGACTATGCAATGCAATGATGAGTGAGAAGACTGCAAGTCTGCAATTGTGTCCTCTTGCTATCGCCTTCTACAGTTTTAATGTTACACCCATCTACAGTTCTACTGTCATGTTACACCCATCCAGCGTTATACACTGCCAACACATGAAACATCTATCAGCAGTATATGCAGCAGCACGTACTCGCCGCGGCAGTACTTGGTGCTCTCTCTTTGATGCTCGCATGATTCAGCTTTCGAAGGGTCCCAAAAAAGCCTTCCTTGTTGGGTCATGCACGCAGCCTTATTCCCGCTTTGACACCCTGCGTTCATAGACAGCAACATGACCAAACTGCCCTCCTCCTATCCAGGCTCCACACGCTCCAGAGGCCGGACTCCCCCTCCTTTAACTAACTCCCCAGTGCCCCATGCCGGTGGAAGCTCCGCTCCGCACTCACTCCACTTCTTCCCCACGAGAGAGAGAGAATCAGGAATGTAGCAACATCTTGATGTGACCTCACCTTTCCTCTCCTCTCAGTCCGATCCTGACTCCTGTCTCTCGATCGACGCCACTTGGTCCGCGCCAGCCCAGAGATGTTTCTCCACTCCCTGTTGATGCAAAAAATGGCGAAGAACACGCAGCAGCCAAGGTACATTCCCCCTGTTCATGCATGCCGTTGCCATGGGCTCGTCGTCGTCACCACCGCTCGTGAGGAATTTCGTATCGACTGACGTGACAGATGCGTTGCCGTGCGTGCAGAAAAGATGGCAGCGGCGCGAGATCAGGCGGTGGTCTGTCGTCGTCGTCCAAGAAGTCCCGGTGGTACCAGCGCGCGGTGGAGGTGCTCCTCCTCATCTGGAAGCAGCCGCCGCCGCCGCCGACGAAGGCCGCGGCGGCGTCGGGGGTGACGACGACGGCCAAGGGCGCGGCGGCGGGGCCCGGGAAGCTGCGCAAGTCCTCGTCGCTGAACGTGGCGGCGTCGTTCACGCGGGTGTGCCTGTGCGCGCCCATCTCCTCGTACAACAGCGAGTCGCTCTACTGCTTCCAGGCCGACGCGGCGCCGCGCCGGAGCTACAGCTACCCGCGCGCGTCGTCGGCGTCGGCGTCCGGCGGGTGCGGCGCCGGCGTGAGCCCGCTGGTGGCGCCGCCGCCAGGCGCGGCCGACCTGCAGCACGGCGCGGGACGGGGCAGGCCACTGGCCGCGATCAAAGGCCGCGTGTTCCGCGGCAAGTCGCTGACGGACGACATCCTGATGCGGCGGTTCGTGGTGGACGAGGAGGCCACGCGGCGGCGCAACGAGATGGAGGTGATCCGGCGGCGCCACGCCGCGGCGTCCAAGCGCCGGCGCCTGGGACCCAGCCCGCTCCGCCGGATGGCGCTGGCGGAGTCGGAGTCCGAGGCCGAAACCGAGGAGGAGGAGGCACCACCGGAAGCGCCGCCGGCCGCGGCAGCCCCTGCAGCAGCCGCAGCAGCAGCAGCTGGAACCGGGAGGCTGGGAACGGACAATCGCGTGGCAGCTGCAGTAGCGTAGGCGCGTAGCATGGCGGAGCTTGGCTTTTCCCTGTCCTGTGTGCTTTCGATCGGCTCGCCCTCGCCGTCGCCTCTCTGTGTTTTTCCTCTGTCGTTTTCCTCTTCTGCCTGTCCTGCGCTGCGAGAAGAAGGAGAATCTGGAGCAACCTACGCTACGCACAGTTTTAAACAGAATAATGTCTCTGGCAACTGGCAAGCGCAGCTAGCGTCGGATGCCGACGACGCGCCTCCCCCCCCTGTGCGCCTGTGATCGCCACCACGTCCGCTTCTGGTTCGTTTCGTTCGCGGGCGACCGGTTGCGGGCGCTGGAGGCTGCGGTTGATCCGTCCGCCGACGGCGACGGCGACGGGGGTTTCGGTGCCGTATCGCCGTGCGGCACCAAACGATCGGCGGAGTAATAAATGAGCGGGCAGCTTGGCAGCAACCGGCGCAACGGCTAGCCGCGATCGGGCGCGAGGGGACCAGCGCCTCACGCAGACGGGCCCCGCAAGCCAGTGAGGGGGGATCCGGGGCCTTCTAGTGGCCTTGGCGGTTGTAAATGCGCGACGCGGTCGGTGTGGCCGAGACGATCCGTTTGGGTACGGTACGGTACAGTACAGTACGGGTACGGCAGGTGGAGTAGACGAGGACGAGCAGTGCGTGCGTGTACGCACTGCACAGTTAATAAGGAGCAAACGGTCGATCCAAATCAACAACGAACGTCGCTTTGCCGGTGGCGCGTCACGTTATTCCTCTCGCGGGTATGAGAGGAGGCCGGGGGGGTTCACGCCTTCACGGGCCCGGCCGGCCGCGACTCGCGACGATTCGTTCCTCGGCTTCTGTACGTCCGGCCGCCGCCCACGACAAGTCAAAAGAGCGTCGGCTGCTGCTGCTGCTGTCGTCGTCTCGTGCAGTCGTGGCGTGTTACTACTGTGTTATTAGCAGGGAACCGGGGTGTGCCAGCCATAATATGGCGCGCGTAGCGCGTGTTTTCGTCACTCCGCTGCATGTGACATCCCGTCACGCACCAACGCTGAACGCATGTTGGGCAAATGGCGGCACGGTGTGTTGGTTGGTGTATGCGGCGCTGCGTCTCACGCAAAGCGCGCATCTGCACGGCGCGCACACGCGCCCGCACGGCACGGCGACGCAACCAGCGTATCGAACGCAAGCTACATCGTCATGTACAGTATACACCTCCGGTGCTTATCTCGTCCATGCCAGGTTTAGAGGTCCTGGCTGTATTCTGCAGTGGCGGAGATCAGGAACAGCGCCACCACTGTAGCGCGTCCGGCAACAAAGAGCCAGGACTCGAAGGATGTAGTACAGGGTTGGTTCTTATAACGATATGTACCAAGCATCAGTGTACGGAGAAGAATATCGCGTTCGCGTGCACACTGCGGGGCCGCCGTCCGCACTGCACGCCAGTATTTGGAGCAGTCCAAACGCTCGTCTTCCGGACCGGACGTACATAGACGGCGACGGCCAAACGCTCGCTGATGGTGCTTCTAGTGCACTGTAGTAGCTATATCAGATGGTGCTTCGTAAAAGCGAACGTGGAAACATACTGCTCCAAATACTGGCGTGCAGTGCGGACGGCGGCCCCGCGGAAGAGCAACAAACAACAACTACTGCTTTGTTCATGCAGATAACATATAATCCTCCCGGCTAATCTAATTCAAAAAAGGTCGGGAGAGTACAAGTAGGCGTTCATGATTGATGTCCCCGTCTTTTGGGCTGGAGAAAAGCGAAAGGAAGCTGCTCTCTCTGATTCTCTGATGGGCAGCAGCAGCAGTAGCAGACTGTCACTGTGGCATGGATCGCCTCACCGACATGGCCCACACAAGCTTTGCCGTCCAGCCTGACCTGCGCCACCTCGAGTGGGCCCTCCGGTGAGCTAGTGCACCTTTTGGGAATTATACGTGGTGTGGTAGGCGCAGCAGGATCGTACACTCACTAGTAGAATTTTAAGCGCGGCGGCCGCGCGGGCCCTCCCCAACTTGCCCGTGGCCGTGGGCTATTTTGATTGAGCCCGGAATCAGGGCGTCCTGCTCCCGCTGCTCGACAAATCTAGCTCGGTCGGTTGGCAGTTGCGGCCACGGGCTAGGCAACCCCAGCCACTAGCCAAAGATTGCTGTGGCCGACGACGGGTGATGCTACAAGACATTGACACATTGTTAAACTAGTGTGTGAGACGAGCGTGTTAGACTGGGTTATCAGAATAAGGAAAAGCATCTTCTAATGACACTAGTATTTCACTATCAAACAAACCACTAACCCTGGTCTAGTAATAGCAACAATTAACAATCCCTATAGCCCCTGCCAGAAAAAATAACAATATCTATAGTATTCTACTCCTATATGATCTCAGGGAAAAAAAAAGAGAGAGGACGTTGTAATGTTTGCTACTCTCTCTCTCTCTCTCTCTCTCTCTCTCTCTCTCTTTGAGAAATGCTAGTTGCTACTTGTGGATCGAGCCATCGAGGAGAACACCAGGATCAAGCCCAGATCGTCCCAAATTCCAAGTTTGGGCCGATGCTAAACTGGGTCTTCGCACGGCCTCTGCCTGCCTGCATATGTAGGCTATGGAGTTTGGGCTCACAACCCATTTAAACTCTTGATCCTTTCTTTTTCTTTTATTTTTAAATCTGCAGATCTGATGGTATTCTCCAGTTTGGAAGGAACAGTACGGTAAGAGACAAGCAGAGGCAAACCAGCCATTGAACCAGTGCTCGGAAGTTGACCTAAATCTTAGACAAGCACATAGTACATTGCTGAGAGTCGCAAACGAGCTAGCTGTGTTCAACCAGAGCACCTTGGCAGGTCGACAGTTCGACACTCCCGATTCTGACTTGATTCACTGCACACGTTGACACGTACGTACTAGTAGTCAGCAGGAGTAGGAGCAGCTACACCGAAACGAAATGCTACATACTCCAGCCGTCACGGGGCGCCCGTCCGGCCGATCGACGAGCGGTGGCGACGACGACGTAGCTACCAGCCAGCCAGTCACAGCTTGGAGTAGAGCTGCGGCGTGCACCACTTGAAGAAAGTCCCCGTGGGGAGCTCGGCGGGCGGCATCAGCGCGAGCCGCGCGCCGACGTCGGCCACCTCCTCGGCGGTGCGCTTCCCCCAGCCCTTGGTCATGTCGGTGCGCGTGAACCCGGGGCAGAAGCAGTTGATGCTCACGCGCGCGCCGCGCGCCTTCAGGCGCCGCGCCAGCAGCCGGGAGTAGGCGTTCAGGGCCAGCTTGGAGACCGAGTAGTCCGTCCACACCTTGGGCCACCCCTGCTCGCCCCACGTCCCGTCCTTCACCTGCGCCAGGAACCGCGACACCATCGCCTCGATCCCGGCCTCCGTCAGCCGGTCCTCGTCCAGGAGCAGCGCCTTCAGCGACGGGTCGCTCACCTTCTGCATGCATGAATTCAGAGGAATCCGTGAAACCAGAAGTTCAGCCAAATTTCATGGTGTTTATATGTTGCTTCTAATGCTTCGTCCTTTAACTTCATCATCTGAAGTGCACAAGAAAGTCTAAATGGGAGTCGCTGACGAACTCCTGTGACAAATTTGCTGCCCTTATCGTCACCTTGTGCTCTGTTTCAAATGCCTTACCGTTTCAAGCCTGTACCGAATGATCACATCCTTTTCCTTTACAGGGTCGTCTTTAACAACTTTATTAATAAATGACAAAAGATAGGGGTGCTTTTTTTTTCCTGAATTTGAAATGGCATTAGACGTACACGTCGCATCATCTGGAGTACTATGGAGTATGGACAATGTAAGATCGAGTAGCTAGTGGCAGGCAGGGTAATGCATTCCGATGTGATATGCTTCAAGATGACTCTACAGTCTAGTCTACACCAAGGTTGCCTCGTGGATTCACACTTCAAGGTCATCCTTTAATTTGTTTTTAACTAGCTGCATCTGCTATTATTTCCTCATCTGTATTCATATGTGCTATTCTGTAAATACATATAATTGGGTTCAGTCCAATAACAGTCACAACTCACAAGTATGTTAAACTCGACTCTTACACAGAAGTTGACTACGAGCAACCCATCTCCGAGTCTTTTTTTCCCCACTAACAATGATGCCTTAAAAACTTCAGTTTGGGTTAAGGACAGGGTACGAAAATATGTTAGTGTCACTATCTTCAATTAGCTGTACCTAGTGAGGCACGACAAAAGCACACAGAGCTAGCTACATGCAATGAATCCTTCTATCACAGTCGTCACATCAACTTCAGCCGGACAGGTTATCTTTCAAAATTCAAATTTCGCAACTATTCAGGCAGTATTTACACCACTTAGTACTACTGTTTTAAGGGTGTGATAAATAAGGTACCAAACTCACAATACAGCGGTTATTACAGTATCTAATTTTCGAACCAAAACAATACTAGGATGGTGGCTTAGCTAATCTGAAGAAATAATAAACAGTTGGGGGAACTTACGTTGAGAAGGCCAAGCTGCGAGCTGATGTTGAGGATCCTGCTGGTCGCCGACGACTGCCGGAACAGTGGCAGGAGCGCTTCGGTGAGCATCTTGGCCCCGTAGAAGTTGGTCCTGAGGACAGTCTCGGCGTGCTCCACCGAGTTGGTGTCGATCTCGTTAAACGAAACGGCTGCGTTGTTCACCTGCAGCAGCAGCAGCAGCAACGAACAAGAAAGGACGAAACCTGATTTCAGCGACAGCAGAAAGTTCACCCACACCTCTAAAGAGCAAAGACGAGCAGCTCCAACTGCCCCAAAAAAAAGAACTCTTTCCTTTCAAGTGCCTGAGCAACAATTGGCTACAGCCCTACAGCACAGCACCGCCGGCCACTGAGATCTTGTTTAGTTCCCCAAAATAAAAGTTTTTGGCTACTGTAGCACATTTGTAATTATAGAAATAGTGTCTGCTCATGGACTAATTAGGCCCAAAAGTTGTGTCTTGCAAACTACATGCAAATTGTGCAATTAGTTATTTTTTACCTATGTTTAATGCTCCATATATGTGTCCAAAAATTTAGTGAGATAAGGTGAAAAGTTTTTAGATGGGAACTAAACAAGGCCGTCTATGATAATGCATGACGGCTTTGCCTCTGGACCGGAGCGTCGAGTCTGAACTGGACTCGTGGAAAAGCTCTCTGAATCTCTGATCATATCGGCTGATGACTCGATGAGCTACCAGCTAAGCTAACGGATAGAGACCGATTGGACTGAACCTTGACAAACGCCCACTCGACTGGAGTGGACTGGGGTACCAGTATCATTAGCCAGTCGTTCAGAAATGGACGGCCACCTGACCTGAGTGCCGCTAAGACACCTAGCCCTGTTCATGCCAATAGCTCAACGGTATCCATGGCTCAGACAACACGATCGTGCCTTGTCTCCAAATGATACTTTTCTCGGAAACGTATGATTTCGGCTTCATCTTAATTTGTTCTTCCTTTTTTTTTCTGGTAACATTTTAGGCTTGCTAGAAGCCTAGAACTGTATTACCGTCGCAATCACTCCAATGGACGTCCGGCAGCCAGAGCCAGCCGAAAGCTACTTGAACCTGATGAATTCCGAACAGTGAAACCCATACGAGGGAATGGAAACCCTGCACGGTTTCTCCAAATCTGTCGTGGTTGAGTACCCAGTTTGGTCTCCGGAGCCAATCGCAAGCAACTACTAGGCGTGTAGTACTGCACCAACTACCTTAATGACGGCAGCTGACCTCCTCGTCAGTCGTCACGGACTCACGGACGGTCCAGGTATCCCCCGCCGCCGTCGCTGTCCGGCGGGAGGCGACCGAGGAGTCGTGTAAAGTGATAAGAAGGCCGCGGGCCACGCGATAGTTAGGCCTTGTTCAGTTCGCAAAAAATGGTGAAAAACGGCACTGTAGCACTTTCGTTTTTATTTGACAAACATTGTCCAATTATAGAGTAACTAGACTCAAAAGATTCATCTCGCGGTTTAC
>Ga0182004_10000652_pt1 | contig 22396 bp, 26 predicted proteins | sample Sormic07211540_1_FD_120479 | JGI IMG/M metagenome (GOLD analysis project Ga0182004, IMG submission 120479) | Endophyte microbial communities from Sorghum bicolor roots, Mead, Nebraska, USA - 072115-40_1 MetaG | ecosystem: Host-associated > Plants > Roots > Unclassified | place: USA: Nebraska...
ATTAAGGAAATAACTTTTAAGAATAAATATGGGAAATAAATATGGGCTGTCAGCCCCTATCCCTGCGCCTAATCTTAGCCACTACTGGCCCGCCTCCTGGCATATTGGATGCCGGTCATAACAGAAGGGACATAGAATGAGCCACGTTGTATAACTGGGCCTATAAAACTGCACATCACAGGCTCTAATTGGCTGATATGGGGGATGCAGGTAAGAGTTGAAGGATCAGTTGAGAAGGTTCCAGAAGAAGAATCAGATAAATATTTCCACAGCCGCCCACATGGAAGTCAGCTTGGTGCCATAGTTAGCAAGCAGGTACTGTGGTGTTTTAGGATCACAAGCTTAAACTGTCTGTTTCTACATCTTTTACTTGAATGATTAAATGGAATTCTATCTGCTGAGAAGAAAAAACATAGAGTATTAATAATGCTATTAAACAGAGTACTGTCATTGCTGGAAGAGAAGTTCTTAAACAGGCTTACAAGGAATTGGAGCAAAAATATTCTGATGGGTGAGTTAAACATGACAATAGGGTCCTGGTCCATAGTTGGTATTTGTTTTTGTGAATCGTCCGTAGTTGGTATTCATGACATTCTTTTTGTACCTTTTGAGCCATCAAATCAAAAATTCTTTTCAAGCTGCTTTGTTTGCTGACAGTTCATTTGCCATTTAATCACATCGATATAGTATTTTAGTTTCATAGTAATGGTAACACAAATATTGTGTTCCTCCTTTTATTTTTGTAAGGCATGGACACAACCCAAATTCAAAACTTTTAACCCACTTAGTCTAAGAATTTGTAGATTATACCATTCAACTTGGCATCGTCGGATTCATATCTAATGTACTTTCATATGATGCCAATTTCATGGTCATGATCATTATAAATATATGAGGTATTAACAGTCAAAGCGTTGTATTACCGAATTTTTTTCTCGAATACGAGGAGATCTGCGTATCATTATATTAAGAATAAAGAGGTTACAGTACAACCAACGCGCATCAAGCGCGCTAGGTGGTTAATAGCTGGACTGACCTAGCAAAAAGTTTCGTTGATCGATATTACATAAAAAAGGGGGCAACCAAAAAACACTCGACGTCGCGTCCTACAAGTCCCCGCACGCGCGCTCGTTGAATGCTGGGAATGACGCGTCTAGGCCCTGTAACGAACCGTCCAAATTATAAAAGATTAAGCGTAATAGCGACCATTCACATAGTCGAACCATAGCTTAAGCCCATATAATCCCGGTAGTCCGTGAAATCTCGATGGATTTCAAACCTTTTTTCGTGCACACAACTAAGATCGTAATAAGTTTAGCAGTCACCATCCATAAGTTACATCTAGTTCACAACATTCCAGAAGTTACATCGGAGTTCAAACATAGTTTTTGCAAACCAAGTTCACAGGTAGCGGAAGCATTTCAGTTTCGAAACCACACACACATTTAGTTCATTACAGTGCCAGAGTCTGATCATGTCCGCAAAAGCAAAAGATGAGGTAGAGTGACCATGCCCTTGGCCTAGTCATCACCCATTGCTGGGTATAAGCAGCTGATGCAATAACCATAATACATCTGCCCATCTGCACAACAACATAGAAATAGAACCCTGAGTACGCGAATGTACTCAGCTAGACTTACCCGTCATAAACCAGAAATAAATGACTCTCAAGGATCATGACACGCTGTATAAAGGGAAAGCTGGACACCTTTTGCACAAAAGCTTAAGCTACTATATTTCTAAACCCCTTTTGCTTTTATTTAGCTCAAGTTAAGTAGCATTACCTATCATCTAGATTTGCACCTGTACTATTGCAACCAGTTGATTAGAGTATGATAGCAACCTGTACTATTGTAGGAGCATTTGTCAACCCAAAGGACATGACAAGATACTCATACAATCCGTATCTGGTAGAAAAGGCAGCCTTCGGTATGTCTTGCGGTCGAATCTTGATTTGATTATATCCTGACCTCAGATCTATCTTGGAAAGCACTCTTGCCTTTGACAATTGATCAAAAAGGATATCGATGTGAGGTAAAGGATATTTGTTCTTGATTGTCACAGCATTGAGTGGACGATAATCCACGCACATGCGCAAGGATTGATCCTTCTTCACAAACAGTGTCGGACACCCCCATTTGGATGAACTTGGCCGAATAAAACCTTTGTCAAGAAGTTCCTTCAGTTGGGTTTTCAATTCAGCGAGCTCGTTTGGTGGCATTCTGTACGGTCTCCTAGAGATCGGCGTTGTACCTGTTACCAGTTCTATGGCAAACTCAACTTCTCTGTCTGGGGGACAGGGAACCCTTCCGGAAAAACATCTGGAAATTCACAGACCACTGGTATTTGTTCTAAAGGAACCACTTGCATAGCACAAGAAATACTAGCGAAGTCAAACCGTCGAGGTAACCTGACCTGAATTGTGCCCTCTCCCTGAGGATCTTTAAGGGAAAGAGTCCTCTGACCGGCATCTATGATTGCTCCCCAATCCTTCATCTTATTCATACTGATTATAACATCCAGAACTAACCCTAGCATGACCACAAGGTTTACCCGAAACCTTCGGTCATTGATATCCAAGGTCGCTCCAATCACCGTTTTATTGGTCAACACATCAGCCCCAGCTGAACTGATGCGATAACCATAACCCAACTCAGCTGGTTGCTCATGTTTTTGTGCAAATGCTTGACTCATGAATGAATGCGATGATCCAAAATCAAACAAAACAACTGCAAGATGTTGGTTGATAGGGAACATACTAGCTGTTATCGGTTTTCCTTCCGGAATTTCCTCTATCGAGGTGTGGTGCACACGGGCTGGGTAGGTCGTCCGCTGCTTCTTGGGGTAAGGACATTCCTTGGCAAAATGCCCCATCTTGTGGCAGTTGTAGCACGGTCTCTTGGCCACGGTGTTGGCAGCAGGTGCAGCAGCAGGATTGGCCCTTGGCTTAGCTGGGGTCACGACTACCTTGTATGGCTTCTGCTGAGCTGGTTGCCCTGTGTTCCTTCTTTGTGGAGGTCGGAATCTAGCACCCGGGGTAGGAAGACGATACTGCTGACGTCCCGCCTACTGTTGCCCTAGACTGAGACGAACCGACCTCAAAAGCTTTTTTGCGAGACTTGGACGCTCTGTAGTTGTTGTTATTGTTCTCCTAAGTCAGACAATCACTGATATAGGTGTTAAAAGTAGCTCGGGTCCCTGTGCCCATGGTCTTCAGCATCTTGGGGCTCAAGCCCCTCTGAAAACTAGCGATCTTCTTAACTTCGGTGTTCACGAACTCTGGAGCATAATGAGCAAGATTGTTGAAAGCGTGCAAGTACTCTTTTACAGTCTTGGTTCTGTGGGATAGCTTCATGAACTCTGAGACCTTCATTTCCACCAAGCTTGGGGGAATGTAGTTTCCGCGAAAAGCAATAGTGAAGCGGTTTTAGGTGATTGGGGTCCCCTCGGGATAAGTGGTACGATGGTGGGACCACCAAATCCCAGCTGGCCCCTGCAGTTGATGCGCTGCATATTCACAGGTGACAGGAAATCTCCCGACTTCTACCATGCTAGGCAAGCTAAGCATAGACTTCAGGCCTATTCTACTTAGGACAAGGCAGGTAGACAAGTGGTAAATTCAAGGAATAGCCACGCAGCAACGGTGTCAAGCAACTTCTATAACTTAGTATAACTTAGTGCAACAGAACGTAAGTTAGTGGAAATTAAGGAAACTTAGAATGCTCCGGGGCTTGCCTTTCTCGAAGAAGCTAGGCCTGTGATCGGGGCACTCCTGAAGCTCTTCTTCCTCCGGAAGTCCTTGCACCAGGGTCTCTTGCTCCTCGAGCTCTACCTCGTTCTCCTGTGAGCCTGTATGATGCATATGCAGAAATAAGCGGAGGTGCAGGATCCTCGAGGTGCAGTAGTATGCAAGTGAAGGCAAGATGATCATGATATGATTTTTACGGAAGTAAGTGCATACTTCTTCTCCAGTAGAGAAGAGTCATGTTAAAGGAAACAAGGAATTATTACTACTAAGTAGTCAAAATCATCCAAGACCATGTAACCTAGGCAACCATCTATTGCATTCTCTTCTACAAGCTACTACTAAACCAGCAAGTTATCATAGTGCTTCAAAGATACACCAAACTTAGTTAACTCCACTAATTTCATGCATAGCAATTGTTTAATTATTTATTAATTGCTAGGCTTATAACAGTAGCATGTAATTCTGTACTTCAATAAATTCTACAAAAATTATAGCATGTCACAAATTATATATAAAGTCTACCACCAAATTTTCATAGCTTTTGGGCAAGTAACATAGCCCACACAAAATTCACAAGTTTATTAATATAATTAGGGGAAAATACTCTACTCATGCAAAAGTGTCAAACAACAAATTTTGTATTTTTCTAAATTACTAACACAAGGAAGATCCACAAAAATTTCCAGATTAATTGCATGATCAGATTAATTATTAAAAATCATAAACTACTGCCATGCAAGCATTTAAATCAACATAAATCATTTAATACAGTAAACATTGTTTTTCTTATTTTTCCCAGCAACTACACAGTGAAGCAAAGCTAGTAAAACAAGGATCATATTTTTCTGGTATATATTTTATTTTCTGTGCATTTTCTAAGAAACAGCAATTACTTGTATTAACTAAACTCATACAGAAAAGATATTCAAACATAACATGCAATGGTACCAAACTGTAGATCTACATTTATAGAGTACAACAAAATTTGTTCCACCATTTTTGGAGCCCCTGGAACTCAAGTTATGCATTTTCCAAGATTTAAATCGTTTTTTGGAAATTATTTTCTTAAAATCAGAAATAAAAAACCATGGGTCTCTGCTAGGTGCACCCGGTGCAATGCACCGCTGTGGCGCCGAGCGACCGACAGATGGTCCACGGGGTCCCACCCGTCCTCCACCGTAGGGGGGAGGAGAGCCGGAGCTCACCGCCGGTGGCCCCCTCGGCGAACCTAGGTATCCACAAACGTTCTCCGGCTCGAGGCGAACACGATGGACCCCCTAACTCTATCGGAGCTGGTTTAGGGCGAGCTCATCGCCGGCCATGGCTGCGCGGCAGCCCTGCTCGATGGGGGACTCACCCCTCCGGCCCAGTAGAGTGCAAACGGAGGTGAGCGGGAGTTAGGCGAGGCCAAGGCGAACGCGGTGCGCAAGAAGAGGAGATGGGAGAGGCACGGCAGCGCGCTGGCCGCGCGAGTCGCGGCGGCGTTCACGCCGGAGAAGGCGACGAGGGTGGGGAGGTCCTTACCGAGCGTGACAAGGCACTAGGAGACTCGTTCGAGGACGGCGAGGTGGAAGTGGAGCTCGGGGAGGATGGAATCGGAGAATGGCTGGCTCGTCGGAGGGGAATGACCGACACGGAGCTCGGAAGCTCCAATGGCGACGGTGGCGCTGGCAAGCACAGAGCGGAGGCGAGAGAGGAGGCGGGAGCGAGCGCAAATGGTGGCGAAGAGCGAGGCGAGCGCTGCTGTCCCCCTTCTGGCCTTGGTCGGTCGACGACGTGGCCAGCGTGGCAGCCGCATGCCCGCCACGCGGCGCGCGCGTTCTGCTGCGGTCGGCCACGGCGGCGAGCGCCGGCCAGGCGGGCGCGGGAGGAGGGAGGGGGTGCACGCGCAGGCTGGACCGGCTTCGGCCGTTGCGCCAGAAGCGAGGCGACGGCCCGCTGGCGCCCCTGTCCCCTTTTTTGAATTTCTTTTCTCAAATGTTTTCAAATTCAATTTTGATCAATTTAAAAGCATTTTCAGAGTTTGGCCCAAGAATAAAAGTTGTTCAAAATAAAATTCTCTACAACTTTGCTTTAAGATGCAACTTAAAATTCTAAATAGAATTTGAGTTACAAATTAAAACTAGTTCTAGGTTTAAATAAATTCATTTTGGGGATTTTTGAAATAAATTCAAATTCTCCAATTTTAGAGCTCCAAAAATTTCACAAAAAATTTCTTAATTCATCTTAAACATAAACCAACCAAGTTTGGGCATCATAAAAAATTTTAAAGCAAACATGTAATATTACATAATTAAATCTATTTAAAACATGCACATAAAATCATATTTAATTGAAAATGCACATGTGATGGAATGCTCATGCTCTATGAGAGTGCTTATGCATCATTTATGAAACTTAGTGCATGCTTAACACCTAGGGTGTTATAGGCCCTCCATATCGCTTGACGACAAGGTCCCGAACGCAGGGCGTCGAGTATCCCCCTCAGTGCGGGCGAAACTGGTGTGGGCGGCGGAGCGATCCCTAGTCACTTGTTTTGGAGAACCTTGCCCCGCTTGGATGCCGGAATGTGCGCCAATGGCTGGGCGGCAATCCGACTGCTCCTGGGCCGGATAGGCGGGGGCCTCCTGACAGGCGTCCTTTGCCGAGGTGGGGAAGCGATCAAGGGTGGCTCCTGCTCAACTCGCACCTCGTCAAGAAACCTTCCAAGGCGCCGAGCGGCCTCGTGTGACGTCAGTGTCTCGTCCCCAGTCATGATGTCGAGCTAGCCCTCGTGAGGAGGCGTCAACAGTGCTGACTCGGGTGCTGATTGCTGAGGTGAGGCGACGGCCTCGCTCAACGTGGGCGTCACGTCGCCGAGGCCAGACGTGGCTTGGTCGGCCGTTAGACCGTCCAACGGCGGTGTAGAGTCTGCCACGGGCGCCGCAGTGACCACCATAACGGGTCCTGGTTAAGGAGGCACGACCTGCATAGGCGACGACGGAGATGGATCCGCCGTGCCCAGAGCAACCGTCGCCGAAGGAGAACCTGAAGAATGATGGGAAACTCTTCTAGCATTGGGTTAATCCACGCGGGTGGCGTTGAGCTCTTGAACGGCTCCAACCCCAGGGGGTCAGGCTCGGGGAAGCCGCCAACTTCGACGACTGTAGTGACATTCTCGTCGCCGCTAGAGGTGGCGGCCCTCGCCGGATTGCATGGTTGTCGTCGCGACGTTGCTGGCTTCCACCGACGCTCGCCACGGTACCCAACACGGCCTCCTCCGCGCAAGTTGAACCATGGGACGCGTGCTCGGGCGCCTACAGTCCCTGGCGATGTGGTGGAGACCGCGACAGCGTAGGCAGCGCTAAGGTGACCGACAAGTCGCTACTCGATGACTAGAGGATAGGCAGTTGAAGCATCTCCCATGGAGCTCCGCGGGGATCTTTCGGGGCTGCAGGTGCTGCAACTGACCGGTGCGAGACACAGCCGAGGTGGCAGCCGGCCCCGTTTGCTGTCGGTGGAGTACCTCCCGCCACCCGTCGGCATCAGGGGTGGAAATCCGTCCGCGGCGGCGTTGGCGAGCAGGGGTGCGACCGTCCACAAGCCGCATAGGTAGGCCACACACCAGCTGCGGACGCGGTCGACCGCGCCTTCTCCGCCAACGTCCTCGTCGCTGCCTTTCGAGGGTCCACACTAGCTCGGCCTGAGCCCAAGGCAGGGCGAGCCATGGCGCTAGCAGAGGGAGTCGAGACCGCCTTGACATCCTTCATCACCGTCTTTGTAGACCTTGGCTGCTTGCAATCTGGCAGTGGCTCCCAACGAACAACGTCCAGGTAGGGCGTCATGGAGGTGGCTTCCGCATCGGAGTCATTGTTCGCCCAACGACGTGCCTTGGAGCGATCCGCCACGCTACCACCAGGATGGAAGGGGGCGGCATGGGCGGAAAGGGTGGAGGACGGGCTTGGAGTAGGGGCGGATGACTGGACCAGGAAGGCGTCGAGGTTAGAGGGAGCAGGGGTAGCGCTCGCCCCTGCTCCGGCCTCCATGCGTTGCGCAGCAACGCCGACAGCAGCACCTTCCAGCCGTGGTCGTGGGGAGTTAGGAGCAGGGGGGCCCGTGACACCACCATCAGTACACACCGGCAGCGGCAACGTCGACCGCGGCCCGCGAGGAGGTGCAGCTGCTGCGGGACGCCGCCACGGCAAGGCCTGACATCGGCAGCGGCGAGGACAGAAAGGGAGTGCACTGCAGCGCAGCAGTGTAGGATCCAGCGGAGGCGGGCTCGACTGAGATGGGGACGAGGGTCACCGGCGCCGCCGCCACCGGCGAGCCAGGGGCTAGCCCGATTTGGCCCCTAGGGTTTGCGCCGGGGGAGGGTGGGGATGGGGAGGGGGATACGGGGGAGGTGGCGGTGGCGGCCACCGGTGCTGGAGAGGCAGCCGACGTCATCATCGGTGCGGCGCGAGAGCGAACAGGGGGCGGGTGAGTGCGGGCTGGGGGCGAGCACAAGGGGAGAGGGAGAGGGAGGTGATAGCAGAGGGGATGGAGAGGGAGGCGGGGAGGGAGGGCACGGAGGCGCACAGGGTCGGGGTGTCATGTGGGGCATGGTGTATACACGCCGGCGTAGGGCGCGCGACATCCGCAGGGTTGCGGAACGCGCAGCGGGGCGCGTCGCGGGCTGTCTACGATCACCACGGCCCAGGATGGCAAGGCGACATTCAGTGGCTAGGAGACATTTAGGCCTGAAAATTAGGGAGTTTTTGTTGCCTGGTTTGTTAGCCGGTTTGCTTATATATTTGGTGTACTGGAACAATGGGAATTAAGCATTGAGTTTTCATCTAATCTCCTATCTCTATTCTGTTAAGCCACTGGCAGGCGGGAATAACCCCGCGGTGAGGCCTGGAGCGCGACTACGAGCTCCGCAATCGCGGTCCGCCGTCGTTGAGCGTCAAGGCGCTTGACAACCTGGTATCAGTGTCTCGTCGATCCTCCACTTCCGCCACCACCATCTCTCTGCTGGATTTTGTCTTCACCGTGGAGTGCAAGTCTGGCGCGACGAACATGGTGGCCGACGCCCTCTCATGCCGTGACACCGACGAGGTCTCCGTGGGCGCGCTCCTGGCGGTCTCGGGCCCCCGCTTCGACTTCATCACCCGCCTTCGTCATGCCCAAGCCACGGACCTAGCCTTGGTGGCCGTCCACGACGAGGTCACCGTCGGCACGCGGACCGCCTCGTGGGCGCTCACCGACGGTCTAGTCACCTTCGATGGCCGTACATACCGCCGTTGTCTCCACTGCTGCTGGAGATCGTGGCTGCCGTCCACGACAACGGGCACGAGGGGGTCCAACACACGCTGCACTGTCTGCGCCGTGACTTTCATTTTCCCCACATGCGACGTTGTGTGCAGGACTTTGTGCGGAAATGCCTCACTTGCCACGCCAACGGTACAAGACGGAGCACCTCCACCCCGCCGGCCTCCTCCTACCATTGCCAATTCCCACCGTAGTCTATCGGCCTCGATTTCGTGGAAGCTCTGCCGTGGGTGAACGGCAAATCGGTGATCCTCTCTGTCGTCGACCGCTCCAGCAAATATTGCCACTTCATCCCTTTGGCGTACCCGTACACCGCGGAGACCGAGGCTCAGGCGTTCTTCGACGACATCGTGCGCCTGCACGGCATGCCGCAGTCCATCGTCTCACACTGCGACCCGGTGTTCACATCGATGTTTTGGCGCGAGCTGATGCGGCTTATGGGCACCAAGCTGCATATGTCGTCCGCCTTCCACCCCTAGTCCGACGGCTAGACGGAAGCCTCTAACCGCGTCATTGTCATATACCTCAGGTGTTTCATAGGTGATCGACCTCGCCAGTGGTTGCGGTGGCTCCCCTGGGCCGAGTACGTGTACAACACGGCTTACCAGACCTCGCTCCAGGAGACACCGTTTCACGTGGTCTACGGCCGTGACCCACCCACCCTCTGCTCGTACGAGCCGGGAGAAACCCGGGTGACTGCTATAGCTCGCGACTTGGAGGAACGTGCCGCCTTCCTCGCCGATGTCCGCTACCGCTTGGAGCAAGCGTAGCTGGTGCATAAGCGCCACTACGGCAGGCAGCATTGCCAGGTGTCCTATCAAGTGGGAGATTGGGCGCTACTGCGCCTCCGCCAACGTACCATGTCTTCACTGCCGGAAGCTACCACGGGCAAGCTGAAGCCGCGTTACATCGGGCCGTATCGCGTCGAGGAGCTGATCAATAACGTGGCGGTTCGTTTGGCTTTGCCCCCACAAGCGCGCATCCACGACGTCTTTCATGTCAGCGTCCTGAAGAAGTTCGTCGGCGCGCCCCCCTCGACTCCACCAGCCTTGCCACCCATCCACCATGGCGTGGTCACTCCGGAGCCAGTTCGGGTGGAGCACGCTCGCCTAGCGCGCGGTGTGCGCCAGCTGCTCGTCCATTGGCGTGGCGAGCCGCCAGAGTCTGCAACTTGGGAGGAACTCGACACCTTCCGCGAGCAATTTCCACTCTTCCAGCTCGAGGACGAGCTGCTTCGCTAGGAGGGGAGAGATGTCATGTGGGGCATGGCGTATACACGCCGGTGCAGGGCGCGCGACATCCGCAGGGCTGCGGAACGCAGCAGAGCGCGTCGCGGGGCTGTCCGCGATCACCGCGGCCCAGGATGGCAAGGCGGCATTCAGTGGCTAGGAGACATTTAGGCCTGAAAATTAGGGAGTTTTTGTTGCCTAGTTTGTTAGCCGGTTGGCTTATATATTTGGTGTACTGGAACAATGGGAATTAAGCATTGAGTTTTCATCTAATCTCCTATCTCTGTTCTGTTAAGCCACCGGCAGGGGCGAATAACTCTGCAGTGAGGCCTGGAGCGCGACTACGAGCTCCGTAGTCACGGTCCGCCATCGTTGAGCGTCAAGGCGCTTGACACGGGGCTACGTCCAGTCGTCTTCAGCGTCACAAGTAAAGCTTGAATGGTCTCTTCGTATTACCAAATTAGAGACCTCACTGGGTCGAACTGTGCGTTACATTTTGAGAAAGTGGTAGCATTATCTTCATGGATAAGCAATCTACTGTAATAAAATCAGTTTCAACTTTCAAGAATAACGTTCAGTCGATCATCATACTCAAGTTCTGATTTTTATTTTTATTTGTGAGCATGAATTGATCAAACCCCATAACTATAAATACATGATCGTGAAACATCTGCATCTTTTTTCCCCCTTTAAAGGAAACTGTGGGACAAAGACGCCCCAGCATTTTATTTAACACCAAAAAGAACCCACATCCTAACACCTACCACCTACCACAGAATCTAAACTAAGCAAGGAGCTTAAGAAAAGCTCAAGAGAGGCCACAGGAGGTTACAAAGTATTCAACCAATCCATAATCCTTGTGTGAAGAGTAGCTTTGTTACTAGATAAATGCATAATCACTTCAATCTGCTCCTTTGTAGTCGGACCCTGTGTCAATGAACAGTATATAGTATGCACCAGCACCACAATAATCCTCTTGCATTGCAGCTGTCGAATATTATTGTTTACTCTCTTGCCAAAGAGGACATGAGAGGGATTTTGTTGAACTGTTCCTTGAATTGTGCCATGTGGGTTGTGGAGTAGTGTATATCGCAAAGTCTAAGAACAACTGTGTTGGCATTAGTGGGCGTGCTTCCTGTGAAATACGAATCTTATCAACAGCACCGTGGTCAAAGCTGCTAAACTTTGATATATTTGATTATGTGAAGAAATTTGTAGCTACTGAATTCTGGAATTAGCTGTGTTATCTGAAGTCTTAAATCTTAATCCCCTGGCGTGTTCTGTAATTGCAGTAGCTTGATTCCGAAGCCTGAATACTGGGGTGGCTACAGATTGACACCAACCCTTTTTGAGTTTTGGCAAGGACAACAGTCTCGACTGCATGACCGGTATGCTTCAATCATCCTTTATTCTGTTATCCATTTTCCTGAAAACCTGTATGCCCCAGGATGGGACAGCATGTATGTTGATACGTGTGATACCTTGATGTAAACAGGCTGCAATACTTGCGGAGAGAAGTAGATGGGAATACAGTGTGGCACATCGAGAGGTTGTCCCCTTGACTGTTAACCTGTCAACATTTTGGTAATAGGAGGGTTTAGCTTATCACTAGCAGTCAAATCTTCTCCATTGCTGCAAGACGTCCGAACTGCCTCAAGATGTTAGCGTGGTGATTAGATCCCAGAACCAAGCTCAGTTCTATGCTGATACTCTTTTCACATGGGTCTTCCACCATAGCGGTGGGTGAACAAGTCATCAATCACCGGGTTTCTTTGAGCCCCCATTCGTTCATCTCCTGTAAATGGCATCATCCACCGATCCAGGTATTTAAATCTTGCCGACTGTGGACTTGTTGCGCCGTGCCGTGATACACTAATACTGTGGGAATAAGGCTCTTGAGTTGAGAATGGCTTTGTTGTCAGCACCGAGCTAGCAAATAAAGATGCAATTTGATTTGTGCCTTTACGTCGGCGTCTTGCATTGTAGTATTTAACTTGTGCGTGCCATAGGCTGAAATTGTGTTTGTGTTGCACCAGCCTGCGTGGTCTCAGAATAAGTAGACGGCAGTCAATGGGCTACGGCGGTGCATTGTAGATTTGGAGGTGCATTACACATTTAGGACTTGTTTGGCAGGGCTCCTCTTTAAAGCTTTGGCTCCTTTAAAGCTTTGGCTCCTTTAAAGAAGCCTGTCACGTTTTTCTAGAGAAGCTGTTTTTACATTTAGGGTCTGTTTTGTCGGGTTCTTTTCCGGCTCTGGCTCCTCTAGAGGAGCCTTGAAAAGCTGTTTTTAAGTAAAAAGCAGAGGAGTCGGAGCCGTTTTGACGAAGTCACAAATTATGGCTTCTCCGAAACGGCTCTGGCTCCTCTAGAGAAGCCCCTTACGAGGAGTTGTGCCAAACATCCCCTTATTACAGTTTTGTTCCAAGCATGCAGGTTGGTCACTACCTTCACAATGGAGGAATTTCTAATGGTTAGGTTCCTATAGAAAATCCTATTGGGATTCCCAATATAACATTACGACAACTCCGAATTGAGTTGTAGAAAATTCACCATTGGTTATTCTTGTAGCAGTAACATGATTCTCCGATACATGGGAAAAATACCTTTGGAGCCTTTTGGAACAGTAAAAAACAAAACTGTTGGAGACTGGAGTTACTATGAAATTCCATTTGTTGGAGTTACTATGAAATTCCATTTGTTGCCCTGTAAGATTTTATAAGATGTGATCGTGTTTTTAGGCCTTCTTTAGTTCTTTTTTTTTTACAAAATAGACACCGTAGCACTTTCGTTTGTATTTAACAAATATTGTCCAATCATAGACTAACTAGGTTCAAAAGATTCGTCTCGTAAATTATAAGTAAATTGTGCAATTAGTTATTTCTTTTATCTATATTTAATGTTTCATGCATGTGCCACAAGATTTAATATGGCCGGAATCTGAAAAATTTTACAATTTTTTCTTGGAACTAAACAAGGCTTAACTAGGCTCCAATTAACATACTCACCGTGTGTTAGCGTGAAAAATGGTTTTCACATGTAACACACTTGAAGGCCCTCAGAGACCGTTCAAGAGAGTCCTCGATCTCCTTAGCCTCAACACTGGAGTCGAATCTGGTGATTTGGGTCTACGGCGTGCCAGTCAATTCGATCTGTAGTTGACAAGGAGAAATATAATTGTCAAATTATGGAAGTTGCCGGTTGTTGCCAGGTAGTTCCAAAATATATGGCTACAAGCCGTTGATCAGAGGAAATTAACTAGAAAGTCAACTCCTAACAATGCTCAAATAATAATAAGATGATCATGATATTTATTACTCATTACTCTATCATAACGTTGTATCATGAATTAATTCATTTAAATTCTCTTCAAAGCAAATTGTATAATCGTTCTATGAGTAGTCGATACGATGTTTATATGAGAAAAGATAGCTTATATATGTTTATTTTTTATCTATTAAATAAATGGTAATCTACTAAGACTAGTGCGAAGGTCTGCGGTCTTAACAAGTTATTTTTATAAATATATTAAATTTATATTTATCTGGTCTAAAGGCTAATGGGTTTCAATAAATTCAACACATATTACTAGTTTATTCAATATTTGAATTGTATCTACACGTATGCGCTATTCATTGAAGTATAACTGGATTGACTATTTAGCCGATATAGGATCATGAGGTACGAACAAGATTTATCTATTTTATTATAATCAAATTTGGATCTAGCTAAGCTTAACTTAATGTACTTGACAGTAGGGTTCGAAAATACAGTCGATAACAAGTGATATTAAGTCAAGTCTTATTCTATTTTCAGATTAATTATAATCAAGTAGATATCTGGAACGCACAACATGTAACAATCGAGATTGACAAATTAGCTGATGTAAAATTGATTGACTACTTTGATAATGATTAGTATTCATTAAAATTCGTAGACAGCTTGGAAATTAATAGAGTTGAAGCTTAATCTAATTTGTCAGATCTCGATTGGGCAAAATATTGTTTGTAGTAAATAAATCATTAAATATGTCCAATATTGGTAACTTAATGAATCTACCAAATTGCTAATCTGGTAGAGCCCATAGCTAGCTTAAATCAGTTACTTGCAAAAGATTAGAGCAATGCAACCTTACAAATAAGATCTAAGATCTAAGCTGATAAATAGCTCAAATCAAGACACATGAGATCAAATGATGCAGCCATGTTTAACTAGATTTGAACCGTGACAATACTTATAAGCAAACCGAAGGTCGAAATCAACCGATGCAGCTCGATTTGTCGAAGGTCTTGTTGAGATCTACTTTTACTCCTAGTTTTAAAGGTTTGTGGCCGGAGCCGAAAAGGTCCGTATTTGATTGTATATATCCTTACAACAATCGGGTCTTTGGTATTTATAACTTTGAAACCTAAACATAAATCTTAACAAAATACGAGTCTTAGAAATGAAATAAAAGAGTAACTTGGACTCTAATCTTTTCCTATAATGAAGTCTGACATGTTCTCTTCGTTTACTTGTCGTAGCTCGACACGCCCCGATCGACTATCACTGTTCAATCCTATGTTTAGCCGATCCGACAAACTTGTCACCTCGTTCTATGGAGCGACCCCACAAGCAGTCTCTACTTGTAAAAGTTTGGGGTCAACACATGCCCTCTAATTTTGGGATAAAATTGATTTTATTCTAAAATTGTAAATCATTCGAATCCAAATCCTTACCGGTAAAGACACACTGATGACTCCGTTTACTACTGTCTCTCCCTGTTTGTTGGTCTTCCTCCTAGGTCTGCCATTAGACAAAATTCAAACCCTAGACGACTCACACACCTCGATGTGATTCAACACCTCTCTCGAATCGGAGGTAACCCCCCCTTCCATTAGATTCAACAGAAATACAGCAATTCATTAAAGATTGTTGCAGGACATTGAGGAACCTAGATAAGCCAGAAGATGCAGACTCACAAGCCGCGACCTGACCTGGTCAAGTTTACCCTCATAACAAGAACTAATGACAAACCGAACAAAAGAACGAAAAGCCCCAGCATACAGGCTTAACACACAGTCAACTAAGTTTAAACAGACATCCAAAAGAAGTAGCACATATGCTGATGTTAAGAGCCTCCAAATCATCTTCAGTTCAGTTGTGGGAATTATCACCAGACTTCTCCTGTAGAAGTAGTTTGCCATCTCCATGCTTCGACCTACTCATCAGTTTGGTGGCGATCTACAACATTGTGTTTACCCTAGCTTCTAGCGCCTCCTTGTGCATCTACGAGAACAGACCTACCCAATAGGTCATGAGGGCACATGCGTAACATATAATTTTAACAAGATTTTTGATTTTTTTTCCTTCGAAACAAACTTTGTTTCTTGTTTTCCAAATTGCCCAGCAGATGACGGCAATGCCCATAGTATGGAATTGTTTGCCAAAAGGCAGCCAACGCTCACACCACAACCAACATTGATTAAGAGATTTAGCTACATTGTTAGCACCAATACAATGAGCAATAATAGCCCAAACTGCCTTAGTTGTACTACATTGGAAAAAGAGATGAGAAGCATTTTCAATCTGATTACAGAAATAACACGTTGGGTTACCAAACCACTTCCTTCTAATCAAGTTATCTTTCATCAAAATCGCATTATTGAGCAAAAGCTAGAGGAAGATTTTGATTTAGCAGGTATTTTACTTTTCCAAATTTTACTATGGGAAGGACCTGAATCATTAGATGTCATAGCATTATAAACTGATTTCACACTAAAATGACCAGCAGTTCCAACTGTCCAAGCAACTGAGTTGTTATCAGAAGTGAAATTAATTTTCCTCATATCACTCAAAATATTTTGCCAATTAGTTAGCATATCATCCATTAACCACCTAGCAAAAGAGATACTTTGGGAATTGTTTCTAACCTGATCAACCAAAATAATTTGCTGTTGGCAAAATTTGAACAGAACAAGATATAAAATGCAAAGTGGCTTCTCATAAAGCCAGTTATCTTTCTAGAAAAAAGTACTCCTACCATTCCTCACCAACTTTTTTCTTCCTACAAGTAGATATTTTTAATCTTCAAATGATCTGCCTAAACAGCAGAATCAAATTGTTTGTGGGATATATCAAAAATCGATTCAGACTTAAGGTACTCTTCCTTGTTATCTAGCTTCCACCACCATTTAGCGAGTAAACTTACATTTATTTATTTTTGATATTCTTAATCCCGAGACCTCCTTTTTTCTTAGTTTTACAAATCTTGATTCATTTGATCAAATGGTACTTTCGTTAGTACTCCCACCTTGCCAAAAGAAAGTTCTACAAATCTTATCTAATCTGCCTAGGATAGTCTTTGGCAATAAGTAAATGGACATATGGTAAATTGGTGCATTATTCAAACTTGAACTAATCAACGTGGACCTGCTCGCTATGGACATATTTCCACCTTTCCAGACATCTAACTTCTTCATACTCTTGTCAATCAGAGGAGTCCAGTCACAAACATGCAATGTACTAGGACTGACAGCACTCCAAGATATTTTATAGAAAAAGTCCCCACCTGATAGTTAAAAATATCGCCATATTTCCCATCCTAATTATCTTCATCATTGATAGTTATAACTTCACTTTTAGAGAAGTTTATTTTCAAGCCAGCTATCAATTCATAAATGTAAAGTAATAATTTCATGTTTTTAGCCCCCTCAATGTCATGTTTTAGGCAAATAATAGTATCGTCAGCGTATTGTAAGACAACAACCCCTTTCTCAATAATGTTATCTACTAGTCCACAGAAAAGATTATTTGATTGAGCTTTAAGTATCATTCTGGAAAGTCCATCAGCTACAAAATTGAACAGAATAGGGGAGAGATGGTCCCCTTGTCTCACACCTTTATGCCTTTTATGTAGGAGCCAAAGAGATTATTCATTTTAACGCTTACAGTCCCACGTGAGACCACTCTTTTGATCCATTCACACCAAATTGGGCAAAATCCCCTGGTAGCCATACATTGAAATAAAAAACTCCATTTAACTTTGTCGTACGCCTTTTCAAAATCTAGCTTGAGTGCAATACCAATTTGTTTCTTTCTTTTTGTTTCGTGTAAAATTTCATGTAAAATCATGATTCCATTCATGATATTCCTTCCTTTCATGAATGTCGTTTGATTCGGATGTATAAGTTTTTATGCCACCTTTTCTAGCCTCAATGTCAATGTTTTAGTTATGAGTTTATATAAACAATTCAACATACAAATAGGCCTAAACTGTTGAATCCTGGCAGCATCAGAAACTTTCAGAAGAAGTGTTATAACTCCATTCTTAGTTCTACTGATATCTACTTTGCCCTCATGAAATTCAGCAAACAACTAAATAATATCATCTTTGATAATATCCCAATAGGCCTGGTAAAATTCGATAGGGATCTTATCCAGACCAGCAGCTTTATGTTTCTCCATTCGAAACAAGGCATCTTTTATCTCCAATGTTGGATTTTCCTGATTATCTGACCATGTGTATAACCCTCTAGACATGGTAATTTCTCTTAATTCATAGAAATGAATTAGAGTATTAAAAGTATCAGAATGTGTATGTCTGCCACTAGGTTTATTCCTCTCACTACTATATCTAATTATGTTAAAATCACCTCCTGTCAAAATAGGTTCCTTGTTTTTTGAGCAGAAGGAAGATAATTTGCTTAAAAATCCATCTTCATTTTGTCATGAGCGGAACCATAGACCACTAAGAAGTTCCATTTTATTCTATTTGTTTTATCCCACAAATTCATCTACAACATGAATTCCCCTTGATGAAAAGATCCCACATCATATAAATCTTTTTTGACCCCACACAAGATACCTCCTGATTTTCCATTTGCAGAGTTGTAAAGCCATAGATAATCTTGATTAGTATCAATTTTTTTCAATAATTTTTCATCATAATCCTTAATCATTGTTTCCTGAACTCCAATAAAGTGGAATTTATATTCAGTAATAAGATTTTTAAGCAAAGTGGCGACCCCTTTTTTCTGAGGCCCCTACAATTCCAAATGACGCCTTGCATTAAGACTTTTTTTGGACTTCGTATTTTTAGCAGTGAAAGCATTACTCGGCTTTCTTCCTCTTTTTTTAAGCATGCCAAGATGTTCTTGGTCTTGCTTACTTTTTCCTTTATCAGGAGAAATCTTGACAGACTTTTTGTTCTGTCTTTTCTTTATCTAAGATTCAACCAAAGTAAACTTTACTGAATCAGAAGATTCATCATCAAGCCAGATTAATTCAGGGGCTTCTTTTTCATTAGAAATTTCCTTACCTTTTTCATTATGGGAAATCACATTTTGCTCAAGTTGTTTTAAATATAAATCATTTGTAGCAGTTCAAGATCATTCAGTAAATTGCAAGTATCAAAAATATCATTATCAATCACAATACCCATTTTAGCAGTAACATGAGTAATATCATTACTAGACAAAACAACAAAAGAGTTAGTTTTTTGAGAATTACCTTCCACATTCTTTTCTAGAGATTCCCTTTCAACCTTCTCCATAGTGGACAGATTTGCATCCTTCTTCAACCGCTCACTCCTTTTCATATTGACCTGTTGAACCTCCTTAATAACTTCCCTGTCCTCATCTATTTTCTTCATTTTATTAGCTTCATTCATATCATTATTCTTGCCTTGTTGATTAGTATCCAACTTCCCTGTTCGCATACATACACTGGACTTTCAGCGTCAACATCTCAACACATAAAGTCTTACATATCCAAGATCCAACATATTACAACACATGTTATGCGACAACAACAACAAAAGAAGAAGGACTAGCTCTAGAGCCCTAGCATCTACTCGCTATGGTCGCTGTCCATGCCGGAACCTTCCTCGTCCTCATCTCTACTAGCGGCTGCCTCCATCTCCGGATCCTCATCCATCTCATCCTTAGAATCTAACTCAGCTGCTCCAGGCAGGTGGTGAGGATGGAGCTGGTTATGCAGCTGGTGGATCTTCTCATGCAGGTTCTCATTGTACTCCTCGGCATTAGCTAGCTGCTGCTCAAGCTCCAGCTGTCGGGCCCTCAGGGTGTCCTCCTTGTGCCAGGCTTCATTCCTCTAACAAAGCATATGAACTAGCATGCGCTCGCAGTTCCTGTGAGCTGTGGTCACCCTGTCCCTCTGCTCTCTCACTGCGAGCAGATCCAGACTCACCTCACTGTTCTGCTGGACTGCCTAGTCCCTCTCTAGAGTCACACGGGCCAACTCTGCCTGCAGCCTCTCAACCTCACTGTCAAACTCACGCTGTAGCTGGCGCTTCTCATCTTGAACTGTCAAAAGAGAACCAGACAAGCGTCCCAAACAGCGCTCTAGACCCCCATAGGTCTTCATCAAGGCAAACATAGCGCTCAGAGCGGTACTGTCACTGTGCTGATCCTCATCCGCGCTTCTCTCTAGAGCATTCGCCTCAGATTGATCCCACACCGAAGTGTAGGGGTCACCCCGGGAAACACCCCAGCGAAGGCGTGGGCCAGCTCCTGCGGAAACCTCTCCATGATATCCCTCAGAACCGCAAAAGCAGCCCTGCTGGCACCCTAGAAAGGCGTGGTACCTTGGAACTCGTACACCTAGCCACCCCAGGCGGGGTCACCTCCATTGGTAGGAATCACTGCCTCGATCCCCACCAGGGTCCCGTCACCGAGCTGCTCCTTGTTCCAATAGTAGCGAGGTTCCCTTCCTTCAGGATACCCCATCACACTGAGCACTCTCCAAAGCAAAGTAGGCATCCCAAACTCCCCTAGGAACTTGCTCTTGTGACGCGAGCTCCTAAGTGCCAACTGATGGCGAGGGGCCGCCCACCAGTGGACTTGCGAGCGGTGAGCCTAGTGCGTGCCATCTGCTAAAAATAGAATACCTTGGGTAAAACTGAGGATTATCTTTTATTATTTTAATTAAAATTGGGACAGATTTAAAAAAGGGGAGGAATTAAGTAATGATAGGAATGAACATGATGCATGCACGAAACATACGATCTCACAAACTTAGAAACAAAAACAATTACTAATCGGTATATGCGGTGGCACAGAACGTTCTCTCATAACGTAACTAACATTCTATGCGAGAACGTGGTTAGCGTACCTGCAGAAAACTCATCTCAGTCCAACCACAGTATGATCATGCAGAACAAGAATTTAAAACTATGGACCCCACACACATAGGTACCACATCTATGCATATGGCGTGCCACTACCCACATCATCGCCCTAATGACGGCATCGCCTCTCAGGACGGAATCTCCGAGCATGTGGTACTGTTCCCAGGCACACTGAATATGCGTGCATGACACAACACCTCAAAGCACTTCTCTAGATCGGCAGTGTATCCGATCATGCTCTCACAGCTCCCACTTACCGAGGCGTAGAGGGAAAATGATCCATACATTACTACTCAAATGAATGGCACTCATACTATTACACGCCGTATAAGCGACGAAATAGAAATATGATGCATAACCCCCCAAGTCAGTACTTAACTAGCCACCTTAGAGTCCTTAACTGGGCATAAAGGATATGACCACTCGCACACTGTGTAGTTTTCCACAAACTCATTTTAACGCCTTGGTTTCCATTAATAGGTAGTTAACTTTCATTAACCGGTTTAAGTTTGTTTTAGAACGTACTTATGAACAGTAATTCGCTGAACCTTGCTCCGATGCCAGCTGCAACAGAACCGCTCAAATTATAAGAGATTAAGCCTAATAGTGATCATTTGCACAGTCGAACCATCAAGCTTAAGTCCATATAATCCCGGTAGTCCGTGAAATCTCGAAGGATTTCAAACCACAACTTACACATACAGCCAAGATCATAATAAGTCCAGCGATCACCATCCACAGTTACATTCAGTTCACAACATTCGACGATTAAATCGGAGTTCACTTAAAGTTATTACAAACCAAGTTCAAGAGTAGAGGAAGCATCATAGTTTTAAAATAACACACACTTAGTCTGATACAGTGCCATAGTTTGATCATTCGCACAACAGCAAAAGAAGAGGTAGAGTGACCATCGCCCTTAGTCTAGTCATCACCCATTGCTGGGTACAAGCAGTAAATGCAATAACCATAGTACATCTGACCATCTGTAAAACAACATGGGAATGGAACCCTGAGTACGAGAATGTACTCAGCTAGACTTACCCGACATAAACCAAAAATAAAAGACTCTTCAAGGATCATGATGGCTGTATAGTGGGGTAGCTGAAACCTTTTTGCGCAAAAGCGTTACCTAATTAGTAGTATATCCTCACATTTCTCTTTTTCTTTAATTAGCTTAAGTTAGGTATTATTACCTATCATTTAGGTTTGCACCTGTACTATTGCAAACAAGTGTTGTAATATGATAGTACCTTATCATAGCATTCACAAAACATTACTTATCATAACTCAAGTGTTTCATAGTTCTTACTACGAGGACAGGGCTCATGTCAAGTGCCCACTATCTAGGAGCGATGGCGATTCGAATCGATTTCTGACCAGCTGGCGAGTTTATTTCCCACACAAACCACACTCACTGATCAAGTGAGCTACAGATCACCGTATTGCACTATCCAGGACCAATTCGCAGACTCGACAGGCACCGCCCGTACCCGAGGACCGTTTCAGCGACCGAGGTATCCAAGGTATACCAAGGTTGCATGCCGTGCCCTCATCGTTCTCCTCAACCATCACCAATACAGCGCGTACGTTGGGCCGATTCCTGGCCCGGATAGTGCTCAGGCTTCGCAGTCGGAACGACTTATCCTTCTAGCTAAATGTGGGGCATGCGTTTAACATGACAAGAGGGCCGTCAACGATCGGTCCTTAATCGACACAGGCAGGGGCACTACGGTCAAAACCACCAAAAGACCCTGCCCGGTCTCAAGTTCATTCCCACACTTGGTTACTTTTCATCATAGCATTGACAACTAACATTCAGGTATCCACCTATATCTCACAGGTGACAAGAAATCACCCGACTTCTACCGTACTAGGTGTAACATCCCCGATGTTACGGTTACTAAAATTCGGATCATGGCATCATCAGCATTGCACAGCATAGTTGTTAAGCACACCTTGATGCATCAACTTAAAATGAGTTTAACTTGGTTGAATGTG
>Ga0182004_10000653_pt1 | contig 22378 bp, 21 predicted proteins | sample Sormic07211540_1_FD_120479 | JGI IMG/M metagenome (GOLD analysis project Ga0182004, IMG submission 120479) | Endophyte microbial communities from Sorghum bicolor roots, Mead, Nebraska, USA - 072115-40_1 MetaG | ecosystem: Host-associated > Plants > Roots > Unclassified | place: USA: Nebraska...
ACAGAGCAATTACTAGCTTGAACAACTAACACTAAACTAACCAAGCACTTATCCCAACACAATCAAGCACCTAAGCTCACTAATGATATGATCACTATAAACTAAGTACTTGAAAGGTAAATATCACTCAAAATACCAAAGGTAAATGATAAATAAATGAGTACTAAGATAGCAAAGGTATAATACCAGAGTGGAGAGGAGGAAGACTCTTCCCATCTCCAAGCTGAGCTACGCCTGGCTACTCTTCCCGCTTACAACTCCAAGCTGCTAGAGTAAAGCTAAGCTGGAGGCAGAGAGGCTATGGAGCTAAGCTGGCTACCTAAGCGAGGGAGCTACTACGCTAACACTTGATCTAAGCTTTATGCTATGCTTGAGCCTCTTCTTGTGTTCTCGTCTTTTCTCCCCCTCTTAAAACAGTGCCCGAGGGGGTCATTTTATAGGCCAAGGAGTCTTCTGGTGGAAGGAGCTCGCAGGGGAGTGAAGAGGAGTGGCGGGCGCCATAATGGGGTGGCGGGCACCACTGCCCCCTGGCAGGCACCAGGATCTTCGGCGGGCGCCACTCCTGGTTAACCGCCTTTGCTCCCGATGGTCCAAATGATCTCCCAAGGTCGGTTTCAGGTAAGACACATGTTGGAGTAATGTTTTGTCACATGTTGGAAAACCATAATCCATGTGACAACATGTTCTGGCCATTAGATCAAACCGACATTGCTTTGGACGCCTTAGATGGACTCCTGGAGGTGTCACGCGGATCGGTGGTGTGGCTGGCCATGCTGGGGGTGGCACCCGCTAGGTGGGCCCAACGACTGCCACCTTAGCATGGCGCCCGCCACCCTGGTTGGCCTATGTGGCGCCAGGTGTGGTGGGTTGCCTTCCAGGTGGGTCCTTTTCGCTCTTTTCTGCATATAAATAAATTTCTATGTACATGTGGAACTAGGTAAGTAATAACCAAAATATAAACATGTTCATGTTGATTTACCATGGTTTTGGATGAAATGTTGATGGTCAAAACAGGTGTTAAGGACCATCAACATTGGTCAATGCATTTATCAAGGCAGAGATGCTGAACACATGGTGGACATGTGCCCATGTGTTTGTGATGAATAATTGACATAAGTGCGAGAGGTTTGAGGCTTTCCTGGTTAAGTCATATTCCATACGTGCTTGACTGTGCTAATGGCTAACCGGAGATGTCATGTTGAGTTGCATTGTGTGTGTTGCAATATGCATATCTTGGTTTGTGAATGTGTAGGTGTAGGGCGCACCAAGACGGTCGATGGTAATGGAGGATGTCAAGTGTGGAGTCCATGCACGATGGATCAGAGACGATGAAGGGTAGACAAGAAAGCTTGGACTAAGGGACAAAGGTTGAAGAAGAGACTAGACTCACATTAGGAAGAGGAAGAGCAAGAGTACATGAGTGATTAATATGGTGTCGACCAAGTCAAGGAGGAGGACGCTGGTATCATGGCACTCTGTGGAGGCTAGACATGCATCTACATTGGTGATGAGATAACGTCATCGATCAAGTCAAGAAGAAGGGTGAAGGTGTCAACCTTTGTGGATGTCAGACACGATTAACATCGGTTGGTCAGGCTTGGCGAGCCGTGCATGAGGGTTTGCCGGCTTGGTCCTCAAAACTTGGGATGGATGGTATGGTGGTCTGGGCCTCAAAACCAATGCAGGAGGGTTCGCTAGTTTAGACCCCAAAACCAGGTGTAGACGATTAGTGGTTTGGGCCAAAAAACCGAGGAGTGGTAGATTGGTAGACACGTGGTGACATCTTGAAACTTGGACAAATTTACCCCTGAGTTGAGCACTTCATGTAACGGAAACTTGGGAAATAGCCAAGTGCCTATATGGCTGGTGGTGGAGACCAAGCTTTGGGGGATTAGGTTCTTATTTGGGAGGTTGAGAGCTTTGCTTAGATCTAGAGAGAGGGAGAGAAACAGAAACGAGAGGCTCTTTGTTTTGAGCTTTTTGCCATCCAAGCTTGGCGATCTCCTAGGAGTATAATGTAGCTTGTAATCGAAATGGTGAAGTAATCATGAGATCAAATTCATACGTGCTTCACTTCTCCCTTCCTAATTCTGAAATTTCTCCTTTTTGGTGATTTCCATGGTCATGTTTGGGTGATTTTCGTGCTGCTTGTTTGGCTGATCATTAGGCACGTTTTGGGGAATCTTTGGTTGCTGAAACTAATGAATTTGAGGCTTTGTTTTGCTGGGGTATTTGTTGTTGAGCTGGCATCTGTGATAAAGTGGTGGATATGTGGCTTTTTTTTTTACATAATGCTAGTATATATTATAATTCCATTTCATGGGTGATTTGAGGCTTCCCCACGAGAGGCCACGATCCCTCTGGTTAATTAGGCGTTGTCTCCGCCAAATATATTAAGCAAAGGCATCTTTCTCACGCCATATAGAAATAGAGTTGGTCAATGCTACATATGCTCACACCACGAGAGGCCACCATCCCTGATCAGATGCTGTTTCCGGGTCGCCGGTTGGCCTTTATAAAACAGGCTACTAAGCAAAGCCATCTTCTGCACGCCATACACTGCTACCTGCTGTGCTCACACCACCATTAGCCATCCGTAAGAGCTGTGACCTGTGAGCAAACCATGGCGGCGATAGTCACCGGAGCGATGGGCACCCTCCTGCCCAAGCTCGCCAACCTGATCAAGGAGGAGTACAAACTACAGAAGAAGGTGAAGAGTGAGATCATGTTCTTGGAGGCTGAGCTCAGGAGCATGGAGGCTGCTCTCATCAAGATCTCCGAGGCACCCATCGACCAGCCGCCCGACAACCAGCAAAAGCTCTGGGCAAGGGAGGTGAGAGAGCTGTCCTACGACCTCGAGGACAACATCGACAAATTCATGGTGCGAGTTGGCGAAGGCAAGCCACAACATAGTTTCAAGGGATTCATTGATAGGTGCCTCCACCTGCTGACAAGGTGCTGGATTAAGCATAGCATCGGCCTTGACATCGAGGAGATCAGGAGCCGCATAAAGGAAGTGAGTGAGCGGCGTGACCGGTACAAGGTTGATCTAGTTCCTTCGAAGAAGCCTGTTGGCAGAAGCATCGACAACCTGCGGCTATCGGCTCTTTACAGAAAGGTGACAGAGCTTGTTGGCGCTGAAGAGAAGAGCATTGACCTTGTGAGAAGGCTCATGGAGGGCGATGAGGTATCAATGAAGCAGCCAGTGGTACTCTCTATCGTCGGTTTTGGAGGATTAGGCAAGACTACTCTTGCTAATCTTGTGTACGAGAAGATTAAAGGGCAATTTGCTTGTGGGGCATTTGTTTATGTGTCTAATAATCCTGACGTGGTCAAGATTTTCAAAGGCATGCTCTACCAGCTTGATGGGAACAAATACAAAGACATCAATCAAGGAACATGGAGTGAAGAACAACTAATCAGCGAGCTGAGGAAGTTCCTTCAACCTAAGAGGTATGTTTTTATGATTGAACACGTAGTTACTGGATCTGAGCGTATTGTAGCTCTCGACTAGATTCATCTAAGTTGTAGCTGTCAAGCTACAACATTATTCATATAGATTTCATTGCTATCTAAATACATACACACGGGAAATATGTGATTTTTTGAAGTAACAAGTCCCTTAAGTATAATAAATAATTGAAATAAAAAAACTAAAATGTTGTTGATCTTGTGGAGAGCTAAAATTTTCATATACATTTATCTCCATCCGACTCTACGTACAAGAGAAAGATATGAGTTTTTCTAAGGTAATATGCTGTTATGTGCTTAATATGTTGCATTGCTAAAATATTATATACTTTTTAAGCAATTTAATGATTTTAAATGAAACAACTTAGTCTATAAGTTATAGATCTCATGGAGAGCTACAAATTTTATGTAATAATCATATTCATCTAACGATACATAAAAAAAAGATATAATTTGTATAATATAGAAGGATAGTGCTACTAGGCCAATCTGACACTCCACCAAATGTGACACAACAACGACATGTTACGCATAGAATACAATATTCACTGGTAGACCTACGCACACGGCCAATCTGACACTTTGCTTCAGCAATGCATATGCCATGGCCCATGGCAGAGTGGTTTTGCCATGTCACTCAGGCCTTGTTTAGTTGCATTTTTTTTTGCAAAATGGACACTGTATTATTTTCATTTGTATTTAATAAATATTATCTAATTATAGACTAACTAGGTTCAAAATATTCATATCGCAAATTACAGTTAAACTGTACAATTAGTTATTTTTTATTTATATTTAATGCTCCATGCATGTGCCGCAAGATTCGATATGATGGGCAATTTTAAAAAAAAATTGCAGAATTTTTTGAAACTAAACAAGACCTCAGTTTGATACAGACAAAAGTGTTAGGGCTTCCAAAATTTTTTTTGGCCAAAAGCAAAATATTTTGCGTTTTCGCGTTTTGGAAGTAAACGGGATTGAATCTTTTTAGGTCAAAAACTGTGCAGTCCCAAACTGAGGTATTAAATAGGAGCTGTTTGTGTCTCTGTTTTACAAAATATTTTGGAACTAAATACCAAAACAAAAAAAATTGGTGTCAGATTTTTTGTGGGTTGTTCAGGGTTTTGGGGGTTTTTGCAAAATTTTTTATGAACTAAACAACCCCTTAGAATTAAGATATAGGATTAATTCTAAAACATGATATAGAAAATGGTTAAAAATAATAAAAACAAGAAGAATACTCTGCGCGTTGTTGTAGGAATGCAGTTGATTATATGGCATGATGACGTGGACAAACAAAATACTTTCGTGTTTTGCTGATAATTTTAGTTGTGTGTAATAGTGCATTACTACTTGTTGGACAATTTGTATGTTGAGAGGTATATAGTGACTTGGTGATGTAGACACTATAATTGCATGGACTAGTGAATTTTTAATTGCATGTGATAGTGAGTTGTTTAGTTGGTCAGCTTGCATGTTGAGAGAAATATATAATGGGATTTAGATTTATACGAGTATAAGATATCCTTCACTGATGCTGCGGTGTCAATGTGTTTAGGAATGGTGGGGTCGTGTCATAAATGTGAGCTCGACTTGATCGTAGTGGGCATGTGTATGGCTCTGGTTTCCCATTGAGTCCGGGTACAACGGGCTTCACGTCTTTCAAGATGTTGTGGACAAGTGGACATACATAAAATGGATTATATTCAGCTTGTCTCTATCACCTCGTCTAAACCAAAGTCATAGATTTAAAATAACTTTATAGTTAATAATATTTTTTTATCTGAGATTTTTGAGGCCCAAATATTTATTCTAAATTCTCATATTTTGAAATTCAATTGACCCTCATATATAGTAAAGACTCTGACCATTAACTCTTTAACCAACCCCTGTTATTTCCTTTTTTTTTATCAGAAGCATATTACACTTCACAAGTCCTTTTGCATCCTAGAATGTCTAGATAGTATTATAGGTGCGGTGTACCCTTGAAACGATCTCTAATTTTGCATGCCCATCCATGAATTATTATGATCTGGAGGGGCCCCGGCGCCTCTGAATTCATAAAAAAAAATTATGATTTAAAGCGTGTTCTAGTTAATGTCATCTACATGCGTGATGTCCAAAAAGACAAGTCTATTTATACTTTTATTTGTTACTTTTGACTTCAATACCTGTAGAAAGAAATTTTTTGGTAGATTTTTGATGATATATACTGGCCTCTTGGTGTGTTATAGGTACTTCATTGTCATCGATGACATATGGAATACTTCTGTGTGGGAAACAATCCAATGTGCTTTGATAGAGAATGAATGTGGAAGTAGAATAATCACAACAACTCGCAATCTTGATGTTGCACAACAAGCTGGAAGTGTTTATCAACTGGAACCTCTTTCTCTCATTGACTCAACAAAGTTATTCTGCCAAAGAATTTTTGGCAGTGAAGACAAATGTCCTCCAGATAATTTAGTTGAAGTGGCTGGTAAAATCTTAAAGAAATGTGGTGGTGTACCATTAGCTATCATTACCATGGCAAGTATGTTAGCCAACAAATTGGGAAATGAAACAAATACCCTTAACTATTGGTCAAATGTGTACCAATCCATGGGTTCTGGTCTAGATGGAAGCACTAATGTGAAGAATATGAGAAGGATACTATCGGTTAGTTATGATGACCTACCTTCACATCTAAAGACTTGCTTTCTATATCTAAGTTTATTTCCAGAGGACTACAAGATTGAAACAGGAGGTCTGATATGGAAGTGGATTGCTGAAGGTTTTGTCCGTAAAGAACAAGGGAAGACCTTATATGAAGTAGGTGAGGATTATATCGAAGAGTTAGTTAACAGAAGTATGATACAACCTGTAGATATTGACCCTGATGGTAAGACTGTTTCTTGTCAGATACATGATATGGTCCTTGATCTCATCAGTTTCTTGTCAAATGAGGAGCAGTTTCTCACAAAAGTAGGTGGACAGCAGCCCACATCTCTTGATCTGCCAAAAAAGATCCGCCGGTTATCCCTCCAATTTAGTCAGGAAGAGGAAGTCAAGCAGCTGGCTACAATGAGCTTCTCCCACGTAAGGTCACTTACTGTGTCCACTGATTCTCTTCTGTTGCCGCCAAAGCTTTCGACCTTTCTGGTCTTACGTGTATTGGATTTAAGTAATTGTGCTGGAGTGGCGAATCATCACTTTCGAGAAATTTGCAATATGTTTCACCTGAGGTATCTGAATATTGGTGGGCTTTATCACCGCGATCCCAATGGAGATTCAAAATCTACAATTTTTACAAGTTCTAGTCATAAGTAGTGTTGCGGATACAATAAGGATGCCTTCAACCTTTATTCATCTGCAACAGCTATTGCAGCTTTGTTGCCACATAGTAAGACTGCCCGATGGATTTGGAAAGCTAACCTCTCTACTTGAAGTGACCATAACTATCGAGTCACCAAGCATGCTGCATTATCTGGGGTGTCTGACCGAGCTCAGGACCTTGGCCATAGACTTCTTTTATTATTGGGATGAGAGCTATGAGGAAGCTTTGATCCAATCTTTGTCTAACCTTGTCAACCTCAAATCCTTGAAAATAGAAGGTACAATGATGATCAGCCTACATTCCGAACGTGACAAATTGTATCCTGGTCCTCAACAACTTCGCTCCATTGATATGAAGCCACGCAATGGCTTCGTCACTGGTATGTGCAGTGTCTTCGTCACTTCAGTGCCAAGGTGGATGTCATCACTCTGCTTCCTGTCCTCCATAAACATCATATTATTATCGCTGGGAGAGCAGGATATTCAAGTCCTTGGGAGCATACCATCTCTCAGTGATCTCATTATATATGTGAAGGAAACCACACAAGACAGAGATGAAAGGTTGGTCATTGGCAAGTCTCATCAATTCCAGTGTCTAACAAAACTGTGCATGATTTATCCATCCATGGAGGTGGTGTTTGCACCAGGAGGCATGCAGAACCTCAAAAAGCTTCATTTAGTGTTTCGGGTGAAAGAGGTAATGCGTAAGTTTGGTGATTGCAACTTGGGTTTGGAGCACCTCTTGTCACTTGAGCATGTCTCTCTTGAAATATTTGTGAACAATACCATGCCCAAGGAGGTGGAGGCCGTGGAAGATGAAATTCGGAAAGCCCTGGACATGAACCCTGGCGAGCCCACGTTAATAATAAAAAGGCATGACCTCTTGATTAGTTGCTTTCTTCTTTAATTCATCTTTATTTGCCTTGCATAAAATACTAACGTCTTCTTTTTGCTTTCATATATAGGAATTCCTCAATAAGCCGCTTTAATCAGTTGCTTTTCTGAATAGACTAGTCCCATCGCCGAACTTATACATATACTCGTGGATATTGCAAGGGCTGTTGCTATCAGAAGTCCTTGTACGTTGATGCTCTTGCGAAAACTAAAAGGCTTTGATATAGACTGCTGAAAGGTATTGTATGCCAGAACACCATATGTTCTTTAATATATATACAGCAAAGGACTGTGCTGCTTAGCTAATATATACTATGCAAAATCATACATGTATAGAACAAAAGGGGTGCAAGATCTTGCATGATGATATATACACCAAACGACTGTTGCCATCCTGAGATTACTCTTTTTTTTTCACTCCTGTTATGTAGCTCAAAGACATTGCAGCTCCTATTTATGATAAAGTTAAGTGCCTGAATCAAAAGAGAATATTTACAAACAATGGCCAATTTACAGAGTCCATTTCTGATATTTATAGCTTAAATGTTTGCCATATTCTTTTGAATTGACTAGTCAATGAACCCGTGCACTTGCACGGGCGGGCTAACGATATGTAAATTTAAGTTCCTTTATTTTTTACTGTAAAGGCAAAGATTCTTTTACTTAATAGGCCATGAACATGAAGGACTGAAAACGGCAACCAGAAGGAGAGAGAGTGAATGAGAGCCTCAAATTTGTTAGATATGTGTCGAATATGTGTATAAATTGGTTACATTGCACTTGAGTTGTATTAGGGGCTACGATAGAGTTGTAGTCAAACTATGTGTCCTAGGGAGCCATAATATGAGACCACCCTTGTTGTAACCGTAAGACGACTTGGTGACTGATTTGGGTGGCGGCGAGACCGCGGGATCACCCGGATGTCGGTGTAGCTGTTGTTTATGGGGAGGAGCGTCCGTAGTCAATGCCGCGAGGATTAAGCACATTGCTGAACCTCGTCAAAAAAACATCGTGCCTCGGTGTCGTTCTCATTTGCGTATTTTTTTCTATATCGATTATGCTTTCGCGTTCATCGGTTAATAGATCCCTTTGGGTTTAGAAATAACCGTGCACTCTAACAAGTGGTATCAGAGCCAGATTCGTAGAAGAAGATCGTGGGAGGTGCGATGGATATATTCCACACCGTGCAAGGCTTGCACGGGTGTGTCCGGAGAAGGACATGGCGCAAGGTGGAGCATTTGGCAGCAATCAGCGACTCGATCGGTGGAGTTGGAAACTTCGAGCGGGTGGCTTGGACCGTCCAATAGGTTGCAATCAACAGGGATCGTTCTAGACGTGGAGATCAGGTTGATGGTGGCTAGTGGCTGCTGTTCGATAGGGGTCGGTCAGGCGTGACAACAAGGTTTGACGATGTGGCTGGAAGACATCGTGATTAAAGACGGTGGCTTCGACTTGCAATCAGATCGACTGGTGATTGATCTTGATCGGGGTGGTCGTTGCGGGATAAGCAATGATGGTGACGAAAGCCATGGTGAACTCAACGTGTTGATCGAAGCTGTTTTTTCGAGGTTATGTAGCAGTGATTAGTGGCAGCGTGCGGCATCTGGTGTTGCTTGTGGGCACAGGCCCGATGGTTTTTTCTCTCATTGATCAGGAATTACGAACTTCAATTGGTCGGATACGAGAAGAGGAATATGCATCTATATATATACATGCATGCATGGAAAGGGCACGCATCCTGGTGCACGACATGTGCGATCTAGAGTCAGGATGTTTGGATCTAGCAGGAACAAGTTTATTGTTTTTTAGGAACAAGTTTATTGTTTTTTGGTCCATGTTTGGCTTCTAGGGACTCTCGTCTTTTGCCATAGGGTGGGCTCAAGAGTATGTGCAAGGATGGATATGGATTGATAGTCTCTTGCATCACGGAATATGTAACAGGGAAGTCCCGTACGGCAGGAGGAGTCTGTTTTGGAGTCATTGTCGAGTTTCAGGAGGGCAGGAGTCTAGCTTGGACTGTTGTCGATTTTTGGTCTCCATAAATATAGGAAGAGTTTACAGTATATTGTAGATCAAAACAATTGACAGTTCAGGAACTAGAATTTGCAGAGTTACGGTGATCTGTAGGTGACGCTTAAGCGGGTTGATTTCGTCATGTGCGAGCGGCAGAGCAGTCGATGGGCGGCTTGCAAGCGGCGTGGCTGTGCACATACTGTGTACGGCGGCGGCGACACACGGCGGATTTTTCACAACACATGCGGGAGGCATGTGTTGCGTTGACGTGTGTGCTGCAGCAAGGAACAAGTATGTGGGTGACGTGTTTGGTGCGTGTGAAGTGAGCACGCGAGCGTACATAAGGTACGTAATTATTCGGCGATCTGTGGCAACAGACGGATGACGTTGATGACATTCAAATTTGAGGTGACGAGATTTGATGGCACTGGGAACTTTGGGCTATAGCAGACGAGGGTGAAGGATCTGTTGGCTCAACAGAGTATCTCGAAGGTGCTCAACGGGATTAAGCCGAAGAAGGTAGATGATAACAAGTGGTATCGAAGCCCATGGTCAGAAAAACCTGAAAAATCTCACGGTTCACATGATGACGGGGAGACCGTTAACGTTTCGGAGGTCACAGGGGTTGTGTGTGATATGAGCATTGGACTCGGGGCCTGGAGAACGTCTTCCGGAGATCACATGGTGTAGTGTGATGTGAAGAGTTGGGCTCGATGTGCGACGGGGGAGATTGTTAGGTTAAGTACCACATCGATATGGTGGGGGAGCACAACATATAAGGCGGGGGCAGCCCTCACCAATCAGGCTAGTCTTTTGGGTTGAGTTAGGCCTAAGGCCTAGATATGTTGTGGGCTTCGGTGGACCTGGGCTCGAGGATCAATGTCTTTAATCAATTGGTTGCTGATCTTATGAAGGTCGATGTGAAGATTGATGATGAAGACAGGGCTATTATTCTTTTATGTTCGTTGCCGAGGTCTTATGAGCACTTGGTTACTAGGCTGACATATGGGAAGGAAGACATCAAGGTGGAGAACATTGTTGCTGCATTGCTTGCTCAGGATCAAAGGAGGAAGAATAATGCAACGAGAGAGTCTTTTGGTGATGCTTTTCTAGTCAGAGGTGATCGTGGTGTGGAAGATAAGAGGGGCAACAAGAAGAAGGGGCCATAGTGCTATAAGTGTAAGAGTTGGGGACATGTAAAGAGAGACTATCCAGAACTAAAGAAGGATGAAGGATCCATAAGTGTTGTAGTTGCCAACAAGAAGAAAGATGACTCAGATAGCGATGGTGACATTCTCACGGTGTCAAGTGAAAAGTCTTGTGAAGTGTGGTTGTTAGATTCAGCTAGCTCGTTCCATGCAACATTAAAGAAGAAGTTATTCTCGTCATACACTGAGAAAGAAAATTGTTTTGCTTACTTGGGAGATGGTTCTGGCTATCTTGTTGTAGCCTGTAGGAGTGGGTGACATCAAGTTCAAGTTGTATGATGGTGAAGAGATACTGCTTAAGGGTGTGAAGCATGTGTCGGGGCTAACGAGAAATCTAATTTCGCTTGGTTTATTGCATGAAGAAGGCTGGTTGTATTAGACGGTTCCTCATAAAAAGACCTTGAGAGTCATACATAGAGGCAAGACGGTGATGATTGATGAGAAGTCAAGTGCACACAATCACAAGCTTAAAGGAAGCGTTATTGAAGGTGGAGTCATAGATGACAATGCAAATATGGCGGTGTTCTATCCAGGTGGTGATGCGGCTATGGGATCAGCCTCATTAGGCCGTTCTAAGTGGGCGACGGAAGAGACGACTCAAGTCCGAGTACACGGAGGTTCATGCATAGACGACGTCAAGATGGCGTGCATATTCGCCAAGGTGGAGTTTGTTCGATATGTGTCGAATATGTGTACAAATTGGTTACATTGGACTTGAGTTGTATTAGGGGCTAGGATAGAGTTGTAGTCGAACTATGTGTCCTAGGGAGCCATAAATATGAGACCACCCCTGTTATAACCGACGACTTGGCGGTTGGTTTGGGTGGCGGTGAGACCGCGGGATCGATCGGATGCCGGTGTAGCTGCTGTTTATGGGGATGAGCGTCCGTTGTCATTTCCCCGAGGATTAAGCCTATCGCTGAACCTCGTTAAAAAACATCGTGCCTCAATATAGTTCTCGTTTACGTATTTTCTTCTATATTGATTTTGCTTCCGCGTTGATCGGTTAATGATCGGTTTTGGATCTGGAACTAACCGTGCACTCAAACAAAATTTCTTTCGAAATATTTGGCCACTATCGCAAATTTGAACTCCAAAGACAACGCACATGAGAGAGATATACAAGAGCATGAGATACACGAGCTAACTAGTAGCTAGATACCTCATGCCAAGTCTTGGACACTCCAAAAATTACTCGGAGAAACGAAAGAAAACAGCAAGCACTGCACAGCCACGGACTGTCCACGGACTGCACTCTGCATACCACCCCGGACTGTCCGCAGGCAAGAACTCAGAAAAAGAACTCGAGACTAAGATTCTGTTTGCAGGCGAAACTGAAATGCGGACTGTCTAGCCTAGAGTAGCGGACTGTCCGCGACCTGGGAACACACACTACCGGGTCTGCTCAGTAACGCAACTGCAGGACGAGTTCGCGATGGAGGAGCTACACGGCGGCGCGAGGGAGGGTTGGAGCTCCTGCAGTTCTTGCGACTTAGAAAGGAAAAGGCAGGAAGCTGGGCGTCGGTCTGCAAACGCCAAACGAAAAACCAACAGAGCTAGTAGCTGCACACACGAACAAAGAACAGAAAAAGAAAAACAATGAACTACCGGACCAGCAGCCGGCCACAAGCACCTACGGCAAATGCTGCTCAAAGCAGGCTCGCTTGGTGTCTAAGCATTCAAATTTGATAGTGCTGTCATCGGACTGCCGGACAGCTGCTCCTGCTCAACACAGACACGAGCACATGAGCAGAGAAGAACGAACTGAAGAACAGAAAAAGTGGCTCCAAGAAATTCAACGAAATCCTACCCAAACTTCCATAAAAAATTTTCAAAAATTGCACAAGAGAATTCGACTTGCTACGGATCTATCTGCAAGAAATCATCGCCTGGGATTAACCCAAACTGCGGGAAAAATTCAAATTATAGACAAGAACGAGTTTTTCTCCCAAAATACAAATCTGCTTGAATCTTGATGCACAAGTGAAATTAGCTCAAATCACTTGGTGATCTTAACAGATTACACAGATACAAGTCCAAAATCTGTGGACCTCTCACTCAGGAACTCTAAAGGAGAAGAAAACCTAGGGAAAATGACAAACAAATGAAAGTGGAAGAGGTGAGATGGGTTGGGGCAGCCACCTCTTATTTATAGGTCTATTACACATTTTCCAAATGCCTCTAATATATTTTTGAGCGAACTGGCTAGCTACATGGACATTCTAGTCTAACTCGACATAACCTAGATTCGACGGCCACCGCGCCCTTCATGAGGTAGCGTAGCCTCGACACTAACTCCTCGATGCCACCACGTGTCGTCCGTTCCTTGGAACCTCCGCCCGGGTTTGGAGGCCCAAACCCGCGAAACCCGCCGCGAGTAGCGTACTCCATATGGTTCCCCCACCATTCAACATGTGTCACTGCCGTCCTCGACCGGCCGGCCCGCCAAATCCTCTTGAGCCTCGCTCGACTCGCACGTCCGCTGTCTTGACTTGTTCAACACGGTCACTCCCATGTACACTTGCACTTGTCGATGTCCCAGATGTCAGCCACTGCGGCTAGTCACTCGGCCTCCTGGTCCGTCAGTCCAAGCCTCATGTCCGCCCTTCACCGCTCCAGATTCATCGGCACGACACGTCTCTACTTGACCTTCTCCTTGCCATCGACCACCGCCTCCGAGCTCCACACCTGCATACCACAAGCCAAAAGACATGTCGTACGACCCAACTCACGCCAATGGTTACTCACCAACTCAATCTAGATTGTGGATCACATTGACAATCACTCATCACAAATCGAACCCCAAGGGCACATTTCAACCTTGTGTTCTCCGAACAAATAAAGTATTCATGAAATTTGGGTATAGACTACAATTTAAAAGGTTAAGTACATTTTTTAATTAGGAAAAGAGAATTAAGATTATATAGATCCAAATGGAAAGCAAAAATGATGACCCCACATTTCAATTAATTTCCTCAAGCATGAACGTCCAAATGCAATACAAACATCATTAGCCGCACTTGAGTTGACCAGTTTCTTGTTGTAGTAGTAGACGCGTGCTCACACTACTTTTTGGATATAAAACACCCAAGCGAGCAAGCATCCAAAGTTTTGTAACTTGGACTAGGATATAAGAGCATGTTCGAGAGTTTTTCTAAAACTTACTCTCTAATCATTATTTGAAAATTCATTTGAGTAAAACACTTGTTTTCTATCTCTTTGTACCCAGCAACAACTTTTATTCATCTTGTGCACACTCTAGACGCTTGCAATTCACCATGAAAGTCTCCACTCAGTTCTTTCTCCATCCAACATGTACATGTGGGACCGTTCTTTCTCCATCCAACATGTCACGTGTACTTATGGGACCCGACGACTTCCTCCATCCAACGTGTACCTGTGGGAACCTTTTCCATCCAACCCGTGGGACTTGACGACTTACGTGCCACATGTACCTATGGGACCTTTCTCAATCTCCATCTGACCTATGGGACCCGACGACTTGCATGTCACTTGTACCTTGTGTGCGGCCAGGGTTTAATAAATTAAAAAAATTGATACCTAGGAGTCAAACTCGGAACCTGGAGCAAAGACTGGACCATCTTTACCATTGAGCTAGATGCTTAGTTGTGTTGACACGCCCTACAGGTTGAGCTATCACTGCTACACTCACGCCATTTACAGCCATGTTGCAACCCACGTAGCAGTCGACTTTCAGCCTTGGCAGTGAGCTGTTGGTAGTGATAGTCGTAACCATTACCATCGTTATCTCGGACCAACCGGGAAGTACAAACACCACCACGTTGGCTTATCATCTGTCCATGATAAGGTCCTTACTTCCGTCACATTGGAGCACGACTTGCCTGTGTCGGTATGCACTAAAACCACCGCATGGCCTATGATACATCCATGATTAGATCCTTATTTCGTTGCATTGAGGCCTGACCTACTTGTGTGGGTATACACTAACACCTCTGTATTGGCTTACGACCCGTTCGTGATCAGGTCTTTGTTTCTGTCACATTACAACACCACCTGCCTATGTCGAAGCGAACCGCACCATTGCTTTTGCATATAAACCGCATGGTCATAGGGCTTGGTCACCGTTGCTTTGCAGTACCATACGCCCATAATGATCCTTTAGTCGGTGTCGGTTTACTAAATGATTCGGTGGTGATACACTATTGACCACTGCTGCATCAGACGAATAGCGGCGATGATGGATATTTGCTTCACCAACGGCGAGTGGTATGGCAGTGATGACAAAACAACCCACATCTGATGGTGATAGAGTTGCATCCGGTTTTTACAATGTATTTACTAATTTAGTAGTCCTTAATAACTTACTGAACACACACCATACAGATATAATGATCACACATCATTCATCATGTGCACAACGAAGAGTACTTGTAATAATAACAATGCTCACACTAACATAACAAGCGGTACATAGATAACATAACAAAGGTTCTGCTCCCTACAGACTTACATAACTAAAATGTAGTAGATGTGCTTTGCTCCTTCAGATTGGCACTCCCTGACCAGCTTGGCAGCAAATGCACGATGGAACACCTCTTCTTCCTCCCATAGCCATTGCAGGAAAATCATTCAAAAGCACTAAGACTCCAAAACCTGCACAATGCAAAGCAGCAGAATTAATAATATTCTACATACCATTGGTTTAGTTACCAAGCTAAAATTGGACTATATACAGACTCAAAACAACTCCCTACCTGAACAAAAACATGTCCTAACATCAAAATACAACATATGCACCTTTACTACTCTGCTAATGACTCTATGAACAAGGGAACATTAGGCATATACCTTCATATTGGCACTCATTGATCAGCTTGGCAGCAAATGCACAATGAAAGCCCTCTTCTTCCTCCCATAGCCATTACAGGAAAATTGTTCAGAAGCACTGAGACTCCAAAACCTACACAATGCAAAGCAGTAGAATTAATAATATTCAACATACAATTGGTTTAGTTACCAAGCCAAAATTGGACTATATATAAACTCAAAACAACTTCCTACCTGAACAAAGACATGTCCTAACATCAAAATACAACACATATGCAACTTTACTGCTTTGCTAATGACTCCATGTACAAAGAAACTAAGGCACATATCGAGGTCCATTGATACATAGACTCCAGGTAGGTCTAGGATAGCGGATGACCCATGTAGGGAGGACATGAACTTTTCTATGGTTTATGTCATATGCAAGCAGTGTTCTGTCCTCCCCAACAAGGAAAATCAAATTCCATTCATGGTGAACTGCAATCACTCGATACTTACCATCACAAATCTCATAGCCAAATTTAATATTTTTGTGTCCAAATATCTCCAGCATAGTCATCATATGCTTCAGTGTCCATCTATTGCTACCATAATATTCAAGGATCCAGATTGAAAGTTGAGTCATAGTGTAAATATCAGCAGCACATAAACACAACTGACCCTAGGCTTCATGGATGGAGATTGCATCACCATGTGGTTTTTGTATTTTCATCCATGTCTTTCCATCCATATCAACAACAATGATCTAGGAGAACTCGAGCAAGTCCATAAAACCGTTAAGAAACACACTTCTCGCATATGTGGATACTATAATTTCGTTGCCCCGTTCAGATTCTTTCAATATCTGTTGATACTAGATATGCGCACAGAGAAATAATCCGCAAGCGCACAGATATTGGTGATCACTTCACCTGGGAGATAATTCCAAAGTATCGTTATTTATTTATCCACTAGGACAAAGCGTGCATTTGACTACCCAAATCTATACTTAACCCCTGGGCTACAGACAAGATAGTGAGATATGCACGATATAGAGAGGATTCCTTCGTCAGTTTTCCTCTAACCTATGGTAAGCTGTGTAGTTATTGTTCTAAGAGGGTACCTAAGGAAAAGAGACACCACAGAGGATGCTTAACCCTGGCACAATATTTCCTACCTTACCGTCTAACGGGACGTGGATTACGGAGACACAAGGAGACTGTCACTTCCCCCCAATGTTACCACAAATTCGGCTAGATAGGGAGTATCTACGAGTATTCCTAGCCCAAGCACCATGCTTATGCTATGTATAATTAGTCTATTCCCTACACAAAGCGAATAAAGTAAACTCGTAAACCAAAGAACAATAAGAATAATAAACTTAGAAGTATTAGAAGTTGAATTGCCGAATGATCCTAGAACCAAGCCTCGGGTTAGGAAACTTTGATCCCGTAGATATAACTAGAGAGAAGACACCGACAGGCCGAGCTTCCTCCACTTCTATCTCCACCCTATAATCTCTCAATCTCTCTTGTTGCTAATACCCTAAAGAGATAGGTCCATTCCAGGGACCCCTCTCTGGCTAATTCTCTCTGGAAAATATGAATTAGGGTTTCTGAATTGGCACTGATCCAGAGGCTAGGGGCCTTGCTTATATAGCCACTAGGATGCACCACAACCCTCAGATCAAACTGACCTTGATAGATGGTCAAGATTACTCCTCAAAGGCCGTAGAGGCAGGATCCGCGAGGTGGAGCCTGATTGGTGGAGCTGCCTGGGTGCCCACCGCCCAACTCTTGAGCCGATTCTATCTTCCATTTGGTCTAGATCCTTCTCGAACCTTCTAGATTATAGAAAAGTACATGTTCGCCCTTTATCTCTATGTAAACCTGATGTGTGGACCTTTCTTGGTTCTTTTTAGCGGACACCTTGTAGAAATAGACATCCACCAAAACTCATGGAATTCTGTTAGTGATAAACCTATGTCTACTAGGTGTTTGCAAATAGGTCCATTTTCATGTTCAGTTGACGGTTAAAATTAAGAGTTATCTACCGTCAACAATATCCAAGTTGCACTCTTAGATGAGTAGATGCTCACACCTATGGACTCACCCTCCCTCATCTTCCCATATTCAAACACATGGAAGTGTGAGGGCAGTGTCAGATCAAACTCCATGTGAGCCTCACCACAAGAATGGAGGTTATCTAGTTGTAGCAACCATTTGTTTGTCGCTGGATTGTAGACAACTTAGCCACACCCAAAACACCAGCAGAGGATGACGCTACTGCAACAATCTGAGACGATGACATCGTGAATGGGGTAGGGCAAGAAGGATAAGGACGAATGTTACCGGTGATGCTAGCAAAGTGGCATTTGCCTTTCTAGGTGTGATAGGTGAACGTGACAACAATCTGGGGTAGCTCCTTTTGGTACTCGGTGTCAGAGATGAGGTGGTTCTTGGAGTGGCAGACACACTTGCAGCTACATATGGAGTGGGCGGTGAGGCAGCAGAGGATGAGGACCAAGACATGGTCTGCTAGGATGCTCACTCCCTTCATCTTGTTAGGGACCTCCTTCATCTTGACAAGGATTTGCTGAAGTGACAGACACACGCTAATAAGCTAGAAGCTTGCTTCCTATTTACATGAATGAAGAGGGGAACAAAAATCCAAGAAACATGGACAAGGGAAGTGAGAAAGCATTACACTTGCATTTGGATCATTCAGCAATGAGCTCAAGTGGGCACAAGGATGAGTACGGCATTGGTCTTCGGTGGATTTGTGTGGGCCAGTAAGGCGTACTGGCACCAGGGCACTAGACTATCAGCGGTGAGCGGCAGTGATGGCGAATAGTAGCACTAAGGATGAGGTAGACAAGGTGGGAAAGTGGCCTTTGTAAACTAAAGTCAAGGCTGTAGCAATGCAATTTGAGTGAAACTTCATAAGTACATGTGGGAGACTTGGGCGGGCATGGAAATTGATGATAGTGCTGCCATCCTAACCATCTGGGAGCGGCGGTGAAGTCTACCAGTAGTGATGGTTGCACATTAATATCACTGTTGGTATAATTAAATACACACAAGTAAATATAGATATCTGTAAGCATAGAGACATTAACCTAGTTCTAATATCGAACCCAAAGGAACAGTAACTGTTGATTGTTTCAAGTTCTATACTCAACCCAACTTCACAATCAAGATCAGATAATAGGGAGAATAAAGGGGATCACTAAGGTATGTATAATTCCAGTCTCTATAAGCTTGCCTTCTATCATTCTATCGTGGATGATGTCTTATAAAGAACAAAATCAGAGTTTCTTCTATATAAGCACCACAAGCCTACCAAAACCTATTAACGAGAACAGGACTATAGAGGAATCAATGGCAGCGTCGAGTTCTAAGGCATGTATTTCACATCGCTTGGCCCGGAAGCTACCCAAAGCATTCCAAAACATTGGAAAAGGTACCACCACAATGGTCATCGATTAGGAGTGCGATTCACATGAAAGAACATGCCATACCCAACAACGATGTTGTGGGCTACGTGCCATCGAGATCACATCCAACATCCAAGATCAAGTGGCACAATGCAGTGTGAATGGAGAAACAATGTTTCATCAAAATAACTCCTCAATCAAATCCCCCCATGAACACAAAGAACTCCTCAATCAACATACATCATGCCATCCACATGCCATAACTCCATTCACGTCGGTAATCATGGCGGTAGCAGCACCCCATGTCGCTAACATTGTTCCCTGCCAAGGTGCAAATTGAGATTGCTAGCCACCTCATGGTGACCTTAGAGCGGCCCATGGATGACCTCTGCAACCTATGGGTGACGTGCTCATCCATGCATCGCATGTGCGGTGACCCCACTGCTGGTCAGTGTGTGGTAGTAGATCGGTGTAGGCATGGGGCAAGGTCATCAAATGACCGTGTCAACTACTTTGCCCTTCTTACTAGGCTAACCCAAGTCGACAACTCAAAGGCTTGATTTCTCATCAGGATACAAACTGTATTCATAGAAAACCATAGCCCTTGGCCATGCCTCGCCTATCTCACCCGTGCCACAAAAAAGAGCATAATGTGGTGGCCTACCTAATCTTCATATTCCTCTATAGCCACAATGGTGGTGTCATCGATGACAACACTGTGAGGCAATACATAATACAAATCAAGGGAAAGGAAGAATCAAGGGTAGCGGCGGTGGACCAACAAGTAGGTGGCTAAGCAACAAGGGGTGTTGGCTATGCTGCAAGGCGACCGCAAACTTGATCCATAAATAATGTGGTGGTGCAACAAGTGGCCGCCACTAATATAATAGACAGGCGTAGTGGAGCTTTTGCATATGTGGATACTGGGCTTTGGAATCTGACAATATCTCGCTAAAACAATAGATAGGCCATTGTACCTTATATGTGTGTCCTTCTTTGACTCATTTGACAACTATTTCCATGCTGACTATCAAGTAGTAGCTGCAATGTAGAGTAGAAGTGGTTCTCGCTTCTTGTGTGGAGTAAGTATTGGAGATGTGGATAGGTACTTTTTGAGCTTCTAAAAGGCCTCATCGGCTTCTGTTGTCCACTCAAACTTGCCTGACTTCTTTAACAATTTGAAGAAGGGAGAAAACCTTTCTCCCTGAGCATGAGATAAACTGATTGAGGGCAGCCATGAACCCTATCAGTTTCTAGATGTCTTTGACATAGTGAGGATGAGTCATCTAAGTAATTGCTTGTATTTGCTTCTATACCTCAATGAGTCATAAGAAAACCCACTAGCTGACCAATGGGACCTCCAAATATGCACTTTGTTGGGTTAAGTTTTCCAATTGTACTCACATAAGCTATCAAATGTTTGCTTTAAATATGCAATCAGAGTGGAGGAACCCTTGGTCTTGATGATGGCATCGTCTATGTAGGCTTCTATGTTTAGGCGCACCTAGATAGCCCATTGGTAGGTTGCACTAGCATTTTTTATCCAAAAACATGGTCATGTAGCAGCTAGGTGCAAAATGGAGTGATGAAGGATGTCTTGCTCTGGTATTCTTTGCGGAGGCTATCTGGTGGTAGCTCGACTAGAAATCAAGGAAGTACAAAAGGGCTAACCCGGCCATAGAGTCCACGATCTGATCAATATGAGGCAAGCCAAAGGGGTCCTTTGGGCTATGCATGTTGAGATATGTGTAGTTGATGCACATGCTACACTCGGTTGAGTTCTTCTTCTAGACATGAACAGGATTAGCCATCCAGTCCGAGTGAAGAATTTTCCTGATGAAACTGACAGATAATAACTTTGTGATTTCCTTCTTGATTATTGCCTTCTTATCTGGTAAGAACCGTCGTATTCGTTGCTTGACCGACTTTGAACCAGGGTTTACATCCGATCTATGCTCAACTAATTGTCTTAGAATACCTGGCATATCGGTCATCTTCCATGCAAAGATATTCTTGTTTTCTCTAATAAAGTTGGTGAGCACGAGTTCTTGTTCTTTGGAAGGATGAGCACTAAGGATAGCCATCTTGGAGGGATCACCAATAGTCATATCAGTCTTGACAGTATATACTTCAGATGGTAAAGCTATAATGCCTTCTTTTTTAGTCAGAATCTCCATATCTTTAGGTTTAGTTTGTTGTACGAGGTTGGCAATTCTCTTGTGCTTTAGAGGCTTATTGAGCTTTGGCTGCTATTTGGATAGCTTCCGTATCATAGTCATATGAACGCCTAAGGTCATATCAGAAGGAGAGGACGCCATTAGGACCTGTCATCTTGAGTAAATGTACGAATAGTATGGGATGACCATAAACTTGGCCAAAGTAGGTCGACTGAAGATAACATGGCTTGCTGATTCAAAATCAGACAACTTGAACTTGATGAACTCTATTTGGAAAATGTTTGGGTTGCCAAATGTGACCTTGAGCATGATCTGTCCGAGTGACATTGCACTGGGTACTATCCTATAGAAAGGGACATCACTAGGGCTGAGTAGGCTAGTGAAGTCCAAATCTATCTTCTTTGGAGTATCAACAAATATGATGTTCAATCCTACACCGCCATCAATCAGGTCCTTGAGAATTGTCATGCCAGCTATTGTTAGACCTAGTACATGTCTGTAGTGTTCAACGATAGCTATGCTAGTCCATTGGTATTTCCTAGAAAATTGGATCGAGTACTTGTTCCAATTGAGGTACTTGGGTGTTGACGGTTCTCCTACCATAATGACCCGAAGAGCCAGCTTTTCTATGTGCTTATTTGATGAAACTAGCAAAAATTACTATGATTTGACCCTTGGACTTTTGAAAACTAAGGGTCAGCACTATCATCTCCATCTTTGTTGTTGTTGTTGTTGTCATTACCCTTGCCCTTGTTACCTTTGCCACAAAAGCCTAATTCCTAGAGTTGTCTAAACACGGTCGCTGTGTGTTTGGCGCCTTTATGAAATGGATGGGGTAGATTTTTGAGATCTTAAAATTTCTTATTATTATTGGATTTTTTGGACTTGACCATGGAGGCAAGGCTACTGTCGGGTTCCCGCTTTCTGCTGGACTGTGCACCCTCAGTGCCTCTGGGATCATCACTACAGCATGACCATTTATACAAGGCGTTTAAAAATGCCTTTAAAAGTGTTTAAAATGCCTTCAAAGACCTTTTTAGGCATTCTCAAGAACACCAGCTATAAACTGGACTCAA
>Ga0182004_10000654_pt1 | contig 22374 bp, 21 predicted proteins | sample Sormic07211540_1_FD_120479 | JGI IMG/M metagenome (GOLD analysis project Ga0182004, IMG submission 120479) | Endophyte microbial communities from Sorghum bicolor roots, Mead, Nebraska, USA - 072115-40_1 MetaG | ecosystem: Host-associated > Plants > Roots > Unclassified | place: USA: Nebraska...
CTACACTACGAAATACTACTTCAACCAAGTTACGACCAAGATCAAAGCACTCAATATGAGTTGTGAACCAAAGAACGAATAAGAACAAGTTGCTTACTTAAATCAGAATGATAAGTACAAAAGTACCTCAGAACGCAGCTCCAGGCGAGGGAACTGGATCCAGAAGAATACAGCCACGAAGAAGCACAGACAGGCCAAAACTCTTTCAGAATCTCTACTCCTCTACTTAATCTCTCTAATCTCTAAACAAGAATAGATCTAGAAGAACTAGTCTCTCCTAATTGCTACATCTAGATGAACTAGATCTAGATGAACTAGAACTAGATCAACTAGAGGAACCCTAACCCTAATTATGTGGAGAATATAAAGCGCCGGGGTGTAGAATACCTCTTAGGGGGAGCCTTGGGCGTCATTATATAGGCCGAGGTGGAGTAGGGGGCAAGGAACCGCCACGTCAACGATCCGCGTCTTCATCTTGTGTGCGCCGTCGGATCAAACCGACTTAAAATCGATGGAGGAATACTTTGCTTGGCTTCCAATGATGTGTAGGAGGAAGACTCCAGAAGGCGGCGGGCATTGGGCGGAACAGGGCGCTGACTGGCCCCAGAGTGGTGCCGACCAGCCCTAGCTTTTCTCCTCTGCGGCTCTCGTTCCTTCGGGTGTCTACTAGACCCTTCCTGAGTCTTCTCGTGATGTTTTCCGTCGTGGATGGGTTTCGTGGTAAATATGCCCTAGAATCCCTCTTTTCAGCTCTCTGTGAAATAAACCCTGGAAAATACAGAATATGCAAAACTCATGGAAATTGTCAGATTAGACCCTAGACTAATATGTTTTTATGTGTTCCCTTGCGTCTAAAGTTCTAATAAATATTGACGTTATCGACCGTCAACAAGCACTATGGTGGGGCCAAAAATAGGGATAGTCGGTTTAGTCGACTCTGCCGAGTAGAACCAGCTTAAGAGCCGACCTAATCCGCTTTGTCGAGGGCGCCATGTCCTCCTTTTTTTACTTGTTTCTTTTATAGTTTGTTTAGTTCTCTCAATTGATATCCAAACATTTCATATTATCTTAATTAATATGTGTCTAAATTATAATTATTAAAATAAAATCAATTCCAAGAATCTAAACCCTAAGCCTAATTAGTACATGATTAGTATATGTTTACTATAGCATCACATTCACTGCTAATGGATTAATTGGGTTTAGAGCATTCGTTTCCTGAATTAGTCATGATTTATGTAACTATAATTAGTCTATACTTAATACTCCTAAATAATATTTAAAGATTCGATGTGATAAAGACTAAAGTTTAGTCACCTGTATCAAATACCGCAAATATACTTGATAGCATAGTCTAATTTCCACATTTTTAGCAGTCCCGCCAAGAAAACGGGGTTCATGTTTGGATATTGAAGTCCAGATATTCTCTTTTCAGGTTTAAGGCCTTTTTGGAACATGAGATTTTTTTTCAAGTTCTATATTATCTTGTCAAACTGAATTAAGTTTATGGAATTTTATTACAACTTACTCCTATATTATAGTGAGATTCACATGTCACATATTGCCAAGTAGTTAGCCAATAAAGTCCCAACACCGGAGCGCCCAGTCGCCTTATCTCGAACTCTCTTATTCGCTACAGTTAAGAGAGGTAAAAAGGGAGGAGAGCAACTCGGCCGGTGGAGCCAATGGTGTCCTCTGCCTCCGATGGCCTGAGGGATGTCGCGAGGTGGTGGAGACGGTTGGTCTCTTGCTGGCTGGGGCTATAGGGTGTAGGTTAGGTCCTAGCTTGTCTAGGGTTTCGTGTTTGGGCAGTGTTGGTGGGTCGGTGGCGATGACGTCGCGATGGAATAGGTCGTCTTGGGCTCTTTCCCATCCCGTCGGCGCTCTGCATCGCCACTGACGGCGATCCTATGGAGGTGGGTCTCCAAGTGTGGAGCCCTTGTACAGGAGTCGGTCGGTGGCCGTGTGTTGTCTTTGGTGGCGGCGGCTAGAGCCGATCTTGCGTCTTGAGGATGCGGAGGGAGGCTGTGGTGTTGTAGATGCCAGGAGAATGGATTGAGCTCGATTTCCTCATGCAAGCAATGTCTGTCAATGACGAGATTGGATCTAGTGCTGAGAGAGCTTGCGTCGTCGACCGATGCATGTTTAGCGTTGCTTTCTACTCATTTATGGCGATGAGTGTCTTCTGTGGTCTTTACATAAAAAAGTGTCTTCTATGGTCCATCTCAAAGCCTATGTGCGATGGAGCTCTCTTCGGCTTCGGTTTTGACGGCGGTGGTGGGAGCCGGTGTGTTTAGGTGGCGATGGCGAGGTTTTCTAGATTGCAAAGGTCTAGAGACCTTTTTGTAATTTTCACTTTTCCATGGGCCTTTTGTGAAAGTAGGGGTAGGGCAGGTGTCCTCCGTATTCTTTTATGGCATACTTGTACGTCTGTCTTATTCCTTTATGGTATACTAGTACATCTGTCCTTTGTATTCTTTTATGGCATACTTGTATGTGTATGTGTCTTTGTACGTTTTCTTAACTTTAATAAAGGTATGCTTGATAAAAAAGGGTAGTTAACTAGTGCCTTGTTTAGTTGCAAAAAATTTTTGCAAAATATGTACTATAGTACTTTCGTTTGTATTTGATAAATATTGTCTAATCATAGATCGTGAAGAGTTTGCTGCTATTTCCATTAGCCATTGTAATAGAGAATATAATTCAGTTTCTCATGAATTAGCAAGATTAGGTTTGGTAGATAAGAGCTCTTTTGTTTGGATAGATGATCCTTGTGGTTTATAAACGATGCAGCTATCTTACTAAATCAATCAAGCTTCGTCGAAAGGCCTTTTAAACAAAAACTTGACTTAAAAGATTCATCTCACAAATTACAGTATGCAATTAGTTATTTATTTTATTTATATTTAATACATGCCACAAGATTTAATGTGACGAGAAATCTAAAAAATTTTACAATTTTTTTAAAAACTAAACAAGATCTAGTAGAAAAGGGAAGAAAAGAAAAATTACAAGGATTGCCATTTTATCGAAGCCCCGGGACTGAGATGTGAGATGCCTCAAATGCGCGGCGCGGCGGATCGAAGAATCTCTCCGGTCACCGGCGAGTTAGCACGGCCAGAAGTTGTAGCAGGCGGTGTGGACTGCGATGCCAGTGCGTGGATTGATTCCGACAGCCTTGAAGGATCGAGGGTGGGGTGAAAGATGGAATCTGACACTGACAGCATCCATGGGAGCTTGAGCTGCTGCTGCCTGCCTGTGAGTGTGAGTAATATTTTGCATATTTTGTAGTTTCTATATGTCTGAAGTTTTTATTTCTACCTGTTTGGACTTCGGACTTGACGGAATTGGGGAAATATTATACTCAGGTAAAGTATTTTTTTTCTTGTTGCTTCCTAGAACAATCCTTACTCCGGTCGCTATCGTGGCATTATTTAACTCACGATCCTCAGCGATGATTTTTGATTTGGCAGGAATTGCGTTGAATAGTCCTCCAGTTTAGTTTTGTACTTCCAAGAAGACCAAGAACCTTAGATATCCATCCCCGTCTCACACCCACCTTTTGGAAAACCTCCATGGCAAATTCTTGGAGGATTGCAGCGGCGGGGTGGATCATAACCGTATTAGGGTGGTATCTGTCGCCCATCATCAGCTTGCTCCTAAACAAGATCCTTTCCAACATCGGCTTTGATGCCTCGCGAAAGCTTCGCGAGCTGGAGATTCACACTATCGCAGAAATGAAGCAGGTGTTGAGGGACATAGAGGAGCAGAGGATGCAGAGAAAAGCGAGAAAAGAAAGATCTGCTGTGAGCACACTCGACTTACTGGCCAAGGATGTGAAGTCAGCCTTGTACCAAGGAGAAGACACTCTGGATCTCATCGATTATTACCAAATCGAGAAGAACATCATTGGCGACGGTGATTCTGAGCGACGATGCAGCAGCTGGCTCAATTGGTTGTTCCAGTGCCTCTCCAAAGCCATCAGGGCTTGTGTTACCTGTTGCAAGGGGAGTTGGTTGGGGCGATTCTTGTGCACCACCCGATCTGCTTTACAATTTTTGGCACTGAGATTGTACCCAACTGTGCGATGCATTCAGGCCACCCTACACAGATCTGCTGTGTTGCTGCCAGTTTCTCGTGTGCCCGCAGTTTCCTTCATGAGGAGGCTCCATTGCTGGTATAAGTCCATACTCACCTGGTCCACTAATGTAATTGAGATTGCCTGTTTGTACCGGGACTGGTCCTATGACGTCATTGTTGGCATCACATATTACCAGGTATCATCCTACTCTCATGCCGTTCCAGCTACAAGAAATTTTAGCAACAATGTATTTTCTAGTTCTCCCTTTGTTCTGGATAAATCCATTTTCTTGTGAGATCTCAATTCAGACTACGTTTTAGCGCTATACAAGAAGGCAGTACTCCACTATGGAAATCAAGTTTGTATGTTTTGGTGCTATACAGGAGATTATGTAGTTTGTGATATGGTAATCTTGACTTTTGTTTATCTCTGATTAAATTGAGTAGAGTTCATCATCATAAAATAACTAGTGTGTATTCTTGCCAGCAAAAGTGCAAAGCTTCATTTATTATTTTTTTAGAGTTCCAGAAGAAGAAACCCCCAGTGCGTTCGCATTTTTCTTGAACATAGTGGCCCGTTTTGCATTAAGAGGAAACAGGAACATGATTTACAACAGTGGTTCCAAAGGATCAAAATATTCAACATTTACAGCATCCAAGCTTTAGCTTCTCTGCCAATACCTCACAGATAGCTTACTGTGACATAGGCCATAACTTAATACACAAATAACGGAAAGGTGTCAGAAATAGAAACTGAAGCCACAAGCTTTAGCTTCATTTATTACTTAGTGGGAACATATTTGCTGCATCAGTGAGATGCAGTTCTATAAATGAACCCGTAGACACATAAAGGGATTTGGTATTCTAATTAAAAATAAATTGGGTTGCATGCATTTGTAGAACCACTTATATTTGTAATCAGTGACAATACTCATTATAGTGTAGTAGTTGAACATGTACTTCTTATAATCAGTTGAGACTTGCTTCTTGCAGGTGGATGGCATTGCTGTAGATTCTTTCATGCCTACTATTGCGAGATGGCACTTGAGGAAAAGAATAGAGGAGCTAGAAAATGTTGTCACCGATGCGCGGAAATGTCCTCTGTTGAAGCAACAAAGCAGTAGTGGATGGAATGATATTGGCAAAATGAACAGGAGAAGCATTACATCAAGTACTACAAGGAAAGTGTTTGGTCGTGATAGGGAGCGTCGTATGATACAGAGTATGCTTCGTGAGGAACCAGATGATCACGCACCAGGCACCAGTAGCAGTAAATGTTACTCTGTGATTTGCATACATGGCATTGCAGGTTCTGGAAAGACTACACTGGCACAATATGTTTGTGACCATGAAAACGAAAATAGAGAGAAATATTTCAACCCAATCATGCTCATTCATGTTTCTGAGACTTTCAGAGTGAATGATATACTTCATGATATGCTTGAGGCGATCACTGAAGATCGGCACTCTGATATTAGCGGTTGTAAAGGTCTGCAAGCAAAGTTGGTCGATAAATTGAGCGGCAAGCGTTTCTTATTGGTACTGGATGATCTCTGGGTCAACGATGAGAATCACCAGGACCTGGAGGAGATACTTTCTCCCTTCAATGTTGGAAAGAGAGGAAGCAGAATCCTGGTGACTGCTCGAAATAAAGAGGCAGCTTTAGGTGCTAACAACCTTATTTCAATATCTGATTTGGACGAGGAACAATACTTCTCAATGTTCATGCATTATGCATTAGACAGTACAATTTTTGATGATCGAAAATACATACCAATTGGGCGCAAGATTGCTAAAAAGCTACACAGATCACCTATTGCAGCAGTAACAGTGGCCGGGCAGCTTTGGAGAAACCCAGATATCAGTTTTTGGGAAACAGCCGCGAAACTAGACTTATTGAATAAGACAAAGGGAGCACTGTGGTGGAGCTATCAGCAACTTGATGTCGATGTCAGGCGATGTTTTGAGTACTGCAATATTTTTCCCAGAAGATATGAGCTGGAACGAGATACTCTAGTTCATATGTGGATTGCACAGGGCTTTGTTAAGACAATCAATGCAAGAGAGCAGGAAGATGTAGAAGACGTGGGCCAGGACTACTTCCATGACTTGCATTCATGTGCATTTCTTCAACTAAAAAGGAAAACTAGTTCTGATATTGATTCCGGAGAGTACTTCACAGTTCATGATTTGTTGCATGACTTAGCAGAGTCTGTTGCTGGCAGTGATTGTGTTAGAATTAACAGAGGTGTCATAGGAAAAATTCCTAAATATGTCCGGCATCTTTGCATTGAGTCCTACAATGAAGAAGCATTCCCAGAGCAAATTCTGGAGTTGCGAAACTTGAGCACTCTAATAATGTGTTATTCTGTCAAGAAGATCAGTCAAGATGATTTTAAGTGTGTGCTCATGCGTCTAAAGAAGCTGCGGGTCGTGCAGTTGGATGTCCAATGGTTGGGAAGGATCCCAGCATGCATAGGTGAACTAAGACATTTGCGGTACCTTGGTATTTCTACACCCCCTCCCTGCAACATGACTTTGCCAACTGAAGTTACCAAGCTTTATCATCTCCAGGTGCTCTCTGTGCCACCTAACACCCTTTTGCACTGTTCTTCCGAGGAAAAAATGTCCAACCTTATCAATTTGCGGCACATGCTCACATGGTATGGCTTGAACTTTCCTAACATAGGGAGGTTGACATCACTCCAATCTCTGTATCACTTCTATGTTAAAAATGAAAAGGGATATGAAATACAACAGCTGGAACACCTAAACAACCTTCGCGGAAAGCTGTTTATTGAATCCCTCGAAAATGTTCGGAGCAAGGAGGAAGCTCTTCAAGCCAGGCTAGCTGACAAGGTACATTTAACAGAGCTGACACTGCAGTGGGGTGGTATTGATGAAATCTCCAGAAGGAAACAAAGCGCAATAGAGGAAATCAGAAAGGTATTCTTTTCTCCTGTGACACCTGTGAACGTGTCAGAATGGAGAACTCGCCATCAGAGATGCCCCCCAGAACTTCAAGAGGAGGTACTTGAGGCACTCCATCCACCATCCCAGATCACATCACTTTGCATCAGAAACTATGATGGTCAGAGATACCCACGTTGGTTGTCAGGGGAACAGGACACTCGAGATTTGAACAGCACAGATATTTCCCACTTGCAATATCTTATGTTCTGGGATTGCAATGGTTCAAGTATTCCCCCCAAGATTGGTAAGTTTTTCGTTCATATCTTTAGGCTCACAGTTACAGGCTGCAGTTGGACCTCTTTGCCAGATAACTTGGACCATCTGGAATCACTAAAGGAACTGAACATCCAGGAGTGCCCAAACATTGAGTCACTGCCGCAACTACCCCGCTTCCTCAAGACGCTTGTACTTTCTCAATGCAACCGCTCTCTTACAGATAGCTGTCGGACCAAAGGGCACCCAAATTGGCAAAAGATAAGACATATCACTGAGAAAATAATTTCTTAGGAAGCCCATATTCCAACTGCAATTGTGGCACACTGGCACTAGTTCTCAGTGACATGCAAGTTGGGCTTGTATGGTTTCTGGCTTTCTGCTCCATCCTTTGTTTTCACCAGTAGTTTTTCATTTAAGCCATGTTCCATAATCATTTGTGAATGGTAACACAAGAAAGTGAAAGATATTGAATTGAACAGTTCAACATTGCCCATGTTCATAACTCAAAATGAACAATCCAGAGGCCACAAGTGATGAGGTAGGATTAGGAACGAGCAAGGCAACAATGTGTTCGCCTACTCATGGACTGATGACAACCTAACAAAACCCCAGAACTGGTTCAAGGATCCCACTCTGTCTTACTGATGCCTGATGGAGAAAATTGACTATTTTGCCATGTTCAAGATTATCCCATGTTGTGTGTGTTTACTCTTTTCCTTACAACCATCATTTCACTGTAACTCATGAGGACACAAACTTGGCATTGTTTCACAATCCTTTTTAAGGATCTTCCCGTTGTAAACAGGGGCGGAAGCTCTAGCTGTTTCCACTTGACTGAACTAGGCGGAATACGACTGTAGTCTTCTGTTCAGTTTTACTGTGGAATCTGTTGGATCTTCAGCTCTGTGATCAAATCTAGTCTCTTTTTTTTGCGAACGGATCAAATCTAGTCTCTAGTTTATGAATGGCCGGAATTGTTAATTGTTTCTGTATTTAGTACAACCAAGTGTGTTTTCTGCTTGATTACAGTGGTGACAGACCTTGTGCAAAAATGTTTGCTGATTGTTCTTGTCCTTATTTTATTTTTGACTATTTAGTGTTAGGGAAGTTTGCCATGAACGTTACGGCTTGTCTTCTAGGGAGTACTAGTACATTGAAATGAGCTATTGTTCTGTTTGATAATTGATCAACTCTGGTAGTTTTCGATGTAGCCTTTGAGAGAAGTCTGCTGATATATAGGCTTGTCTGCAGAGTACTTTGAATGAGCTATTGTTCCTTATATTTCTCTAGCTTTGTTTTTCTCGGGCAGAAAAACTAGGAGTTCCTCGTCGGTTAGTCTGAAATGACGACTCTCCAGGTTGATAAAGGTTTACCGGCTCGCATATTCCATTGGCATGTAGTATATATGATGATGGACCATTCATTTCTGATGGAGGTGATCCTATTATACAGATTCTCTCACACAGCAGAATCTTATTCTTCATAGTAGTAGTAGACACATTTATAAAATTTGTTTAGTGCATGATCGCACAACACACAGCATACACAAATTGGCCAGAATGCAGCGCGAGTGTCAAGTCACCTGATGGCCCTCATCCTAGCATATCATCTTCAGACTTCAGTTACTTTACTTGCCGACGTTCTGGTACTTGTACAACCTGGCACACAACATGTAGTAGCCGAAGTTGAAAGACACCAGGCCGGCGAGAAGCCAGTAGAGGTTCTCCAGCCTGGACGCGTTCATGTTGTCCGGCAGCCACGCCGTGGCGCGCCGGACAATGCCGATGAGCGCCGTGCTAAGGTAGAACCCGAGCGCGACGATCATGGCTACCATGCCTGTGGCCGTGTTCTTGAGCGAAGGGGGAAACTCCTGGTAGTACAGCGTCACCTGCCCTGGGAAGTGCAGAGCCTCGCCGAACCCCGACAGAGCAAACGGCAGGACCAGCCACATGGCCGACAGCGGCGACACCCACGCTGGGTTGCCCTCCTCGCCGCGCGCGTGCACGGTGGCCAGGCGCTGGCGCTCGATGACGGCGGACGCGGCCATGCTGACGATGGTGATCACGTGGCCCGCGCCGATGCGCTGCAGTGGCGTCGGGTCGTGCCTTACGAGGCGCCGCCACAGAGGGAGGAGGACACGGTCAAGGAGGCCGAGGGAGACGACGACGGCGACGAGGGTGCCGACGATCATGGAGCCCGCCGGTATGACGAAGCGGCCCACGGCGCGGTCCATGACGAGCGCCTGCAGGATCGTGAAGTTGATCTGTACGCCGATGGCCACGCTTAGCACGATGGCGGCGCTCCACAGCGGCAGGATGCGGAGCACCGTCTTCAAATCCTCCACTTGCTGCACCGTGCACACACGCCACGGCCGGATCACCGTCGACCCGTCCACGGCAGCTACGGTGTCACCGTCCGTGATCAGTGCGGCGCGGTTCAGGAAACTACAATACAATGAATCGTTGTTAGCGATGTAATGGTGCACTGTTTTTAATTTAACTACTCTCGATCTTAGAAAGGGATTGGAGCAATTTTCAATGCAAACAGTAGCACTGACAATAGTAGTAGGACACTGCCACTACTATATTTGTGTTGTATAAACTACTATTTTGACTTAAATAAACTTTTTTTATAAAGTGTTAAATAAGCTTATTAAACTACTAAGGTTGTATAAAAATATGCCAACATACAATAGTTAAATAGGTCTCATATGTCAAGCCCAATTACATTTGACGCATGTGCCCTGTGTCATGTAGTAGCATACGGATGCATGGTGCAAGAGAGAGCACCGACTGAGCATGGAGGGTGGGACACGTGCGTTATGTGACGTGTCTATTTTTACAGAATACATACGGATCTAGTGTAACTCTAATCTGAATCACAGGATGTTGATCCAAGAGGTACGGAGAGATTGGATAATTTTGGACTTAACCGTCCGCTCTTAATCACACTTTTACAAATCCCTCCTTCCATCTCTCTTATGCACCCCCTTGGATCAACATCCTGCGGTTCAGATTAGAGTTTGCACAGTTTGCACGGGAGATGAGTTTGTACTAGATCCGTTGCCTACATACATATGGTACACAAATTTTAAATAGATAACTTATTTTTGTCAACCATTTATTTTTAGTTTTGTTGGCACAATTATATTCTATGATGAAATCTATAAAATTAGATTCATGTTGGGTATGTTTCGAAACAATTTTAGTGATTATAAAGTTTGCATCTGGAGTCTAAAATTTCAAATGTTGTAGTATAAAGTTCTAAAATTTGGAGTGCAAAGTTTCGAATTACAAAGTTCCATTTTAGGTGGATAAAGTTCATAGCATGCCACTAAAAAGTCTGAAATGAATTTGTATAAAGTTCCTGAATTTAGGTGTTGAGTTTGAAATCCCAAAATTTTTACCTTAGAAGTAAAAAGTTTATAATGCGATAGTTCAAAGTTTTGAAAACAGTATAAAGCTTGTAATGTAATAGTTTAAAGTTTATAAATTTTGAATATAAAGTCTTGAACCTAATAGTATAGAGTTTACAGAGTTTGTAATGTGAAAATTCAAAGTTTATAAATTTTAAACGTAAAATTTTAAACATAACAAGACAGTGTTTGTAGTGTGACAGTTCAAAGTTTATGAGTTATTGTAAGTGTAAAATTTTGAACTATAAAGTTTTGGATTTAGGAGTATAATGTGTAAAGGATAAGTCTATTAGGCGTCATATGTTCTAGTTGGTTAGCCGTGAGCTTATGTTGGGAGTATACGTGTAGTTACATTCTTTATGTTGTAAATCAAGTAGATAGATTGGTTAGTATATTCTTGTAATACAATCTGTTGTAATCTACTCTCTGTACATGCCACTCCACCAGGCTATTATTGGCTTATATTAACACACTGAGAAAGTATCTCGTTCACCCAATTTAACATGCTATGGGAGCCATCATCCTAGCGGAGAAAACCCATGTCGTTCCACACGATAGCTTTCTCATCCGCTGCCTCGTTTGCTCCATCGCTCATCTTTCCTGTCATAGAAAAGCTGAGCCGCAACAATCAGTCAGGTGCTATCAGCCTTAGTGATGAGGACATTGCCACGCGGACACGTCGACACCATTGTCTTTCTCAAGTTGCAATTCATCTCCAACTCAGCTACCATGTCACCCTCGGATTCAGCAGACACGTCGTCATTGTTTCGATCATAACTTCTTCATACGACATCAAAACGGGGTGATCTTGGACTCGTTGGAAAGAGAACGACGATGCCGTCGTTCTGGATCTGGTCCTAGCTCTATCTTCGTGGATTCTATATGACCACGACAAGGTGTTGCGTCACCTATTTTGGGCCAGCTTGACCATGTATCTGAGTCGGGCCTTAAGCCCAAGTTGTGGGCGTCTCTCCCTGGTCACCTCCAACCCAAGGACGCCTCTCTTTTATACTCCATGCAGCCATCACTGTTTAGACTTGGGTTTTGATTAAAGTTTAGTTTTTCATCGAGAAACTAAATCGTTCATTGTAACTGTGGTGACAAATCTTTTTACAGTGATCTAAGGCCCCCGTTCTTCATCTCCTCCACTGTGTCGATTAGTCATTTGGAATCGAGTTCTTGAACCCTCTTTGATATTCGCGTCAACTCATATTTGCACTTTCAGATTGCGTGTTTATACTTTCTTGCTTGTGTACTTCGATTTGCTTGCAGGAACAGCCTTCTTGGCGAGGTCAATCAAGTTGTGTTTGGTTGATAACCAACGGAGCAGTGGTGTAGAGCAGTGGTGTAATGGTTACAGGAATCGAATCGTGTTTGATTTGACGCCGGATCGCCAACGTCGAGATCTCCACAAATCTAACTTATTAGTTACCTCTCGGAAGATCGGGCCTGGTCCTCATCACCTAGGGGGCATGCAACTCGAGTCATACATCAAGTCCACGACGAAAGCTCCAGAGCCCTTTCTGGAATCCGTGAAAGGGGAGGACAAGAAGGACTCCCTCGCTCTAAATCCTGAGTTTGCCTCATGGTTCGTGAAAGATCAGCAAGTTCCTAGTTTCTTATTGATGTCCTGCTCTAAGGAGATCTTGGGGCAGATTCCCACAATGATCAAGTCTACAAAGGAGGCATGGACTCTAATCGAAGGGATGTTTGCATCCCAATCACGTGCTGGTGTTATCATCATGTGGATGGCACTCACGACGGCGTCAAAGGGTACTTCGTGAAGATGAAGGGCTTGGCAGACGACATGGCATCGACCGGGCACAAGATAGAGGATGAAGTGTTGGTCTCATACATCTTGACTAGTCTTGATGATGACTTTGATCTGATGGTGTCTGCAATTCGCGCCAGAGTCGAACCAATCTCGATAAGTGAATTGTACTTAGCTTGTAAGCTTTGAACAACACAAGGAGATCAAGAATGGAGGTTCCAATGCATCTGTGAACGTGGCTACACGTGGTGATCGTGGAGGAAACCCATCTCACGGCCACAATGGTGGTCACGGTGGTAGGAATCGTAGTTTCCCTGGCCGTGGCGGTGGCCAGGGCAGTGGCGGCGGACGTGGATCCAATTTTGAAGGCTAGCTGTCTTGCCAGCTTTGTGGCAAGGAAGGGCATGCTGTCGTCCACTGCTGAAAGAGGTTTGATGCCTCATTCTCCGGCCCTCCTTAGAAGAGTGCACGATCATCAACCACTTTGTATGGTATAGATACGAATTAGTATATGGATTCAGGAGGCACAGATCACCTGACGACGGAATTGAAGAAACTCACAACACGTGACAAATACATGGACACGAGCAAGTTCACACTGCAAGTGGATCATGTATGGATATATGTCATGTTGTATCTAGTATTTTATAATCCCCAAATAATGATACTATCCACCTCAATAAAATCCTTCTTGTTCCAAATGCATGAAAGAGTCTATAAATCATCTAGCTCATGATAACAATGTTTTTCTTGAATTCCATCTTGACTATTTTTTTCATTAAGGAACAGGACACAAAGAGGACAGTTCTGCAAGGCAGATGTGAAGAGGGACTTTATCTCTCAAGATTGGTGAGAATAAATATGCGCTAGGCTTTGCCAAGGCGACTACCTCCTTGGGGCATTATAGATTAGGATATGTTGCAACACCTGTAGTTCAGCAAGTCTTAAGTCTGTGATGCGTGTCAAAAGGGTAAAAGCCATGCGCTTCCAAACCCTAGGTCTTTTAGTACTTCAACTAGTCCTTTGAAACTTGTGTTCTCGATGCTTGGGGTCCTGCCCCATCATCAGTTGGTCAAAACAGTTATTATGTGAGTTTTACTGATTATTACACTAAGTTCACATGGGTATATTTTTTGTACCATAAGTCTAAAGTTTTTAGAGGTTCCGTGATTTTTAAAATTTAGTTGAACGACAATTCAACCCAAAAATTCCATCTATGCAAACTGATTGGGGAGGAGAATACCTATCCTTAAATTCCTTTTTCTATGAAATTGGCATCCCCATCGTGTTTCTTGCCCTCATGCACACCAACAAAATGGTGCTGCAGAAAGAAAGCATCGCCATACAGTTAAAGTCGGTCTCACCCTTCTAGCTCATGCTTCTATGCCTCTCAAATTTTGTGATGAGGCTTTTGCTATCGTTGTCCATCTTATAAATTTTCTCCCTTCCAAGGTCATAGAGAATGAAACTCCCCACACACACTTGCTGAAACAACAACAGGACTACACCTTCATTTGTGTGTTTGGCTATGCTTGCTGGCCCAATCTAAGACCCTACGATACAAAGAAACTCCAATTCAGTTCTAAGCGTTGCATGTTCCTTTGGTATAGTAATCATCGTAAAGGTTATAAGTGCTTAGATCCTTCAAATGGGAGAATATACATTTCACTTGATGTTGTTTTTGATGAAGAGGTGTTCCCATTCCATTCCATGCATCCAAATGCTGGTGCACGATTACGCACCGAACTCTCTCTCCTTCTGGAATCCCCACTTAATTAACTCAAATACTACCATTAGGGGTGTTGAAATATCTGATCCCCATGCATATATTCCTCCACCTGCTAATACTAATGAGTCTTCTAGAGATCATGTGTTTGGTGTAGGGTCACAATCAGACCGAATTGGCGGAGAAAATGATGATGAAATTCAAAATCAGGAACGTTATCACATGTGTCCCTTGCCAGGACACGGCGCTGACGCCGAGGTTGCTTCACCTGACGCAGGATCTGGTGTCGTGTCAATAGCATCAGCGTTGGGATTAGCTCCAGGTGGCACAAATGGATTCTCTTCGCCAGTTTCCTCGGCTAATTAGCTAACGACCACAACATTGTGGCCACAGATAGATCAGCGCTAGGGGGAAGATGTTCCTGTGCTGTCGTAGGAGAATCAAGTCACTAGAGTTGACCACTCTAGTGTCATAGCTGTGTCTATTCCATCACCTACATCACAACGGTGCCTAGTTACTTGGCTTCGACATGGTATACAAAAACACAAGATTTATACTGATGGAACTGTTCGTTGGGGAATGATCGGTGTTACTTTTGCAGAAGAACTAGCAACAGTAGAAGAAGCTTTACATGATTCAAGATGGGTTGTAGCTATGGATGTTGAACATAGTGCTTTACTGCATAATAAGACTTGGTACCTTGTTCCAGCACCGAAGGGCAAAAATATTATAGGTTGCAAATGGGTGTACGAGGTTAAGAAAAAGGTTGATGGAACAATTGATAGGTATAAGGCTCGACTTGTTGCAAAAGGCTACAAGCAATGTTATGGTCTAAATTATGGAGACAAATTTAGTCCAGTAGTAAAAGCAGCTACCATTCGTATCATATTGTCTGTGGCACTATCAGAAGGATGGTCACTCCGACAACTTGATGTACAACATGCTTTCCTTCATGGTGTCTTGTAGGAAGAAGTGTACATGCATCAACCACCCGAATATGAGGACAAGTCAAGACCAAATCTAGTGTGCAAGCTCGATAAAGTGTTGTATGGTCTAAACATGCCCTTAGAGCATGGTATGCTCGGTTGTGCGGCAAGTTAGAATCATTGGGATTCATACCATCAAAGGCAGATACCTCCTTAATTTATTATAATAAAGGAAGGCACACTATGTTTGTATTGGTGTATGTTGATGACATAATTGTTACAAGCTCATCGCAAGAAGACAGGATGCTTTGCTTCAAGATCTTGAGAAGGAGTTTGCATTGAAGGACTTGGGTGATCTACACTATTTCCTCAATATAGAGGTCAAGAGATCAGTAGAAGGGTTGGTGTTAAATCAGGAAAGATATGCTGCCGATGTAGTAAAGAGAGCTGGAACGAATCTAAGCAAGCCCATTGGTACTTCACTATCTAGTGCTAAAAAGTTAAGTGTAACCGAAGGTGATGCATTGGGGCCAGAGGATGCTACAAGGTACAGGAGTATAGTGAGAGCATTACAATATCTTACACTAACCCGTCCGAATATATCTTTTGTAGTAAATAAGGTGTGTCAATTCCTACATGCACCCACTACTACTCACTGGAGTGCAGTTAAAAGAATTCTAAGATATGTTCATGGCACACCCAAGCTCGATAAGAAAATCGACTTCTATGAAGATAAGTGTTTTCTCTGATGCTGACTGGGCAGGATGTGTAGATGATCGACGGTCTACAGGAGGTTTTGTTGTCTTCCTTGGATTGAATCTTGTCTCATGGAGTACAAGAAAACAAGCTACTATTTCAAGATCAAGCACAAAAGCTGATTACAAGGCGCTACCTGATGCTACTGCAGAGATGATGTAGGTACAAAAGTTACTTGGTGAATTAAACATCAAATATCCTCCTGCAGCGAGATTGTGGTGTGACAATATTGGTGCAAAGTACTTGACTGCTAATCTAGTGTTTCATGCAAGAAATAAACATATAAAGATTGATTATCATTTCGTTAGAGAATAGCTGAACAGGTGTCATAGGGTCTGCTAGATGTGACATTCATTAGCTCTGGTGATCAAGTTCCTAACGGCTTTACGAAAGCAGTAAGTCTTCCGAAGTTAGTCAGATTCGTTCAGAAGCAATCTTAACCTTGAGGCAGGTTAAGATTGAGTGGGAGTGTTAAAGAATAGTCTATTAGGCATCATATCTCCTAGTTGGTCTACCGTGAGCTCAGGTTGTTAGAGAGTAGACGTCTAGGTACATTCCTTGTGTTGTAATCCAAGTAGATAGATTGGTTAGGATATTTTTGTAACAAAATCTGTTGTAATCTACTCCCTGTACATGCTACGCCATGGGGCAATTCGTGTGGCCTGTATTAACGCGTACCGATAACCTTAGAATGTATCTCGTTCACCCACTTTAACATAATGTTTGATATGTATAGAAAGATTCTAAGTAATAATATTTGTATATTTAATCTAAAATTTTATATTAGTACTTGTTATGAGTTTTTTTTGAACATGTGATTTGAATGTTTTTCCTTATAAAAAACAAAACGTAAGATATTAAGGGACAAAAAAAGGCTGATTTCCGGCCCTGTAGACGACACATGCACTTAACGCGTCTCCTACTGTTCGGGATGCACACGGTCACGGTCACGGTCACGGTCACGGTCCCTTGCGCCGCTACGCCTACGACAAGAGCACGCGGGACGGGTTACATCAAACGTATCCGTGATTGCCACTACGTTTTGCTTCAATCTGACGATGTGTTACAATCTGCTTTTTCAATTTTTCAAATAGTGCACTACAGGCGCACACAAGACCAGCAATCAAATCTGTCGTACGCACGCATATACGACAAATTAGTTGATAGAGCAATGACATCCTGTTGATCCGACAGAATTATTAATTTGAAAGCACAGGTGGCTGGAGGCTGCGGACGTGATCACCTCTACTGACAATAATACCTGTTTTATTTGGTTATCAAAACTTATGCCATAGTTGATGTCGAATTATTTATTAGCTCGAATAATGGAGATTTAGAGTTTAATGCATCAAGGAATATTAACGCAATCAACATACCTTTATATGTTGTCTGATGCTACTTTTGCTAGCTGGTTAGCACAAAACACCTGGCCCATTCGATCACATGGGGATCAAATCAAGGCCATCATTTTTTCCCACTAGGAGTACTTCTGTGGTCCTTTTTTTAAAAGAAAATAAATGTTCCATTAAGCGAATGGAAAAAACGTCCTAGTCTCTACAATCCGAAGATAGCACACAGCTTATTCTGTGTGGTCCTTAATTAGAACAAAAATTCTAATCAGGTAAGGTCAACAGCCATGGCATTGCCTGATTGTCTTGTAGTTATGGCCATTCCCTCAGCTCAGTCTCTTTTTATTTGTTATTCTCTTTTTTTAGGAGTCAAATTTATTTAACTTTAGCTAAATAATCTATTTATAGTATATAATTAGTATCATTAGATATATTATTAAATCTATTTTTATAAATAAACCTAGTTGAAGATACAAATGTTGTTTCTACAAATGTAGTCAAACTTAAGAAAGTTTGATCGACATGAACACACAATGCAGTCATTTTTATGCCGGAAGGTCCATCGGGTCTGGTTCGTGTGCACACCACTCAAACACACACACTCTCTCTCTCTCTCTCTGCTTTTTTTGTTCTACTTTCCACATACTTATCTAGTGCATTTTCTGATTAGGCCAGTTTGTATAATAATATATATGCATATTATGTCAAGAATATATTATTCTAGAGTAATACAAGTTAGTTCAACAAAACATTAGTGAGCCGTGATACATTATTTGATCATAGCGTGGAAGGTGGATGGGGCCATTGGGTGGGTGGGGTGGGGGCAAGTTCTACCGTGTTGTTGTCCCACTGGACCATTGGTACTTGCTACAGCAACATGGATCACTGTTAGTTTTCCAATCTATTTGTTGCTTATCAGCCAAATTTATCAGCTATTCGATAGTGTTTTTCTCTCATAAAAAATCATCCAAAAGTACTTTCTACTATGACTTATGAACCAAACAAACAAGAGCAGTTAGATAAAGGAATTGGGACTATAAAGGAATCGATTTTTAAGAACCAGGACTAAATGTGTTTATTGAGTAAAAAACGGTGGAGGTACTTACATGAGACCTTCCACCTCGGACTTGCGTGCTTTGTTATCTCAACTCGAGCACACGTCTAACATAGATAAGATATGGTTTCTTTTTAAATATTAGATAAACCTCATCTAATAAAAATCCAGCAAGGTTCTTGCCACCTTTCTAAAGAAAATATTAGATAAAGATTTTAAGATCCAACTGTTGTCCTAGAATTTTAAGTATTTTTTGTTTCTAGAGAAATTAGAACCTGGACATTACATCACCCCGACTAATATACTCCCTCCATACTGAAAAACCTGACGTTTAGGACATGATTGTGATAACTAAAGAGTGATTAATTAAAGGTTAGTTTTCCATGTCTGCCCCTAATAAATACAGTTACGGGTGCTCATGTACTAGAAAGTAAATCGTCCCAACTGGCTATCACATGGGGTTTTGAGAGTGGCGAGCTGAGATTGAAGCCCAGTGGCTGTAGATTTTTTTGCTAGAGGCTTGGAATTTTTGCATGGAGGTGAACTGAGGAGTGGCTAGGGGTAATCGTGTCAAAAATGCTAGCCTCGATGCCACAACAATAAGTTTTACGAAAACGATCGATGGGCCTAGAACGACTGGTTTTTCGGTATGGAGGTAGTAGCAATTACTAGGAAAACTGGAGTTGCACGTTAAAGGCACAGCCTGACCATACAAGCGAGATGGAGCAAGACCAATGGCATTTAATTAATAATAAATGGTGTTTTATTGGTTATACCAATAACCAACACTGAAGAAGCATCAGTACCTGACAAGTCCAAGAAACATAAATGTGGTTTTATTGGTTACCAATAACCGACACTGATATTGTAACAAATTTATTTTGTTTGTTTTTGCTCTGTTGAGATATCAAATCTAGTTTGAAATCTCTCGCTATAGCTGCTGGCCTGTTCGCTGGTCTCAAAAGTTAAGGCTGAAATTACTGTTGGCTGAAATGTACAATTTAGTCGCTATAGTCTTTTGAGGCAGGGTGCCGCTATTGTATTTATGTACAATTTAGTCGTTATAGTCCGATTTAGCTCCGCTATTAATTGTTTTAGTGATATACCGCTAAACACCTTAGCCCGATATTTAAAACATTGGCCAAATTATATAGCAAACATGATCATCAATATGATACTCCTACTAAGGAATCGCTTTCACAATTATTTATTGTCGTCACTAAAAGCATAATCCTCTTAGAAACGTGTGCTAACACCGTTTGACATTAATTAGGGGACCCTATAACACGTGTTATTAAAAAAAATGATATTTTGTAGACAAGCGAAAACTTAATAGATATAAAACAATTTTCTATTTTCATTTCTACATTTAAAATTACCCATCTATGTCATTAAGAAACATAATTTAAAGTAGACCTATGAAAACTTACTAGATATGAAAAAGATGGGATTACTAGCAATCCCCTACATTTGGATAGACATGTGAAAACAGTGTTAGCACACGTTTAGATAGAAAAGAGCGCAGAAAAGAGATTTGGACCGGTTGGAAACGACCGCAACGACCTATGGATTCTGGTTTGGATTGTTTAGACCTTTTTTTAAAAAAATTAGATATTGTAGTACTTTCGTTTGTATTTGATAATTATTATGAAAACTTGAACTAATTAGATTTAAAAATTTTGTCTTACAAATTATATTATTTCTTTTATCTATATTTAATGTTCGATGTGATGAGAAATTATAAAAAAAATAGATTTTGGTGTTAGCTGCTGGCCCGAATAGCGGCAGGAATAAGCGGCTGCGGCTGCAACAGCTGCAGCAGCGGCTACAGCAGCTGAAGCGCGGATTCCCCTTATTAAATGACAAGTGAATTATTAAATCCTTTTCAACAGGCTAAAGAATGATCATCAGAGTTTTCTTCCAAAAGAAAAGCATAATCAGATTTTGGCATGACGGCCTTCTATTAGTAGTAGTAGATCTTCAACGCCTAGTAAAAGCTCCCTGCTATTAGTAGCATAGTAGATGATCAGCGCCTAATTAATAAACTGGAGCACACGGCCAGGGCGTTTGCGTGGATTCGCCGCATAAACAGCCCACAAGAAGACGATGATGTAAAGCCGTAAAGGTATTCCGGCGCTTCAGAATAATATAAAGCTCTGGATTGTGCACCGCACACATTGCTGTATACGCATGGGCGCGGAAGGGATTTATGCTTACTGCAGGCTAAAAGGTCACACGAGAAGCTTTAAACATATAAACATTTATGCATGAGTAGCTAATCATTGTCGTACTCGCACCTTCCCTTTTGTAACAAAGTCGCGTTATATCATGTCGGATTGCCAAAAAGTTTGTTTTAGATTCTCATTAAGAGCATCCCTAACCGTTTTGCATAGTTCGTTTGGTAAATGAGGGAGTTTGCCAAGTCACAAAAAAATATGGCAAAGGTGTAAAGAGGCAACCTTCAACGGTTTGACATTAATTACTTGAAAAAAGAAGTATGACGGTGGGAGGAGGGAGTAGTCGTGCGACCACACGCGGGGACGACGGATTTTGCGCGAGGGACGTGATGCCAAGCGCGGAGGAGCTTGGCATATATGCGAGTCTTTCCCCTCTATTTGACAAGTTAGCAAAATTGTAAAGCCCAATTGCCAAACCGGTGTTTTTTTAGACTTTTTTGCAAATACATGAATGCAAAAGCTTATTTGTCAAACGGTTGGGATACTCTTAACTTGTTGTTAAAGCCGGTGCATGTCCGTCGAAAAAGCCACATTGTAATAAATAAAATAGAGTTAATTGGTACTAGAAGCTAAAATTAGTAATAATGGTTTCAAACACCCTACTTCTTAGATACGTTTTAAAGGCGGCTGCGTTACAACAAATAAGCGATTTATAGAAACACTTGTCCCATAGTCTCTAGAAGGGATTTGTAGAGGTGGCTGACAAGAAGGGATTTATAGAGGTGGCTGACAACGATAGCTCATTCCGATCAATCAATGGAAATACAGCCAAAACCTTATGAGTGGCTTGATTATAGAAACGTTTGGGGATAGCTCTTGAGATAGCTTGAAATACAATCTCTCAATGGAACTTTTTTAACAGCTAATTACTTTTTAGTCTGGGGAGTCTGCCACCAGCTCACCAAGCAGCCACACGTTAATTTAAGAGCAATATACGTGTGGGTGCTGTAGCGAAGCCTTGAACCCGTGACGGCGTAACCTAGAACCTCGCGCATTCTACTACTATTCAGTGCACCCAAAGTTAACCCATTATATTCATTTTACTTGATTTTAAAATTAATATGTAGGATCCTAAACGAATTCAAATAAAATTTGGTTTTCAACTGCAAAATTACATATAGTGTTAAATTTGTCTATCCGAGGTCATTTGAAAAGGTTGAACTTCAAATGTGAAAATTCAATCACAATTTTTTTAGTAGATGATTTCAAATGAAAAGGTTGGATATATCTACGGGTTCTACAACTTTAGTTTTTGCCGTTTCTCCATACAAGATCGATCATTTGAAAAATTTGAATTTCATGTTGTGTAGACTTCAAACGAAATTTTGGGAACTTGATGATATAAAAAAATTCAACTGCAATGTTTGATATCTTTTTGTGATCTATAAATTTGATTGGTTGTTTCTCCATCTAGGGTAGTTTAAAAAACTCAAAAAATTGAATTTTAAAATATGAGACATTTAAACAAACTTTTGATGATTTTAGTGCTTTCAAATGAAAAATTATCAACTACAAAGTTCCAGATCTCTTCAACTGACTTTGTTTGAAAAAGTTACAAATTTTACTATGTTGCACCTATTTTAATAATGACTTTAGGTCCAGCAGCCTCTACCTAGAAAGAGATTTTTAGAGATAACTTTAGATCCAGTCACCTCTAAAATTTGATTTCTAGAGATGGCTCGGAAACGATTTTCAGAGGTGGCTCATTGAGCTGGCTCTACCGAAAATATCCGGCGCCTTTAGAAATTATTTTGTATTAGTGATTGTTCAACTAATAATAGCTTAAATGAACTATCTAGTTAATAAAAAGTTATTATTAACTAAGTTCTTGAAGCAAAGTAGCTACTACTCGGTCCATCCCAAATTATAAG